>Ga0181517_10005512_pt1 | contig 11163 bp, 2 predicted proteins | sample PEATcosm2014_Bin_31_FD_119748 | JGI IMG/M metagenome (GOLD analysis project Ga0181517, IMG submission 119748) | Peatland microbial communities from MTU Mesocosm Facility, Houghton, MI, USA - PEATcosm2014_Bin01_30_metaG | ecosystem: Environmental > Terrestrial > Soil > Wetlands > Peat | place... | reverse complement strand
CTTATATCCAGAATAGATCCAGCCTTGAGCCTTTGCGTGTGCTCCAGCCGCATCGCCCGCTGCCAGCGCTGCCACCACCTGCTTCGAATTCGGAAGCGCCGAGAGAAGTGAAATCGGGCCATGGCAGAGCACGGCAGTGGGCTTGGATGCTTGATGAAAGTGTCTCATCACGGTGCCGGCATCGGGATCGTCGAGAAGATCGATCATCGGGCCATGGCCGCCGGGGACGAAAACAGCGGCATATTGATCCAGACCCGATGCGATGACATCCGAGATGCGAGTTGGATTCTTGAGCCCAGTCAGGCTGTCGCGGAATTTTAAATAGTCCTGGAGCCTGGCCTCGTCCCCGCCGAAGAAATCGGGGACAGCGGAATGGACATCCAGTTGCGGCGTGTTGCCTTTGGGGTTGGCAAAAGTGATTTCGTAGCCTTCCTTCATCAGGGCGCGAGTTGGAACCGTCAGCTCGTTGAGGTAGTAACCGGCGCCGGCATAAACTTTGCCATCTTTCAATGGCAAGCCGTGGCCGCTCGAGACTAGCACCAGGACTTTTCCTTTTGTTGTCATCTTGTTCTCCTCTTTGAAATCGAGTCTGTTTTCCTGAATATGAGCTAGCTCAGCGTCCGCGGGTTCCTCCAATGTGCGCAAAGAGCCGGTACCGCGGTCGGTGTGGGTTAAACCCCCGGGAATCCAAACATCAACCACGACTGATTGGCTACCCAATCCGGGTATAGCGCCGTCATCTGATCGAACAAGTCGTGGTCGGACGTCGCGGTTTTCTGCAGCCGATCGAAGTCCTCAAGATAACGCTTGGTCTCCTGGATCGCCGAGGGAGAGTCGGGCGCGCCAGGCTTTTTATGGCCGGCGACAACAATCGCCGGGTTCAGCGCTGCTAACCGCTCCAGGTCCGCGATCCAATTTTTTCGGCTCTCGGGGGTGGTGTCGCCGACGTACATGTGGCATTGGTTGTACACAACGTCGCCAGCGACGATCAGGCCGATCGATGGAACGTAGAGAGATGTCGAATCGGGACTATCGGTCCGACCCTGCTCGATGATGCGCAATTCGTGCCCTTCGAGAGTGAACGTGTCGTGCTCATAAGGCTCAGGCGCAACCAACTTGGTGGCCACTTGACCAGGAAACATACGGCGGGCCAGCCGCTCCACCAGGGGAGTGAAAGACATCTGCATAGCGTTCAGCGCCTTGGGCGTTGCGATCGCCCGCGCACCGGGGAAACGGTCGAGCAGAATGCCCAGACCGTAGAAGTGGTCGAAGTGGGCGTGCGTTATATAGATTGTCTCCAGGTTGCGGTTATGCAGAGCAACCCAATCTGCGAGAGCCTCGGCCTCAGCAACCGTGGTCATTGCGTCTACCAGCACTGCGTCGTTTTCGCCAAAAATTAAAGTCGACGTCATCGGGTCAAAGCCGAGCGCTTCGCCAAAGGGCTTTGGCCGCTCGCCGACCATTGCTTTTCCCGGGGCGGTAAAAACGTTCAGACTCAGTTTGCTCGACGGGACAGGCGCGCTCTCCTTCAGTCCATTTGTGCCGTCCATTTGAAACTCCTTTCGAGGCTAGAGCGAGCGGACTGTTCAAGGCGAGAGTGTCAGAAGTGCGACGACGAGTCTATTGGACGAAGGTATCGACTCATACCACAGTATGGATTCGACATATCCGCAAAGAGCATTGCGTACTCTTTTGCAAGAATCCGAATACCAGGTATTTTGCGCAGGTCGCATTGGCGGCCCTTGAGGGCTAAGTGCTAAGCGAGAATGGCCTTCGCCGCGATTTCGGAATAGGTCCCTGCAAACACCGCAGTGCTATGGCTTTTGGTCTACGGGGGCGTATCCGCAAGATTTCATGATCCTTGCCGATTGCAGGAGTGCGGGTTGCCGTCGTACTGCACTTCGACGCAGTTCAACGATAATACGGGCGCGGTCTGTTGAATGGTGAGGCTCAGATTGAGGCTGTTGCCGCTGCCACCGGCGAGACTCGCCCCGCTGGCCCGGTAGTTGCTGTCTCCGCTGAAGCCGATATGGATGCCGTAAGTGCCGGCTGTATTGGCTACCGCAGATGGAATGTTCAGAAGCGCCGCGGAGTTGGCCGCGCTCGGGACGACTGCTGCCGAATAGGCACCCCGCCCACTTGCGTGTTCCCGTTAAAGACCAAGAGAGGCTGGGAGCGCACTCTGCGCATCTCTTGGGATTGTTCAATCGCATTGATCGATTGATATTTACTTTTCCGACGCTACGACTTTCCCGCTGATGTCCCGCACCTCTACCGGACCTAAACCCGCGTCCTTAAGGCCGGGTTCGATTTTGGTACGATCCCCGGCAGTCACAATCACGAGTTGATCGGGATGCAGGTACTGCTTTGCGACACGCGCAATATCTGCCTCAGACACAGCCGCGTACTTTGCCGGAAGCTTCGCGAAGTAGTCCAGCGGGCGATTGTAGAGGAAGATGTCGTCGATTGCGCCGGCCATGGCCGCCGTAGTCTCAAATTTACCTGGCAAGGAACGGATCGAAGCTTCCTTGGCCGCTGCCAGTTCATCGCTGGTTGACGGGCTGGCGGGAAAATTACGAATCTCCGACATCAGTTCCCTGGCGGCAGCCGCGGTGACGTCGGTGCGCACCAGGCCGCCGGCAAAGAATTCCCCTCCTTGTTGGTATTCCATGAATCCCGACCGCGCCCCATAGGTGTATCCGTGCACCTCACGCAGATTCATATTGATGCGGCTTCCGAAGCTGGCGCCCAGCGTGTAGTTCATGACCTCGATGACGTCGGCATCCGGGGAACCCGCGGGAACGCCAATGCCAACAGCATAGAGCGCAGTCTGCGGCGCTCCGGGTTTATCGACGATGACAACATGGGTTGGTTGCTGAGCCGGAGGCGGAGGAACGGTGACCGCGTTCGCGGCGTGGCTGGTCCATTTGCCGAAGTTAAGGCGCGCCAGCTTCTCTGCCTGGTCGCGGGTCACATCGCCAGCAAGCACCAGCACTGAATCCTGCGGACCATAGTGATCGGTGTAAAAACTGGTGATATCCGCAGGCGTGAGACCGGTAATGCTCTCGGTGGTGCCGCTGCTGGTCATGCCATACGGATGATCGCCGAAGACAAGCTTGGGTCCCACGCGCATGGCCATGCTTTGCACATTGTCGGACTCCTGGGCAATGCGGACCAGGCGCAACTTGCGGTCCCGTTCCACATCGTCTGGCCGGAAGGCCGGGTGCTCGACGACATCCGCCAGCAAGTCGATGCCATCGGCCGCATGTGAGGTGAGCACATTCAAGGACACTGCGCCGTAATCCATACCGGCTGACGCATCAATGCGCGTTCCGATTCGTTCCTGATCGTCTGCAAGTTTCGTATGGTCGCGGGAGATAGTGCCGTCGCTCATGATCTGCGCCGTCAAGGTGGCGAGCCCGCTCTTGCTGGGCTGGTCATTCTCGCCCCCGGCGCGCGACACCACCTCCGCCGACAGCATGGGTAGGGCATGTTCCTCGACCAGAAGAACTTCCAGGCCATTCTCCAGTTTGAACTCCACGGGCACCGGAAGATGCAGCGCGGGCGCAGGGCCCGCGTCCGGCTTGGCTTTGCGCCACTGCTGCTGAGCTTCAAAATCCGCTGAGTACGGATTGACGATCTTTACATCCGCATCCGTATCCGCGGGGCTGCGGGGAACATCCTCCAGCGTCTTTTTACCGGGTATGCAGTAAACCACGACAGCAGCGTCCTTTGCCAGGTACTTTGTTGCGCTAGCCTTCGCGCTGGCCGCTGTCACTGCTTCTGTCATGGCGACGTCCTTCGGCAAAAAACCGGGATCGCCGGTGTACTGGTTGTACTGGTCGAGGGTGTCGGCTACGCCACCGAAGCCGCCGAGCCGCTGCAATCCACTGATCTTCGCGGTCAGGTCCATCGCCTTGGATGACTCCACTTCCTCCAGCGTCGGGCCATCCTGCTGCAGTTTGCCAAGCTCGCTCCAGAAGGCCGCTTCCAGGTCTTCGAGCTTCACGCCCGGTTTCGCGGTTATCGAGCACTGGGTGATGCCGGTCAACTTGAGCGCCTGCGCGAAGCAGGCGACACTCTGCGCGGTCTGCGCTTTGTACACTAACGCTTCGACAAGCCGGCTCGCCTTGCCGCCGCCCAACGTGTGAATCGCAGAGCGCAGGCTATAGGACTCAGGCGTGAACGCAGGCGGCGTCAACCATGCGATATTGATCTGCGAAAGATGCACTGTGTCGGTTACAGTGGCGCGGCGCTGCGCCGTGATGGGCGGAGTAATTCCCGTTACCGGTTCTACTTTGGGTCCGGCCGGAATCGGACCAAACCACTTCGTCAGTAACGCCCGCAATTGCGCGGGATCGAAATCGCCGGCGATAGCGATCGATGCGTTGCTCGGAGTGTAGAACTGCTGATGGAAATCACGGACATCGGCAATGCGGGCTGACTCGATATCGGCGTGGCTGCCAATCACGTCGCCGTAGTAGGGATGGTCCTTGGGAAAGAGCAGGTGGAACACCTGTTCCCTGGCTACGTAATAGGGTTGACCCTCACCCTGCCGCCGCTCATTGCGGACCACGTCGCGCTGGTTGGTCAGCTTCTCGCGATCCAGGCCTTCCATCAGAAAACCCATGCGATCGCTTTCAAGCCATAGCGCCAGCTCAAGCTGGTTGCTGGGCATGGTTTCAAAGTAATTGGTTCGATCGAAGTTGGTGGTGCCGTTTACATCCGTAGCGCCGGCAGACTGCACATATTTTATGTGGGCCTTCTCGCCGACGTGTTCGGAGCCTTCAAACATCATGTGCTCGAACAGGTGCGCAAAACCGGTACGTCCGGGACGCTCGTTGAGAGGACCCACGTGGTACCAGAGATCCACGGCAACCAGCGGCAGCCGGTGGTCCTCATGAGTAATGACGGTGAGGCCATTGGGCAAGGTGTATTTCTCAAAACTCAATTCCGGCAGTTTGGTCTTGCCCTGGGCGCCGGCGATCGCTGTCAGACCCAGGACCGCGGAAAGATACAAGAATCTCAAAGACAAAGTTTTCAAAGGGATCTCCTTCAAGAAGCACGGGCCACGACCTCGACAGGATAATACCTACCACTCACAACTCGGAATGGCAGTTAGCGCATGAGCTTCATCCACGCGGAGGAGTAAGGTTCGCTCCTCCGCATGGATGTATGGCATTCGATCTATTTTGCTGCAACCGTGACTATAACCGCGGCCGAAGTCACGGTCACGTAGTTGGCGTCCCCTCCGTACTTAGCGGTGACAGTGTGCTTTCCTATTGCCAGTTTGGCGGTTGAGCAAGTGGCAACGCCGTTGGCCAGAGAGCCGGTGCTGAGCAAGGTTGTGCCATCCAGGAAGGTGACCGTGCCCGAGGGCGCGACGCCAGTTGCTACGCCGGTCACTATGGCCGTGAAGGGGACTGACGATCCTGCGGCAACGCTGGCAGCCGGGGTGGTCAGGATATTTGCCGGCGTGGCCTTGTTGACCGTGATGGTCCTGGACACCGCTGCTGCCGCCGCGTAGTTGCTATTGCCGGCCTGGTTGGCTGTTACTGCCACCGATCCCGCACCGGTGATGGTCAAGGCGCCGCCGCTGACCGATGCCGGCCCGGTCACGGTGAAGGTCACCGGCAATCCCGAGGCGCCGCCGGTCGCGATCAGCACGATAGGCGCAACTCCGTACTTTACCGGCGTAGTTGGCGTCGTGAAGGCGATGGTCTGTGTGCCTTTGCCGATGGTCACCGTGGTTGCGGTGGATGTGGCGGCAACGTAGTTTGCGTTGCCGCCGTAGCTGGCCTTGATGCTGTTGGCGCCCACAGGGAGCGTGGTGATTCTCAAAGTAGCGACGCCGCTCGCGTTCAGCGTACTCGTGCCGATTGGGGTCGCACCGTTGTAGAAGGCGACGGTTCCTGAGGGCTTGGCTCCGGTACCGCTCAAGATTGCAGTTAGAGTGACCGATGCACCGTAGACTACGGTACTTGCCGAGGAGGTGAGCTTCACGGCCGGTGTAGCCTGTTTCACCGTCTCTGTTATGGGCGCCGTGGCTGCCGCGCTGTAGCACGTATCGCCGGGGAAGTTGGCCGTGAGGCTGCCTGTGCCTGCGGGCAGAGTGGTGAGCGCCAGGGTGGCCACGCCGCTTGTATTCAGCGCACCCGATCCCAAAGAGGTGGAACCGCTGAGGAAAGTCACTGTTCCTGAAGGCTTGGCGGAACCGCTGCCGGAGAACGTTGCCGTCAGTGTGACCGAAGATCCGTAGGTTACGCTCGCTGCCGACGAGGTAAGCTTGCCGTTCGCTGTACCAGGGTTGACGATGATGGTTTGCGATACCGCCGGAGCAGCGGCGTAGTCTATGTTGCCTGACTGGTTGGCTGTGACCACGACCTTGCCCGTAGCGGAGATGGTCAGCGTGTTGCCGCTGACCGTGGCAGGTCCGGTGGCGGTGAAGGTAACCGCGAGGCCGGAGCTAGCTGTCGCACTGAGCTTGATGGGAGTGATCCCGTAGGCTGCGGGCGAAACTGGCGCTGCGAAAATGGTTGTTTGCGCAGCCTTGCCTACCACGACGCTCGCGGAGCTGGATTTTGCCGTGGCGTATCTGGTGTCGCCGCCATAACTGGCCGTGATGCTGTCAGTGCCCACAGCCAGCGTGGTCAGTGTCAATGTAGCTACGCCGCCAGCGTTCACGGTGCCAGTTCCCAGCGACGTTGTGCTGCTAAGGAACGTGACCGTGCCGGTGGGCGTGACGGAACTGCTGCCGGCGTTGCTCAGTGAAGCTGTCAATGTTACCGGCGCGCCATAGGCCAGCGAAGCAGCCGACGCCTTCAGGCCAACCGTGGGCGTGGCCTTGTTGACGGTAATGGCCTTCGAAACCGCGGTGGCCGCGGAGTAGTTGCCGTTGCCGGCCTGGTTGGCGGTCACCGTCACGGTGCCTGCCCCGGTGATGGTGAGCGTTGACCCGTTGATTGACTCCGGCCCGGTGGCCGTAAACGTCACCGGCAACCCCGAACTCGCCGTCGCGTTCAATTTGATGGGAGTGACGCCGTAACTTACGGGTGAGGGCGGCGCCTGAAGGCTGATCGTTTGCGGCAAGACAATGCTATAGGCAGCAGTTGCGACCGCACTCGGCGAGTATCCGCCGCCCACGGCGATAGCCTTCAAAGTTTCCGTAGAAGAGACCTGGATAGCGCCCTTGTATTGAGAAGACGAGGCAGTCGGCATGGTGACGCCATCGGTTGTGTAGAAGATTGAAGCGCCACTGGTTGTGTCGGTGATCGTCACGCTCTGCGCCGAATGGTAAGTTCCTGGCGCAGGTTTGAAAACCGGCATAGCTGCTGGAGGCAGGTTGATGATGTAGGTGGCGCTGGCGAGGGCGCTGTTGGAGTGGCCGGATGACACGGCGACCGCCATGATCGTTTCTGTGGAACCAACGGTGATCGCACCCTGGTAGCGATGCGACGCCGTGGTGGGAATGGTGACGCCGTCGGTTGTGTAGTAGATCGATGCGCCGCTGGTTGCGTCGGTGATGGTCACCGATTCTGCTTTCGTATAGGTGCCAGAGGCAAGCGAAAATGCCGGCGTTGCCGCCTGGGGTAAGGTCACAGTATATGCGGCAGAAGTCACCGGACTGGCGGCATACCCGGTAGCTGTCGCAATCGCTTCGATGGTCTCGGAGGACGAGACCGTAATCGGCGCACGAAAGGGCGTCGAGGCAACGGTTGGAGTTGTTCCGTCGGTGGTGTAGTAGATGCTGGCGTTTGGCATCGCATCAAAGATCGTCACCGGAACGCCGCTGGTGTAGGTTCCCGGCATGGTGCCGAAAACCGGCGCCGGGGTTGCCGGCAAAGCCGCCGCGGATGGCCGGTATTCCCAGACGTCGTTCAGGGGATAGGTCTCAACGTCTGCAAGGAAACTGTCGCCCTGTCCCCAGCCGGAGAAGAGCCATAAATTGCCGCGTGCATCGGTCCAGCCCACCGCGCTGGTGCGGCTCCCGGGCACGTCTCCCCCGGCCGGCGTTTGCAGCGTTCCGTATGTTCCCGGCTGACCGCCGCACATCACATCTCCAAGACCTGCGCCCACTACGAGGAAGCATCCGCTTGTCGAGACATTTCCTCCCATCCACGTCCACATGCCGGTGGATGGGGTGTAGTACCACAGATCGTTGATGGGGCCGATAAAGTCTCCGCTGGGATCCACGCCAAGGCCATCGATCACCTCGCCGGCGTGGTCCAGCCCCTTGCCTCCGAAGAGCCACAGATTGCCGTTGCCATCGATCCAGTTCGCAGCCGGTGCACGGCCCCCGGGGAAGTTTCCAGGGGCAGGCACGCCCAATGTGCCGTTCACGCTTAATTGGCCACAGAATAACCCGCCGTACAAGCCGGTCCCGGCAGCATAGTCGATGCAGGGAATCGAGCTGGGTCCACTCATCCAGGTCCATTCCTTCGTTGAAGGATTGAACCTCCAAAGGTCATTCAGATTGTTTTCCCCGGCCGAACCAAAGGGATCGCTGCCCCCAAAGAGCCAGAAATTGCCGCTGCTGTCGGTCCAGGTTGCGGCCAGTTGGCGGCTGGTGGGGATGTTGGCCGGGGCAGGTTGGCCCAGAGTGCCGTACACTCCCCACTCGGTCCCAAGGTCGGGATCGAGAAAATTGCCTCCGCCCATCCAGGCCCATTGGTTCGCTGCTGGGCTAAACTCCCACATGTCGTTGAGCGTAACGCTGTCGCCGGCCACATCCTGACCAACGCCTCCAAAGAGCCAGAGGTTGCCGCTGCTGTCAATCCAGCTTGCCGCGTTAGAGCGGCTTCCGGGGATGTTTCCCGCCCCAAAAGCGCCCAACGTGCCATACACGCCGGGCTGACCGTAGGAACCGTAAAATGAGAGCACTCCCTGGCTGCTTCCGCCCATCCATGTCCATCGGTTCGTGGGTGGATCGTATCTCCACAGGTCGTTCAGTTCGCCAAGCACTCCTGTTGAGTCGTATCCGTAGCCCCCAAAGAGCCAGAGATCGCCACTGCTGTCAATCCAACTCGCGGATCCTGAGCGGCCTCCCGGGAGGTTTGTGGGTGCGGGCGTTCCCAGCGTGCCGTACTCTCCTTTGACGAAGAGTCTTGAACCTACTCCTCTTCCGCCGATGCACGTCCATTCGTTTTTGGATGGAGCGAATTCCCAAAGGTCTTCAAACTGCGCACTGAATGAGAGACTCGAGGTACCCCCGAAGAGCCATAGATTGCCGTTCCTGTCGGTCCAGCGCACAGAGCCACTGCGAGCGCCAGGAGTATTTGAAGGGGCGGGAACGCCGATCCAGCCATACGAGGCGGGAGCCGATGCCGAATTGCTTCCGCCCATCCAGGCCCATTCTCCCAACGTTGACGTTGACCCGATTGTGTAAACAGCCGAAGCCACTGCGCTGTTCAGGTAGTTGCCCCCGGCCGCGATGGCCTGGATGACTGTTGAGGAGGAGATGGCGATCGGTGTTCCGTAGATTGCCGAAATGGCCGTCGGCGCCGTTCCATCGGTAGTGAAATAGATCGTCACGCCCGGGGACGCATCACTGATTGTGAGCGTTTGTGCCGTGGCATATGTTCCCGTGGCCAGATTGAAGGTGGGCGCAGCGGCCACCGGAGTATTCATCGTATAAGTCGCTGTTGCCAGGGAACTGTTCGAGAATCCGCTCGCCACGGCATAGGCTTCGATGGTCTCCGATGAGGTGACGGGAATCGGCGCCGTGTACAGGGCTGCTGAAGTGGCTCCGCTGATGGAGTAATAAATTGCTGCCCCCGGGGTCGGGTCGGAGATGGTCACAAATTGCTCAGCCGTGAAAGTTCCAGACGCTGGCGAAAATACCGGCGCGGCGGCCGCCGGCAAACTGCCTGATCCAGGTTGGAACTCCCACAGATCTTGAAAGTCGGCCCATGTGCCGACCTCATCGACGCCGACTCCGCCAAACAGCCAGAGGTCGCCCCTGCCATCGGTCCAAGTGGCCACACCTGTGCGGCCGCTGGGGGAGTTTCCAAAGGCTGGCCTCTGGTAGATGCCGTAGATTCCAGGCTGGTCGCAGTATCCAGTTCCACAAATTACGGTGTTGTTCCCACTCATCCACGTCCATGTATTGGTGGATGGGTTGAACTCCCACAGGTCGTTCAGATATCCCCACGTACCGCCTGAATCAATGCCGTCGCCGCCGAACAGCCAGAGATTGCCCTTGCCGTCGGTCCACTTAGCCCCGCCCCGCCGGGCGCCTGGAAAATTCGAAGAGGACGGCGCCTGCATAGCACCGTAGCTGCCGGGCGTGCCGCACTCCTCAGTGAGCATCGTGACGCAGGTGGCAGGGTAGGTGCTGCTGCCGCCCATCCACGCCCATTGGTTGCTGGAAGGACTGAATTCCCAAAGGTCATCAAGCAGCCCTTGTTTTCCAGCCGAATCGACTCCAAGCCCCGCAAAGAGCCAGAAATTGCCCGTGCTGTCGGTCCAGCCTGAGGACGAATAGCGGGCCCCGGGAATATTCCCGGCGGCGGGCTTGCCCTCGGCGCCGTATACGCCTTGCTTTCCAATTGTGTTGCTGCCGCCCATCCAGACCCATTGGCTGGTTGAAGGGCTGAATTCCCAAAGGTCGTTGAGAAAACCGTAAGCGCCTTTGGAGTCAACGCCGTTTCCGCTGAATAACCAGAGATTTCCTTTGTTGTCGGTCCAACTCACCGCATCCGTCCTGCCGCCCGGGATGTTTCCGGCGGCAGCCGCGCCCAGGCTGCCGTACACTCCAGTCTGATTGCAATTGCCGCAGACTTCGGCATTAGCCCCACCCACCCAGGTCCATTCATTGGTCGATGGGCTGAATTCCCAAAGGTCGTTTAGATAGGCCAAGCCGGTGTAGTAGTTGAATCCGCCAAAGAGCCAGAAGTTTCCATTTGCGTCGGTCCAAGCCACGGCGCCCTGCCTGCCTGCCGGTGCGTTCCCGGCGGCCGGTGTTCCCTTCGTGCCAGGCACTCCTGCCCCGCCCTTGTTGGCTCCGCTCATCCAGGTCCATTGGCCTGTTGAGGGGTTATATTCCCAAAGATCGTTGAGGTAGTTGATTCTCCCGGTCGAATCGATGCCGTTGCCGCCAAAAAGCCACAGGTTTCCAGAACTGTCTGTCCAGGTGGTGGAGCCGTCGCGGTTCCCCGGCAAGTT
>Ga0181517_10005510_pt1 | contig 11164 bp, 9 predicted proteins | sample PEATcosm2014_Bin_31_FD_119748 | JGI IMG/M metagenome (GOLD analysis project Ga0181517, IMG submission 119748) | Peatland microbial communities from MTU Mesocosm Facility, Houghton, MI, USA - PEATcosm2014_Bin01_30_metaG | ecosystem: Environmental > Terrestrial > Soil > Wetlands > Peat | place... | reverse complement strand
TCCGCCACCAATCCATGTGGTAGGCGTGGGACAGCATGTTCAAGAGCATGGTATTCCACCGAAAACGTCCGACCGATCGTCTCGGCCGAGCCTCAAGCTGGTTCTGATCGGCGGCCAGTTTCAGCGAGGCGACGTCGAATTGCAGCGGGCCTGCAGGTTCCACCTGCATCGCCGTCAACGGGGGCGCGAGACCGCTGAGGCATGGAGCCAGCGAAGAAGCACTCGCTGATATTAAAGCCACAAGCGGAAGTGCGCTCGACGTGACCGGGTTCCAGAACTTGCTTTTGGGCAGGATCACCTCTCAAACGTATCGCCAACATAACTATGTGGGCAACTGGGTGAGGGTTCTGGGCAAGAAAAAACGGGGTATGGAATAAAGTGGATCGCCGGGTCCACAATCCGGCAGTCGTCGGATAAAACGCCACCTATCGGCCACAGTTGCCCTCAAGGGCGAACCTAATTCTCGATCGGGACCTTCGCCACGCGGTCAACGACCACAATGTCGCCGAGACCTTTCTTCGAATTCAGCTCCAGGCCGAGTTGATCCTGTACGGCGTGCTGAAGGGTTGGGCCGGAATCAGGGCCCGCCACGCGAGGAACGTCATCGGGCGAGTCCCCGAATACGCCCCGCGCGGCAAGCGACGCCGTGATCTCGCTGATATCGACGATCCAAGTCATGTCGATGTCGTACTTTCCCCTGAGCCCGGTGGCGTCGATCACCGGCCGGCCGAGGTACGTTGCCAACGTTTTGACGATCTCTGGCATGGAGACATTGACAGCGGTCCAACGATAATAGCCGTTCCCCTCGGCTAGACCGCCGCGGCCGACCGGAAACACCGGGTAGCCGTCTTTGCCCATGCTATGTTGCGGACTCTTCCACCATGGCTCTTCCGCGGCCAACGCCGCGCCTGGCGCCGACTCCTTCATCTTCAGGCCTTTCTCCCGCACGGTCAGCTCGTAGATCGCCATCTCTTTCTGCTCGTGGTGGAGCGAGAGCTTGAGCCGTTCCACCAGCAGATTCTGTTGCATCCGCTGGAACTGATCTTTGGTGGTTCCCGGCGGCACTCTGGCGCTGACGTCGTATCGGGCCTGGCAGCAACTCTGCAAATTGGGAATAAACTGAGGCGGTTGGAATCCGTACGCATTGGCAATCAGGAACGCCAGGGGTGCGGCCGAGCACCTCCAAAGACCCGGGTCGGAGGTGCCGGGCCCGCCGCTGCAAAAAAAATCAGCAGACGCCGAGGCACGTTTAATGGAGGCGACTTCGAATGACGGTCCATTTGCCGCTCCGTAGGCGCGCATCAAGGCCAAGGCCAGGGAGATCGCTACCCGCATCAGTGGTCGCATTGATACCTTCGATCCTTTCGGACTTAAGAATATCAAATACCGTTATCGAGAAGCGCTCCTGCTCCTCCAGAGTGCTCCGTGCAGGCTGCTCCTACCACGCGAGTGGACATCATGAGGTCGAAGCGGTAACAATACCCACTCGGGCGCCCCAAGGTCAGCGGCTTCGGCCGCCGGCGGGCGCTCTGGGCCCAGGATCGGACGGGTGGAAGAATAGCTGGTTGAGAACGCCCGCCTGCTGGGGCTTGAGCGAGCCGCCGGACCAGGCCGTCAGCACTCCGAAGTCGGGGGCTTTTCCCCCGTTCTCGCTGAGGCCCCAGTTCCACCAGCTCCACGAGATCCCCTGCTGGCCCGCGGTGAACGCCGGACCCCCCTGAAGCTTCGCCGTTCACATAACTGACGAAGGCGGCCGCCCATGCCTGCGCGTCGGGCCTCGCCAGCCAGTCGCCGCACTCACCGATGAAGACGGGCGCGATGTTCTCTTTGACCAGGTAGCCCCACAGCGAGTTCATCCGCTCCACCCAACTCGGGCCGTAATCCGCCGGGACAGCGCTCACTTCGGCGGGATAGACGTGCGGCGAATAGACTACCTTGCGGGGCTGCTTCAGGGTCACCGGCCAGCGGGTCACTCCGCGCAGATCGCCTTCATACGCGCGGGCCCGGTAATTCTGCACCCCCTCGGCTATGATCAGCGGCTTCGGGTCAATCGCATGGATGGCGTTGCCCACCCGGATGTACATAGCTCGAATGTCAGTGTTGGAATCCGCTGTGCCGTCATACCCGCCCCAAGTAGTTAGCCCGGAATGCGGCTCGTTGATCAGGTCGTAGGCCAGAATGGCGGGTTTGTCCTTCCACCGCGTGGCCATGTTCACCCACGCCAGTTGAAAATCGGCATCACCGATGGTCCCTGTGTTGCCTCCGCCATCGGTTCCGTCCGACGCGCCTCCCTTGTCGTACCACAGGCCGTTGACCGGCGCCGTGCCCCAGTTATCCCGCGTGCCGTGTCCGCCTTCATCGTTGTGGATATCCACGATCACCCGAAGGCCGATGGAGCCGGCGTAGTCGATCACCTTGTCGAGGGTATCGAGATAGCCGTTGGAGTTGTCGAGCACGCCCCTGGCGGAGGTCAGAACTCGCGTGCAATTGAAGCCCAGCCGCACCATGTCCGACAAGGTGGTTTGATAGGACACCTGATTCAGCCCCGAAAGCCTGGGCCTGACGCTGTTCCCGCCATTCCAGCCCACGCACGCGAGGCGCTGCGGGTGACCGGAAGCATCCACAATCTGGTTTCCGTTCGTGAAGAGCGGGCCGGCGGAAAGAAGTCCGCCCTCGGCCCAGGCCGTGCCCGCGATCAGGCACAGGGCAACGCTGCTAACGATGGCGCTGTGTTTCATGGTTCCAGGTTAACTGCTAATGAGCGCAATGCGCGTCAGGCCCCGATCTGGATCATACCGGGGCCGGCATCCGACGCGGCAGCATGGGCAAGAAGGGAAAGGAGGTGCAACTAGCGGCTGGTTGATTCCATCACATCGGCTTGAGCCGCGATCTCCGCTGACGCCAGCAAACGAACCCGAGCGCTGCCAGGCCAAGTAACGTTCCCGTTGCTGGCTCGGGGACCGCGGCGCCGTTGTTGAAGTCCACCTGAACGATCGAGCCGTCCGGCACGTCGAGTCCCTGGAAGTTGAGGTATAGAACGCCGCCTACCAGAGAAACGTCGGAAAGAACGAACCCCGCAACGGTAGTGTCGGAATCAATCGAAAAACCGGAAAACGCGGACGAATTCGTGGTGTCGGTGATACTGATGCCATTAAACGTGCCCGGGTCGAAGGAGGTGTAGGGGGAGTATATCCCGACCATCTGTACATAGGTAGGGAACACCGTCGCATCTGTATGATCGCCGAGATCCAAAGTGGGATCTCCTGTTATGGTGACGGCGCCAGTAGCTGAGCCCTGTACGGACCCAGGGGAGAGGTCGGGGTAGAGCCATTCGATTTGCACCGTATCGCCCAATATCCCGGCATTCGCCGTCCTCGTTGCGGCGAACAAGAGAGCTATCAGCGCGAATGCGCCGCACGCACACGCTCGAATACGCTTTAGGCGAAAGCCGTTCATACAATCGCACCTTTCCATTTTGCCGTTTTCGTTAAGCCGGGATCTCCGTCTCGGGAGATCCCGGGTGCTGACCTGGTACTATCAGGCGATAGTGTACCGTTCAGTACATTATGCGTTGTTCTTGAGGGTGCGGAGCAAGCAGTTTTCTGGGTTTTTGGGGCCTGAAACCCGATCAGAGTACTAAGAGTACTATACCCGAACCCCTCGGTAGCGCTGACGGCCTCGCCGTCGGTACCGCGCCCGGAGGGCTTCGAGAGAGCCTCGATATGGCCGGCGTGAGGCCCAAAGCCTCAGCGGCCGGAGTGTGTGATATGTACGTTAGGTAGACAGTGGATCTCGAAGGAGGATTATGCCCGGCACAATGCCAGCCCTGTTTCTAGGACACGGGAATCCCATGAATGCGCTGGCGCGCAATCGCTATACCGAGGCTTGGGCGGCCCTGGCCGCGGGTATTCCGCGGCCCAAGGCGATTCTGGCCGTCTCGGCTCACTGGTTCGTTCCGGAGACCGGCGTCACGATCGCGACCGCGCCGCGGACCATCCACGATTTTGGCGGCTTCCCTCGGGAGCTGTATGAAGTGGAATACCCGGCCCCCGGCGACCCCGCGCTGGCGCGCCGCGTGCAGCGGCTGCTCGAGCCGGTTTCCGTGAGGCTCGACGAAAGTTGGGGCCTGGACCACGGCGCATGGGCCGTGCTGCGCCACATGTACCCGCGGGCCGACGTGCCGGTGGTCGAGCTCAGCATAGACGAAACCCGCCCGGCCAGCTTCCATTACGAGTTGGGGAGGCGCCTGGCGCCCCTGCGCGACGAAGGCGTCTTAATTGCCGCCAGCGGGAACCTGGTGCACAACCTGCACGCTTATGCATGGGGACGACAGGGAGTAGAGGCGTTCGACTGGGCCGTGCGCTTCGAGAAGCAGGCGCGCGCCATGTTGCTGGCGGACGAGCACGCGCCGCTGGTGGAGTACGAATCTCTGGGCCAAGACGCCTGGCTCTCGATTCCCACGCCGGAGCACTATCTGCCCCTGCTTTATGCCATCGGCTGCCGGCAAGAGCGGGACCCAATTCGCTTTCCGGTGGAGGGCGTGGACGGCGGATCGGTTTCCATGCTGGCGGTTCAGGTGGGCGGCGGCGCGTGACGCTTGGATAGGCGTGCCCGGCTCCGGAGTTTCTACATTTTTGGTGAGACCTCCGCGCCTTTCGGCCACCATCCATTTGGAGCCGTCCGCTACCAGCCCGGAGGGCGAGAGATCCTAGCCCACGGCGGAAGCCGTCGGGAACAGGTCGGACGGCCGCCTAGCCCCGGAACGGGGCGTAAGGCATCGAGTACGATGTGCGCGGCCTCTGGGTCTGAGAACAGCCTTTCGCCCCGTTCCGGGGCTCGCATTCTCACGCGCCATTCCACATGGCTCACGCCATGGGCTAGGATCTTCCACCCTCCGAGCTTCGAGAATGTACAAACTCCAGGGGCAGGCGTGCCCGGCCCCTACCACAGATGCCACTGGTTGAAGCAGAGCACCCAGGCGGCCAGCAACGCATTGGTGGTGGCATGCGCCGCCACGGCATCGCCGATCCGCCCCCGCCGGAGAAGCGCGAATGCATAGATCAGGCCGGCCAGCGCGCCGGCTATCCACAGCCGGCCATGCAGCATCCCGAAAGCCAGGGACGATGCGAGCAGCGAAACGTACGTGAAGGTCCGCAACCCGATGGATTCGAAATCCGAAGAAATCAGGCGGCGGAGCAAAAAACCGCGGAAGGCCAGTTCCTCCGCAATCGGGACGGTGACCACGGCCGCGAGAATACGAAACGCCAGCCACCCGATCCGGGCGGGAGCGGGCCACGCAGCCAGTCCCGAAGGCATGGCGTTCCCGAGGTGCGGCCCAAGAACACGGTCCAAACCCAACCAGAGAAAGAACACCAGGCTGCCGAGCGCCAGCGCCGGCCAGCCCCACCGCCAGTCCAGGGTTGCGAGTTTACGGCGGAACATCCACAGCGCCGCCGTGGCGGCGAAAAGCCGGATGGGGTAGAGCCACTCGAAGCCGCTCGATACCGCGCGGCTGAGCATGGCCGAAGCGAGGATCGCCAGGAACGGCATGAGGTAGGCCGCCGTGGGATTCCCGGAGAAGATGCCGCCGGGCGCACGCTCCGGTTGCCGCGCGCTAATCCATGGCACGCGGCGGGCGGCGACGGAGAACCCCAGCGCCAGGGCGATGAAGGCCATCCAACCGGCCTGCGAATGAAAGCCGCCCGCGGCTATGGCCTCAGCTCCGGCATTGCCGATGAGGATCAGCGCGGCGATTCGGAGGGCGTTCAGCAGCCAGGCCATCAACACGCCCAGGGGTATCAGGACGAGAGCCTGGGGGAATCGGCACTCACGCCGGCAGATCCATAGCCAGACGATGGCAAAGAGCAGCATCAGGCCGGCGCCCTCAAAACCGGAGCACTCCGGAGCGATGGTCACGGCGAAATGCGCGGCCCCGATAGTCAGGCTGGCGGGGTCGGCGGTGATGCCACCCAAAAAGGGCCGCAACAGCGCGGTCACAAGGCCGAACGTAAGCCTGGCCAAGGGAACCCACAGCGACCGTCCCAAGTTCCCCAGGGCGCAGGCGGCGATGGCCGCGATGGCTGCATAAGCGCCCACTTTCCCCATTCCTCGGACAACCTGAAGCCATAGCGCGGGGGGCGCCACGGCGAACGCGGCTAGGACCACCGCCGCGACGCCCGCGGCAAGCCAGATCCAGGCGAGCAAGTCGCCTTCGTTGCCTCCAAACAGGCGCGAGGAGACGGCGATGAAAACTAACAGCGCGCCGAAGTGCGCCGCCAGGATACCCAGCGAAACCGGGTTTAGCGGGAGATGGCCGGCGATCCGCGGGAATGCGGGGCGCGCCTTCTGGGCGCCGAAGACCGCAACAAAAACGGCGAACGCCAGGACGAACCGCGCCGTCCAGGCGCCCCAGGAGTGTATGGCGCCGAGCAGGCCGTGCCTGCCGCCCAGCGCTCCGGTGTCAAGCCAGACGGAGAGCCCTAGTAACTCAGCGGTAAGAAGAGCGGCCAGGAAGCCGGCGCGACGAAGAACGGGGGCGGGAAAGGCTGAAAGGCGCCCGGCGGGAACCTGCCGGCCGCCTTCCGAAAAGGCCGGGATGTCAGCTCCTGCGGCGGCCGCGGATTACCAGGAGAGAACCCGCCAGCAAGGTCAGTGCGCCCATCGCCGAGCTGGAGTCGATCTCGGGCGCTTGCGACTGTGCAAAAGCACAGGCAGCCCCGCCGACAAGAAACAGGGTCAATACGAGAACTTTCCGCATATTCGAATCCTCCGATCCCTAAACTTCCGAACTTCGATTATGTTAGACGCCGGTCGTCTTAATGTCAACCGCGAAAGGAAAGGAATACGGAAGGCGCCCGGCGGGAACCTTCCGGCCGCCTTCCGAAAAGGCCGGGATGATGTCAGCTCCTGCGGCGGCCGCGCATCACCAAAAGGGCGCCCGCCAGCAAGGTCAGCGCACCCATCGCCGAGCTGGAGTCGATCTCGGGCACGTCCAAAGCAAGAGCCCATGCCGCGCTGCCCACGAGGAGCAGCGTCAGTACCAAAAGTCTTCGCATATTCTAATCCTCCGTTCCGAAACTCAAATGTATGGTAGATGCCGATGCTTTGGGTGTCAACGGCGGAAGCGCGGAAAGGTACCTTTCTTACTCGTGTTTGGTCCTGTGCGTACCGCCGGTGATCGACCGGCTCGTCCCGCCGCGGGCGAAGCCGCGAACGCCCGCATGCGTTCCAGGCGCTCGCCGGCGCTATTCGATCACCTTCTTCTTGCGGAACCAATCGACGAGCATGTCGCGCAGCAGGCCCACATCGTCTCCAAACACCAGGCCGGTGGTTCCAAGCTCCCCAGGCGCGCTCTGGTTCTGGGCGGTAAAATCCGATACGGCCAGCGTGTAGTCGCGCTCGGGCTCGACTTTGCGGCCGCCCAGCACCGTCCGCGGAAGGTCGCGCCCCTTGACATGCGCGATCACCACCAGGTTGTCGAAGGGCATGATATTCCAGATGTGCCTCACCAGGAGGCGGCCCGCGGGCAGGACGTCGCGTATGCCGCCGGAGTTCATGAAAGCGAAATCGGCGCCGGTCTCCTCGCGCATGGCCTGCTCCATAACGGCTTTGAGCTGGCGCCTGTCGAAGGCGTGGCTGGCGGTGGCCAGCGGCTCGTCCACGCGCGCCGCCACCTCATCCTCCCAGCGCTTCACCTGGGCGGCCACATCCGCGGCCGGCTGGATTTTCGTGGAATCGATGGGAATGCGCTTCCAGGCGAACGACGCCGGACCCTTGGTTACCGTATCGACCTTCAGATCCAGCCGGCCCAGCTCTTCGCCATAGCCCTTCACGCGCACCAGGATGCGGCCCTCGCTGTAGACGGCCTGATCCAGGCCCGTGTGCACGTGCCCCGACACGATGACCGGAACCTCCGGGACGGATTCCAGAAATCGCAGCTCCTCCTCGGCCGTGAGATGCCCGAGCAGAACCACGATGTCGGATTTCTCCTTCAGCTCGGCCGCGTACTGGCGCACCGTGGCGAGCACCGGCGCGGTATGCCACTGCTGCATCAGCTTCGGCGTGGAGAGATTGCGCATGTCGTCGGTGAGCGCCCCCAGCACCGCTACGCGCAGCTTGTTGACGGTGAGGATGACATAGGGCCGGGCGAACAACTCGTTATTCGTACCGACTATATTGGAGGACACTATCGGGTAATTGGCGGTCTCCATGAACTTGCGAGCCTGCATCCAACCGTAGTCGAAATCGTGATTGCCCAGAGTCGCGGCGTCAAAACCGAACAGATTGGCGATCTCGAAGACCGGCAGCCCGTGGAAGATGGTCGAGACGGGCGTGCCCTGCACCAGGTCTCCGGCGTCCAGCAGGATGCAGTCGGTGCAGCCGGTGCGCTCGTTGCGGATGGCCGCGGCCAGGTAGGCGAAGCCTCCCTTATGGGCATCCGAAGGAGATATGTGGGCGTGCAGGTCGTTGGTGTGGAGAATGGTGAGGGAACGTATCTCCGCGGCCAGCGGGGCGCAAGCCGTCGCGCCCAGCGCCAGGAAGAAGGCGCCGGCGAATAGCCGGTGGGCGCCGTGTCCGGGTATTGCGCGCATAGTAATGGTTACCGCCCGCCTTACTGGAGCGACATGGTGACGGAGTTGCTGACGCTGTCGGAGAAGATCAGGCTAACCTGCACGTCCCCATGGGGCGCCCCCGGCGGAACCGCGACGTTGATCTGGTCGAGGCCGGCGGAGCCGGGCGAGAGGCCATAATATGAGGGCGTGGCCAGGACGCCGGCGATACCGGCGCCGAACTTCACCATGGGTGCGGAGGTGAGCCAGGCCAGCCCCGGGTACGGAGGAGCGGGGGCGCCGCTGGCCACCGCAACCGTGGTTGGCCCCATCCCGATGCCGTAGAGAGTCAGCACATCGCCCACGCTCGCGGGATGCGTTCCGTACGCCCAGACGATCGGGTAGCCCACCGGCATGGGTAGACTGTAATCCATGTCGTTGACGGCGGCGGCGTACGCGCCGATCATCAGCAGGCTCGGCGCCCGGTTCGCCACGCTCACGGAGACCACGTTGCCGTTCAGGCCGTCGCGCTGCACTTGCACCAGCCCGGTTCCGGCCTGCGCATCCACCGGAACCTGGAAGTTAATCTGGTCATACCCCTGTGAGCTGTGCCCCACATAGTACATGGGCGCGTACTCGCCATTGAACAGCACGCGTGTTGTGCCGATGGTGGTGGGAAGTGGCGGCGATCCGCTGGCGGCGGCGCTGAACGTGAACTGCTCCCCGTAAACCGAGACGATATCGCCCGGGTTGACCGGCGTGGCTCCGGCGGCCGCGTCCACCACCCCGCCAAAGCCCGCCACCGGATTCCCCTGGGCCGCCACCTGCAATTGCACGGGAATCGTTATGGTTCCGTTGATCGCGTTGGAGGCTATGGCCACGCTCCCGGCGTAGAGGCCCGGCGCCAGCGTGCCGGGAGCGAAGTTCAGGGTGACCAGGCCGGAAGCCGGATCTGCGCTGGCCGTGAGCCAGGAGGCGTTGGAAGTGGCCCCTTGCAGGGTCAGGCTTCCCAGCCCCAGATTGGAAACCGACAGGTACGAATTCAGGACCGGCCCGTTCTGCGCCGAAGTCATATAGACGCTAGTGGCGGAAGCCTGCGCGATGGGCTGCGACGTCACCTGCATGGTGACTGGGATGCTCAGGTCGTCGGCCTGGCTGGCTCCGTTGGCGGTGGTGACCAACCCGGTGTAAGTGCCTTGACCCATGCTGGCGGGCGGGGCCAGGTGCACGCGGTACGGGTAAGAGAAGCGAAAGCTCCCGGAGCCGTCGAGGACCAGGCTCAGCCACTGCGCGCCGTCCTGCGTTGTAGCGGTCCAGCTCACCATGCTGCCGGTGGATATCGAAACGTCGCCGGTCATGCCGGCGGCTACGTACATATTGAGGCTGGTTCCCACGCGGATGGCCAGCGTGATGGTCTGCGGCGCGTCGATGGCGTTGGGATCGCTGACGGTTATGTCGGCCGAATAGACGCCCGCCGCCAGCGCGGATGTGTTCAGGGCAATCTGTATGGGCAGGCAGGAGCCGTTGAATCCGTCCAATGACGCGGCCAGGGTGGAGCAGCCGCGCGAGGCCCCCACCGAAGGCGCGGCCCACAGAGCCGTGGAGGAAACCGTCAGATTCAGCGAGCCACTGCCCGCGTTGTAGGCCTCGACCGTCTGGGTTGCGCCGTTCGCGCCGGGAGAGATCCATACGGGCCCAATCACGGTGTTCGCCAGGCGCAGCATGGACGCGGCGTGGACAGCGGCGACGGAAACCAGGGAAATCACAGCGACGGCGAAAGAACGTCTCATTCTCAAACCCACTCCAGGGCGCCTTTCTTGTAGGCCCAGATGTAACCCACGAAGAGGATGCCCAGGAAAACCCCTACCTCGGCCACTCCAAACCAGCCCAGCGACCGGTAGCGCACCGCCCAGGGGAACAGAAAGATGGTCTCCACGTCGAAGATTACAAAGAGGATGGCGATAATGTAAAACCGAACCGTGTAGCGCCCGCGAGAGTCCGAAGCGGAGCGGATGCCGCACTCATACGCCTCCAGCTTGGCGACCGACGGGGCCGACGGCCGTATCAATCTGGCCGCCACGATGAGCACCACCGGGAACAGAATCGCGATAACCAGGAATATTAGGATCGGAATATACCCGCTCGGCATGGCAACAATATAACACGCGGAGAGCCACCAGCTTTCAGAAGGCTCCACAGCCGCGCGATTTGCAACACCCGCGGTAGGGGCCGGGCACGCCCGGCCCCTGGGAATTCTACATTTGGCAGCGGTTCTCCCGAGTTGTGGGACAGGCGCTTCCGCCTGTCAACGCCAGCGGTTTCCCCGAGTTGTGGGACAGGCGCTCCGCCTGTCAAACGCGCGTCCGGCCCGCCGCTTTCACCCTGTCGAATCTAACCTGCCTTGAGGAGGCTCTCGGGCGAACCGGGACAGCAACCAATTACCCGGTTCCGTTGGGGTTACCCGACCACGTCAGTAACAGGGTAATTTGGTACTGGCACCGGTTTCTAAAGTGACAATTCGGGCCTATGCGTGCAGGACTGTTGAAGGATTGAACAATGAAGCGAACCTGCGTGACATTGGCGACCATGGTTGGGGCCATGGCCGCCGGCGCGTG
>Ga0181517_10005508_pt1 | contig 11164 bp, 10 predicted proteins | sample PEATcosm2014_Bin_31_FD_119748 | JGI IMG/M metagenome (GOLD analysis project Ga0181517, IMG submission 119748) | Peatland microbial communities from MTU Mesocosm Facility, Houghton, MI, USA - PEATcosm2014_Bin01_30_metaG | ecosystem: Environmental > Terrestrial > Soil > Wetlands > Peat | place... | reverse complement strand
GCCCGCCTCCGCTTCACCGGCCGAGGCCAGAATCAATCAGAACCTGGCTCTCGGCATAACCAAAAACAGCAAACAGCAAGTGCGCCAAACAGAAACTGTCTCAACTTAGGGGGTCACCCCAGCCCGTTTAGCACCCAAAAACGCGCCTTTTGGGTAATTCTCTGCAACCATTGCGCAAAAATCACGCACCTTCGGAGGTGAAGGTCTCAAAAAAACGCAACCTTTCACGCGAACATTCGGGGGGTATACGGAACCTTTTAAGCGAACATTGGGCCACTTTGGAGCTGCATTTATGCCAACATTCCAGGTTAGAGGCCCGCAAGCGCCTCGGCCTGTGTCGGTAAGAGCTTTGCATACTTGGTGATACCAACCATGGTGAACACTTTGACGAAGTGCGGCGACAGCCCGAAAGCACTCACTTTCTGCCCTGAATTGGCTGCCTCGATCAGCAGTTGAATGCACACCGCGATACCGCTCGAATTAATATAATCGACCTTGGTAAAGTCCAGTAGAATCAGCTTCACATCGCCCTTCGGCAGTGCCTGGTAGGTGCCCAGAACCGCCTCTTTCGAGGTGCTGGAAATGTCTCCCTCGAAGCGGAGAACGCTGACCGGCTGCCCGCCCGGAGAAGTGATCTGATCCACATGCGCCTTGGTTTCACTTTGCACGATCTGGTCTCCCAATTCTTAAGTTAAACCATCCACAGCGGTTACGATTCCTTGTCCAGCCGTATTACCAGCCGTACATAACTGCTTTTGCCGTCTTTTCCTGCAACCCACTCCGCTTCGTCCACCAGCGCCTGAATCAGAAACATGCCCATCCCGCGCACATCTTCCTCGCCATGCATCTTGCGGTCTATGTTGGGTTTAGCAGGCTGCGACGTGATTCCGGTACCGTCGTCGATCACTTTCACTTCAAGCGCATCGGACCCCGCGGACAAAACCACTCCAACAGAAAGTTTTTCATTGAGACAATTTCCATGCTCAATAGCGTTGATGCAAGCCTCGGCAACGGCGGTCTTGAGATCCTCTACGCGATCTTCAGGGAAACCCATCAACTTGGCCACTGAGGAAGCAGCGCTCATGGCCACCTTCTCATAGCCTAGGCGGGTGGGCAACCGCACTTCCACCGTAGCGGATTTTCGCTCGCTCATTCCGGCGCTTCCGTGGAGCTGAATTCGCGGCAGAGCGTAAGTGCGGTCATGTCGTCTCCCTGCGGCCCGCCCCCTGAAAATAACTCGATGGCCGTCCACAATGCATCGAGGATACCATCGGCGTTCTCGACCCGGCACGTAGAAAACTCGTGCATAAGACGTTCCGGCCCAAACTCTTCATCCCCTTTGAAGACTTCGGTCAGGCCGTCGGTGTAGAAAAGCAGCCGCGAACCGGGAGCAAAGCTGTGCCGCTCGCTCGAGTAGCGCATTCCTGCCAGCAGGCCCAGCGGCGTGCCAGCGGCGTTGAACTCGTGCGGAGGGTGCCCGGGCTCGATTAGAAAGCCGGGATTGTGGCCCGCATTGACCACTTCTATTTCGCCGGCCTCGGGGTGGAGGCGTAGAAAGATGGCGGTGACATAGCGCCGTCGTGCCTCGTCGCCCTCGCTCCAGTGATGTTGGTTCATGCGGGTGGCCAACTCGTCGAGGGGCATGCCTGTGACGGCCATACCGCGGAAGGCGGAACGAAAGCCGACCGCCATAATGGCAGAGGCCATACCCTTGCCTGCTACGTCCGCCACCGCGATCAGCAGGCTGCCGTCTGGCTGTTCGACGATGTCGAGGTAGTCGCCACCCACCTCATAGCAGGTAACAGAGCGAAAGGCTGCTGAGTATCCCGGGATGGAGGGCAGTGTCTGGGGCAGCAGCGAACGCTGAATATCCCGGGCCGCGTCCAGATCCTGCTGCACGCGCGCAAACTCAAGATTGCGTTTGTGATAGCGGGCATTTTCAAGAGCCACGGCCGCCTGCAGCGCAAGACCCTCGATAAAGTCGGTTTCATACAAGGTGAGATCGCGGCCACCGGGTGTCGCCACAACGAGCTCGGTCATGCGCTTGCCGTCGCGGCCATCCAGAGGCCAGGAGAGCGGAGAGCCGTTGACTTCGCTGACGGCTACAGCCGGGTCAACGCCATAAACCAGGCCTGCGGACGGGAAGGCCGCGCCTGCCATTTCCAACTCGCGCACCACAATGCGCAGAACTTGCTCCAAGACGTCGTTTTCATGGGTGGTGGAGTGGACTTGGCGGGAAGCCTCAAGGAGCGCCTGGAGCCTCGCCACCTGTTGCTGCAAATCGATCGTTTCGTCCCCACCGAGAAGTTGAATCCCAGCCGTCATCGGACCCTCCGTGGAATTTCACTCTAGCACGGCAGACGATTCACTGGGATGGCAACCGGCTGCGGCCAGGTACAACCGGGAAGTTGGCGACACCGCGCGGTCAATACAGAGCTGGCGGCAGGGAGGTTGGTCCCAGTGGTGCGGTAGCGGTCCCGGCAGATGAAGTCCCCAGACTGGGCTGCCCTGCGGGACCTCCCTCTTCCAACTGGCCGTTGGTTGGTCGCTGCAAATGGGAACAGTCGAAACACAGGACTCGGCGCCAGCGGGGTGGGCGGGATAGACTGATACGAGAATCGGAGACCCGAGTGGAAATCCCTGCCAACGTTCTTGGCGGCTTGGACCATCCGAGCAGTCTTATTAGCCGGCGCAGCGACGGAGAGTCAGAAGCAACGCAAGACGCGGGTACAGCAGGTCGCTTTTTGATCTGACAGGAGGCAAGGGCATCTGGCCCACATTTCCGTTTTGAATTGCACTTGTGAGTCTTTGGATGTTCGTCCGCATCAGCGTCCACCGGGGTTTGAACGCTATGGGAGCTCCCCGAAGGGCTACACCCAATGGGTAAGAAACAAAACCAACCGTTTCAGCTATCGTTCAACGGATATCTGAAGGTCGACTTCCAGGGACCGCGCGTCACTTCCGATGGGGGCCTGGTTCTAGTTGGCGAACTGGACGAACGGTTGGGCTTCGGTGACCTCGTCGCGCAACACATGACCGACTCACGGCGCGGGAAGAACACGCCACTTCCGCTGGCGGACCTGTTGTCGCAGTCGGTCTACAGACGGATCGCGGGCTATGAAGATGCCAACGATGCCGAGGAGCTCTCGCAAGACCCGACGTTCCGGCTGATCGGTTCCGAGAGGTCTGGGAGCGTGGAGCGGCGCTGACTTCCCGCCTGTAATCCATCGAGACCTAAGTGCGGGCGCGGGAAGAAAGTTTCGCCGGGTTGGCGGCGATCAATCGCGAGTTGACCGGCAAAGCGGAAACCATCGGCTCTGCACGGCACGTCGAGCTGGACATGGACTCAACCGAGATTCCGGTGAACAGCCAACGGGAGGACAGCACATAGAACGGCCACTTCGAGTCCACCTTCCATCACCCTCTGCCGCTGTTCAACTGCGAAGGAGACCGCCCGACGGCAGAGCTGCGGCTTGGCAAGGTACATAGAGCCGAAGACTGGGACGAAATGCTGCTCCCCGAGATCGAGCACCAACGGAAGTTGGGCAAAGGGGTAGTCTTTCGTGCCGATGCTGCCTTTGCCAAGCCGGAGATCTACGAGGGGCTGGAGGAGCGAGGTGTGAAAGATGCAATCCACATTCCTCCCAACGGAATCTGGAGCTGGACATCGCCGAACTGATAACGCGGTCAGTCGGAAGACCAAGTCACAAAGCGGTGGTTTGTTACAAGAGTTTCCTGTACCAGGTGGCGAGTTGGAAGACAGCACAGCGGGTCGTGGCGAGAGTCGGGATTCACTTCGGGGAGTTGTTTCCCCCGCGGGAATCATCGTGACCAACCTGGAGACGAATAGCCGGGCGGGAGTGCAGTTCTACAACAAGCGGGGCACGGCAGAACAGCGGATCAAAGAAGGCAAACAGCCAGCAAAGATGGCGCGGCTGAGTTGTCACCGGTTTCGGTCCAACGAGGTACCGTTCTGGCCGACCCCGATCGCCTACAACCTGGAAATCTGTGGCGGCGGATCGCGCTGCCGAAGAAGGTCGACAACTGGTCACTGACGAGTTTACAGCGGCGGCTGGTGAAGACTGGCGGGAGGCTGGCAAAGCACATCCGGTACTATTGACGGCTCGTCGCGGAGAGACACCTGTCGCGACGACTGTTCAGAAGAATGGTGCGCAAGATCGAGGCGCTACTGGCATCAGCGGGGTAAGATTGGCACTGGCACCCGAACATCTTGGAAAGAAAGGGGCGGGGACGGAGAGGTGTAGGAGAAGTCGTTGAAAATGAGCCGGTTCCAGGTCTTCGTTCTTCGAGCAAAAGGCGGAGATGGCCACAAGTGGAGCTAGGGCGAGGTCAGCACGATAAGATTCTCGAAATCCGGAGTCGACGGAAGCCGTCCATTGTATACTCGCTCAATCCGGGAGGACTCAATGAAATCCCGGGTATTCCACCTCCATCCCTGAGAACGATACCTGGCCGTCGATCCTGGCACACGCCACAGATCCGATAAAGGAAGAAACCCATGCGAAGTTCACAGTTAGACTTGGGGAAGTACGATTCAGACAAGATAGACAATCATTATCTTGATTGCTACGATCCCATTCTTGAGCCTTTTCTGGAGACCGAAATAGCTCTTCTCGAGCTCGGGGTTCTTAAGGGCGGCTCGCTTATGTTGTGGCGCGATTATTTTCCGCTGGCAACAATTGTGGGTGTCGATATCAAGCTTCCCGAGGGATTTCAGCCTACGGAACGCATGCACATCTTTGAAGGCAGTCAAGCCGACCCTCAATTCCTAACATCTGTCGCAAATGCCACAGCCCCCGACGGGTTTAACATCATCATAGATGACGCGTCACACCAGGGCGAATTGACCAAGATCGCTTTTTGGCATCTCTTCAATAATCACCTTAAACCTGGTGGCCTTTATGTCATTGAAGATTGGGGCACAGGGTATTGGGATGACTGGCCTGATGGAAAGAGCCTGGACCTTGACAAATTCCCCCGGAAAGTGCGGACACACAACCCGCTTTGGTCAAAGATATCTGGGAAAATATTACCGAAGTCACCTTGGCCATGTCACAGCTATGGAATGATTGGATTCATAAAGGAGTTGGTAGATGAGCAGGCGGCATCTGACGTCACAAGAAAAACCATTCATGGTAAACCAAAGAGAGCATCACGGTTCGAATCTCTGATCATTAGTCCCTCCATTGTTTTCGTAAAAAAGGGGGCCTAAGCGCGTTCTGGTTCCCAAGCACTAATCCGGGTTGAATGCTTTGTGCAAGTACCAGTAGCGAGTCTTATACAGACGGTCACGACCTGTGCTTTCACCCCAGATCTTAAAGCTCAGTTCGTTGAACATTTCGATGTAGTCTTCTCGCTGCTACGCGATTAGGTCAGACCACACCAGGTCTGCTGATTGCAAGTGCTCATCCAGGGATCTCTCAGAGGAAAAAGGCGAAATGGGTTTGGTACGCAAGGTAGCTTGGCTGCTGTAGCACTTTATGATGTTCTCCGTACTCAAGTTCGTATCATTCGTTGAACACGTTACGGGTTTGCTGGCTTACTGTTTTTCATCGCCTACAGTTGAGCCTTTCGTGTTGTTCGTCTCGCTCGTTTAGGGGACTTCTCAAATGAGTCCGACCTAGGCGCCCTTTCGGCTCAGCGGCTGGTTTTCTTGCGAATTGGCAATGCGATGAGTTGGGAGGATCTCTGCTTGATCTCAGCTGCGGCGAACTTGGCCGTTACCTCATCGAGTGGACGTTTGGCAGAGAGAGGCCCCTGCCGCAGTCGGGTGTAGCGCACTAACGCTTGCGAGATAGGCGTCAGGCAAAGAAGCCTCAATCTGATTGGGTCAGACGGACCGGGATCGCAGGGGGAGATGCACGGAGCTAAGGATATTTCCGGAGGCCGGAAAAGGGGATCACTGATACGACGCACTCTAATTGCGTTCGTGCTCCTCATGGGCTTTGGGTACTTCGCAGCCTTCCCGGGGATGGGAGCTGTCCAGGAAGTTTGGAATGTGCTTTGCTTCGTCGTCTTCTTATTCGGATATCCGCTCTTAAAATTCCGGAAGGGATGGACGGATTTCTGGTTCGAAGCCTACGTGCTCCTGCTCGTGTTTGCAGACGTGGTCCTTTCGGCTTGGAGAGCGGACGCGGTCTTTGGTCAGCCATTAATTTACGGTGCCTTAAGTCAACGACGCATTGTGCTTGCGGCCTCTGTGCTTTTTCTGGTTTTTGCCTTTCGGCGGCGAATGGTCAGGTTGTCGGATATTGAGGCCGTGCTGGTGTTCTTGAGTTGGGCAAACCTGTTGCTTAATATTGCGATCCAGCTTTTACTGGATCCGGCTGATTTTGCAGGACGCAGCACTGGCTTTGTTGCCGGGGATCATTTTACGCTCCCGTCCCTTCTCATTATTTTTGGAGTCCTTTATTATGCACTGCGGGGCATTCGGACACGAAGGGCCAAATTCTACGTGGCAGCTCTCGTGCTTTTTGCTGGTGCGCTTGGGCCGAGTGGACGAGGCATGACAATCGCTATGGCCGTGACCCTGACCTATTTTCTCTTTAAGCTTCGGGGGGGTAAACGTGGTGTCGTGGCCATGTTCAAGTTTGGATGTTTTGGTGCTGTTTTGCTCGGGAGCCTTTTTATCCTCTTCCCACAGGCGCTTTCACAGCGGCTGGGATTGTATTCCGACGCATTCTCTGTGGTTTTGACCGGAACACTGTCTGAGGATGCCTCTGCCAACGCTCGGGTCCTTGAGACGCTGACTGCTCTTCCATATATTCTGAAGCATCCATTGCTGGGGTGCGGGAGTCTGAGCAACCAGTGGAATGGTGGAGCCAAAGGAATAATTGGCGAGTATTTCTACACGGATGATATCGGCCTCTTGGGTGTTGTGTTTTCATTTGGGGTCCTCGGGTTAGTCCTGTTTTTTTTCCAATATTTTTTTGCATGGCGGGCTGCGCACAAGATCCCGGCACGCTTTAAAACGCCGCTCCTGGATGCGACCAAGGCCTTACTTCTCTACAGCGGTTTATGGTCTTTTGAAACCGGCATGTGCGTATTTAATCCTGAGGTCACCCTCTTTTTTATAACTTTGCTGGCAGGGATTGCGATCGGATCGAAACCGAAGCCATCTTCTGTCGCTTTGAACGAGAAGGAATGCGGTCCCGCTACCTGAGAGCAATGAAGCGCATTTCTCAGAGGGTTTTGCTGGCCAAGAGGTTTTGTCGGGATTGACGCGTAGACTTCCCTGAGTAGACTTGCCTGAATGGACAGGGAAGAAGAGCCGCACCACCGAAGCGACTCTGGCCCTGCGTCGTCGGATAAGCCTGATAAGCAGGGCCAGATGACCGCATTTGCGCGATTGAACTTTTGGAGCGGACATTTTGGGGGAGGTAACAGAGAATATTTGATCGACTATTCGTGCACTTTTCCGCACGACGTAAACCAACATTTGACGTGAGTTGAAGCCCGCCTTTCAGGGCTCGCCTAACAGGGCTCTCCCACTCCGGCGAGTTTCCCATTCTTCAGCGTAAACCGCTCTCCGCGCCACACAATCGTGTTCCCTGTAAGCCCCGCCGCCCACACGGCCATAGCCACCACGTCGCGCAGAGGCAGCAGCCAAAGGTTGGCCAGCACCTGGTGATCGCTCAGGACCTCGGTGCCCACCGTCATCGCCTGGGTCAGTCGCATAAAGAAGCTGAGTCCAAGCAACCAAAGGCTCAACGGGCTCACACCACTGGTTAGCAAATTCACCAGAGCCCAGCCCAGTCCATGCGTAAAAATCAGCCCTGCATAACCACCCGGCCGCGAGTCGCGCACCGTTCTCGCCCACCGCAACTGGTGATCGGTGAATCCATCCCAATCGTAAGCCGGCACGCCGGTTTCCACCACCTCCGCGCACAATTCCACGCGGTAGCCAGCACTCGCGATTCGCGTGCCCAGCTCATAGTCGTCCGCCAGGTAGTCCACGAGTGCCAACAACCCCCCACTTCTCTCAAGTGCCTCGCGGCTAACCGCCAACGTTGATCCCAGCCCGTAGTGCAACCCGCCTTCCAGCATCTTTGAAAGCAGCACCCCCGGCATAAAATCTGTCGCGATGCCAAGCGCCTCAACCCGCGACCACAGGCCGCCTTGAAGAATCGTCCCAAGTGCGCGCCCGCGATAAAGCGCCGTCACCATCCCTACGCGCACCTTGTCGCCTGCATCGCCCTTCGGAGCGAAGCAATTCATCACCCGCTCCAGGTACCGCTCTGAAACAGTGATGTCGGAGTCATTGATGAGCAGAAAATCGTGACGAGCATGTGCCGCAAGTTGCACAAGCGTGCTAACTTTGCCGTTGGTTCCAAGCCGTCTCGGGCATGCGACGAGCCGGATAGCAAGCGCCGGAAACTCGGCCCTTAACTTTTCGACGGCTTCCACGGCAGGGTCGTTGAGCGACGAAACCCCGAACAGGAGTTCAAATTCGCCGGCATAACGCTGCCGGCACTGGCTGCGAAATGCGTCCATCATTCCGGGGTCCAGCCCCTTTAGCGATTTAAGGACGCTCACTCCCGGCGCGAAGGCCGCCATGGTTCTGCGCCGCTCGTGGAGATAAACCCGCGCCGCTACCATCGCTGCCAGAAAGTACCCCATCCCGGCCACGGTGAGGACCGTAGTCAATATCTCCAAAGCCAGAGCCAATCCATGCGGCATCACAGAAGCAGTGTACAGCTGCCAGCAATCAGAGGTTAGGTCCCGGAACGGGCTTATCTCCGCATTTCCCTTGCTTACTCGTACCTGAGTGCCTCAATCGGATCAAGATTCGCCGCCTTCCACGCCGGATAGATTCCAAATAGCAATCCGATCGCGCAGGAGACTCCAAACCCGATCGAAACCCACATCAATGACAGGGACGCCGGCAATCCGATTGGGAGAAAATAGACAATCCACGTGAGCACGGCACCGACCAGGATGCCCACCAACCCGCCCAACGCGCACAGCGTGATCGCTTCAGTGGTGAACTGTGTCATGATGGTCCTCTTGGTCGCTCCGATCGCCTTGCGTATCCCGATCTCGCGCGTACGTTCCGTCACGCTCACCAGCATAATATTCATCACACCCACGCCTCCCACCATCAGTCCGACACTGGAGACGGCGATCATGAACGCCACCAGACCGCCCGTGATTTGCCCCCAAAGCTCGGTAAGCGAGTCAGGTCCGAAGATATCGAAGTTGTCGTCGGCCTGCGTCTTCACATGACGTCGGATGCGCAGCAGCTCACGAATCTCTTCCTCCACAAGATCCTTGTTCTTGGGATCGTCGTATTTCGCGTTGATCATCAGATCTGTGACTTCGGGATGGAGGTCATGGAAGGTGTTGATCGGGAAAAACACCGAGTTGTCGTTGGGGTTCTTCCCCGTACCCAACGGCTGTTTGCGCGGGTCCATGACCCCGATGACGGTATAAAGTGAGGTCTCAATGTTAACTTCCTTGCCGATGGGATCTTCTCCAGGAGCAAAAAGATCTTCCGCCGTGTCGTGTCCAAGGACCACAACCTTTGCGTGGCGCTGGTCTTCCCCATCAGTAAAGAACCGACCCTCCTGTAGGGTCGTGTTGGTTGTATCAGCCACCTGCGCCGTGTGCGCCTCATAGATGGAACCGGCAACCTTGCGCCCCTGGTACTTCACGCTCACGCCGCCGACAAAAAAACCCTTCGCGTATCGCTGCATCGCATCGGCAGCCACAACATGAGGCAGTTCGCGCACCGCCAGGGTGTCGTCAATCGTCAGCTTTCTGCGTGTCAGCTCTTCGCTGGTCAGCTTTTCGGGGCCAAACGGCAGGTGGAACACCCAGAACACATTCGTGCCGAGAGAACTGGCAAAATCGGCCACCCGGTTGTTCAGTCCGTTGATGATCGATGAGATTGTAATCACCGTCGTTACGCCGATCACAATGCCTAGGATCGTCAACCCCGAGCGCAACTTATTCGCCCTAAGCGTATCCAGCGCCATCCTGATAGATTCGCGACCTTGTCCTTGGGCCATAATTTCTGCTTCCTCTACAGCTCTGCTCTTAATGCAACCACCGGGTCCAGCTTGGCCGCCTTGCTGGCCGGGTAAACGCCGAAGAAAATTCCGGTGGCCCCAGACACAAACAGTCCCAGCAAAACACTCCACGCCTGAACGTTGGTTGGGAATCCGATAATCACCGTGATCAGCTTAGCCGCCAGCACACCGCATAGCACGCCGATCACTCCGCCAGTAAGAGCCATCGTTGCGCTCTCGATAAGAAACTGCAGTAACACGTCCCGCTGACGTGCGCCGAGCGCCTTGCGCACCCCGATCTCACGCGTCCGCTCCGTCACGCTCACCAGCATGATGTTCATGATCACGATCCCGCCCACCACCAGAGAGATGGAGGCGATGCCCACCACCACGTCGAAAAAGATCGCTGTGAATTGCTTCCAGATGTTCATATACGTATCGTTGGTCTCCAACTCGAAGCTATCCTCCTGCCCTGGAGTATCGTGGCGCCGCGCGCGCATCAACACCCTTACCTCGTTCTCAGCCCGCTCCATCGACGCCGCATCGCCCCCCGCGCGGGCATAGATAGACACCGTGCTATTAAAGCCGTAGGTCTGCTCGTACGTGGTGATCGGCACCGCCACCCAGTTATCCTCGCTCTGCCCGAACATCTTGCCCAGGCGCGCGCCTACTCCGACAATTGTGTAGGGAATTCCGTCCACGCGAATCTCTTTGCCGATCGGATCGGCGTTGCCCAGGAGATTGTCCACAATGTCGTAGCCGACAATCACGTCATGGGCCCCGTGTTGGTCGTCCAATGGCGTAAATCCCCGGCCCATTGCGATCTCGGTGCTGTTCAAGTCGAGCATCGTCCACGTCATGCCCAGCAGATTGGTTCCTGTGGTGGATTGCCCGTTGTACACCACCCCTGTCGAGGAGCTCAGCATTGCGCCCACTTCGCTGCACTCCGTACAGCCGTCCCTTACCGCCTCGTAGTCCTCGAAACTGATGATTTTGCGCTTCTGGTACTTGGTGTATTCTTGCGGCGACATGATCACGCCGGCAGCCCGCGACACCGAGAACACGTCCGCGCCGTGGCTTGAGAGCTTGTTGGCGACGTACTTGTTCGCCCCATTCACCATTGTGATCACCAT
>Ga0181517_10005507_pt1 | contig 11166 bp, 7 predicted proteins | sample PEATcosm2014_Bin_31_FD_119748 | JGI IMG/M metagenome (GOLD analysis project Ga0181517, IMG submission 119748) | Peatland microbial communities from MTU Mesocosm Facility, Houghton, MI, USA - PEATcosm2014_Bin01_30_metaG | ecosystem: Environmental > Terrestrial > Soil > Wetlands > Peat | place... | reverse complement strand
GATCGTGCCGCTGCTGGCGCTCGCCGGGTCGCTCGCGCGCAAGAAAACCGTTCCCGCCAGCGCCGGCACGTTTTCGGTGAGCGGCTTCACGTTCGCCGCGCTGCTTGTCGGCACGGTGATTCTCGTCGGCGCGCTGACCTTTTTGCCCGCGCTCGCGCTCGGCCCGATTGTTGAACATTTCCAGATGCTCAATGGCAATCTGTATTAACCCGAATTTTTATGACTCAAAAATCCGTTTCCATTTTTGACACGAACATTCTCGTGCCGGCCATCGGCGACGCCTTCAAAAAGCTCAACCCGCGGCTGATGCTGAAGAATCCCGTCATGTTCGTGACGCTCGTTGGCGCGGTCATCTGCACCGTGGACGCCTTCCGCTCGCCGGGCCAGACTTTGTTCGTCACCCAAATCGCCATCTGGCTCTGGTTCACCGTTCTGTTCGCGAACTTCGCCGAGGCCGTCGCCGAGGGTCGCGGCAAGGCGCAGGCGAAAGCGCTCCGTCAGACGCGAACGCGAACCAGCGCCAACAAAATTTCCAACGACGACAAAATTGAAATTGTTGACGCCGATTCATTGCGCAAAGGCGACATCATCATGGTTCGTGCCACTGAAATCATTCCCGCCGACGGCGAAGTCATCCTCGGCGCGGCGACGGTGGATGAATCCGCCATCACCGGCGAATCCGCGCCCGTCATCCGGGAGGCGGGCGGCGACCGCAGCGCCGTCACCGGCGGCACGCGCGTGCTTTCGGACGAAATCAAAATCCGCATCACCGCCAATCCCGGCGAGGGTTTTCTGGACCGGATGATTTCGCTCGTCGAAGGCGCGAGCCGCCAGAAAACGCCAAACGAAATCGCGCTCACGATTCTGCTCGCGGCGCTGACGGTCGTGTTTTTGCTCGCGGTCGTCACGTTGAAGCCGTTCGGCATTTATTCTGGCGTGAATTTCCCGGATGTCGTGCTCATCGCGCTTTTGGTTTGCCTGATTCCGACAACGATCGGCGGTTTGTTAAGCGCCATCGGTATCGCCGGCATGGACCGTTTGCTCCAGCGCAACGTCCTGGCGATGAGCGGACGCGCGGTCGAGGCGGCGGGCGACGTGGACGTGCTGCTGCTCGACAAGACCGGCACCATCACGCTCGGAAACCGCCAGGCCACGGCATTTCTACCCGCGCCGGGCGTCACGGAACAGGAACTCGCCGACGCCGCGCAGCTCGCCTCGCTTGCCGACGAAACGCCCGAAGGCCGCAGCATCGTCGTGCTTGCAAAGCAATTCGGCATCCGCGCGCGGACGATTCACGAATTGCCCGGCGCGCAATTCATTCCGTTCACGGCGCAGACCCGCATGAGCGGCGTGGATGTTGACGGCAGGCAAATCCGCAAAGGCGCTTCGGAATCGGTCAGAAAATTTCTTGGTGGAACGTTGGCGGCAGAAGTCGGGCGCGCCGTGGAAAACATTTCACGTTCCGGCGGCACGCCACTCGTTGTCGCCACCCGCGACCGCGCGCTCGGCGTGATTCATTTGAAGGACATCGTGAAAGGCGGCCTCGCCGACCGGTTCAAACGCTTTCGCGCGATGGGCATCCGCACGGTGATGATCACCGGCGACAACAAGCTGACCGCCGCCGCCATCGCTGCGGAGGCGGGCGTGGATGATTTTCTCTCCGAGGCGAAACCGGAGGACAAACTCGCTTTGATCCGCCACGAACAGCAGGGCGGCCGGCTTGTGGCAATGATCGGAGACGGCACGAACGACGCGCCGGCGCTCGCGCAGGCCGACGTCGGCGTGGCGATGAACACCGGCACGCAGGCCGCCAAGGAAGCCGGCAACATGGTGGACCTCGACTCGAACCCGACGAAGCTGCTCGAAATCATCGAAATCGGGAAGCAACTGCTCATCACGCGCGGCGCGCTGACGACGTTCAGCATCGCCAACGACGTGGCGAAATACTTCGCCATCATTCCGGCGATGCTCATGGCGACGTTCCCGGTCATCGCGCCGCTGAACATCATGCGTCTGCACAGTCCGGGCAGCGCGATTTTGAGCGCCGTGATTTTCAATGCGCTCATCATCATCGCCCTGATTCCGCTGGCGCTGCGCGGGGTCAAATTCCGTCCGCTCGGCGCGGCAGACATTCTCCGGCGCAATCTTCTGATTTATGGCGTCGGCGGCGTCATTCTGCCGTTCGTCGGCATCAAATTCATTGACCTCATCGTCGCCGGTTTGCATTTGGCGTAAAATGAAAACGAAACATGAAAATGTTTGGGGGAGCGCACGCGTCCCGCGTGCCGTGTTCGGCGTCGCGCCGAACACTCTTGGTAATTTGAGCAGGGTCAGCGGAACGAAGGTCTCGGCGGGACGCCTCGACCAGCACGCCAGAGGCGCGCACTCCCCAAACAAATTAAACTCTGAAAATTTATGAAAAACATCTTTGCAGAATTTGGCCGCTCGATTGTGGCGACAATTTTCTTCGCCATCATCCTGTGCGGCTTGTATCCGCTCGTGGTTTTTGCCGCCGGACAACTGCTATTCCCGCACCAGGCCAACGGCAGCCTGCTCGTGGACAAATCCAACACGGTTCGCTGTTCGGAATTGCTCGCGCAAAATTTCACCGGCGCGGGCTATTTCCATCCGCGCCCGTCGTCCGCGGGCGCAAACGGCTTTGACGCTACCAGCTCCAGCGGCAGCAACCTCGGCCCGACCTCGTCGAATCTGGTTGCGAACATCACCGCGAACATCGCCACCTACCGTTCCGACAACAACCTCGCGACGAACGCCCCGGTGCCCGCCGATGCCGTGACCGCCTCGGCCAGCGGCCTCGACCCGCACATCAGCCTGGCGAACGCTGAATTGCAGATTCCGCGCGTGGCCAAGGCGCGCGGGATGTCCGAGGACCGCGTGCGCGAGTTGGTGAAACAAAATGCCAGCGGCCGCGACCTCGGCGTCTTTGGCGAGTCGCGCGTGAACGTGATGACGCTGAACTTCGCGCTCGACCAGTTGCCGCGAAAATAGTTTCCTTGCGGCATGGAACCGCCCGCCATTGAACGGTTGAAGCCGGAGGATTTTCTCCGGCTCATCGAAAAGAGCCGGTTGGGAAAATTAAAAATTTATCTCGGCCACGCGGCGGGTGTCGGCAAAACCTTCGCGATGCTCGAAGAGGCGCATCGGCTGAAAAAGGCCGGCGTGGACGTGGTCATCGGCTGGGTGGACACCCACGACCGCAAGGACACGGAGGAGCTGCTCGAAGGTTTGGAGATCATTCCGCGCAAAAAAGTCCCATACGGTGACACGACGGTTGAAGTTCTCGACGTTGACACCATTTTCAAGCGTTACCCGACTGTTTGCGTGGTGGACGAATTGCCGTTCACCAACGTCGCCGGTTCGCAGCATCCAAAACGCTATCTCGAAGTGCATGATTTGCTGCTCGCCGGCATCAACGTCATCACCGCGATGAACATCCAGCATCTCGAAAGCCTGCACGACACGGTGTTGCGCGCCACGGGCGTGGACGTGCGCGAGCGTGTGCCGGACCGCTTCGTGCTGGAGGCCGATCAGGTCGTGAACGTGGATTTGACGGCGGAGGAATTGCGCGAGCGGCTGAAGATGGGGAAAATTTATCCGAAGGACCGCGCCGCCGCCGCGCTGGAAAATTTTTTCACGGAGAACAACCTGAACGAGCTGCGCGAGCTGGCATTGCGCGAAACCGCCAACGCGCTCGACCAGCGCCCGCGCAGCGGCGTGAAGTCGCCAACGGACGTCAGCGAAAAAATCGCGGTCTTCATCAGCACGAATCCGGTGACGACGGCCAGGCTGTTGCGCGCGGCGTCGCGAATGGCCGGGCGGTTGAACCGCGAGTGGATGGCTGTTTATGTCCGGCGCAAAAAGGAGGATCCGATGCGGATTCCGTCGGATTTGCAGCGGCAGTTCATGCAGAATGTCCAGCTTGCCACCGATCTGGGCGGCAGCGTCACGGTGCTGGAAAGCGAGGATGTTTGCGAGGCGTTGTTGAAGTATTGCCGCGAAAATGATGTCAATCTTGTTGTGCTCGGCACGACGGAACGGCATTGGTGGCAGTTCACGCGCCCGAACGTCCTCGAGTTTTTCATGCACCACGCGCCGGGCATTGACATCCACATCGTGGATCCGAACAACTAGAATTGGGGACTCGTGTAACTCGTCCCTCCGATTTAGAAATCGTGCGACTCGCCGGGTTGAAGCAGATGCAATGTCTTGCCGGCGGCCTTGAATTTTTCCTTCGCGGCGGCGTGGTCAATTTTGATTGGCGGAAAAGTGTCAAAATGGACGCCGAGGATTTCGTCGCAGCGGATGAAATTGGCGGCCTTCACCGCGTCGTCCGGCCCCATCGTGAAATTGTCGCCTACGCACAGTGCGGCGAATTTCAGCTTCGTGGATTCGCCGATGAGTTTCATGTCCATCGTCAGCGCGGTGTCGCCGGAGAAATAGAAATTGCCTTCAGCGCTTTCGACGACGAAGCCGCCGGGATTGCCGCCGAATGTGCCGTCCGGCAGCGTGCTGGAGTGAATGGCGTTCACGAACTTGGCGCGGCCAAAATCGAGTTTGACACCGCCGCCGTGATTCAGCGGATGGACTTTCGGCGCGCCGTTCTTGTTCAGCCAGTTGGCAACCTCGTAATTGGCAATCACCAGCGCGCCGGTGCGTCTGGCGATTTCCACCGTGTCGCCGACGTGATCCGAATGCCCGTGCGAAACAAGGATGAAATCCGCCGGCACCGATTTTACGTCAATGGCTTTCGCCAGCGGATTGCCGGAGATGAACGGGTCGAACAGCAGCGTCCTGCCGCCGACCACGACGGAGAAACAGGCATGACCGTAGTAAATGACTTTCATCAGATTTACGATTTACGATACACGATTTACGCGCTCATTCCAATTTTTCGAGCGGCTGACAAAACGTAAATCAAAAATCGCAAATCGCAAACGGTATCAAATTTAAAATCAGCGAAACGAAACGATGCAATTATAAATCGCAAAGCTAGCAAATCCTGCAAATGCCAGCCCTACTAACCATTCAAAGCATCTTAAAAACCAGGGTTTGTGCCCGTGTCTTGCCGCAATCTTGCAGGCCGTCCGATAATCGCGAAGAATTCCCCAGCCGGAAAAGAACGTCAGCAGGAAAGAAGCCGGCTTTTCTCCATTTTTGACAACATATCTCTCAATCCAAATACCCCAAACGAGCACGGCCAACGCCCATAAATAAACCAAGCCCGCCACAAAGATGAACCAACCAAGTTCATCTGGCGGCAGGCTTGACATATATTGAATTTCTACGCCGTCGTGGCGACTTCCACCGGCTCCGGCGTGTCAAGGAAGCCCTGCAAATGGCGGACGCGCGTCGGGTGCCGCAACTTCCGCAGCGCCTTGGCCTCGATCTGGCGGATGCGTTCGCGCGTGACGTTATACATCTTGCCGATTTCCTCGAGCGTGCGTTCGTAGCCATCAAGCAGGCCGAAGCGCATTTCGAGAATTTTGCGTTCGCGCTCGGTCAGCGTCGTCAGCACGTCGCTCAATTTTTCGCGGAGCAAGCTGTAGCTGGTGACTTCGGACGGATTTTCCGCCGATTTGTCCTCGATGAAATCGCCGACGCTCACGTCGCCATCGTCGCCGACTGGCGCGTGGAGCGAAACGGGCTGCTGCGCCATTTTGAGCAGCGCGTGGATGCGCGACACCGGCATGTGCATTTCATCGGCGATCTCCTCCGGCGTGGGTTCGCGGCCCAGCTCCTGCGTGAGCTGCTTTTGCGCGCGCCAGAGCTTGTTCATGATTTCAATCATGTGAACCGGGATGCGGATGGTGCGGGCCTGGTCGGCGATGGAGCGCGTGATGGCCTGGCGGATCCACCAGATGGCGTAGGTGGAAAACTTGTAGCCGCGGCGATATTCGAATTTCTCGACGCCCTTCATCAGGCCGATGTTGCCTTCCTGGATCAAATCGAGGAATGACTGGCCGCGGTTGGTGTATTTCTTGGCGACGGAGACGACGAGGCGCAGGTTGGCCTCGGCCATGTGCGTCTTGGCCTTGAGTCCGCGGTCGGCGGCGGCCTTCAATTCCTTGAACACCTTGTAAAATTCCTCGCGCGGCATCCGCACGAATTGTTCGAGCGTCTGGATTTTGGCGCGTTCGGCCTCCAGCGCCGCACGGCGCTCGGCGGTGGTTCGCTGCGCCTCCATTTCCTGAATGTGACGCAGGCTCGCCTGGAATTTTTCGTGGATGTTGCCGGCCACGATGATCATTTCCTCGACTACCTTTTGCTTGTAATAAAATTTCGGGAACAACTCCTGCAGCTTCGCGCTCATTTTTTTCAATTCGCGCTGGAGCTTCTCCTTGCGGGCCTTTTGCTGCGCCTTCTGGCAGTTGAAATACTTGGCGTCCACCTTCTGGTCGAACGCGTGGACTTTTTTGATGAGCTTGCGCACGTCGCGCAGGTGGCCTTCGCGATTGGCAATTTTCTTGTCCACAATGACGCGGTCAAATCGCTCCTTGGGCGGCTCGGAAAGCAGTTTTTCCGCGATGGCAATGTGTTCCTTCGCCGTGAAACCGAGGCCATAGACAATGCGCTTCATCTCGACTTCAGCTTCCTCGATTTTTTTGCAAATCTCGACCTCCTGTTCGCGCGTGAGCAGCGGAACCTTGCCCATTTGGTTCATATACATGCGCACCGGGTCGTCGAGAATTTCGAGCCGCGCGTCCTCGTCGGCCTCCTCCGGCTGGGACTGTTCAGGCTGCTTGGCGCGGTCGGCGCGTTCGGCCTCGGCTTGGTCCATGACGATTTCCACGTCCAGGGCACGGAGCTTGCTCAACAGCACGTCGAGGTCTTCGGGGCTTAAATTCTCCGGCAGAACGTCGTTGATGTCATCGTAGGTGACATAACCGTGTTCCTGGGCGAGATGAAGCAACGTCTTGATTGTCTCGGTCAAATCCACGGTGGATTGCGTCGGCGCGGGAGACGCGGCGTTCGTGTGGCCGTTGGGCGGCAATTTTCCAGCCGCGGCGGAAATGGCGTGCGTTTTGGATTTTCCATTCGCCTCCGCCGCCTCGGCCGCGTTTCGCCGCGCGCTGCTGGTAATGACGAAATGTCGGCGCACCGGGGCTGTTTTTGCCTTGGTGTGTCGTCCGCTGCCATGCTGGCGGCTGCGGGCTGCGCTCGACGCCGCTGTTTTTCGATTCAACATAATTATTAAGACCCGAACCATCCGCTTCAGTTCAGAAAAACCATGGACGATCTCCGTTTTGCGGACTGCGGCGGCCCTGATTTGTTCACCCGACCGCTCGCCCTTGAGTCATGGATTGTGAACACCGGAAGCCCGACGCGGCTTGATACTAGCTGTTTTTGCCAGTAAATCAAGCATAATCGTCACAATTTCGTCACTTTTGGGATAAAACGGGGAATTGCCGGAATGGCGGGTGCATTTCAATTCAACCAACTGTAAATCAGAATGTTATGAACAAGAATCAGGCCCGTTCGCGCACGGCGGCAATATCCCGTGCGATTTGAGCCCGCAATTCCGCCGTCGAGACGAATTTTCTTTCGTCCCGGAGCTTTTGGCCGATTTCAACCTCCAGTTCCGTGCCGTAAAGCCTGCCGTTGAAATCCAGCAGGTGCGCTTCCGCGCGCAGTTCCGGTTTGGCGGAAACCATTGTCGGGCGGAAACCGATGTTCAATGCCAGCCGGTAAAATTGTCCCTTGAATTTTGTGAAACCGGAATAAACGCCGTTCGGCGGCAGAACCAAACCGGCCACGTCAAGATTCGCCGTCGGGAAACCGAGCTGGCGGCCAAGTTTGTCGCCTTCAATCACGAGACCGGCAATCGCGTAAGGCCGGCCCAGCATCTGGCTCGCGCCATCAAGTTTGCCGGCGCGAATCGCCTCGCGAATCCGCGTGCTGCTGACGACCCAGCCATCGAGTGAAACCGCCGACAGTCCGTGAACAAAAAAACCGGTTTCGCCGCCGAGTTTTTTCAGCAGCGCGACATCGCCGCTGCGTTTGTGGCCGAAAACAAAATCCGCGCCGACGCAGATGCTCTGGATGGAACCGAGGTCGCGCGCCAGACCGCGCACAAATGCTTCGCCGGGCTGCTCGCTGAATTTTTTGTCAAAGCCGGCCAGCAGCAAATGGTCCGCGCCGAGCGATTCAATCGCGCGCAGTTTTTGCGGCAGCGAATAAATCAGCGGCGGCACGCGGCTGGGCGCAACGACCGAATTCGGATGCCGGTCAAACGTCAGCACCAGCGCGATGGCATTGTGCTGGTGCGCGTCCGCGATCGTTTGCCGAATGATTTGCTGGTGGCCGAGATGCACGCCGTCGAAGAAACCGATGGCCAGGCAGACCTTGCGGCTGCCGGGCCTCAATTCATTGGCATTGCGAATCAGTTTCATCTGGCTTCAAAACTTTTCCCGTGACGTGATGCGTGATGCGTGATGCGTGAACAGCACAACGAACATGGTTGGTTGTCACGCATCACGGATCACGCTTCAGGCCGCCGCCAGCTTCAAAAATGGAATTACTTTTTTCTCCAATTCGGCGGTCGTCAAATTCAAAACCGCGTCCAGCGTTGTCGCGTCCGCCACGTCAAACTTGCCGGAAACGCTTCGGCGCAAGGTTTCCAGATGCGCGCCGCAGCCAAGTTTCTGGCCGAGATCGTGCGCGATGCTGCGGACGTAAGTGCCCTTCGTGCAGGCGATCTTGAACGTGCCGAGCGGCAGTTCGTAACTGGTGAACCGGAAGTTGTAAATGTGAACCAGCCGTGGTTCGCGCTCGATTTCAATGCCTTTGCGCGCCATTTTGTAAAGCGGCACCCCTTTTATCTTGATGGCCGAGACCATCGGCGGCACCTGCATCAAATCGCCGACAAACTTTGCCGCCTCCTCGTTCAACTGATCCAGCGTCATCGGCGGAACCGGCAGCGAACCGGTCAGTTCGCCGTCGCAATCGTAGCTGTCGGTCGTCTCGCCGAATTTGATGGCACCCTCATAAACCTTGTCGTCGCTCATCAGTTTTTCGGACAGCTTCGTGCCACGACCCAGCACGATGATGAGCAGGCCGGTGGCGTTCGGGTCGAGCGTGCCGCAATGCCCGACTTTCTTGATTTGAAAGCGGCGGCGGATGGCGTCCACCACGTCGTGCGATGTCGGGCCGGCGGGCTTGTCAATGAGAATGGCGCCGTCGAGTGCGGAAAATTCTTGCATGGTAAAAAATCAGTTGGCGGAAATGATGCCCAATTTCGCCGCTTCCTCGCAAATCTTTGCGCCGACGATTTTCTTTAGTTCCTCAATGCGCTCAAATTTATCGGCTTCCAAACCGGCCTCGACGAGGGATTTTTTGATCTGCCACCAGCCCGCGTCCCAGTGCTGAATTTTGTAGGTGGCGGTCTGCAGGTCTTTGAATTTTTTGAAAAATGATTTGTAAATCTCACGCCCGATTCCCAAAAGTTCTTCGCACGGGGAATCCAATTCCTGTTTTGCAAGCCACTTGGCGATGAATCGGTCTTCATGGTCTTCTTTGAGCGAACGCTCGATGTCAGAATCGGATATTTCCCATTTCTTCACAACGGACGTTTTGAATGGAAAAAAGTGGTTGATAATTTGGTAAGTCTTGCCTTTGTAATTCACGTCTCGCAAAGAGGCGGTCTGGTTCGAGTCGGCGAACAGACTCCACACCGCGCAGCGCCGGACAAAACTCGCGTTTGGATATTCGTTGGGCTGCAAAAATTGGTCGCGGTCATTCAGCCACGTTTTCTTCACGTTTTTGCGGACGGCGTGGACGACCATCGCCTTGTCAAAATTGTCGGGGATGATTGAAAGCGCGCCCGCGCTGACATACGGGCTGGAAAGCAGCGCGACGTAGTTGTGATTCTGCACGTCGTTGCCTTTGCACATCAGCGACGCGAGAAAACCTTTCGCCACGCGGTCACGCACGTCGTCGTTGTCGCCCTTCACAGAAATCGCGCTGCCGAGCGGCGGAAAAATTTCAGTTGCATCGGGTCTGACAATCCATTTGCTCAAAAACTTGTCACGGTGTTCGGAGGTAATCAGCTTTCGTCCGATTTTATCCATTTCGTCATTGATAACCGCGACTTCTATTTTCTGTTCCTCAAGTTTTTTGCGCTTCGCCAAATCCCAGACGAGAAAACCAACGGGAAAAGAATTGGCCGAAGACGTGCCGGAAAAGTGCCCCGAGGAAAAAACAAAGCCATCCTCAAAAGCATACTGGAAAACCTTGTCGCGAAATGTCTGGTCGTTGTTGGAGTTGATGTATTTCAGTTTATAGAAAAGACCGAGGTGCGCTTGCTTGTCCGCAAACTCCCGGCGGATGCGGAAAAGAAATTGCGCTGCCAGTTCGCGTGAGACTTCACCCAACCCCCATTCGTGCATGAGCGGACGGATTTTTGTGTCGCTCACGTTCTTTTTGCTTTCACCAGAGTGTCCCGCCTTTTGCGACGTGGCGAACGGCGGATTGATGAAGATGATCCATTTGATGTTCGGATCATAAAGGTCGCGGATGAGGTTCTGCGGCTTCTTGTTCGCGCGGTCAAAAAGCGACTGGTCATCAAACACACTTTCCACGTCGTCGTTGAGATAATCGTATTGAAAAACCGTCGCGCCGGGGAAAACCCGTTTGCAGTGCTGCACGTCCTCGTGATACAGCGTCGAGAGATAAATGCTTGGATACGCGTCCGCTGGCAGAAACCATTCAAGATTTCCCGTGCCAGCAGCCATGTCCCACAAACGATAGCCTTTTGTCCACCATTTCGGCCCGACGACGCGTTCCAGATAACTGTGCGCCTTGCGCGCGAAGGAAACGGGCGTGAAAAATTCCCCGGTGAAGCGGCGAATCGGCTCGTCCGTCAGCCGGTCCACCTTGGCTAAAATATTTCTGACCACTCCGGCGTCGGTCAGCTTTTCATAATTGGACCAGAACCATTCGTATTGCTGCGGCAAAATTTTCTTGGCGCGTTTCTCCTCCGGGCCGATGAAAAACACGACCTTGTTTTCCGCGCGATTGTATTCCGAACGGCCTTGCTGGATGTCGCACAGAAAATAACGCGACGGTTTTGTCCCGTTGCGGACGGCGTCGCCGAAACATTTGTTCCAGTAATCGAAAACGTCCTCGAAATTTTCCTCGGTGATCAAT
>Ga0181517_10005505_pt1 | contig 11167 bp, 7 predicted proteins | sample PEATcosm2014_Bin_31_FD_119748 | JGI IMG/M metagenome (GOLD analysis project Ga0181517, IMG submission 119748) | Peatland microbial communities from MTU Mesocosm Facility, Houghton, MI, USA - PEATcosm2014_Bin01_30_metaG | ecosystem: Environmental > Terrestrial > Soil > Wetlands > Peat | place... | reverse complement strand
TCGGCGACCCAGAGCTTGAAGGGCGCGCTGCTCGAGTACGGAGCGTAGAGCGAGAAGCCGCCGGCGTAGGCCGCCGCGGGAATGACGTCCTGGGCGCCGTCGTCGCACGGGGTGACACCGAGGCCCTCGTTGGGCTCGACCTTCTCGAGACCCCACGGCGTCTTGTAGGCGCCGCTGTTGCCGGTCTCGGCCCGGCTACCGTACTGCGCGCTGGCTATGCCCGAGGCCGTCGCGTTGTGCAGCCAGCCGCCGTCGGTCGCCATGTCGATCAGGGTGATCTGCACGGGCGAGGCACAGACCGCGGCGTCAGCATCGGTGCCGGCCACGGGGCGCAGCAGCCAGAAGGCATACCATTTCGTGGAGAGGCCGTTTGTCGTCACCGACTCGTCGCCGAACTGGCCGAAGCGCCAGAGCAGGTTGTTGTTCGCGCCCACGACGACGCTGCCGTTGGCGATGGTGAGCTGCGGGAAGCTCGACCAGTCGTCCTGCACCTGCACCCAACTGTCGCTGGCGTCGTTCCAGGTGTAGCCGCGAGCGGTCGCAGGATCGAAGGTGCTGGTCGGGCAGAAGGCGAGCTTGAGGTAGTAGGCGCCGTCGGGGAGGGCGCTGGGCAGCCCTCCGGAGTTGCCTGTGGTGTCGAGCTCGATCTGCATGGCGACGGTCGTGTGGTCGGTGGGCAGGTAGCGCGGGTACTTGTCGGTGCTGAACGTGCCCGCAAACTGGGGTACGCCGGCCAGCGCGACCGGCACGACCGCCAGACACGCCACAGCGACGGCCGCAAGCGCCAGCGCCAGCGGCAGGCGGACTCTCCGTGGGATCCCCCTCGACATGACCTCTCCCCCTTCAGGTGTCGCGTCGCGGCCGGCACTCCGCGATCAGTCAATGACCGTGCTTCAGTTCGAGCGCCGAGGGCGGAGAGGAAGATGAGAGACCACGCTCTACGACGGCGCACGCACCGAACGGTGGTCGTTCGGGCGCCGGGCGCCGCGATCGCGCGTTTCTCCTTTCCGCACTGGGAGGCAAAGCGGTTTCCCGCCGTACCCTGCCGGCTCCGGTTCCGTGGGCCTTGCGGCCTGTAGGATTCCGGCGCTCAGAGAAGCGTACGAACGCTAGCAGACGGCTATCGACCGGCGCAAGCAGTTCCTAAAGAAGACCTTAGGGGAGACGTGCCGCGGCATCAGATGACCGTCAGACGCCGGCGGGCGGTCAACCGCTGAGCGTTGCCGGCCAGGTCGCGGGCGCTCACGGTCCAGGTGTAGGCGCCCTTACGCAGCTTGATCCTGACGGCGCGCCTGAGTGCCTTGTTGGTGGCCACTCCCGCGATCGGCAGTCTCATGACGACCCTGCGCTTCGCGTAGATCACGATGCGCACCCGGGCCCAGCCGCAGGTGGGCAGCGGGTCGGAGATGCGATACGAGAGCAAGGCGACCTTGCCTGCCTTCACGGTCACGTTGCGCAACGCCACGCAGGTCGGCCTGCCGGAATCGATGTTCACGTAGCCGGCGTGCGTGGCTTCGCGGTTGCCGACGCCGTCGATCGAGTAGTACTCGACCTCGTGCGAGCCCGGCCGGACGATATGGATCGGCTTGACGTACGGCGTCCAGGTCCCCCAACCGATCCGATATCGGGTGGCCGCCACGCCCGAGCCGCCGAGACCGTCGGTCGACGCCAGGGTGACCGTGACGCGATGATCGGTCCAGCCGGAGCGAGCGTCGGCCCGCAACCCCGTTGCCGTGGTCACGGGAGGGCTGAAGTCGGCCGTGGCGACCGCCGTCGCGGTGCCCGAGCGCGGCCCGACGTTGCTGGCGGCATCGATGGCGCGTACCTCGTAGTGGTAGGAGACGCCCGGTGTCACAGCGCTGTCGAGGTAGGTCGTGGCGCCACTCGTGGTCACCCAGCTGCCGGGGCTCGGCAGGAGGCGGTGGAAGGGGGTGTAGGTGATGACGCCGTTGATGGGGGTGGCGTCGGTCCAGCGGTAGACCCGGTAGCCGGTCACACCGACGGCGTCGCTGGCGGAGCCCCAGTCGAGCCTGATGCCGGCGGTGGTGGGCGTGGCCGTGAGGGTGCCGGGCGCGCTGGGCGGGGTCATGTCGGCGCCGGCCGTGTTGCTGACGGCGACGTTGGTGTCGGGCGCCGGCACCTGCAGGGTGGCCGCCGCGGGGCTCGGCCAGGTCTCGACGCCCTTCTGCTCGGCGACCCAGAGCTTGAAGGGCGCGCTGCTCGAGTACGGAGCGTAGAGCGAGAAGCCGCCGGCGTAGGCCGCCGCGGGAATGACGTCCTGGGCGCCGTCGTCGCACGCGGCGACTCCATCGCCCTGGTTGGGCTCGACCTTGGACAGTGCCCAGGGCGCCGCGTAGCCGCCCGGCGTCGTCTCGGCCCGGCTGCCGTACTGCGCGCTGGCTATGCCCGAGGCCGTCGCGTTGTGCAGCCAGCCGCCGTCGGTCGCCATGTCGAGCAGCGTGACCTGCACGGGCGAGGCACAGACCTCGGCCTGCACGGGCCTGCCGACCGGTGCGAGCAGCCAGAACGCGTACCAGGTCGTCGAGAGGCCGCTCGTCGCCACCGACTCGTCGCCGAACTGCGCGAAGCGCCACAGGACGCCGTTGTTCGTGCCCACCTGAACGACGTCGTTGATCACGTCCACCTGGGGGAAGTCGGCCCAATCCTGCTGGGCCTGCACCCAGGTCGAGCTCGTCGGGTTCCACGTGTAGCCGCGCGCCGCGACCGGGTCGAAGGTGCTGGTGGGACAGAAGGCCAGTTTGAGGTAATAGAAGCCATCGGTGAAGTGGTAGGGCGTCGAGCCGTCCAGCTCGATCTGCATGGCGACGGTCGTGTGGTCGGTGGGCAGGTAGCGCGGGTACTTGTCGGCGCTGAAGGTGCCCGGGAACGTAGAGGTGTCGGCGAAGGCCGCCGGCACGCGCGCCGCCGCCAGTACGAGCACGACCACGAACAGCGCCGCGAGCGCGGCGACGCGGAGCCGCGACGAGCGCTGCGACGAGCGCTGCGACGAGCGCTGCGACGAGCGCGCACCCGGGTGGACCCCATCGCCAGGAATGGTCGGACAGCGCACGCCGTTTCTCCTTTCCGCACTGGGAGGCGCGGCGGTTTCCCGCCACACCCTGCCGGCGCCGGCTCCATGACCGTCACGGCCTTCAGGAATCCGGCGCTCGGAGAAGTCGGGGGCAGTATATACGGGGAGCGACGTTCGGAAAGCCGGCGCAGAAACGGCGGAGCGACCGCGCGCGGCGCGCCGCTGCTGCCAGCGGAAGCTGCGCGCCCCGTCTACACCCACTCCGCTTCGAGCTCGTTCGGGTGGTCGATCGCGCCCAGGCGCCGCATGCGGCGGCGCACCGCGAACCCGGGCGCGCCGAGCAGGCAGGCAAGCAGCACCGCGGCGCCGGCGATCTCGAGGTGAGCGGCGGCGCGCGAAGTGGGCGGGGGCGGACTTCCGCCCCCGCCCCCGCGCGCGCCGCCGCTCAGATCTCCGACGTTCACCGGAATGCCCGTGACCGCTGCGGCCGTCCCTGCCGCGCTGCCGGCCGTGACCTGCTGCGCCGCGGCCGGCACGGTCAGGTCGGCGCCGCTGGCCCGCGAGGTCGCGCCGGAGCTCCCCGCGGTGCCGCTGCCGCCCAGGTCGGTGCTCGTCCCCTGCCCGGCGCCGACCCCCGAGCCGCTGCCGCTGCCGCCCACGCCGCTCCCGGTCCCCGTGCCGGCACCCGACGCTGAGCCGCTGCCGCCCTACGCGCCGCCGCTGCCCGAGCTGCTCGATCTGGCCTGGCCGGTGGTGTAAGTGAGCACGACGTCGTCGAGGGTCGGCGTCAGCCAGAGGTCGCTGCTGGTCAGGACGAACGTGAACTTGATGGTGGAGCTCACCACGCCGCGCAGGCTGTGCGTGCCGGGGCTGCATTCATCGCTCGCGACATTACTGCTCGGCGTGTAGCGCACGAAGACCTGTGTCTTGCTCGTCGTCTTGGCGTCGACGCGCAACGAAACGACGTGCGCCTGTGTGCCGCTGCCCGTCAGGCGGGCCCATTTGGTGTCGACGTTACCGCCGCTTGTGTTGCCGACCAGTGCAAGGTTCTGGGCCGCCGTGTCGCACACGAGGAGGGCGCCGTCGATCTTGTCGGCCGAGACACCCGAGGGGGACAAGCCGCAGGCGCGCTCGGCCAGCCGGGGCTGGCCGAGCGCGCCGGCGGCCGCCGCGCCGCCGACTGACGATGAGCTCCAGACCTGGCTGCCGTTGGGCGCCACTTCGATCACCCGGCCGTTGCCGGTGTCGGCGATCATGGTGTCGCCGTTCGACTCGAGGCCCGCGCCCATCGGGTCGTTCAGGCCGCTGCCGTAGGCCCACAGCGGGGCGGCGCCGTCGCCGCTTGCTCCACCATCGCTGTCGCTTACCGTGATGACGCGGTCGGCCCGGGCGTCGGCGATCAAGGTCGTGCCGGACGGACCGTCGCCTTCACGCTCCACGTCGGTCGGGCCCATCAGTTGCCCGTCGCCGGTGCCTGGATGGCCACCGTAGTGCCACACCAGGTCGTTCGGGTCGGCCCAGGCGACCTCGAGCACGACGGGCGCTGTCGCGCTGTCGTCGGCGATGAGTACCGAGGGCTGACCTGCGGTGCCCTTGGCCACGAACTCGGCACACACCGGGTCGGACAGCGTGTACGCGCCGGCGCCGGTGCAGGTCCAGACCGGGGCGGCGCCGGGGCTTGCGGACCGGTCGACCGCAAAGACGCTCTTTGTCGCGAGGTCGGCGATCAGTACGTAGGTGTGGCCGCCGGTGGTGAACTCCCAGGCCCAGGACGCATCGAGACCGGGGTGGTCTGCGCTCGTGTACTGCCAGGCGGGGGTCGGGTCGGTGTTAGCGTCGGCGTTCAGCTCTTCGACCTCGCCGCCGGTGCAGACCAGCACGCCTCCGCCGGGGAGCCATTGCGCGGATCCCACGCCGGATCCCGACCCTCCCACGGTGTGCGACCAGAGCACGTGCCGGGCCAGTGTCAGCTGCTGGCCGGACTTGTTCTTCGTGAGGGCAAGGTCACTGCTTGTGGTGCTCTTGCCGAGATCGAACGGATGACCCGCCGTGCCCCAGCCGCGGGTCATGGTGTCCGTGGCGCCGGCGACGGCGCGCCCGACGCTCGCGCCCACCACAAAGACCACGAGCGCCGCGGCCAGCAGCACGACGACGACCTTCGCCATCGCGGGGCCGCCGCGGCTCGGTCGACCTTGCGGCCGCCCGCCACGCCGCGCGAAGCACTGTCTCGCCGTCAGTCTCACGACTGCCCGCCCGCGTTGTGATCGGAGATGACGTGGACCGCGGCCGACGGTATCACGAGCTCCACGGCAGCGCCCGGCGCCAGCGCGAGGTCCTCGCCGTAAGCGCGCGGCACGAGCGCGGTGAGGCCGCCGGCGTCGACCGTGACCAGGCAGCCCGTCGCCGTGGCGCGAACCTGCGCGACGCGGGCGGCGACGACGTTGTCGTCGCCGCCGGGGCGCGCGAGGCGGCCGGCCGGCTGCGCCGGCGGGCCGGCCGCCTCGCGGGCCGGCCGCACGACGATGCCGTCGGCGCGCACCACGACCGTCACCGCCCCCCGCGAGGCAACGCCCGCCGCGCGCAGCACGAGGCCGTCGGCGAGCGTCACCTCGCAGCCACCGTCGGCGGGCGTCGCCGGCCCGTCGGTGGGTGCGAGCGTCGCCGCCAGCGTGGCCCCGGCCGATGCGGCGGTCGCCGGCGCGGTCCGGGCCGGCCCGGCGATCGCCGCCAGTACGTTGCGCGCCCCGGTAAGCCGCGCCACGGCGGCGCTGGCAGGGCGCGCGACGACGTCGTCGATCGCGCCATCCTGCACGATGCGTCCCGCGATCATGACCACGCAGCGACCGGCCACCGCCAACGCCTCGTCGAGGCTGTGGGTGACGTGGACGATCGTCATCGCGAAGCGCTCGTGCACGTGGCGCAGCTCGGCCTGGAGCTCCTCGCGCGCCTCGGGGTCGAGGGCACTGAGCGGCTCGTCGAGCAGCAGCGCGCGGGGCCGGGTGGCCAGCGCGCGCGCTAGCGCCACGCGCTGACGCTCGCCGCCCGACAGCGAGCCGGGCCGCCGCGGCAACAGGGCGGCCACGCCGAGCGCCTCGGCCACCTCGCCGACCCCACCGTAGTGCCGCCGGCGTCCGCCGGTCCAGCGCGCCAGGCCGCCGCCGGTGACCTCGAGACCGAACGAGATGTTGCGCTCCACGGTCAGGTGCGGGAACAGTAACGCGCGCTGGCCGACCAGGCCGATGCCGCGGCGCTCGGGGGGCGCCGCGGTGACGTCGCGCCCGCCGGCCTCGACGCGACCCGACGCGATGGGCCGCAGCCCGGCGAGCGCCTCGAGCAGCAGGCTCTTGCCGGCGCCGCTCGGACCCACGACCGCCAGATACTCGCCGTCGGCGACCGCCAGGTCGATCGGCCCGACGGTGAACGAGCCGGCGCGCAGGCCGAGTCCGTCGGCGCGGATCACGGCTGCACCCCGCGCCGGCCGGCCGTGGCGCGCACGACGATGAAGACGGCGAGGGCGAGCAGCACGATCAGCAGGGCGGCCGGCTTGGCCGCGTCGAGGCCGAGGCCCTCGAAGCGCTCGTAGACCAGGACCGACATGGTCTTGGGGTTGTAGGCGAGAATGACGATGGCGCCGAACTCGCTCATGCCGCGCGCCCACATGAGCAGGGCGCCGGCGAGCACACCGCGCCGGGCGAGCGGCAACGCCACTCGCGCGAAGGCGCTGCCCGGCGTAGCGCCCAGCGTGCGGGCGACCTGCTCGTAGCCGGGGTCGATCAGTGCGAAGGCCTCGCGCGCGGTGTCGACCAGGAACGGCAGGCTCACGAACATCATGGCCACGACGATGCCGGCCAGGGTGTCGGTGAAGGCCACGCCGAGGTGGGCGAAGCCGCGCCCGAACACGCCGCTGCGGCCAAAGACCAGCAGCAGGGCGATACCGGCGGCCGTGTGCGGAAAGACGATGGGCAGGTCGATCAGTCCTTCGACCAGGCGCTTGCCCGGAAAGTCACGGCGCGCCAGCAGGTAGGCGAGCGGCACGCCGCCGATGCAGGCCAGCACGGTCGCCAGCACGGCGGCCTCGACCGAGGTGGCGAGCGCCTGGCGCACGTCGGCTTCGCCGATCGTGCTGAGGAACTCGTGCAGACTGGTGCCGGTGACCAGGGCCACCAGTGGCGCCGCGACGAACACCAGCAACACCAGGCCGAGAGCCCACGACACGACCGAAAATGCGGCAGGGCGGCGGCGGGGCCGTACGGCCCCGCCGCCGCCCGCGCGCTCGTCTCGCCGGTCCGCCGGCGCGGCCTGATCGTCGATCTCGCGGGTGTCGACGGCGCTCACGGCACCTCCCCCGGCTTCATCGCCACGCACAGCGGGCGCAGGGCGGCCGGCAGCTTGCCGTAGTGATCGACCAGGGCCGGCGTGACGGCCGGCTGGTCGTTGGCGGCCAGGATGGCGCGGCCCCGCGGCCCCAGCAAGAAGGCGACGAAGCGCGCCGCGCCCGCGGGGTCATGCGCAGTGAGCGGAATGGTCACGGCGTAGGCGATCGGCGCGCCCACGAAGAGCGGCTTGACCGTAGCGAAGCGTTGAAAGGCAATCGCCACGGCGACCTTGGCGTAGTCGGCCGCGTAGCGCTGGGAGCCCAGGTCGATCTGCGCCGGCAACGTGACGAAGGGGAGGTGATGCTGCCGCGCGACGCTCTCGTACTCGAAGGCGCAGTCGAGGTCGCCGGCTTCGAGCAAGGCAACGAGCTCGATGCTCGCGTCGCGCACCACGAGGCCGGTGCCCGAGACGGGGGCGAGCAGCTCGGGCACGTCGATCACGTCGCGGCCGCCGCTCCTCGCGACGGTGATGGGCGGCGAGAAGCGCCCGACCGTGAGATCGGCGAAGAGGTGGTCGTCGTGATAGGCGGCCTGGGCGAGCTGCAGCACCATGAGCGCGCGGTAGCCAGTGGCGTCGAAGCGCGGGTCGGCGAGGCCGAACTGCAGACCGGGAGTGGTAAGCGCGCGGATCCAGTCGCCCGACCGTAGCAGCGACGCGTAGCGACTGTGCGGCGAGTAGGCCAGCACCATGCGGTTGGTGGCAAAGACCGCGTACCAGTCGGCGGTCGGGACGCCCGTCGTGCCGGCCGCCACGCCCGCGTCGCCCTCCTTTTCCATCATCAGGGCGACCAGCGCGGCGTCGGCCGAGGTGAGCACGTCGAAGCTGCGGCCGAGGTCGGTCACCTGCCTGATGACCTGGATGCTGCCGTGGCTCTCGGTGGTGACGCGCACGCCGGGGTGAGCGGCCTGATAGGCCTGCGCGAGCTGGCCGAACGGAATGATCAGGCTGTCGGCGTCGACCAACGACACGCTCGACCCCGACGACGAGGACGAACAGGCGCCGATGGCGACCACGCCGAGCAGCAGCGCGGCGCCCAGCAGCGTCGCGGCAGCGGCGGCTGCGACCCGCGGCAGGCCGGCGCCGGTCGCGCGGCAGCTGTCGATCGCGCTGCAGACGTCGGTCGCACGGCGCACCGCCGCCACCACCGCTCCCGCTGCCCTGTGACCAGCCATCGTCACCCTCACTTGAAGCGCAGCAGCACCTTCGTGATGCGTCCGATCGATTCGTCGTCGGTCAGGCCGGGGCCGACGAGCCGTAGCGGGAACTCGTCCGGGCTGAGCTCGTCGCCGCCGACCTTGCCGGCCAGGATCCAGTCCTTGTGCTTGAGCAGGTCGCGCGAGCTCAGGAAGGTGGTGACGCCGTTCTGGGCGATGAGCTCGATGCGGTAGCCCTTGGCCGCCAGGGCGCGGTTGAAGGCGCCGGCGCCGTGGGTGTGGCCGTCGTCGACCGAGCCCACCACGAGCCAGAGCGGCACGCCTTCCCACATGACGCCGGACTTGTCAGTGTAGCTGCTGCCGTGGCAGCCCGGCGAGGCGCACGAGATGTACGAGGACTGGGTCAGCATCGAGCTCGTCGCCCCCTGTACGGAGACGCTCCACTGCCCGAGCGACTTCTTCACCACGACCTTGTCGACCCAGCGCACCGACCAGTGGCCGTCGACCACGACGTCGTCCTTGGGTTCGGCGAACACCAGCCGCAACGGACCGTCGATCGCGGGATCGAGCGGCTTGCCCTGGCTCTCGTAGGCGAGCAGCACGGTGAGTCTGAGCGCCGGCGGGCGCTCGGCGCCGGTGACCGGATCGTAGGTGGTGAAGCCGCCGCCGGCCGCCTGCGTGGCCGAGAAGGTCATGCCGTAGCCGTCTTTGGCGAGCACCGTGACGCCGTGCGCGAGGTCGACGCCGCCGACCAGCGAGGTGAGCGTGTCGAGCGCCACGCCGGTGTACTGCACCGGCGCGGTGACCACGCCCACGCTGTCTTTGATGCCGGCGTAGCCGGTGTAGGCCGGCATCGCCTTGAGCTCGGCCAGCGTGAACGACTTGGTGCCCTTGGCGCCCTCCACGGTGAGCACGACCGGTCCGCCGGGCCCCGCCGACGCGCCCGCCGCGCCCGAGCCGCTGCCGCCGCCCGAGCCGCAGCCGGCCAGCCCACCCACGGCCAGCGCCACCGCGAGCACCAGAGCGGGCACGACCAGCACGAGCGCCACCAGACCAGCAGGACGGACGCCCCGAGTGCGACGGCTGGGGATCGTCGCGCCGCCCCTGGCCGTCCGTGGGCCGATGCCGCGATGGCTCATGGCCGTCCTTTCGTCGTGCTCGCTCTAACGCGCTGTGGGCGGGCGCAGGCCGCAGGGCCCGCGCCCGCCCCGATGCGCTCGCCCGGACGGAGGGTGCACCCGGGCGCGCGCCGGAGTGGCGGGGGCGCCGCAGGCGCCCCCGCCACCGCCTTACTTCTTGGCCGGTGGCAGCAGCACGACCGACTTGATGCGACCGAGCTCCTGCGAGGCGCGCAGCTTGGCGCCGACCAGGCGCAGCGGGAACGCGCTGCTGCCGAGCAGTGCGCCGTCGCGTTGCCAGGCAAGCACGATGTTGCGCTTGTCGATGATGGTGCGCGAGCTCACGATCCGCGTCTTGCCGCTCGTGGAGACTATCTCGACGCGGTAGCCCTTTTTGGCGAGGGCCGCGTTGTAGTCCATGGTCGCGCCGCCGTCGACCTCGCCCACGAGCAGGTACAGCGGCGTGCCCGAGTACTTGTGGCCAGACAACGTGTACGACGAGCCGTGGCAGTTCACGCAGCTCTGGAAGTCGTTGCGCGTGAGGGTGCGCGCCTGGCGCTTGCCCTTGATCTTGAGCCCGGTCAGCTTGAGGCTCCAGTTCTTGGCGACAGAGTCGACAACGTTGATCTTGACGAGCCACTTGACGCTGTCGCTGCCGGTCATCACCACAGGTTCGTCGAGCGTGTCCCCGACCATGAGCCGCAGCGGCCCGTCACCGTTCGGCGCCGGATCAGGGTCAAACACATTGCCTGCGGGGTCGCTGTACACGAGGACTGGCACGAACGCCCCCGCGTAGCTTGTAGACGAGACCGCCTTGGGCGGCTTGTACGACGCGTCGTAGAGCTGCGTCATCTGGTCGATGTGGGTGAGCTGGGCATCGGAGTACGTCTGCGAGTAGCCGTCAGAGCCGATGAAGGCGACGGACTGGGCCGTGGTCAGCTGCGTCTGGAGCGCATCCTGCACGATGTCCGTCACCCTGATGCCGCTCACTGCCTCGGGACCGTACACGATGTTCCCGCTGTTCATGAAACCGGCGAAGCCGTTGAACGGACCCTGTCCCAGCGCCTGAAGGTCGGCCAGCGTGTACTGCTTCTTGAAGGTACCGTCATGCCCGACCTGCAACACGACGCCGGCCGACGGCGAGGGCCACGGCGACGGCGTCGTGCCCAGCGCGACCGCCCTGCCGGCCGCGCCCGGCACGACGGTGCCGGCCAGCACGACCGCGACCGCAAGGACCGCCGCCACGATCCCCACGACGATCCAGTCTCTGCGCTTCTTCATGACTCCCCGCTCCTTACCCGTTGACCTGGCGGTGAGGCGGAGGGGCGGCGGGCTGCCTGCGGCAGCCCGCCGCCCCTCCGCCTCCTAGCAGATGGGATGAGAAGGCCAGCCTCCCACGGGGTACCGTGAGGTCCCCAAGAAGAGCCGGGCTCTATGGGCCCAAAAAGGGAGGCTGACCATGAGTGATCCTACTGCCAACAACGAGG
>Ga0181517_10005504_pt1 | contig 11169 bp, 13 predicted proteins | sample PEATcosm2014_Bin_31_FD_119748 | JGI IMG/M metagenome (GOLD analysis project Ga0181517, IMG submission 119748) | Peatland microbial communities from MTU Mesocosm Facility, Houghton, MI, USA - PEATcosm2014_Bin01_30_metaG | ecosystem: Environmental > Terrestrial > Soil > Wetlands > Peat | place... | reverse complement strand
CATTTCCGTCGCGTGATGCAAGTGGGCGAGCAGATAGGCTGAGGCGTGGCCGCTGAACTTTGATCTTGTGCTCAAAGTTGCACTCGGTCAGGTGCCTTACGCCGTCCTATTCGTCGGCTGTCTTGGGCGGCTTCGCCTTGTATCCGAGTTCCTTTGCCTTTGCGAAATCCTCATCGGCTTTGGCCTTTTCGCCCAGTATCTCGTAGGTGATGCCCCGGCTGTGATACGCAGCGACATTATCCGGGTCAAGACGAATCGCCTCGGTGAAGTCGGCAATCGCCTTGTCGTATTGCTTTTTCTTCACGTAAGCCACCCCCCGGTTGGTAACTGTTCCGGCATCCTTCGGGTTCAGCCGGATCGCCTCGGTGGAGTCAGTAATCATCTTGTCGGAGTCGCCGTTCTGCCCGTAGGTGAAGCCTCGGTTCTTGTACGCCGTAGCATTCTTTGCGTCCAGTCGAATAGCCTCGGTGCAGTCGGCGATGGCCTTGTCGCGATCACCCTTCTGTCCGTAGGCCAAGCCTCGGTTGCTATACGCCGAAGAACTCTTCGGGTTCAGCCGGATGGCGTCGGTACTGTCGGCAATCGACCTCTCGTAGTCGCCTTTTTGCAAGTAGGCAATGCTTCGGGTCATGTACGCCACCGAGTATTTGGGATTCAGTCGAATCGCCTCCGTGCAGTCGGCGATGGCCTTGTCGGGTTCGCGTTTCTGTGCGTATGCCCATCCCCGGTTGTTGTACGTAATGGCGTTTGTTGGGTCCAGCCGAATGGCCTCCGTAGAGTCGGCAATGGCCTTGTCGTAGTTGCCTTTCTGTCCGTATGCCCAGCCTCGGCTGCTGTAAGCACGGGCGTATTTTGGGTTGAGCCGAATGGCCTCGTCGTAGTCGACTATCGCGTTATCGAGATCACCTGTTTCACCAAAGGCGAAGCCCCGATTGTTATATGCAGGGGCATATTGCGAGTCGAGCCGAATAGCCACGGTACAGTCGGCGATGGCCTTGTCGAACTCGCCCTTCTGTCCGTAGGCCAAGCCTCGGTTGTTGTACGCCACGAACGACGTTGGGTTCAGTTGGATAACCTTGTTGCAGTCGGCAATCGCGTTGTCGTACTCGCCTTTTTGACAGTACGCAAAGCTCCGACCGCAATACGTTTCGGCATTTCGCGGATTCAGCCGGATGGCCTTGGTAAACGCCGTAATCGCAGCATCATAGTCATGCTTGGCAACGCAAGCTGTCCCCTTCTCAAAGGCTTCCTCTGCCGGATCAGCACTTGCCGCGACATTCGGCAGCAACAGGACTGCGATCAATATGACCGCCCAGCACTTGAACGTGGCCATGATGTGTTCTCCGCGACTTGAACGTGATCGTGAACCGCTTACCGGTCCAGTCTGCTTCCTAATATCCTACTCTCGCCGCCAGCCGCCTGCAATTCTCCCACCGAACGTATCGCGGCCAACAACGTCAATTCTGACCTATTTCGCGGCATTGTATCAAGATACACCCCTTTTACCTGTCGCAAGGACGTTTGCCCGCCCGTTTTCGAGCACTACATCCTTCGACAGCCTCCACCCCACCCCAAAAAAGCCGCTCCTGGCTATGGGGCGGCGTAGGAGATTCTCTCATGGTTCGCATTTCATCGCCGTTTGATCCCCAGCCCGAGTGGCACGCTGTGTTCCTACGAATGGCCGGACGAATTCGCAAAGCAGCCCGCATCGCTTTCCGCCACTGGAATCCTGACGCTCGCGAGGAGGCTGTTCAGGCCGTCCTCTGCAATGCCTGTGCCGCTGTCGCCCGCCTGGCCGAACTCGGCAAGCTCGACCTGTGCTACGCCAGTGTTCTTTCGCGTTTTTCTATCGCCCAGGTCAAAGATGGGCGTATGACGGGCGGCCACTTGAACTGTCTGGACATTTCGTCGCGGTACTGTCAGCGGCTGAAGGACCTTGTCGTCGAAAGGCTCGACCGCCGCGAGAAGGACGAAGACAACGCCTGGTGCGAAGTTCTCGTCGAAGACAGGCACGCCGGACCCGCAGAAACCGCCATGGCCAGAATCGATGTAGACGCGTGGTTCAAAAGCCTGCCTCGCCGCGATCGCAAGGTCGCCGAGTTTCTCAGCCTGGGCAACCGCACCCGTGATGCCGCTGCCAAATTTCGTTTGAGCCAAGGCCGCGTGTCGCAGTTGAGGCGTGAACTCCAGCAGTCGTGGAACGACTTCACGGGTGGCAACGAAGGCAACGCCGCGTAGATCGGCAGTTTGGTCGATAGGTCCCCGCATGGCCGCCCTGCTCGATCTGGGCAGGGCGGCTGGCCGGCAAGCAGTGCCGGGGCTCACACCGACGACGCTGCCTGTTTACGTGTACGGGATCTTCTTGCCTTTACCCGAGTCGCCTTGCAACCGCGGCAGACTTCTGTCCAACATGTTGACAACCAGATCCTCGGTCGGTCGCTTCTGGGCTGCCGCAGCCGCCGCGAGTCGCTTGGCGAGATCGGCATCCATGTAGATCGTCAGCGGGAACTTGCCTTTGGTGTTTTGTTCGGGCATGGTCGTCGTGCGTCAGTTGCTCTTCTGGCGAGGCTTGGGGTCCACCGCTCCAGCCCGTTCCCCGCCCGACGGGTCGTTACCGGACAGCTCTTTCAGTTTCTTCGTCTGCTCGGGCGTGAGCACGCCGAGGGTCTTGTCCTGAGTCTCGCGTTGCAGTTGCATCATCTTGCTCTGCATTTCTTCCTGGATCTTACGGAGCTTCTGCTGCTGCTCGTCGGTCAGTTCGATCTGTTCACGCACCCGTGGCATCCGGAGCATGCCGACCGCCCGCTGGCGAAACTCAATCTCCTTGAATTGCTCGACCTGCTTGGGCGTGAGGATCTTCTCTACCTGTTCTTTGATTTCCTCGGTCCGCTTGGCGTTCCGATCGGCCATCTCCATCTGGATCTTCCTCAGCTCCTCGGGCTTCATGTCGCGGACCTTCGCCCAGTCGATCGATTGCTCGCCCGGTATGGGCTCGAAAGCCTTCCTGGTGATTTCCTTGAGCTTCTCTTTCTGCTCGGGCGTCAACCCAAGCTCCTTCTGCACCTGGTCCATTGCCAACATCGGATAGCCTGCCAAACCGCGTCCGAATACTCCTCCTGGCCGCACGTTCGGCCCTGGACGAGGATTGGGCTCGTCGGCGGCAATCGCCAACACTGTGGTAAGGACCACGCCCGCGAAACAAAGTAACCGAGTCATGTCATGCTCCCTTCGTGCGAAAAATCGATGTCGGCCGCGGAGTCGATCGCTCCGCAAGGCACCGCGTAATCAGTCTAGCACCCATCATGCAGGTTGGCCATTACCAGCGTTCTCGGTCTTTAGGCCCGGTAGGTTTCCTACCGGGCCTGTGTTGTAGCTGGACACCACGGTCGGCAAGGCTGGACATTTGGATCACAGGAACAAACTTCGGGGTTTGTGCATGGAGAGCAAAACTTCGGATGTTTGGAGCTGTATATTTCTTTCTTTCTTTCTAACGAAAGAAAGAAAGTGCCGAATTTTTTGATTTCTGAGCATGGATATCAAGTAACCCTGGAAGGGTCTATTCTCGCCTCTTCCATGCTGTTCGATGCCCGATAGCAAGCGATACCCCTCTAATCTACTAGGACGCTATCTGGGGCGATATTCTGGCCTACCCTGGCATCTGGGCCATCTTCATCTTCCAGGGCCTTAAATCGCTTCCTACGCGATCAATGCTAGACCGAGCCAGAACCACAGCATTTTGTTCACATGATCAAAGTCTGGCAGCCTTTCTCGACTGCTGTCCGCTTAATCTTCAACCATCGCAGGGCATAGTAACCAGAGCCTTGCCGCACTTCGTTTACCTCGAACTCCGAAAGGAAATCCCCATGATCACCACCATCCTCTTGCTCGCTTCTTCGATCATCGCCGTCGCAACCATCGCCTGGTTTTACCGCGAGAGCCTTATCCGTCAATTGCCCAGCAAGGAAGCCGTGAACACCTTCTGCCTCATTGCTCCAGTCGTTCTGCTCCTGTGCATCGGCCTGCTACCTGACATCTTCCTACTCGTTTCCACGATCAATCTTATGCCACATTTCCTCAGAACCATTCTCGGCATCGGGGCCGCGGCCTGCATCATCTATTCCGGCTGCTCGAAGAAAGCCGAGACGCCGAAGCCCCATCCCATTCACTGGCGGGCACCGGAGAGCGGCTATACCGCTGAAACCGTCACGTCCCCGCCCGACAACAAGGAGAGTCCATGAAAACTTTGATCCTTGCCTTTGGCCTGCTTGCCGTCTTCATCGGCCTGCTGATTTGCCTACGGCAGTTCTGTATCGAGAAACCGCCGCCGATCATCGTGACCAGCCAAGGTCCGACGATCGAGCGGCTTGAGCGTCTTGCGACCCTTGTCACCAGCCGCGTTTGCGTGGCCGACGTACTTGTGGGCGAATCGGACTCGTGCAAGGGCTGCTGGCTTGTGCGAGGGGATTGTTTGCTGACTGTTGACCTCAGCAAGGCCGCCATCGTTGACAGAGACGACACAACGAAACGGGCGACGATCCGATTACCGCAACCGGAGGTCACGCATGCCCGCGTTGACCATACCCGCACAAGGGTCTGGGAAGTGAGATCGACGAGCTGGGTTCCCTGGCACGCCGACCGTTCCGCCGGTCTTCTCGATGAAGTGATGCACCAGGCCCAGCTTATGGTCGCTCAGGCCGCCGGCTCGAAAGAGAACATCGAACACGCCAAGCGGTCTGCCGAGGTGATCATCGGAGCGTTGTTCGAACACGTGGGCTGGGACGTGAAAGTAACTTGGCAAGAGGCACCGACCAGCGACATGAAAGCCGTCACTGTCGAAACCTGCCAACGCTGACGCCACGCCGACAACCACAACCAATAGGAGAAAACACTTGAGTCACACAGTTACCATCAAGACGGAAATCAGAGACGCCGCCGCCGTCCGTGCCGCGTGCGATCGTCTGCGGCTGCCCGCTCCGGTGCAGGGCAAGCACAAGCTGTTTAGCGGCGAAGTCGAAGGACTCGCCGTGCAACTTCCCGATTGGGTCTACCCCGTCGTCTGCAACATCGCCACCGGCCAGCTCAAGTTCGACAACTTCAATGGCCGCTGGGGAGATCAGAAGCATCTCGATAAATTTCTCCAAGCGTACGCGGCAGAGAAAGTAAAGATCGAGAGTCGCCGTAAGGGCCACGTCGTCACCGAACAGCAACTCGCCGACGGCTCGCTCAAACTCACGATTCAGGTAGGAGGATCTGCATGAAGACCATCGAAATAATCGTCACCACCGACGGCCGCACCAACGTGCAAACTTTGGGCTTCTCTGGCCCTTCCTGCCGGGACGCCAGCAAGTTCATCGAAGAGGCATTAGGCCAGCGGATCGCCGAGAACCGCACCGCTGAGTTCTATCAGACGCAGCCCATCGATCAGCAACAACAGCAGCGGGCGTAGGCCGTTCAGCATCCAGCGAGTGTCACAGATCACCGGCGAACGGTCACTGCTCACGGTTTGCCGTAATCCATCGGCAGGAATTGCAGGCGTTCCCAGGGGAATCCATTGAGAAGGGCGTAGGTCGGCGTGCCCTTGAACAAAGCGGGATACGGATCGGCCTGTCCGAGCTTGGTGTAGGACTTGGGGTTCTGTGCCCGCAACGAGATGCCCCCAGCCTTGTCCCAGACCACAAAACCGTACTTCTGAGCAGCCTTGGCGATGATCTTCCCAATCGGGTGCATCTTGAGGGCATCCACAGCGACTCCAGGATCGAGACGGAATCGCAGACCTTCAGGAATCCGATTGGGAGTGTCCTTCGGGTTGTAGCCATCCGAGCGATTCGCTGGATACGAATAGACCTGCCATTTCTCGGTGTCGACGAGAGCAATGCCCATAACGTGCCGGATCTCGCCCCGCTGCAATTCCTCCGCTGTGATCTGACCACCCAGGAACGGCAAGCCTGTGGCTGTCGTACCGTAGGGGTGCTGCCAGATACCCTGGCTCTTCGACACATTCCGCATACAGCCGCCCCAGCAAGCTTGCCACTGGCCATTGATCTTGCGTGCTTGCCAGAACTCCCACAATGTATCGCTAGAAGGTTGAAACACCGTCATTTCTGCATCAGTCCCGTCAGCGGGTTCGGCGTGGGCTGGGATCGGGACGGCCTTCCATTGCTCCGTGAGTTTGGGATCAGAGAACCCGTTGTTCTGGCAGTCCCATTTTGTGACGCGGACGGTGGCCGAATTCGCATCCGCCACGTATACGGGGCTCGCGTAGGCCGTCAAGTTAATGGACACAGTGCCGTAGTACGCCTTCTTTTGACGCACAAATTCGATCGCGAAGTTAACCGAGTTGGGATGCAGCGGCACAACGGCCGGAATCGGCGTGTACCAGAAGCATGTCGGTGAAAAAATGGCTGGCTTTGCTGGCGGTTCTGCTGCGGTTATTGCGTTCAATCCGAAGTAACCAACCAGCAGGACGGCCAATGTGGCGATCTGTCTGTTCATACGTGGTACCTGAAGTCTCGTGGCCGGCATCGATGGCCGGCAAGCCACTCGTTCGTTGTTCTCCCCTTTATCAGCTAATCACCATTCTAATTCGAGGTTTCGCTAATGTCACTTGTCCAACGTCTCACTGAATACATTTCTGCCTGTTTTACCGGTCTCTGGGTCACATCGCACGAACACGACGATGCTTTGGCCGAGATTGCCCAGCTTTGCCGCCAGCAGAACTGGCGTTTGGCTGTCTGGGACATAGCCTCCGGCTTGCAGATCCCTGGCCAAAACAACCCCACCGATGCCGGCGGAAGTGACCCACTTGCCGCCATCCGTAGCATCAACGCCCTGGCTTCGCCGGATAGCTCGGCAATTCTCGTGCTGGCCAATTTTCATCGCTTTTTGAATTCGCCAGAGATTGTCCAGGCCCTGGCCAAGCAGATCAGCACCGGCAAGGCAAACCGCACGTTCATCGTCGTGCTCTCGCCGGTCGTGCAGATCCCCGCCGAGTTGGAGAAGCACTTCGTCGTGCTCGACCATGATCTTCCTGGCCGCGACCAGCTTGAGCAGATTGCCCGTAGCATCGCCACCGAAGACGGCGACCTTCCGGAAGGCGACGACATGAACATGGTGCTCGATGCCGCCGCCGGCCTGACCCACTATGAAGCCGAGGGTGCGTACAGCCTGAGCATCGTGCGACATGGCAACATTCGGCCCGACGCGGTCTGGGAGCTAAAGTCGCAAACGCTAAAGAAAAGCGGCCTCCTGCAACTTCATCGTGGCGGTGAGCGGTTCGACGGCCTCGGCGGTCTGCAATCGCTGAAGAGTTTCACTCTCAGGGCGATGCGTCGCCAAGGCCATCGAGATCCGCTGCGGCGGCCCCGCGGCGTCTTGTTGCTCGGGGTTCCCGGCACGGGCAAGTCTGCGTTCGCCAAGGCACTTGGAGCCGAAACGGGCAGACCGACGCTGATCCTCGATATTGGTTCCCTAATGGGCTCCCTGGTTGGCAGCACGGAAGCGAACATTCGCCAGGCCCTGAAGATTATTGATGCAATGGAGCCGTGCATCTGCTTCATCGACGAAGTGGAGAAGGCCCTGTCCGGCGTTTCGAGTTCTGGCGACAGCGGAGTTTCGGCCCGGCTTTTCGGCACGTTCCTGACTTGGCTCAACGACCACCAGAGCGACGTGTTCACGATCTGTACGTGCAACGACATCTCCAAGCTGCCGCCGGAGTTCTCGCGTGCCGAACGATTCGACGGATGTTTCTTCCTCGATCTACCCAGCAAGGAGCAGCGGCAGAGGATTTGGGAAATATACCTGCGGCTGTTCGATCTGGATGCCGACCAGGCCAAGCCCAAGGATGACCAATGGACAGGTGCCGAAATAAGAGCTTGCTGCCGACTGGCGGCATTGCTGGACTTGCCGCTGACCGCGGCTGCCCAGAACGTGGTGCCGGTGGCTGTCACGGCTGCCGAGAGCGTCGAGCGGTTGCGATCTTGGGCGTCAGGGCGTTGTCTGGATGCCGAAAGCAGCGGCGTCTATCAGGGCAGCACGCCGGCAAAGCCTGGCCGCAAGCTGCGGCGGGCGGACCCGTCGAATAATTGATCGACAAAGCCTGTGCGTGACGGGGCAGGTGCGATAGCGAATCGCACCTGCCCACTGGTCATTCCACAAAGATCGGAGATGATCCTTCTGGATCATGCTCCAACAATCATTCTACCGGCTTAACAGGCGGGATCTTCCATGTGCCGTTGATGATCGAGGGAGATCGCTCCTTGGGCCAGTACAGCCGCAGCATCAGGATGAACCGTCCCTTGGGGGCGGGGAGCCAGTTCGCTTCCTTCTCCGGGCCTGGACTCTCGTTCTGCAAGTACAGGTCGAGCGATCCATCCGTGTTGTACTTGAATTTGAATCGCGAGCTGAGCGTGTAACGGTTTAGCGGATTATCAACGAAGAAATACTTGTCGTCATACATCGTCAGCGACCAGAAGCCATCGGCTGGCGGCGTCTGTCCCTTGTCGAAGTGCATGACGTATTTCTTGCTGCCGTCGTAGGGCTTGCCCGTAGCGTCCGCCTCCGAGGTCGGATAGATGGCGTCTTGGGGCCGGTTGGCACCGAGACCGATGGCTGTGACCAGAGCACGTTGGAGATAGTCCGTGCCGTAAAGGCCGGTTTTTGTCGTGAACATCCAGCCGTTCTCAAAGGTTCCTGCTGTCTTGAAATGAGCCATGATCTTCTCGAAGCCGAGCTTCGGCACGTCCTTCAGAGCTTTGGCTGCCGCTGCGTCGAGCTTGCTCGGGTCAAACACCTTGCCCGGCACGATGCCCAGTCTCGCCAACTTGGCAAGGATGCGTGCATCGGCTGCGGTGGGCGGATTGTCCTTCATCAAGGAAACCAAGAGGTTGAAATAGGCAGTGGCATCCAGTGCGTTGACCTGCTCGCGTACGGGCGTTTTCATGTCGATGCTCGGATCGACCTTGCCAGCAGGCGGCGTATAGGGCTTTCCGTAGGCACTCAGGGGAACAATGGATACCTCGTCCTGCATCTTGTGAACCGCTTCGTAATCCTCCGGCGTCCCGGCACAGTAGATGCGACCCAGCAGCCACACGATGGCGGTTGGCGATTTGTATTCCGTCACACCAGCCGGAAGCGTGCCCTTCCAGCCGGGGCCAGTGATGGCGTACTTCTGCGGTCCGGTGCCCGTGGTTCGTTTGCCGGGGACTTGGAAAACATCGGTCCAGCCATCCAGCATCGGCATGAGGTAATAGCGGCCTTGGGCGTCAGGCAAGCTCAGCACCCACGGCTCCTTCCCGACATCCATCCATCCGGTCGTATAGAGCGTGTCAGCGTTCGGAGCAGTGACATCACGGTACTTGGCATCGGGATAACTTCGAGCCCGAAGCAAGTTGCCCATCGGTGCCCGCGTGGCTTCCGGCGTCTCCACATTGGTCATCACTCGCCGGGTCATCTCCATCGTCACCAGCGGGTAGCCATAGATGTAGGCTTCAATGCCGGTTTCCAACGCCTCTTTCTCAGTGACCGGGCCGGAAGGCTGGACCGGCATTACCGGAACTCGCCGTGGGCGGCGAAACAACTGTGCCGAAGCGGTTGACGAAAGGCTGGCCAACACTGCCGCCAGCAAGCACGCGACTAACGGCCAGCGTTGGCAGCTAGTCAAAGGTCTCTTCAGATTGGTCATGGTAACGGCCCTTTCTCAGAAAATACATGTTGGGTTAGCCCATTGGCCAATGAAATGCAGAGGGTACAAGGAGATCGAAGGCTGCCGTTCTCATCAGCCAGTTTGAACCATTCCAGTCATTCTATATACGGATGCTGGCGGGCAGAAGTAGGCTACCAAGCCCATTAACGCGTTACATCTTGCCCAATTTTCCCTGCCTGCCGCCAATGCCAACGCGGTTCGGTACCCGGGACTGGCATCACCGTTCGCTTCTCTCGCCGCTTCGGACTGACCACAGCGGCTGTCCCTTTCCCCAAGGAGTTGTCATGCCTATCGCCATGTACCGCTGTTTGATCCGCAAGGTCATCGCCCAGACCTACGCCGCCAACTGCCAGGGCCAGTCGCTGGGCGGTTGGTGGGCGGCGCGGAGGCGGTTGGACCGCCTCTACAAGAGTCAGGAGACGCAGCATGCCGGACGGAACCCGTAAACGTCGCTTCTCTCTCAATCCGGCCCGACGCCGCTGGTACGCGAAGCATCGGGCCGCTCGCTTCTTTCGCCGCTTTGGGCTCACCGCGGCGGCATAACAACTGGCCGCATTGCGTGCGGCACCTGATTGGCAGAGGGGCAGGAGCGACCAACTGATCGCTCCTGCCCTGGCAATTGTGGTTTTGTGTGGCGGAAATCTTAGTGAGAAGGCGGGGCAATCGGACTTGGTCCCTTATCTGCAGGGTTGGCTGGGACAATGCTATCCAGCGGTGCTAATGTCTGCCAGCGTTCACCATCAAGGCAAACCAGTCCTCGTGAAAGCGTAGCGAACCAGACCCTGCCTTGCTTTTCGAAGGCTGTGGCTTGAACCGATTCGTCCGCCAGTGGAGTACCCACGGAGTAGCGACGAAAATTGGAACCGTCACCTAATAGGGCACCCCCTGGTTTGCCACATCCCGCAGCACATCGCCCACTCGGAGTCCCGCACACCGTTTGGACAGGAATCGACTTGCTCTCCTCCGCCAGAAGACGGTATTTGCCGTCTTTGAATGCGAAGAGTCCATTGGCCGTTGCCAAAAATACCTCTTTGCTCTGGGGATTGCACCACAGCCCCGAGATGTCCGAGGATGGTAGTTGGTCCCCGGAGAAAGATGTCCATGATTTCCCGTCGAACCGGAAAAGGGAGTGTCGTTCGGCTGCCCAAAGCTTTCCATCGGCATCGAAATCGATGCTTGACAGCTCGATGTCTCCGGAGGGCACCTCCGGAGGCTTCTTTGCCGCGGAGTCACTTTCGGGTGCGTTCGAGCGGGGGTCGATCCTCTCGGTCTCTTGGCCGATCATGCGGAACAGCGTCTTGTCGCGGGCAGCCAGCCAAATACGGGATCGTTGATCACTGCGAATGCAGGTGATTTCCTTGCCAGGGTAGCCCACTTTTGTCAGAGCTGGGAATGCCTGCCAGCGGATGTCGTCGAAGGAATACAACTGTCCGTGGGCCGATCCGAACCACTTGACGTTATTTCGATCT
>Ga0181517_10005502_pt1 | contig 11170 bp, 5 predicted proteins | sample PEATcosm2014_Bin_31_FD_119748 | JGI IMG/M metagenome (GOLD analysis project Ga0181517, IMG submission 119748) | Peatland microbial communities from MTU Mesocosm Facility, Houghton, MI, USA - PEATcosm2014_Bin01_30_metaG | ecosystem: Environmental > Terrestrial > Soil > Wetlands > Peat | place... | reverse complement strand
CGATGCGGCGCCCGGGGACGCCAAGAGGGGGCGGGACGCGCAGGAGGACCGCTCGACGGGCAAGCCGACCGATGCGACCGTCGACCACCGGGGGACCACGCCCGCCGACGCGGGACGCGACGCACGCGACACAGGACGCGACGCGCAGGACGCCCGAGCAGACGCGACGCTCGACTCCGCCGCTCCCGCCGACGCCGGCCACGACGCCGGCCACGACACCGGGCCCGTGACCGACGCCCCGAAGCCGAGCGACGCCAGGGCGCGCAGCGACGCGAGGGACGCCAGCGACGACAGGGGTGTCCGCGACGCGAAGCCGGCCGGGGACGCCACCACGCCGGTCGACGCGGGGACCAACTTCTGCGCCTGGAGCGCCGAGACCGCCCAGGCCAGCGCCGAGCACGCGTGCCTCTGGCTCGGTGCCTGCGCAGGCACCGCCAGCCTCAACGCGTACGGCACCTGCTACCCGAACGCGCTCATGGCCTACGACTGCACCCTCAACCCGAACCAGCAGGTCCGCGGCGAGCTGCATGCGTTCTGGGACGCGCTGTGGCAGGCGAGGAGCTGCGACGACGTCCTGCACGCCATCTTCCCGGGCGGTCCGCCGAGCTGTCCGAGCGGCGCGACGGTGTGCGGCGACGCCCTGACCGGCGCCGACGCCTCCAGCAGCGTCGCGGTCGCGTGCGGGGGCGGGGGCTTCGCGTCGGCGGTGAACTGCCAGATGGCGGGCCACACCTGCGCGAGCGGCGCGTGCACCAACGGGGGCCCGTCGTGCGACGCGGCCGTCACGCCGACCCCCTCGTGCAGCGGCAGCGTCTTTCACAAGTGCCAGGCCATCGAGAACAACCCGGAGGCAGGCACCACGTACGTCGTCGTCGACGTGGGGAAGGACTGCGCCTACTTCGGGGCGGGCTCCTGCGTCTTCGACACCGCCGCGGGGATCGGCGGGTGCGAGCCCAACGACGCCTCCACCTCCTGCACACTCGGGCTGTACGCCACGTGCGCCCCCGGCGACCCGACATGGGTCGCCGGATGCGCGACCGGTCACCTCGAGACCCTCCGCTGCCCCCGCTTCGGGGTGAGCGCAGGGTGCAGCATCGACGGCGGCTGGTTCGCCTCGAGCGATGACCTCGTGCAGGGGTGCTACAACCCCGCGCACAACGGCTACAGCACGCACTCGTACTGCGGCCCGACCTACTTCGAGACCTACGCCGGGCCGGCGGGCATCGTCCAGCCCGACTGCCTGGACGCGGGCCTGACCGGAGGTTGCACCGTGACCTCGAACGGGCCCTACTGCAGCGCCCCGTGACGCGAGTCCGCGGTCCGGGCCGCACGGGGGACCGACCACCCCGGGGAGGCTCCGCGCCCGCGCACGCTCGACGGGGGACGCTGTGGTACCGTTCGCACCCGGGAGGCTGTCGATGAGACGTCGTGTTCATGCATCGGTGCTTGTGGCGCTGGCCCTGCCCGCGGCGGCCTGGGCCTGCAGCGGGACGTCGTTCACGACGCTGGGCGGCGACGGGGGGAGCGACGGGGGCAAGGTCGCCCACGACAGCGCGACGACGCACGACACCGGCGGCGAGCGAGACACAGGGCGGCCGCGCGTCGACGCGGCGACGCACGACGCCGCCGAGGATCACCGGGTCGCCGAGGCCGCCCCCGGCCACGACGGAGCCCCCCCCGCGGAGGCCGCCCCCCGCCCCGAGGCCGCCCCGCCAGAGGCCGGCCCGCCCGACGCGAGGTCGCCCGACGTGAGGTCACCCGACGCCAGCTCGCCCGACGCGAGGCGGCCGGACGCTCACGAGGAGGACGCTGGCAGGGACGCCCGCTCGAGCGACGCCTCGAAGGACGCGGGCGAGCCGAAGGACGCCACCGTCCACGACGCCGACGCCGGGCCTCCGTGCGCGACCAAGACGACCGTCAACCAGAACACCAGCGGGGCGAACAACGTCTTCCTGGCGACCGATGGCCCGGGCCCCTGCGACAGCTGCGGACTCGAGTCCAACGCCTGTGCGACGCTCGACTGCGCGCTGGCGCAAGCGTCGGCCGGCGTCACCATCTACGTCGCGCAGGGGACGTACACGACGTCGTCCACCATCGCGCTTCCGGAAGGGGTGTCGGTGATCGGTGGGTGGACCTACACGCCCGGTGTGTTCCACGCGTCCTGCGACCCGAGCACCACGCCGGAGCTCGACGTCACGGCACCGACCGCGATCACCGTGGGGGCCGCCGCGAGCCCCAGCGGCAGCACCGTCACCATCGACACGGTCAACATCACGAACACCTGGCCCGCCGGCGGCACCGCGGGCACCGGAGAGTCCCTGTACGGCATCCTCGCCGTGGGCAACGGGAGCGGCAAGCTCGTCCTGAACGACGTGCAGATCACGGTCCCTGCGGCCGCTTCCGGCGCCCCGGGGAGCGCCGGCGTGACGGGCGCGAACGGGTCGGGGGGTTGCACGCAGACGAACTGGACGGGCACCGGGGCGACGGGGACCGCGGCGGCGCCGGGCGGTCGGGGCACCTACGGACCGAGCGGGTACACCCCTGTCGCGCCAGGCACGGAGCAGGCGGCGACGGGACAGACCGGGGCCACGCCGGCCCCCGTGCAGACGTGCGCCACCGAGATGACCGCGTGTCCGGAGAACGTCACGGGCCCTGCCGAATGCGTCCCGATCGACGCCCAGACCGTGTGCGCCGGACAGACCGACAGCGACTGCGGCGGCCTGGGCGGCAGCGGAGGGTACACGGGCGGAGGGGGCGGCAGCAGCATCGCGCTCTACCTGTGGGATGAGGGGGCGGTCATCCAGGGAGGGACCTTCGAGGCCGGCAGCGGTGGGCAAGGCGGCCAGGGGGGCGCGGGCGGCGGCGGCGGGCAGGCCAGCTCCGGAGGTCCGCTCGGACAGCCAGCGTCGTACGTCGCCAGCTGCGTCCTCTCCGCACACACGGGGAGCGGCGGCACGGTGTACTCGTGCGTGTGCTCCCCTGGCGACTCGTGCAACGGCAGCCTCACCTCGGCGCCCGGCGGCGACGGGTACCCCGGCGGCCAGGGCGGCGGCGGGAGCGGCGGGATGGGGGGAGACTCGTACGCGTACTATCTCGGCGGGGGCGCTGGCGTGATGACCTCCAGCAGCCCGGTCTTCAGCCCGGCGAGCCCTGGCGCGGGCGGGTCGCCCGGCAGCCCGAACGGCAGCGGGGGCGGCTCCGGCTACGCGGGCGACACCAACACCAAGGACTGACCGGTCGATTTCCCGCAACTCTCGCCGCCCCCGGCCGATGGGGGCGCATGAGCCCACTCTTCCACCTCCAGTCCCAGCCCCCTCGCCTCCTCGCCTCGCGCCGCCTCGCATCGGCCACGGTCCGTGCGTTCTCGGCCGCCGTCGCGCTCGCCGCCGCCGCCTCCGCCTGCTCCAGCGCCCCCTCGCGGGCCGCGAGCGCGCCGGACGCGGCGCCCGCGGACACCGCAGCCAGCAGCCCCGCCCCCACGGTGACCGACGACGCCGGCGGCGGCTGCACCACCGACAAGCAGTGCCTCGCGGTGCTCCCCGCGACCACTCCCGCGAACTGCGCCGCGGCGACGTGCCAGGCAGGTCGCTGCGTCTTCGCCGCCAAGGACGAGGACGGCGACGGGCACCCCGCCGCCCACTGCAAGGCCGCGGACGGCTCGTCCGCCATCCAGCGCGGCGACGACTGCGACGACCACGACGCCAACCTCTACCCGGGGCACCCGGAGCCGTGCCAGGTCTCGCCCGACGGCGAGGCGCTGCAGGGGACGCTCTGCGCGACGGGGTCGATCGCGTGCCTGGCGGACGGGAGCGAGTCGCACTGCGAGGGGGCGGTCGCGTGCGCGAGCGACGAGACGTGCTCCTACGGGGAGTGCACGACGGCCTGCAGCTCGGGACAGACCGGGTGCGGTGGCGGCCAGCAGCCGCAGGTCTGTTCGAACGGGCAGTGGCAGGACGCCGGCGCGGCGTGCGTCGACCAGACCTGCTTCAACGGGACGTGCATGGGGATCTGCGCCCCCGGATCGACCGGTTGCTTCGACTCGACCAGCACCGCGATCTGCAACCTGATGGGCGAGTGGGCCGCGGGGACCGCGTGCGTCAACCAGGCGTGCTCGGAGGGCAAGTGCGCCGGGAGCTGCATCCCGGGCGCGCTCGCTTGCTCCGGCGCGGACGCCCTCGAGCAGTGCGATGACGCCGGGGCGTGGGCGTACCTCTCCGCCTGCCCCGCCGCGACGCCGGTGTGCCTCGCCGGCGCCTGCGTGGCGTGCACTCCGGGAGACCGCGAGTGCCAGGGCGGCTCGACACCCGCCGTCTGCGACTCGACCGGAGCCTGGCAGGCCGGCGCGCCGTGCGTCGACCAGGCGTGCAGCGCCGGCACGTGCGTGGGCGAGTGCTCTCCCGGAGCGACCGGGTGCGCCGACGCGACGACGCCGGAGACCTGCGACTCCACCGGGACGTGGAAGCCCGGGTCCGCGTGCGTCAACCAGGCATGCGTCGCGGGGGCGTGCCAGGGAGGCTGCACCCCGGGCGCGATGCAGTGCGCGGGCGGGCCTGCTCTGCTCGGGCAGCAGCCGCGGACCTGCAGCGCGGAGGGGGGGTGGACCGACAGCGGCCCCGCCTGCTCCGACCAGTACTGCCACGACGGAGCGTGCGGCGCCATCGGCACGGTCGTCGCCTCGGCGGGACCCGTCGCGATCGTGGCCGACGCGAACAACGTCTACTGGACCGACATGGGTTCCGTCTGGCAGGCACCCGCCGCCGGAGGCGCCCGCAGCAGGCTGGCATCGGGGCGCGAACCGTACGCCATCGCCATCGACGCGAGCGATGTGTACTGGACCGACGACGGGGCGGGGACCGTGGCGAAGGTCCCCATCGGCGGCGGCGGCGCCACGACGCTCGCCTCGGGCCAGTCGTTCCCGCGCGATCTGGCGGTGCAGGGGGCGACGGCCTTCTTCGTCAACCGGGCCACCGACCCGACCGGCACGGGCTCGGTCGTGAGGGTCCCCGTGATCGGAGGGGCGACGACGACCCTGGCTGCGAACCGCGTCAACCCGCAGCTCATCGCGGTGAACGCGAGCGGCGTCTACTGGTGGGACACCGGCACGAGCGCGATCATGACGGTCCCGGTGGCCGGCGGCCCCCTGACCACGCTGGCCTCGTCGCAGGAGTCGGTCGCCGGCCTCGCGGCGGACACGTCGTATGTCTACTGGACGTCGTCCGCGACCGGCGCGGTCATGAGCTACGCCGTGGCGAGCGGCCTGGTCTCCACGCTGGCGTCGGGTCAGAGCGCGCCGTACGCCGTCATCACGAACGGAGCAGACGTCTGGTGGACGGACTCCGGAGACGGGTCGATCATGGCGCTGCAGGTCGGCGTCACCGGCCCCTTCGCGGTCGTCACGGGCCAGTCCCTGATGCTGACCGGGTCGAGCTCCGCCTGCCTGCTGCCCCAGCAGATCGCCGTGGTCGGATCCGCGCTCTACTGGATCGACTCCTGGAACGACATCATGACGGCCCTCCCCTAGCCTCCCTCCTGCCCGGGGCCGCGCCGCAGGCGACGGCTCGGCTCCGGGCCCGCAGGGGGTATAGTCCCCCGCCCTTCATGGCCCAAGGCTACCTCGCGCTCGTCCTGCACGCCCACCTCCCCTTCGTGCGGCACCCCGAGCACGCCCGCCACCTCGAGGAGCGCTGGCTCTACGAGGCACTGATCGAGTGCTACCTCCCGCTGCTCGACATGTTCGACCGGCTCGCGGCCGACGGGGTCCCGTTCGCCCTGACGATGAGCGTGACCCCTCCCCTCGCGGCGATGCTCAAGGACCCGCTCCTCTGCGCCCGCTTCGAGGCCCACCTCGCCCGCCTCGAGGCGCTCGCCGAGCGCGAGACCGTGCGCCTCGAGGGTGACCTCGACTTCGCCCCCGTCGCGTCCTTCTACCGGACCGAGCTGGCCCGCGCCCGATCGACCTGGGAGCGCCACCACGGCGACGTCGTCGCCGGGCTCGTCGGGCACTGGGACGCCGGACGGATCGAGCTTCTGACCTCCTCCGCCACCCACTGCTACCTCCCGGGGCTGCTGCCAGCGCGTGGCGGCGTGAGGCCTCAGCTCGACCTGGGGGTGCGCGGCTTCGAGGCGCTCGTCGGCAGGCGGCCGCTCGGCCTCTGGCTCCCCGAGTGCGCGTTCCACCCCGACTTCGAGCGCGACCTCGCCGCGACCGGCGTTCGCTTCACCCTCGTCGACACGCACGGGGTGTCCGACGCCCGCCCCCGTCCGCCGCACGGGGTCCACGCCCCCATCTGCTCGCCGGGCGGCGTCGCGTTCTTCGCGCGAGACGCGGAGTCGAGCCGGCAGGTGTGGTCCCGCATCGAGGGCTACCCGGGCGACTTCGACTACCGCGACTTCTATCGCGACATCGGCTTCGACCTCCCCGCGGGCGATCTGCACGGCGAGGTCGGGCCCGGCGGGTCGCGGCTGATGACCGGGCTCAAGTACTTCCGCATCACCGGCCCTGGCGATCACAAGGAGCCGTACCGACACGCGATCGCGCGGCAGAGGGCGTGGCAGCACGCGGGCAACTTCGTCTTCAACCGCACCGAGCAGGTGAAGCACCTCGCCCGCACCATGAGCGTCCCGCCCGTCATCGTCGCCCCCTACGACGCCGAGCTCTACGGGCACTGGTGGTACGAGGGGCCGCAGTTCCTCGAGGCGCTCTTCCGCCAGCTCCCGAACACCGGCGGCATCCTCCTCGCGACGACCCTCGGCTCCTACCTCTCGCGCCACCCCGAGCTCGCCCTGGCCACGCCCAGCGCATCGTCGTGGGGCGCCGGCGGCTACGGGCAGGTGTGGGTGGGCCACGAGGTCGGCTGGGCGTGGCGTCACGTGCACCACGCGACCCGCTACGTGCACGGGCTGGTGCAGCGGCACCGCCACGAGGCCGGGCCGCCGGGGACCGCGCTCGACCAGGCCGTCCGCGAGCTCTTGCTCCTGCAGTCGTCGGACTGGAGCTTCATCTTGAAGACGGGGACGTCGACCGGGTACGCAGCGGGGAGGATCCGGGCCCACACCCGTCGCCTGCGCCGGCTGGGCGGGCTCATCGAGCGGGGGGCCATCGAGGGGGACGACGCGCGGTGGCTCGAGGACGTGTGCGAGCGAGACAACTTCCTCGCGGCGATGACCGGGGACGACCTCCGTCGCCCGTTCGACTGACCCTCGGAGCGCCGCCGCGGCTCGCGCGCACCGGCCAGGTGGCGTATAGATTTCGGCAGCGCGAAGGTCGCGCGAGGTCCGGGCGGGCGCCAGGTCGGCGCCGGCTCCTCTCGCGTGGCCCCAGCCGTGATCGAGAGGCGCGATGATGAAGGCGTGGGCGTTCGCATTCGGGACCTTGAGCGTTGGCGCGATGCTGACGGCGGCCTGCGGCAGCTCTGGCGGCGCCCCAGGCTTCGGCGCGGGCGACGCCGGCAAGAAGACGGACGCGACGACCGTCGACGCCAGCGGGCTCAGCGCAGGCGAGGGCGGGACGTGCCATCCCTTGACGTGCGCCAAGCTCGGCTACGACTGCGGCAAGACGGGCGACGGCTGCGGCGGGACCATCGACTGCGGGTCGTGCAAGAGCCCGGAGACCTGCGGGGGTGGTGGCAAGTTCAGCACCTGCGGCGGCGACGGCCCGTGCAAGCCCAAGACGTGCGCGGACCTCGGCGCGAACTGCGGACCGGAGGGGGACGGCTGCGGCAACCTCCTGCAGTGCGGCACGTGCAAGGCGCCGGACATCTGCGGGGGAGGCAGCAAGCCGAGCGTCTGCGGGACCAACGGCCCGGCGCACCCCGACGGCGGGCTCGAGGGCGGCGCGTGCGTGCCGAGGACCTGCGCGAGCCAGGGCATCACGTGCGGCCCGGCGGGGGACGGCTGCGGCAACGCGCTGGCCTGCGGGAGCTGCACGACCCCGGGTGACACGTGCGGCGGCGGTGGCGTCAACGGCAAGTGCGGCCAGGGGTCGAGCTGCACGCCGCAGACGTGCGGCGGTCTCGGCTTCAACTGCGGCCCCGCGGGGGACGGCTGCGGCAACCTCATCGCGTCGTGTGGCACCTGCACGTCGCCCGACATCTGCGGCGGCAGCGGCAAGGCCGGGGTCTGCGGCGACGTCCCGCCCTGCAACAACCTCTGTCCCTACCAGAACGCCTGCGACGGCGGCACCACGACGCTCTCGGGGACGGTCGTCGCGGGCACGCTGAGCACCTACATCCCGTCGGGCATGGGCCCCGACCCGATCCCGAACGTCATCGTCTACGTCCCCAACAGCAGCCCGGCGGCGTTCACCAAGGGGGTACAGTGCCAGGCGTGCGGCGCGGACGTGACGGGCGACCCGCTGGTCGAGACCACCACCGACTACCAGGGCAACTTCACCCTGAACAACGTCCCCGTGCCGCCGAGCGGCGTCATCCCGCTCGTGATCCAGCTCGGCCGGTGGCGCCGCGTCTTCGGCCTCGGCAACACGCAGAACCCGGGCTTCGGCGTCGCCGCCTGCGCGAACAACAGCGCCGGACAGATCCGGATGCCGCGCGACAAGACCGAGGGGGACATCCCGCTCACGGCGATCTCGACCGGGCAGATCGACCCCATGGAGTGCGTGCTGCTCAAGATGGGCGTCGCCCAGAGCGAGTTCACCAACCCGGGCGGCGGCGGGCGGATCGAGGTGTACCAGGGCAACGGCTCGTTCATCGACGGCTCGACGCCGCAAGAGACGGCGCTGGTCCCCAAGTCGTCGGGCGACACGGCCACGCTCGATCAGTACGACCAGGTGATCTTCCCGTGCTGGGGCTTCGACCCCATCGGCCAGCCCGCCGGCGCCGCCAACGTCAAGACCGCCGCCCAGCAGCAGAACGTCGTCTCGTACACCAGCGCAGGCGGGCGAGTCTTCGCCACCCACCTCAGCTACTCCTGGCTCTACTTCGCGACCGACACGCCCTTCAACACGACGGCGACGTGGGTCGGCGACCCGGTGGGAGGCGACCCTGACCTCGAGTACAACACCGGCACCGCCGTCATCCCGCAGCCGAGCTCCTCGGCGGACGTCAACACGTTCTACAAGTGGATGAACGCCCTCGCGTGGAACGGCGCGAACGCCGGCGCGTTCGCCATCATCGACGAGCGGAACAACTTCAGCGCGATCGGCGCCGGGTCGGAGCTGTGGGCGAACACCACCGCGGCTGCGCCCGCCATCACGTTCGACGGCGGCACCTACCCCACGACCTTCCCCGTGGTCTACTCGTTCAACACGCCCTATTCGACCGCGACGCCCCCGCCGACCCAGTGCGGCAAGGTCGTCTACAGCGACTTCCACGTCAGCGTCATCAACGGCGGCGGATCGGACGACGAGGCCGACGCCTTCCCGACGGAGTGCACGGGCTCACCCATGAGCGCGCAGGAGAAGGCGCTCGAGTACCTCATCTGGGACCTCGCCTCCTGCCTGCCCGGCCCGCCAGGGCCCTCGTGCACACCCCAGACCTGCGGAGAGCTCGGCATCAGCTGCGGCCCGGCCGGTGACGGCTGCGGCGGGGAGATCCAGTGCGGGGCGTGCAGCGCTCCCCAGACCTGCGGCGGGGGGGGCAAGCCGGGCGTCTGCGGCGGCGTCGGCTGCAACAAGGAGACGTGCATCTCGCAGAACATCGAGTGCGGCCCGGCCGGCGACGGCTGCGGAGGCGCGCTCGACTGCGGGGAGTGCAGCGGCGGGCTGAAGTGCGGCGGGGGCGGGATCAGCGGCAAGTGCGGCTCGATCGACGGGGGACCGACGTGCGCACCCCTGAACTGCGCGGACCAGGGGCTGCACTGCGGCCCGGCCGGCGACGGCTGCGGCAACGAGCTGCAGTGCGGCAACTGCCCGGCGGGCGAGGTGTGCGGCGGAGGCGGCAACGGCGTGTGCGGTCCCGAGTGCGTCCCCAAGACCTGCGCCCAGCTCGGGTTCAACTGCGGCCCGGCCGGCGACGGCTGCGGCAACGAGCTGCAGTGCGGCAAGTGCACCCCACCGGAGACCTGCGGCGGGGGCGGCAAGCCGGGGGTCTGCGGCGGCAACGGCACGTCGAAGTGAGGCCCCCGCACGCCTTGCGGCGTGCGCGCGTCCGTCATGCGAGGCTGGCCCGCCATGATCGGTGGGCCATCACCCGTGGGCGCAGGAGGCGGGCTCATCACGAGGGAGTCGTGGGAGATGGCTCTCATCCGCGCCGAGCGACGACTTCGTTCAACGGCTCACCGGTCACTCTTCGATGAGAGCTCTGCCAGCGGGCGCTCACCGAACGGCCGGGCGCACACGATGCCCGCTGCATCCGGGTAGCGCCGTTGCCCTTTCTTTCACCCCTTCCTTCGCGTCGAGGACCGCGAACGGATGGGCGCAGGAGTCGTCCGCGTCGGGTGGCCACGCGTGCAGTCGGCCCCCCCCGGCCGGTCTGCACCAGGGTCTCGGCGGGTGCGATCGTCCGCAGCGCCGCACCGGACGCGGTCTTGATCCAGACGTCGGAGGCGCCATGCTGAGTCACGTAGCTGACGCCCTGGAAGACCGGTGGGAGCGGGACCGGGATCCACTGGCCATCCGGTCCGCGATGCTCGAGCCGCTGCCGATGCTCCTTCTTCTCGTCCCGGAGGCGAAAGTCCAGCGTGCCCTGGACGCGATCGTCGGGGTTGCGGGCTTCCGTCGAGATCGCTCGCGGAGGCGGCGACACGCCAGGCCTCACCGCCCACTTCTGGCCGTCGAGGGTCACGAGGAAGCTCCCTGCGTCCACTCCGTTTCCCGACGGCGGCGTCCGAAAAGCCCGCACGGGGAACGTCACGGTCCCGGGCGGTCCCAACGACGCGCCATCGATGATGAACGGCTCGACGGCCGGGTCATCGGGAAGGCCGGTGAGCCACGCGAACGAGGCGCCGCTCTCGGGTGTCCATCGCAAGCCCGCGAGGCCCCGGCGCGGGCCGTGCCGGTCCATCGCCTCGATGATGCCGTAGACCGGTCCGCCGGGATCGACCGCGAGCGCGAAGCACCGAGCGACGCAAGCGCCCGCGTCACGCGAACCGAACGCTCGGCGAAGCCAGAGGCGCACGTCGTGACGGTGCCCCAACCACGGCTCCCAGGCCAGCGACGCGCTCGGTCACGACCGGGGTACGCCGAGGTTTCGCCGATCTGACGTGTGCTATCCGT
>Ga0181517_10005499_pt1 | contig 11179 bp, 8 predicted proteins | sample PEATcosm2014_Bin_31_FD_119748 | JGI IMG/M metagenome (GOLD analysis project Ga0181517, IMG submission 119748) | Peatland microbial communities from MTU Mesocosm Facility, Houghton, MI, USA - PEATcosm2014_Bin01_30_metaG | ecosystem: Environmental > Terrestrial > Soil > Wetlands > Peat | place... | reverse complement strand
GACAGCACGTGTACTCATTTGATGGCAATGGCACCGTTTTGATGGTCTTGGGCAAGCAGGGGGAAATGGACAATCCCACTTCCGTGGCGGTGGACGACACACGCCATCGCCTTTACGTCACCGATTCCCACGCGCACAGCATCCTGGTTTATGACACCGAAAGTGGCCTGCCCATTGGGAAGTTTGGAAGCCGGGGCACCGATAAAGGCTATTTCAATTTTCCCACGCAGGTGACCTTGGATCGCCAGGGCCGCATTTATGTAACCGACACGATGAATTTCCGTGTGCAGATTTTCGACCCCAGCTACAAGTTTCTCGACACCTTTGGCAAACAGGGGAACAGATTCGGGCAATTCCTGAAACCCAAGGGTCTGGCGTTCGATACCTACCAGAACCTGTACGTGGTGGATTCAGACTTCGATAATTTCCAGATCTTCGACCCGCAGCACCGATTGCTGATGTTCGTGGGAACAGTCGGGAGCGACCCTGGAACATTTTGGCTTCCGGCGGGAATTTGCATTGACCGGAACAACTATATTTACGTTTCCGATCAGAATAACCGGCGCATTCAGATTTTCCAGCTTTTGAATGGGGAAGTCCCGCCAGCTACCCCGGCTCCAGTGGCCGCCTCACCCACGGCGTCCCATGGAGCCGGGCCGAACGTTGTAGAAAGTGAGAAAGCATCCCATCAGAACGGCACCAAACCAGTCACAAAGGAGATAATTACGCCATGACACGTAAATACGCAGTTTTGTTTTCAGTATTGGCGGCAATGTTTTGGGCGGTAAGCGCGAACGCGCAGTACTCGCACATCAAAAATGTCGTCAATAGTAATCACGACTTGTCCATCACTTCCACCACGCACGGGCCGAAGGCCAGCGCCGAAACTGAGATCTGCTTCTTTTGTCACGCCCCCCACCAGGAGTTGAGCACAACCGATTCGACCGTGACCACGAAGCCCGCCAATCAACCGCCCCTCTGGAACCACTACCTATCCAGCACGAGCAGCTACGGGGTTTACAGCAGTCCGACCTTTAATGCCTTGGGCACCGACATTACCGACGTCGGCGGGGCGGCAGCAGGCTCAGCAACCGTTACCAACCTCTGCCTGAGTTGCCACGACGGAACCGTAGGCGTCAACACCCTTTACCACGGGGCTTATCAAGTGGGCAGCCCGGCGATGACCGCTTGCGGTAACGGCGCCACCATCGCGTCGAACAGCCCCTGCTTGATGCCGGACAGCTATCTGATCGGCAACCCAGCAACCGTCGCGGGGCTTCCAAGCCTGGCCAGTCTCCACCCCGTCAACTTTACTTATGATGCCACCCTGGCAGCCAAGACGCTTGACCTGGTGACTCCCGCGGCAGCCACGAGCGGCCTTGGGGGCAGCAACATGACGGCGGGCGGCGGCACGGGCGGCACCCCCGGAATCGTCCTTCCATTGTACGGTGGCAAGATGCAGTGCTCCACATGCCACGACGTGCATAACAACACGACCAACAAGCCGTTCCTGCGCGACACGACGACAGCCAGCGCCCTTTGCCTGGACTGCCACGGCAAGTAACCATTCATCTGGGGCTCTCTTCAGAAACCCTGGGAGAGCCTCCCAACCCGATCTAACGTCTTGCGTCTCAAATGGCAATGCATTTGATTCGCGTGCGTTCTGTTTGTAGCGCCGGGTTTTACCCGGCATGTGCCGCCCTCCCGACTTTGTCGGGGCAGGTTCCGGACGGCGCTACAAGCATCCTTATTAACAACGCACTACATTTAGAGGAGCGGAGGAGGCTGGTATGGGGGCAGCATGGCCACACGGGAGAATGGGAAATGCGCAGGGGTGCCGGATCTTTGCGCTTCTGGCCTTCTCTCCCTTCCTCCATCCAGTCTTCAGTTCTTGCCAACAGATTGTTCCACAACACAAAGTCACCGATGTCGTGGTAGCGAGGGTGAACGGCGTGCCCGTTCTGGAGTCCTCCCTCCAGGATGAAATCGAAAATCTTTACCCGGTCAACTCGGCCCATGGCGGGCTCCGCCCTGAGAAGCTCCAGGAAGTTCGTTCGCAGGCTGCGGAGGAGCTCATTGTCCGGGAACTGGCATATCAACAAGCCGTGAAAGACCATACCGTGGTCCCCTTGGCCACCGCCCAGGCCGAGTTCAATCGCCTGAGGGCGGCCTACGGGGGAGAGAAGTTTGACCGCTCGCTGCGCGCCAGTGGCGTCACCCGGAAGGACTATACGTCCAGAATCCAGCGCAGCTTGACCTTGGAGAAGATTTACAAGGCACAGGTGGTGCAACCCGCCCAGGTTTCGCCCGAAGCGTTGCACAAATACTACGATCAGAATCCCAAGAAATTCGTCCGGCCGGAACAAGTCCACGTGCGAATTTTCCTGGCGGAGTTTGGCGAGAAGGCGACCCCGGAAGAAGTGGGCAAGGCCAAGAGCAAGGTGGACAATGTCTACTCGCAACTTCAGGCAGGCAAGGATTTCGGCGCGCTTGCCACGCAATATTCCGATGATGCCTACCGCGTCAAAGGCGGTGACCTTGGCTGGGTGCATCGCGGCCGACTGGATCCTGAGTTTGAGAAGGTGGCTTTCAGCTTGAAACCGGGCGAGACCAGCAAACCCTTCCGTACCACTTACGGGTTCAGCATCCTGAAAGTGGAAGCCCGTGAGCCGGTCCGGCAAATGAGTTTCGCGGAAGTAAGTCCCATGCTTCAACAGGAGTTGGTACAGAAGAACACCCTGGAGCTCCGCCATGCCTGGATTGCCGGTCTCAAGAAGAACGCGAAAATTGAGATTCTAGACAAAGGGATCAACCCGGCCGCGGCGAGCATTATGGGGGCAGCCGGGTAATGACAAGCAACGGGCTAAGGCGCACGCTAATTTCAAGTGTTATCGCCTTCTGCGTTTTCCCAACTTTCTTGGGAGCGCAGTCTGCCGAAAAACCTCTCAGCCTTAACGGTTTCGGCGGGTTGGGTTACGATTACACCAGCCTCAGTACGGGAAACGTCCAGGACACGTACCACAGTCTTACTACGGAATTGGGCCTGACGGCGGGCGGATACCTTTACGATCCCCGATTGCTGAACTACTCCTTTGCCGGATTTTGGGATGGTGACAACACCTCGGTGGAGCAGGGAAGCGCCAGGAGCAACGGGCTTACTTTCAATGGAAATCTCTCTTTCCTCCCTGAGCGCGCTTTTCCTTTCTCCATCTATTTCACGCGGACCCGCTCGACCACCGATGGATCGCTGATTCCTCCCTACATTTCGACAGACTCGATTGTGGGCTTACGGGGAGAAATCAAGAAGCCCAAACTCGCCATGATCAGCTACAACTTTGGATATGGCAATCTGTCTGACGATGTTTCCCAGGGAGTGAATTTTCCCCAGGGAATTAAATACAACTACCGGCAGACCTTTGGCAACGTTAATGCCACCCGCAAGGTTGACGGCTGGGACGTTCGCTTCTCTGACAATTACCTGAGACTCGCCAATAACCTCAACGACGTCAAGAATTGGACGAACACCCTCAACCTGTTCGCAACCAGGAATTTCGCCAATAAGGTCCAGGCGGATTTCGACGTTGAACGCACGTCATTCAAGTATTCAGATTTGGACCCGACTGATACCGAGACTTCCAGCGTCACCCTGGCCGCGGGGGGTGTTACCTGGAAGAATACGAAGCGGCTCACCACCACTTACCAGTTCTCCTATTCCAACAACGCCATCAATACCCTGGCACTGGCCGCGAGCGTGACGGGGGAGCCGGTCATCAGCCTTCCCTTCAACGCGCTCACGGAAAGCTCAAACTCCGTGACCCTGAACACCAACGCGAACTTCCGCGCCACCGAGCACCTGGCCTTCAATGGCAATTTCAGCTATGACCACAATGGGTTGGATCAGCAATCGATAGCGAGTCTCACCGCCAGCCAGGCGGCGCTGGTCACCACCGGCGGCGAAACCGTGGGTGGCGGCTACTCCTATTTCAAGAACCTTGGGAAGCTGAAATTCAACAGCATGGCGAATGTGAACTACCTCGACTATTCCGTGCTGAAGGGCAGCGGGAGTTCCGGCGTGGGTTACAGCATCCAGGACAGCCTCTCCGGAGGAAACGTTCACAAGGCGCGCTGGACCGTAGGTGGCACCTACGACGACACCACCAATCCGTTCTTTTTTAACATCGTCAATACCATCAACCGGCGGGCCAACCTCAAGTTGGATTCCCAGTATTTCCGGTGGGTCACCCTTCAAGGCATGGCCGACCTTGGCAAGACCTCGATTTCCCTGGCGGGCTCCGCGATCAGTTTGGACAACAGCAACTACTCGGTCACCGCGAGCACCAAGCGTGTGGGGCTATTTGCATCGCGCGGTCTCACGAATTCCGCCCAGCAGTATTACAACCTGATTACTCAATCGGGCGGCTCCACGGGCGGCACGGTGTTGCCGCCGGAACTTCTCAATCCTTTCGTCTATTCTTACGTAAGGACCGAGCAGGCAGGAGTACTCTGGCATGTCAACCCCAGCCTTTTGGTGCAAAGCCGTATCTCTGAAAACCGGTACCTGTTTACCTTCACCAACAGCACCCTGAACACCTACCAGCAGGTGGATTTGACGGCGGAATACAAGTTCGGCCGGTTCACGATTCTGGCCGGGTATGGGCATGCCAACAGCCAAGCGGCCTTGTTCAATGAGTTAGTGAATCGCTTTTACATAAGGGTTCGTTTTCCCTTCCACATTCTGTGAGCCGCATGGCGATATGCAGGGACAGGGCTTGCTACCCTAATTGGGTTCAGCGGTTATGTTAGACAGAGGGGATGGCAAGAAATCCCCTTACAACTTCGACCATGAGTCGAATTAAATTTCTACCAATGGGCATTCCCACCCATTAGAATTCAAATACTGGCGATCCGCCAAAGGGTTATACGGTCCACGGTAAGGGTTTTTGTGTCAGCCATGTGTCGGGGCAACAAAGTCGGTCAGGCCGGGGGATTCGGCAAGACTATTGCAAGATTGAACAGATGAAACTGGTTATAGGGAATCAGGATATGAAGTGCCGCAGGGCCAGGATGGTTAAACAGCTTCGGAGATCCATCGGGGCAGGACTGGCCTGGATGGCTTTGTCCTCATCCCTGCTTTTCGGCCAAGGCTCCAAGACGAGCTTGCCACAATGGCCGCCTGCCCCTGAGCCCCCCCGCATTCAGTTCATCTCTTCCTATTCCCGCGCCGCGGATCTCGGCTGGAAACGCCCGCTCTGGCGGAAGATCGTGGATTGGGCCATGAATGAGACGGACCCTTCCATTCTCCAGCGGCCATTTGCCTTGACCATTGACCACGAGGGCCGCCTGATCATTGCGGACACGGGCGCCGCCAATGTGAAGATCTTCGACCCCGCGAAGAAATCGATAAGGGTCATTCGCGGCTGGAAAGGAAAACAGTTCGGCACCCCGGTGGCTGTGGCCGTGGACGATGAGGACAACATTTACGTAAGCGATTCCGGCGCCGGGCGCGTGTTGAAGTACTCCTCCAAGGGAAAACTTCTCGGCTTCATTGGAGGGGAGGAAGGCTACTTCAAGCGGTCAGCCTCCATAGCTTTCAACCCTGTGAACCATCTGCTGTACGTCGTGGATACTGTCCGCCCGAGGGTTTTTGCTTTTACCACCGAGGGCGAATTGCGATTGCGGTTCGGTGAACGAGGCACGGAACCCGGCCAATTTAACTTCCCCACATTCATCGCCATCGACAAGATGGGCCGGCTCTACATCAACGACACGCTGAACTTTCGCGTCCAGGTGTTCTCGCCGGAGGGGAAGTTCCTGGAGCAGTTCGGGTCGCAGGGTGATGGTTCCGGCTTTATCAATCGCCCCAAAGGACTGACGATCGATTCCGAGGGACATATTTATATTGCCGAGGCGCTGTTTTCCACGGTGCAGATTTTTGATGTGCAGGGCCGCTACCTTCTGAGCTTCGGCCAAAGCGGGAAGGGGCGGGGAGAGTTCTATATTCCCGCGGGCATGACTTTTGATTCTTCCAACCGCGTTTACGTTGCCGACCCCTTCCAGCGCCGGGTGGAGGTCTTTCAGTATTTTCCCGAGGAAGCCGCGAACTCGCGGGCTCAAGCGGGAGGCGGACGATGAAGCGCCTTTCACTCGCCTGGCTGCTGATCTGCTTCATCCCGGGCGCGGCTCTCGCGCAGGTGCAACCGAACGGCGCCGGCGTGCTGGTGCAACAGAGCCGCATCAGCATGCTGAAGAACTCCAGTCACGACTTCTCCGTGAATAGCAGCGCAACCCTTAAGGCCGCCACGATCAATGCCCAGTGTTTATTCTGCCACACGGCACACAAAGCCCAACCTGCCGCGCCGCTGTGGAACCACACGCTCAGCACCGGAGTTACCTATCAGGTCTACCAGAGCACGACGCTTTTCGCCACCGTGCCCCAGCCGCAAACCACCGATAGTTCGAAACTCTGCTTGAGCTGCCATGATGGTACGGTGGCGCTGGGTGACACCGTCAACAATGGCCAGATTCCGTTTCAAAACGTGCCGACCAATCAGTACATGCCCACGACCGTGCCGGCCGATTTTGGCCTGAACCTCAGCAATCACCACCCCATCGCCATCAGCGTTAATTCTGCCAACCCGCAGGTGCGCCAGCCGCAGATCGGCGATCAGGTGCGGGCGGACGGCAACGGCTTGATGCAATGCACGAGCTGCCACGACCCCCACAACGAGACCATTGACCCGGTCGAGAACAACTTCCTGGTGAAGAGCAATTCCGCCACGGCGATCTGTCTTTCCTGCCACGACCTGAAGGGTGGCGCCGGAGCGAATTTGTGGAGCTGGAGCGGCGATGCCGGCACGGCTTCCAGCCACCAGTCAGCGGCAAACGTTTATAACACCCAGACCAACGGCGGCATTACCTGGCTCGGCGCGCACACCGGTTACACCACCACCATGACCAATGGTTGCGAAGCATGCCATAACCCCCATGCCGCGCACACCGCCAGCCAATTGATGAAGGGGGAAACCGATCAGGTCTGCTTCCAATGTCACGACGGAAACGTGCTGACCCAATTGTGGAATCTTAAATCTCAATTCACTGCCAAGATGTACATTCATCCTTCCTTGGGGGTGCAGCCCGGCCATGATCCCAATGAAGCGCCGGGTGCAATTCTGACCCGTCACGCCTCCTGCGACGACTGCCACAATGCGCACGGGACGCATACGGACCCCACTCCGCCCGTGCCCCCACAACTCTCGGCCTCACTGCTGGGGGAGAGCGGCATTGCCATTGATGGCTCCCCGCATGACCCCCGGCGCGGCACTGGCGATGCCCTGTACGAGTATGAGGTCTGCCTGAAGTGCCACAGTTACAACCCCAACAAACCGCAGGTGCCGGGCTATCAAGCCTACGGCCCGCTCCCCAACCGGCTGATTCCTTCCACCGATATACGCCAGGCAATTTCCTCGGGAGCTTCCTGGCATCCCGTCTCCAGCCCGCGCGGTTTGACCGCGGGCCCGGGTGGAGCGGTACCCAGCCTGCTTCCTGCCATGGTGAACGGAAGTGGCACTCCCTTGTCGAATCGACCGCTTTCCGGCGCGGCCCAGATATACTGCGTGGATTGCCATTCGAATGACACCGGCCGCAATCTTGGCCCGGGAAACACCGATCCGCCAGGCCCCCATGGCTCCGGCGTGATCCATATTCTTGAACGCGCCTATACCATCGAGAGTGCCACAGGCACGCCGGGAACGACGCCCAACATTCCCTATGCCTCCGCCGATTACCAGCTCTGCTTCAAGTGCCACAGCGAGCAGAGCCTTCTGCGCAACGACAGCTTCCCTAACCACTCCGATCACATGGCGATCGCCTCCTGCGCCACCTGCCACGATCCGCACGGCGTGCCCAATGGGACGACGTTGAACAACAGCAGCCTGATTAATTTTGATCTCAACATCGTTGCTCCCAACAGCGCCGCAGCAGGGCCGATGTGGACGAAGGGCTCCACCCCCTTCAGCGGGTCCTGCAATCTGCTTTGCCACGGATACGATCACAACAGCAGCAATGCCACTTACGGCAACTTCCACATGATCCGCCGGCGCTGACACCACCCGTCATCATCAATGCATGCGTCTTGGAGCTCATCCCGCGAAGCTGCCGCCTTTTCTGAATTGCGATTCGAGTGCATAATGGCTGCGGCGGAGGTGGAAGGCGGTACCTGACGCTATCATACTCCCAAGCGGACTGCGCCCACCAAGGGTCATGAGCGCACAACCGTAGACGACCCGTTTCTGAGATTGCCGATAGCCGCCCTTTGACTATCCATACTCAGAAGCACTTATTTCCCAGGGGGTATGGCATGACGGAACAATGGACACGGAGGAAATTTTGCCTGGCATTAGGCGCACTGGGAGCGGGAGCTTCGCTGGGTGCGAAGACGTCTGGAAAGGGACCGGTACCGTTTAAGCTCGGGGTCATTACCGATGAGATTTCCCAGGACCTCGACGAGGCCCTGGAGTTTATCGCGAGCTACTCGCTTTCCCACTGTGAATTGCGTACTGTCGGCGGCAAGAACATTATGAGCCTGTCGCAGCCGGAGCTCGAACACGCCAAGCAGATCATCGACAAGCATCACTTTCAGGTATCCGACATCAGCTCGCCGCTTTATAAATGGGATCTGCCGGAAATTTCCCCAATTCCTAACGATGAACGCGGCCTCTTCAAGGCCCAGTTGACGGAGCAGGACGCGGAAGAGGCGCTGAACAAGTCTTTTCAAATCGCCCGGCTTTTCGGCACCGACAAGGTTCGAATCTTCAGCTATTGGCGTGTGGAGGATCCCACAAAGGCGTATCCGTACGTCGTGAAGCGATTGAAAAAAGCCGTGGCTCTGGCGGAACAGAACAAGATCATACTGTTGCTTGAAAACGAACCTTCGTGCAACGTCGGCAAGGGGGAGGAATTGGGGCGGATGCTCCGCGAAATCGACTCGCCCTGGTTGCGCGGAAACTGGGATCCGGCCAACAGTGTGGATCTGCACGAAGTTCCCTACCCCGACGGCTACAACCACGTGCGCGGCCTTTTTCCCCACATGCACCTTAAAGATCTGGTTCCTGACAAAACTGGCTGGACCCGCTATGTGCCCATTGGCAAGGGCGTCGTGGACTACCATGGCCAGTTCAAGGCGCTGATCAAAGATGGATACCACGGGACCATGTCAGTGGAGACCCATTACCGCCGCCCCGATGGCAACAAGAAGGAAGCCACGCGTGAGTGCCTGGACGGCTTGATGAAAATCTTTGAAAATCTAGGAGTCAGGAGCTAGGAGTCAGGAGTCAGAAGCTGGAAGTGAGCTTTCCGTTTTTTTCTCCTGACTCCAGACTCCTGGCTCCTGACTCCTATCCTTAATCATGTTCTCATCCCGAACCAACTGGTCGCTAACCCCCAATCGGCTTTCCGAGTTGCTGCGCCAGCGGCGGGCGAGCGGCTTGCCGATTCTCGACCTGACGGAATCGAACCCCACCCGGTGTGGTTTTGCGCTCGATGCCGAAGAGATACTTGCCCCATTGCATGACTCCCGCTCACTGACTTATCAGCCCGATCCGCGTGGACTGCTGGTGGCGCGGGAAGCCGTGGCCCAATACTATTTTGAGCGCCGCGTGCAGCTTGAACCTGACCAGATTTTCCTGACCACCAGCACCAGTGAGGCTTACTCGTTCGTGTTCCGGCTTCTGGCCAACCCCGGCGACAAAATCCTGACCCCTCAGCCGAGTTATCCTCTTTTCGATTTTCTGTGCGCCTTGAATGACGTTGAAGTGCTTCCCTACCCCCTTGTTTACGACGGTGCCTGGCGGATGGATTTGGAAGCGCTCGCTTCGCGATGGGATTCACAGACGCGCGCAGTGCTGGTTGTGCACCCCAACAATCCCACAGGATCTTATGTTGGCAAGCGCGAACTGGGCGGAATGATTGAGCTTTGCCACCGCAACCAGGCAGCCCTGATTGCCGATGAAGTTTTTGCCGATTATGGTTTTGGCGTGGATGCGGAACGCGTGGTGACTCACGCGGAATACTCGGAGGCGCTTACATTCACGCTCAGTGGGTTATCGAAAATCTCCGCCTTGCCGCAGATGAAGCTGGGCTGGATCGTGGTGAGCGGCCCACCGGAATTGCGGCGCCAGGCACAAGCGCGCCTGGAGGTGATTGCCGACACGTATCTTTCCGTAAGCGCTCCCGTGGCGTTGGCCGCACCCCAATGGCTCGCGCAACGACACAGCATCCAATCGCAAGTATTGCAGCAGGTTAAGGCCAATCTGCAAACGCTCGATGAATTGCTTGCCGCTGGGCTGCCGGTGAGCAGGTTAAACGTTGAAGGCGGCTGGTACACTATCCTGCGCGTGCCTTCGACGCGCAGCGATGAGGAGTGGGCACTCGATTTGCTCACCCACGAAGGCGTCTCGGTGCATCCGGGACACTTCTACGATTTTCCCTCTGAAGGCTACCTGGTTGTGAGTCTCCTGCCGGCGCGCGAGGTTTTTGCAGAGGCGATTGGAAAAGTCATTTCCCGAATCTGCGCTGAGAGCTAGAACTGAGACACTGGAGATGTTGCAATGAAGAGCGAAAAGTTGGAAGTAGTGCGGGGAAGCGGAAATGTTTTTCGCGACCTCGGACATGAGAATGCTGATGCCCAACAATTTAAGGCAATCCTCGCTGCTGAGATCATTAAGGCACTCGACCGGGACGGCCTAAGCGTGCGCGGGGCGCACCAACGCACCGGGGTTGCCGCGGCCGACTTCTCGCGTATTCGCAATGCCGATCTGGGACGGTTTACGGTTGATCGGCTCATGTCGATCATCAACCGTCTCGGCTCTCGCATCGAGGTGAAGATTCGGGCGCGGCCCACGGAAGCGGCAGCACATGTGGCGACCGCGTGAGGGCAGGGTATGTTCTGTTTGTGTTGGTTTAGGCTTACTTCCCTCGCCCCAGGGAGCGCGCGCGGGGATTTCAATGGGATGGTCGTGGGTAAGACGTAGATGCACCTTTACGCCGCCATCTTAGAAGGTAACGACGAGCTTAGGGCTGACGCAAGAATAGATTTACATCGGAGCAATCGTATAGTTCCAGTCTGGCAGGGTTGAATGTCGTTTGAGGGAAAGACGGCGAAGTTGCTCTGGATCGGGTGAAG
>Ga0181517_10005496_pt1 | contig 11179 bp, 8 predicted proteins | sample PEATcosm2014_Bin_31_FD_119748 | JGI IMG/M metagenome (GOLD analysis project Ga0181517, IMG submission 119748) | Peatland microbial communities from MTU Mesocosm Facility, Houghton, MI, USA - PEATcosm2014_Bin01_30_metaG | ecosystem: Environmental > Terrestrial > Soil > Wetlands > Peat | place... | reverse complement strand
TGGCGCCAGGGCCTGAACAAGAAGTTGCGCCAGGCACGCTGGTTTTACACGCTCATTCTGGCCTCTACGGGTGTTGGCGTGGCGATGGACTTCATCGGCATCAACCCCGTGAAGGCGCTTTATTGGACAGCCGTAATCAACGGATTGCTGGCGCCCTTCCTTCTGGTTGCAATCCTTGTCGTTGCGGCGGACAGGAAGCTCATGCAAGGCCAGCCCAGTTCGCGCCTGGGATGGATTGTTGTGGCAATCACTACGGCAGCCATGTTTATCGCGGGCGTTGCCATGTTTGTTGTCTAGGGCACGTTACCGAGCTCTTGGCCGCCGATCAAACGGCATGGGCGAGTGGTGAGCAGTTGAATACAGTCTCTGCGGCCGTTGCGTGGAAGTCTTGAAGAAGGCGCGACCTGCACGCCGCCTCCCAGTCTTCGTGGCCCGGATCCACTCAGCACGAATGGCCATCGATTGACTGTTAGCCAAGGAGATTCGTATGCGCACTATCCGGTTCTTGTTAGCGTTCCTGATAATGGCCATCCCGGCCGCCTCGTTCGGCCAGATTGGCATTCGGATCGCGATTGGCCCGCCTGCTCTTCCGTTTTACGACCAGCCGCAGTGCCCCGGCGATGGTTATCTCTGGACTCCGGGCTATTGGGCCTACGACGACAGTGTCTCCGACTACTACTGGGTTCCCGGCACATGGGTGATGGCGCCGGAAGAGGGCTACCTCTGGACCCCGGGCTATTGGGGTTGGGGCGACGGCGGCTATCTCTTCAATGAAGGCTATTGGGGGCCGACCGTTGGTTTCTATGGTGGCATCAACTACGGCTTCGGTTACTGGGGCGGAGGTTACGGAGGCGGCCGCTGGGATGGCGGACACTTCTTCTATAACCAATCCGTAAACAACCTGAATGGCGGTAGTTTCCACAATGTCTATAACGAGAGGGTCGAAGCCAGTACGGAGAGTCGCGTTAGCTTCAACGGCGGAACCGGCGGGATCGATGCGCGTCCCACTTCTGATCAGCAGGCTGCAGCAAGCCAAAGGCATCTCCCCGCGGGAGAAGCTCAAACGGAACACGCACAGGCCGCCCGCGCCAATCCAGAGCAACGCGCAGGTGTGAACCACGGCAACCCGGCGATCGCAGCAACTGCGAAGCCAGGGAATTTCAGCCAGCAGCACGGAGCGGTCAGCGCCAGAGGGGCGACGGAGCCTGTGAAGGCCTCAGCCGGTGGTACGCCAAAAAACGCCCGCACCGCGGTTCATCCGAGCGACCTTCCGGCAATCACACGCCCCGCGCCAGTCAACTCAGGGAATGCAAAGGCTGACCAGGCGTACGAACAAAAGCAGGGCCAGCTGATCGCGAGGCAAACCCAGGAGCGGCAGCAGCTTCAAACGAGGCAGGACGCTGAACATCAGAATGTGAATGCGAATACGCCGAGACTGGAACAGAAGCACCAGCAACAGACCCAGCAGTTGGTTCAGAAACACGCGGCTCAGCAGCAGTCGTTGCAAGCCCGGCAACCCCAGGCTCGTACACCGGGGTCAAGAGGACGGTAACGCATCTGTCATCCCGCCTCGCACTGATCTCATCTCTTGGAGCCAATTCGGCCGGGTCTATCACACCCGGCCGATTGCTTTGCTTCGGCAGTGGCCTGCAGCTCGGTCCAGATCAACTGCAACCGCAAGAGTCGGCAAGCGCAGCATCACGCAGCGGAGGAAGTTTAACCAACCCGCGTCGCCGCGTTCTCCAACTCGCTGCTCCCCGCGCTGTTGGCCTTGCGCATGCTGCGGACCTTCCATACGCCGTAACCAACGCCACACACCATGAGCGTACAAAAGATCCAGAGCAGCGGGGTCGACCAGGCCTGAAGGGTGCCCGACCACATGCGGACCACGCGGCGTCCATAGGCCACGGCGAGCCAGGCGACGAGGGAGTACCGCAGGGCACGTGCCGCGCCGTACACGAGGAGAAAGCGGTTGCGCGAGACGCCCAGCGCACCGGATGCGAGCAGAAACGGTGACAGCGGAATGGGCGGAGGGAGCACGGCGGGTAGAAAAACCGCTAAGACTGGATGATGCTCGACCCATACAACGACTCGATCAAGCAGGCGTGTGGGCACGTAGTGGCGCAGCGCTGCCTCGCCGCCTTTGTGGCCAATGTGCCAGGCGGTGTACCCCCCAAGGAGGCTGCCGCTGACGGCACACAAGACGAGCAGCCAGGGATCGCCGCTGTGCGCCACCAGCCAAAGCAGCAGCAAATCGGTGCTGCCGGGTATAGGCAGAGGAATCGGGGAGGAATCAAACACCGCGACAGCGAAAAGGCCCAACGGTCCCAGGTGCGTGAGCCAATGCGGCAGCAGGGGGTGATGTGGGGGCGTCACTGGGGCTCGGGCTGTCTGACTGATGAACACGTTCATATTGTATTGACCGCGCCGTAGCTCCAGGAGGCTTCCGCCACTAGGCTTTGGACGGTTAACGCAGCACGCGTGGAAGCAAACTCAAAGCTCTTTTCCCTCGTACAGGGGAGAGCTTTTCCGCGATGCGAACCACCGGGAACTCATTGTGCCGGTGCGCCACGCAAGCTGATCCAATAGTACCGCCGCCAGCAAAAAATGCAGCGAACGGGGCGCACTGCAAACATCGCCAGCAGTCCATCGACTGTGCGCAACTCAGCCTGCTTGAACTTAACCGAATTGCAGCGCGGACACTTTCGCCGGAAGCATAGCACGTGCGGTAGCCAATCGGGCCAATCGTGTCTTGAATTGCTCATTTGTCCCGTCCCTTCCGGTCATGTTTCGCGTGAAGCTAAAGTGCAGTTGCATCTGCCGGGCTCGAGTGCTCATCCAGCCAGGAGAGCATACAGCGGATGCTGCCCGTGGCCAAAGCTACGCTGGAATCGGCGGCTCCATAATACAGATGGATCGTGTCTCCGTCCGCGCCGATTGTCTGTCCGCAAGGGAACACAACGTCCTTCACATCTCCACCACGCTCATATGGCTCTTCAGGGCCAAACATCCAGCGGTCTCCGCGCAGAAGGCAAATCTCCGGATGCTCCAGGTCAAAGAGCGCCAGGCCCAGGCGGTAGATGCTTCCCGATGCTGTTTGACGCACGCCATGATAGATCGTCAGCCAACCCTTCTCAGTTTCAATCGGAGGAGAGCATAAGCCGATCTTGTTCGCATCCCACCAGCCGCCGCGCCGCGCCGCCAGCATGATCTTGTGACTTCCCCAATGATGAAGATCGGGCGAGTAGGAGATCCACATATGCGCGCCCAGGCTGGTCACCGGCCGATGAATCAGGGCCCAACGGCCGCCAATCCTTCGGGGCAGCAGTGCCGCATCCTTGTCCTCAGGCTGCATGATGACCCCGTAACGCTCAAAACTCTTGAAGTCCCGGGTCAGCGCCAGGGACACGCCGGGACCTCCTCGCGAGAACGAGGTGTAAACCACCGCGAACTGTTCAAGCTCGGGAACGTAGGTGATGCGCGGATCTTCGATTCCCCATATCTCTTCGGGAAACTCCACAGGGCTCGCCATCAAGGTCGGATGGGGGTCGATCCGCCACCCATCGACGCCGTTCGTGGAACGTGCGACGCAGAGATGCGAGAACCCTGTCCGGTCTTCAACGCGGCACAGCAGCAAGGTATCACCGTCGGTCAGCAGCACAGCGCCGGCGTTGAAGACGCTGTTGATCGGATACGGCCAGTGTTCCCTGCTCAGGATCGGGTTGCCGGAGTAACGCGTGAATAGAGGACGATCGGGGCATGGGCCAGGGGTCGGTGCGTCTTGGACGCCAGTCTCTACTAATTCAGCCGGCACGATGGGTGAATTCAAAAAGTGACGCTCGCTTCCTTTTCCAGTTCGTCTGCGTTTGGTACCTTGGCTGCCTGCATTTCCAGCAGGGCCATGAGAAACGAAAGCGTGGATTCCGCTCCCTGGTTTTCGTTGATGCGATCGGGGTGAAGCCCGTCTCTGCAGCCGCCGGTTCTTGCATCGTAGAGCGGCAACTGCAGATCGTTCCTGCCCAGAAACCAGCCGAAGACCCGCCGGGCTTCGTCCAGCCATTGGCTCTCTTCCGTAAGCCTGTACACCTCGAGGCAGGCAGAAATCGTTGAGCATGCCTCTACCGGCTGCTGATCGAAGCGTGCCCTTTCGGCTCCTTCCACATAGAAGCCGCTCGATCCGATGGGGACGAAGACGTCTTCATCGCCGCAGTGTTGCTCGGCAACAAGCCACTTCAGGGAATCCATGCCAGATTCAATCATTCTCTGGTTGCCGCTTCGCCAGCCCGCGAGGATTAGGGCCTGCGACAGCCTTGCATTCGAGTAGGATAGGCTCTTCTCAAACCACTTCCACGTCGCGGAGTGGCTCCGTTCATAGATGTCCAGCAGGCGGTTGGCAAGCGTATTGCGAACGACTTGTATGGATCTGTCTCCAGGAAACCAATCCAGATAAGCCTGCATACCCAGGATGCAGAATGCCCAGGCGCGCGGACTGGTAAACGTGAGTGTTGCGGGAACTGCGGCCTCAAACAGCCTTCCAGCCGCCCCTCTCAGTCCTGCATTGCGCGAAGCCCCAAGCACTTTTCCCAGAGACCACAACGCCCGGCCATGGCTGTCATCGGAGCCAACATCTTCCAGCCATTTGCGATCGTAACCGAGAAAGTTTCTGAACCGTCCCGTATCGGCATGAAAGGCAAGCCATAGAAATGACAGATAGCGATGCGAGAGGTTTGAATGCTCCGGTCTCTCCGCAAGGTCCTCGTTTTCATCTAGGAGAATCGACACCATCAGCGCACGCGCGTTGTCGTCGGTCGTATATCCTTCGCGTGTATTGGGAACAGAGAAGATTGCGTGCTGCAACATGCCGGTGTCGTCGGTCATGGTCAAGAGGTGACGGGTATTCAGGACCGGCAAATCATACTTTTGGCCCATGGTCTCTGTAAGGCTCAAGGCATCGAGCGTTTGCGCGGCCCTTGGCTGCAATGAGCGCTCGAAGCGCGCCCGTTGAAAGCTCGCCATGTAGGCTCGTGCCGTCTTCGGCCACGTTGTTCCACGCGAATGCAAATAGGCTCGCTTGCGCATGGCATGGCGCTCTGCATCGTTCTCAAGCAACCCAAGAACTGCCTCCGCAATAGCATCGGGGCTGTCGAATGGAACGATCACGCCTCTCTTCTCAGCGAGCAGCTCCCTGGCATGCCAGTAAGGAGTGGAAACAATCGCCTTGCCCGCGCCAAGCGCAATGGCCAGCGTGCCGGAGACCACCTGCGCCTCCTGCCGGTAAGGCGTGATGTAGATATCGGCGGCTCCGACATGCTCCACAAGCTCTTCCCCGCTTACGAAGCGATTGTTCAGTATCAACTGCGACGAGACGCCAAGTTCCTCAGCCAGCGCCACCAAACCGTTGCGGTAACTTTCGCCTTCGCGCCGCCGGATGTGTGGATGGGTTACCCCGGAGACAAGATAGACCACGTCCGGATGCTTTTCCAGAATTGCGGGCAGCGCCCGGATCACATTTTCAATTCCTTTGTTGGGAGACAGCAGCCCGAAGGTGAGCAAGACCGCCTTGCCTTCCGTGCCGAACTTGTCTTTAAAGTAATTGGGGTCCATAAATGGCAAATCCGGCACACCGTGCGGGATCACATCGATCTTGCCTCTCGGAACTCCGTACACCTCGTGCAACAGTTGCGCCGCCAGGTTGGTCATGACAACCATGCGATCGGAGAGCTGCGCAATTTCTTCAAGCACGATCCGTTGATTTGCGTCGGGCTCGCGCAGAACTGTATGCAGCGTCGTGACCAGCGGCATCTTCAATCTGCGCAGCAAAGCAAGAATGTAGCGGCCGGCGCTGCCGCCATAGATTCCATATTCATGCTGCAGGCAGACAAGATCGTTGCCGTTGAAGTTGAGGAAATCGGCGGCTCGCTCGTACGATGCAAGATCTTCCTGTTCAATCTCCAGGCGCACTTGTTCCGGATAATCGTAGCTCGAATCGAGATCGTTGACGGGGATGGCAAACAGGCGCCCCTCCCCGTATTCGGCCGCAAGCGCGGTGCACAGGTCCGTTGTAAACGTAGCAATGCCGCACTCACGCGGCAGGTAGTTTCCAATAAACGCGATGCGGGTAGGCAAGGGCAGTTTGCAAGCTTTGGTTCCGCCATGCAAGCATGGTCCCGGATGCGGGTCGGTCGCGGGCTTCTCGGAATTCGTCTTTCCAGGGAACGGCATGTCTATCCTCCTTTCAGTGTCAAGTCCTGTCTAAGAACAGAAGAATGACATCAATCAAGAGGATCAGGCCCACTCCTCCGGTCGGATACTAGCCCCAGCTTCGACTGTGCGGCCAGGTTGGCAACGCACCACTGAGCGCCAAGAGGAGAATTACGGCCAGCACAGCGCCAGACATTGTCGCTCGTCTCTATCCTACCTGAAGTCATTCCGTTTAGTTTGCGCTGCGGCCCCTTGCCGGGACCGCAGCGCCTGTACGTATGTGCTACTGCAAGCTTCCGGTGGTTGCATTCACTGGGCTCCCGATTGCTTCGCCGGATACCACAAGTTCCACCCTGCGGTTTTCCTGTCTGCCGGCGGAGTTGTCGTTCGAGGCTACCGGTGAGCTATTGCCGAAGCCTTGTGCGGTCACTGAGTTGGTCGATACGCCCTCTTCCACCAGGTAGCCGCGCACCGACCCCGCTCGGTTCTCAGACAATGTTTGATTCATCGCGTCGCCGCCCACGTTATCCGTGTAGCCGCCGACTGCGATATTCAACCCCGGATAGGCAATCAGGATGCCGGCGACCTTCGCCAGTTTTTCCCGCGCTCCAGGCTTCAGCGAATACTGACCGGTGTCGAACAACACATCGGACATACTGACGATCAATCCTCTTGCGCTGTCGCGCGTCTCGAGGATCTTGTTCAATTGCTCCGACAACTGCGCGCGCATGGCCGCCTTGTCGCTGTTTGCCTGGTGTTCGCCCTCTCGCGCATGCTGAGCGATCAGGCGGGATTGGTCCGCATCGGTCTGTGCTGCGGTCACTGCCGCCGCTGATGCGGACTGGTTTGCTGCCATGTCGGCTCGTGCTTGGCCTGCATCCGCTTGCGCGTTTGCCGAGTCGGCTTGTGCGGCTGATACGGCCGCATTTGCAGCCGATTGATTTGCTGCCATGTCAGCCCTTGCCCTGTTGGCTGCGGCATGTGCGCTTGCCGCATCAGACTGTGCCTGGGCTGTCATGCGGGCTGCATCGTCGGCTTGAACCTGCAATCTCCCTTGCGCGTCGCTCGATGCCTGCCGCTCAGACGCGAGACGATCTTCATCATTCTTCTTGACGGCGATCTCTCGCGCATCTTCAGCGGTCTGCACGGCCTGGCGTGCGACTGATATCAGGGACTCCCTGTCGTGGTGCTTCTCAGTGGCATAATCGTCGGCGTTCTTCATCAGCGATGTGGCGTGCCGATAGCTTTCGGCTGCGTAGGTTTCGGCCCCTTCGGACTGAGCGATGCGCAGCGCATTCCGTGCTTCGTAGAACTCCAGGGGCAGCCTGGCGTTCAGAACGATTGGGTCGAATCTGTAGCCTGTCGGGAGATATCCGCCGCGCTCCATCAACTCGTACTTCGCGTTCACCGCCTCGCTGGTGCCCCTGGTGTCGGACCGAACAACGTTCTCCAGCACGACCACATTGCTCGGCTGGCGCACAGCGAAATACGGTTCAGCGGTCACAATCAGAGCAAAAGCCTGGAGATCCGTGGTTGCGGTCAATCTGCTGCGATCGTTGCCGCCAACCAGCACTTCTCCCAGATTCACCGCCCGGCCTTCAGGTGAAATGGCCCACATCACGTAGGTCAAATACTCACCACCAAACGTCGTAGGCGCCTGCAGGTTTCCAAAATCCGCCTCGACTTCCATCGTGCCGCGCTTGCTGCGCACTTTGGCTTTGCCGTTCGCCGCGGGCAACAAGGTAGTTCCAGCGAAATCGACATCGCTGGGCCCACTGCGGTGCCCGTAGTTGACCGCATCAACCGTGCGGCTGACTTCCACCACGCGGAATGTCGAGGCGGGGCCTGAAGATCCAACGACCAGCGTCGTTTGCTGACTGGCTTGAGCAAACATGCTCAAACCGAATGCGGTTCCAATGGCGAAGAGGAACTTGAGTTTCACTTGCATCTCCTGGCAGGCGGAAACCTGCCGTGGTGCGCTGCGCGTGCGTTTCGTTGGCCGGGTACGGTTCTGTATTGCTCTCGAGCGCGCGTCGTCAATGGCCGACGTGAAACTGCGTGAGATAGTCGAAGAGCCCGAATACCTTCAGAAGCCAAAGGACGACGGCAATGACTACGACGGCATTGAGGATTCCTTTGATCTGTCCCTGCATAGGGATAAAGCGATTGACGAGCCACAACAGGACGCCAACGACGACAAGGGTGAGAACCAGAGTGACAAGGGGCATTTGCTGTTCTCCAATCGGAATACCGAAGCTGATTGGTTCAGCCTCATTCAATGGGATGCGGTTTGCCTGGATCTATGCTGTATCGCCCAGGGGCCATGAGGAAGACGCGAGCGTAAAGTCTTCTGCACCATCATCCTTACAAATCAGGAGGAGTGAAGCTGAGCTATAGTGCTCTTACCGTGCGCCGCCTTGACTGCGTGTTCAAACGGGGCGAGGCCCACAATTGGCCGTGGGCCTCGCTCCGCAACATCGTAGGTCTTGTTTTACTTCTCCTTGGGCTTCGATTCTTCTTTCGGCTCTCCTCTTGGAGCTGGTGCTGCGTGTTGCGCTGGTGCTGCGTGTTGCGCGGGCGCTGCATGTTGCGCAGGTGCCGAGTGTTGCTGAGGCGCCGCTTGCCGCGCCGGGACGACATGCGCCACGGGTGCAACGTGCGCCGCGGGTGCAGCGTGCGCCGCGGGTGCAGCGTGTTGCTGAACCTCAGCCCTTGGCGCGCTCTGCGCAGCCGGACGGGCTTCCGTCCTGGAGACAGCGGGGACAGCTTTTGCTTTAGGTGCAGCGTGTTGCTGAACATCAGCCCTTGGCGCGCTTTGCGCGGCTGGCCGTGCTTCCTGCTTGGCGATTGCTGGAGCGGCATGAGGCGCAGGTGCAGCGTGCTGCTGAACCTGAGCCTTCGGCGCGGTTTGCTCTGCTGGCCGGCCCTCCTGCTTAGCGACTGCTGGAGCGGCATGCGCCGCGGGTGCCGCGTTTTGTTTAACCTGGGCCTTTGGAGCGGTTTGCTCTGCTGGCCGGGCACTCGCCTTCGCGCCGGCTGGTGTGGCGGCCTTTTGCTCGGTCATTGGCTTGGCGACAGCTACGTTCGCCGGATGGCCTCCGTTGGCCTTGGCGAAGGAGCTTTTGTCGGCCTTAGCCGTAGCCGCATATTGTGTCTGGGCCGTCGTCGGACCCGTGTGCTGGTCTTTTGCCGCCACCTGCTCCGCGGGTGTGGCCGTGTGCTGAATTCCGCCCGGACCGCCGTTGTACGCCACATGGTTGGGGTTAGCCACAATGCCGGCCTGCACAATCGTCTGGTTCACATAGGTGGTGTGGACATACGTCTGATTCACTTGCACCACGGCCGTGTTGTAGGCAAAGTTGTTGCCTCTCCATTCACCCCCGGCAAATCCGATGCCGCCGAAGCCGAAGCCATAATCCACGCCGCCGTAGTAGCCCACGTGCCGGCCCCAGTAGCCGTCATGGAATCCATAGCGGCCGCCGTTCCATCCCCAGTAGGGAGGCGTCCAGAGTGCGCCGAGGTAAGGCGCGGGCACCCACATGCCAGGCACCCAGTAGTAGTCCCCGTCATCGTTGGAGTAGGCCCAGTAGCCGGGCGTCCACATCAGGTTTGGCTGCGGGCACATCGGCTGCACATAGATGGGCAGCGCGGGGGGAGCAAACCCGACGTTAATACTGATGCCGAATTGCGCGTGCGAAGAGGCAGCGGTAACCGACACCAACAGCGCAAGTAGGGCGAGACGCATTGTACGAAACATGTGCATGAAAAGATCCTCCTGGTTCATTCAAGCCCTCTCCGCTGAGCGATTTAATTCGCTCGAAGCGGCACATGGGCCTGGCACTACAGCGTCAGACTACCCGGAGCCCCAAATCCAGTCTGATCAAAGAAGCTCTATGGCTTTATGCCAGGGTCCGCGGAAGCGTGCATCGGTTGATCCGGGTTGGCTCCCTTAGAAATCGCGACCGGCAGCTTGCTGGCTGGTGGAATGTCGGTTCCAGCCGGAAAGATGAGAATCTTGATCGAATCCCCATCGGCGTCGATGTTCGCGCCCGTCTGTTTGCCCAACCCAAGTGTCTTGAGTTGACTGTCGTCAAAGCCGAAATTCTCCACGAGGTAATTGCGGACAACCATCGCCCTGGCCTGGGTCAGCAGCAGATCCTTCGCGGAGTCGCCTTCGGTCCCGGCAGAGACAACCACAACCGCAACGCCGAATGGATTCGCCGCCAGAAACGCGCCGCCGGCATCAAGCGCCTTCTGGTTCTTCAGCTTGGCGGATTCGCGACCGTCGAATAGCAGCTTTGCCGCAAACGTGAAGGTCTTGAGCGGCGTGCCCTGGGGAAGCGCGGTAATCCCGTTTGTAGCTAGATCGGCCTCATCCTCGTACCCACGCTTCTTGAAATATCCGCTCAGGATGAAGTTGTGCTTCAAGGCCTCCATGTTTTCCTGGAAGTCCGTGACACCGGTCTGGGCCTGAACCATGGTGGCCTGCAATGTCGATGTGGTCTGTTCGAGGTTTGTATAGAGCTGCTTGTCATTTATCAGCGCGCCGACGGTTCCATCCCCTTGATCGATCTTGGTGGTTACCGAAGCGATATGCGCCGAAGCAACAGTTACGTTCTGGACGGCTTGTTGGCTGTTGTTCAGGATGTCGTTCGCCTTGTTGAGCATGTCTGCCATCAACAGCGGCGGTTGGCTGTTGATGGTCTGTCCATTCTTCACTTCGCCTTGACCTGCTGAACCAAATGAGATGGCCACGTACTGATTGCCCAGCATCCCCTCGGTTTCTATTGATGCAACAGAATCCTGCTTGATGATCTCGTGCGTCGACTTGTCAAGTTCCATCTGCACGGTCACCTTGTCGCCGGGCCTGTGAGGCAAATCGATGCTCTTCACCATTCCGCTGTGAACACCTCCGACCTGGACGTCGGCTCCCTCTGTCAGTCCTGCAACATTGTCGAATTGAGCCTTCAATTCGTAG
>Ga0181517_10005495_pt1 | contig 11180 bp, 6 predicted proteins | sample PEATcosm2014_Bin_31_FD_119748 | JGI IMG/M metagenome (GOLD analysis project Ga0181517, IMG submission 119748) | Peatland microbial communities from MTU Mesocosm Facility, Houghton, MI, USA - PEATcosm2014_Bin01_30_metaG | ecosystem: Environmental > Terrestrial > Soil > Wetlands > Peat | place... | reverse complement strand
GTCAGGGTAAGCAGAGGTTGGGCCATTGTTAGAATAGATTGCAGTGCAGCGTTTCTATTTCGACCATAACGCCACCACCCCCGTCGCTCCCGAGGTTCTGGAGGCGATGACGGCGTGTCTCGGACAAGTGTATGGTAACGCTTCGAGCATTCATCATTTCGGGCAGGCGGCCAAGGAGCGCATGGAGGCCGCGCGCCGCCAGCTTGCGGCGCTGATGGGCTGTTCGGCGGCGGATATCGTATTCACCAGCGGGGGCACCGAATCCGACAACATGGCGATTTTGGGCGTGGTGCGGGCGCGCGGGGGGGCGCGGCACGTGGTCACCAGCGCCATCGAGCACCCCGCCGTGCTGGGTCCCTGCCAGCAACTGGAACGCGAGGGCGTGCAGGTGACCCGCCTGCGTGTCGGCCCCAGCGGCGTATTGGACCCCGCGGAGGTGCGCCGCGCCCTGCGCCCCGATACGGCCCTGGTCTCCATCATGCACGCCAACAACGAGCTGGGAACGGTGCAGCCCATCGCGGAGATCGCCGCCATTGTGCGCGCGGCCGGCGTTCCGCTGCACGTGGACGGAGTGCAGGCGCTGGGCAAGATTCCCGTGGACGTGACGGCGCTGGGGGTGGACCTCTACAGCGTGAGCGGCCACAAGCTGTACGCGGCCAAGGGCGTCGGCGCGCTCTACGTGCGCAAGGGAACCACGCTCGCGCCCATCGCCTTCGGCGGGCATCACGAGCGCGACCGGCGTCCGGGCACCGAAAACGTCCCCGGCATTGCGGCCTTCGGAGTGGCGGCCGAGCTGGCCGGACGGACGCTGGCCGCCGAATCCACGCGGCTGGGCGCTCTGCGCGACCGCCTGGAGGAAGCCATCCTGCGCCGCATTTCCGGCGCCACCGTCAACGGGTCGCGCGCCAGTCGAACGCCCAATACCAGCAATGTCTGTTTCGATGGGATCGATGGCGAGGCGATGGTGATCGCGCTCGACCTGCGCGGGTTCGCCGTATCCACCGGGGCCGCGTGCTCGAGCGGAGCGCTGGCGCCCTCCCACGTGCTCACTGCCATTGGACTTTCCCCCGATCGGGCGCGCGCCAGCATGCGATTTTCCCTCGGCCGCGGGACCACCGCCGATCAGGTGGATGCGCTGGTGGACGCGCTCGAAGGCGCCGTGGGACACCTGCGCAGAATTTCCGCGCATGCCTGAGCAGCCTCCCATTGCGGTAGCCATGAGCGGCGGGGTGGATAGCTCCACCGTAGCCGCCATGCTGGCTCGCCAGGGCCGCGCCGTCATCGGCCTCACCATGCAGCTTTGGAACCAGCGCCGGCTGCCCGGGCTATCGAGCGATGGCGCCACCGGGCGCTGCTGCTCGCTCGACGACGTCTACGACGCGCGGCGGGTGGCCGAGCAGATCGGCATTCCGTATTACGTGGTCAACTTCGAACGGCAGTTCGAAGAAAGCGTGGTGAAACCGTTCGTCGAGGAATACCTGGCCGGGCGGACGCCCATCCCGTGCACGCTGTGCAACAACTTCATCAAGTTCGATCGCTTTCTCGAGATGGCCGATTCGGTGGGCGCGCATGAGATCGCTACCGGCCACTATGCGCGCATCCGCTACCACCAGGCCAGCGCCCGATGGCAACTGCTGCGCGCGGTGGACCAGACCAAAGATCAGACGTATTTCCTGTTCGGCCTGACGCAGCGGCAATTGGCGCGCACGCTGTTCCCGCTGGGCGGCCTGGCGAAACTCGAAGTACGCGAGTTGGCGCGGGCGATGGGCTTGGCGGTAGCCGAGAAGGGCGATAGCCAGGAGATTTGCTTCGTGCCCAACGGGGATTACGCCGCCTTCCTGGCAGCCTACCTGGAAGAGACCGGCGTGCCAATGGAATCGGCGCATGGGGAGATTGTGACCTCCAGCGGCCTTAAGCTGGGCGAGCACGAGGGCGTGCACCACTTCACCGTCGGGCAGCGGCGCGGCCTGGGCGTGGCCACCGGCGAGCCGCTTTATGTAATCGCCACCGACCCACGGACGCAGCGCGTCACCGTGGGCGGCAACGACGAGCTATTGCGCGCCGGCTTCACGGCCAGGAACGTGAACTGGATTTCGATTGCCGGCATCGAGGGCTCCGCGCGAGCCCGGGTCAAGATCCGCAACAAGCACGCCGCCGCCCCGGCCACCCTGCACGCCACGGACGACCCCGCCCGCGTCGAGGTGCGGTTCGACGCCCCGCAGCGCGCCGTCACTCCCGGCCAGGGAGCCGTGTTCTACGACGAAGACGTGGTTCTCGGCGGCGGGTGGATCGAGTAATTCCGAAGGGCAGGACTCCCGGCCTGCCTGGTTCCATGAAGGCAGGCCAGGAGGCCCGCCCCACTACCAGCAAGCCGGGAGGCTTACCCCACTACCAGCAAGCCGGGAGGCTTACCCCACTAGCGATAGCGGTACAGCGTCACGCGCTGGATGCTCTTCGTGCTTCCCGGAGGCGCACAGCATCCCGAGGGCCGGCGCAGTATGAGGTATTGCCCTTCATCGCTTTCGTCGCCCGCCAGGCCGCGCCCGGGAACCCAGCGGCCGTTCACAAATACGCCTTCCTCCACGCTCGCCAGCCCGGCCAGTGGGGGTCCCGGCGTGTTCGGAGAAAAGCTGACGGTCACCCCGCTGCCGGCCGCAATATACTCGTCCGGCCCGGTGGCAATGAAGATCGCCGATGCGGAAGGCGCGCTTGCCTGCGGAGGTTCCCCGCTCGCCGCTCGCCTGGGGCTCAAGAAGGCGACCTCCAGGGTGTAATTCCCCACCTGGATCTTCTGCGGCGGGTCGCTCGGACCCAGCAGGACGGCGGACATCGTCCCATTGCCCTGGTGCTCGGCAATCAGCGGCGCCAGTTGCGTAATCAGGTCGTAGCTGCCCATCAGGTCCTTGTCGGGAGTGGCCGACCTGTCGACGCCCATGGGCGAGAAACCGATGGCGTCGTGGCGTCCGAAGACGTAGAGCGCTCTGGCCGCGCCCTCGGCGCCTCCTCTGGTCTCGGGTATGAGCAGCGGATTGCCGTTGCGGTGGTACTTTTCGCACCACGCGATGAATTCCCGGTCGCTATAAATGTCGGGCGAGAGAATGTCGATTTGCGGCCCTCCGGCTCGCCAGACGTCCAGCATGTCGGCCATGGGGCCGCCGACGGCGAAATACCTCGGGGTTCCCGCTGGTTCGCGCCCTTTCCTGGCTACCTCCGCGATGGTGGCCGAGCGGGGCAGCGCCGCGTTCGCGAAAATCGGTATGGGGTATTCGGCTTTGCCCGCCGCGGCCACCCGGCCCATGTAGCGCGCATAGCTCCAGGCTTCGAAGATCTCATCCGTTGCCGGGCTCTTACCGAACACCTCTTCCCAGGCTCCGGAGGTCTTGAAGCCGGCCGCCTCCCATACCTGGCGGAACTCCGGAATCAGGGTGTCCTTGTGCTGCTGAAGATAGTCCATCAGCTCCTTCGGAACCGACCCCGCGAAAGCCGTGTTGGCTAACGGCGAGCGGTCGCGCGAGCCTCCCTGAAATCCCACTTCGTTCTCCAACTGAATCAGGATGACCGTGTGGGCGCGGCCATCCACGTCCTTGATATGCCGCATCATGGCCGCGAAGGCTTGCGCATCGGCGTCGCGGTTGGCATCGCTGAACGTGCTGAGCAGCTCGATGCTCAGATTCCCCGCCACCGGGATGCGCGGCACCTCCGAGATTGTGAGCACGGGCCAGGGCGTCTCGCCGCCTGTGATCTGGGCGCGCGGGAAGCGCTCGAAATCCTTCTTCACCCATCCGGGAGGGTAGCTCGACAGGCCGTTCTTCCAGCTTGCGAACCACAGCAGCGCGAGATGCAGGTGGCTGCTGCGCGCGTCCCGGATGATGCCATCGAGCACGCTGAAATCGAACTTGCCCTCCTGGGGCTCGATCTGGGCCCAGGAGACGCCCGCCAGGATGGTGTTGAATTTGGCTTCGGCGAGTATGCGCCATGCCGGCCTCATGCACTCGACGCTGGTGGCGCTGTTGTTGCCCAGTTCTCCCGCCAGCGCCAGGAACGGCTTGCCATCGACGATCAGTTGGGTGGCCGTCCCGTGCTTTTGCAAGTGAGGAATGCCCGACGAGTCCGAGCTGGCGGAGCACCCGCCAGAGATCAAAGCGAGACCGCAAACCAGGGTGAAGCAAAACAGACTCCGCGCTTTCATGGTGATCTCCTCCGCAGGTTCCACAGAACCCAAGCCATCCGTGGCGCAGCCTGAACGGGGCTTTCGATTTTGGAGTTCCGTGTCCGGTTTAGTATACACCGAGCCGCCACCCTCACGGGGCGCGCGGAAGAGGTCCGAGTCCACGATTGCCGGCGGTTCGCGCTAAGGCATGGAGCGCCGGTGCGCTTTTTGGCTGAGTCGCGCCGCGCACCCTGCCAACAACAGCGCCAGCATGACCAAGCCCCAGGTCGAGAGCGTTGGAACGGTCGAAGGCACGGACACGGTGGCCGTTGAGGAGTTGTTAGCTATGTTCGGGTCCGTGTTTGCCGCGGAAACAAGGGCCGTGTTAACGACTGGCCCAGCCGTGGCCGGACTGGTAACGACGAGCGCCACCGTGGCCGAACCACCGTTCGGCACGGAACCCATGGAGCACACCACCGCGCTTGTGCCGGAGCAGGAGCCTTGGGATGGCGTGGCGGAAACAAAGGTGACGCCCGCCGGCAGCACGTCGGTGACGGTCACGCCGGTCGCGGTGTTGGGACCGGCATTCGCGACAGCGATGTTAAAGGTGATGTTCGAGCCCAGTCCGGCGCTTGCCGGCCCGCTCTTGATAATCGAGACATCCGCCTGGTTGGCCGCAGTGGTGTTGATGGCGCAATTACTGGTCGCGGCGCCCGTGGCGGAGTCCAGGACGTTGGCGGCGAAGGAGGCGCTTCCGATGGTCGTCGGGGCGCCCGTGACCGCTCCAGTGGCGGCGTTCAGGAGCAGACCCGGCGGCAACGCTCCGGTGGTGGAAAACGTGTAGGGCGGCGTGCCGCCAGTGGCCACCAATAAGGAAGCGTACGCTATGCCGGATTGGGCAATGTTCAGCGGACACGCGACGCTCAGCGCCGACGGCGTAGTCGAGGTCGGCGGTCCGGGGTTAACGGCCAGATTGCTATCCAACGTGACCGCCCCTGTCCGCGCCAAAGCCCGGCCGTCCAGCGCCGCGCCGGTCGCAATCGTGACGGATGCCTGGGCCAGGATGGTTCCGTTGAAGATCGAGTTCGTTCCCAGAGTCGCCGAACTGCCGACCTGCCAGAAGATGTTGGCGGCATTCGCGCCGCCGATGAGGACCACCTGGCTGCCGCTGGCCGTAGTGAGGGCGCTGGCAATCTGGAAAATGAAAACGCTATTTGGGTTGCCCCCTCCATCCAGAGTGACAACGCCGGTTATGCCCAACGAAGAGGTGGATTTGTACAGGCCGGCCGGCAGGGTCTGTCCGCCGAGGTCGCCGGCCACGATCACGGGCGTCGCCCGGCCCGCTGCGTCGTTATAGGCGGTGGTCAGGTCGCCTTGGGCCAAGGCCGCCGGGCCGTCCGCCGCGTGGATCGCCCCCCCAACCACGCTTCCGGGCGGGAATCCAGTCACGGCGCTGCCCGGACTCACCCCTACGTCTCCGTTGACAATCGTCGGGCCGGTGTTCGTCACAGTGGAGCCGGCCAAGGCGGTGAACGTGCCGGCCGAGCCGAGGTTTACAGGCAATTGGGCCGCTTGCAGGCAAACGCTAAGCGCCACCCAGCCGAGGAGTGGACGGAACTTCTTCATCAATCATCCTTTCCGAGTGCAACGAGACTCGCGGCCCATCCGGGCCGACTGACGGAGCCAGGCGCTCCGATCCTCGTTTCAGGACTTTTTGAGTCCTATTTCAGGACGCCTAATTCTAATAACAATTCAAACAATAAATGAATGTTATCATATAATTTCCAACTTTACGAGTAACTTTGCAGGCTACTATCGAGGCTCTTTGACTATGTCCCGGTCTTAAAAACATTAGAAATGCCGCTCGGCGAGTTGCAATTTCCCTCCGGGCGCCGTCTTGGCCTTGTCTTCCATGGCGTCCCGCGCCCGCCTGGCGGCATTTCGAGCACCTCCAACGTCTTCGCGGCTTTGTGCTATCCTCGCTGACGATATGCGCCGCCTTGGCGTCGTTTTCCTCCTCGCTGTCTGTGCGTCGCCGCTTTTCGCCCAGACGGATCGCGTTCGGGTGTGGCAGGATACCATCACCCTCCCCACCTATCGCGAGGGGCCCCCCAGCGCCGTTCCCCCGTTCGACCAGCTCGAACCAGCCCGCGTCTACCCGTATCCCATGCGTCTGAATATGGCGGTCGAGAAGCACGATGCGCCGTGGCGCGTTCTCCACCTCGAAAACCAGTACCTGCATTGCCTGGTACTGCCCGACTTGGGCGGCCACCTCTATACCTGCCGCGACAAGTTGTCCGGCACGGACGTCTTCTACGCCAACACGGCCATTAAGAAGGACAACGTCGCGCCGCGTGGCGCCTGGGCGGCCGGCGGGATCGAGACCAGTTTCCCCATAGCTCATAGCCTGGTCACTATATCGCCCGTTCATTTTGCCGCCACCCCCAACGACGATGGCAGCGGGACCATCTTCGTAGCCGCCGTGGACCGCGTGACGGGGATGGAATGGCGCGTCGCCTACACCCTTCGTCCCGCGAGCGCCCTGTTGCAGCAACGAGTCTGGCTCTACAATCCGGGCGCCGTGCGCCAGCCCTATCAGTGGTGGACCAACGCCGCCATCCGCCTGCCCGATAGTGGGCTCCAGTTCATATATCCCATGCGGGTGACCGCCCCTCACGGCGCCGGCGTGCTCGATTCCTGGCCGGTCGATGCCGCCGGGGTGGATCGGACCCGCACGGCCAACTACGCCGGCCAGCTCGGGCTTTTCGCCTATGGCAGCCGGGAACCGTTCTTCGCCGAGTACAATCCGCTATCGCGCACCGGGGTGGCGCACTGGGCCGACCCGCGCGAGGTCCCCGGCAAGAAGCTCTGGGTATGGGCGGCTGGCGATAGCGGTTACCGCGACCGGTTGAGCGACGATCACAGCGGCTACGTGGAAATTCAGGCCGGCTTGATGACCACCCAGGACATGATGGCGTTCCTGGAACCCCAGCAGTCCCGTTCCTTCACGGAACTCTGGATTCCTTCGCGCAATACCGGCGGCATCTCGCGCGCCACGCCGGCCGCGGTTCTATTCCTAGAGCGCCGGCCGCAGGCCGCGGGCGGGGTCACCGCCGTCATCGACCTGAACGTCACCAGCCTGCTGCAACATGCCAGCCTGACGGTGACAATGAGTGGCCGCACCGTATACCACCAAGAGGCCGACCTCGATCCCGCCACCGCTTTTCACGCCGAGACGCCCGCCGTCGACCCGGCGGGCCAGTTCGGCTTCGAGTTGAGGGACGCCGCCGGCCAGGTTTTGCTGGCGCACCAGGAGAACACATACGATGCCGTATTGCCCTCGGAGGTGAAGATCGGGGCGCCGCTGCCCGCATCCGCCGGCAGGCGCGGGCCAGAGGAGGATGCACTGGCCGGCGCGGAGCAAGACGAACTCGCCCGGCTGGCGGATAGCGCAACCCAGAAATACCAGGCGGCGCTGGCCGCTTTTCCCCGCGGTCAGGTGGTTCGCCAGGCCGCCGGGCGGTTCTTCGTCGCCTTGCGCCGGTTCGCGGAAGCCGCCGATATTCTGGGGCCGCTCCAGCGCGAGAATCCATCCGACGCGGAGACCGCCTATTACCTGGGCGTCGCGCGCTCCGAGTTGGGTGACGACGCCGCGGCCCGCACGCTATGGGAACCGATCGTGAAGGACGCCCGCTTCGGGCTGGCGGCGCAAGACCGGATGGCCTGCGCTCTGGCGCGCGCGGGCCAGCAGAAGGCTGCCGCCGAGATGCTGCACTCGATCGCCGCGCTCGGACCGGGACGCGCCGCGGGGCTGGAGGTGGCCTTGCTCCGGCGCATGGGACAGACGTCCGGCGCCCAGGCCGCCCTCCGCAAAGCGCTGGCGGCCGATCCCACCGACTTACTGCTGCTCGTCGAAGCGGCCCTGCTGGACGGCGGGGACGCCGCCATTTGGACCCACCTGGCCGCCGATCCCGAATGGGTGCTGGACGTGGCCGACCAGTACCTCGACGCCGGACTTTACCAGGACGCCGTCGCGCTGCTGGAGCGCACCTACCCCCCAGTCGGCGAACTGCAGACTGAGCCCGGCGCCGTCTTGCCCCAGGACTATCCATTGATCGCCTACTACCGCGGGTATGCGCGCCAGAGGCTAGGCCAATCGCCGGACGAAGATTTCCGCCAGGCATCCGCGCAGTCCACGCGCTATGTGTATCCCTATCGGGCATCCTCCCTCCCTGTGTTGCGCGCCGCCGTGGCGCGGAATCCCGCGGATGGGACGGCCCATTATCTGCTCGGGTGTCTGTTTCTCAACAGCCGCATGACCGATCAGGCGCTCGCCGAATGGGACCTTGCGAAACCGTCCGCTGCCCGCATTCCGGCCTATTATGAGACCGTGGCGCGCGTGCTGGTTGACGTCAAGAAGGAGAACAAGCTGGCCGAAAACCTGCTCAAGGAGGGCATCAAGGCACAGCCCGCCGACGCCGATTTACTCCGCTTGCTGGCCGGCATCCGGGGCGGTTCCACGGCCGGCTCCGGCGTCCCGAAGCCCCCAGCGCCGTCGTTCGGTTCGCCGGGAGAAGCCGTCGATTACGCGCTGACGGCGCTCGCCAATGGCGATCAGGCAGCCGCCGGAGCGGTCTTTCAGGAAAGAACTTTCCCCAAGGAAAAGCAGCCGCTCGAAGTGCGCCAGGCGTATGTCGAGCTGCGCTTGCATAACCTGGTGGCGGCGGCCGGCCTGGGCAAGTGCCCGGATGTTTCCGCCATGATAGAAGACTTCGCGCCGGAAGACCGCGGGCTGCCTTTCACCTTCAGCGGGTTTGGCGATTTGACGAAGCAACTTCGGATACAGTTCTACTTCGGGCTGGTCGAGTCGTTGTGCGGCGACAGGAAGGCCGCCATTCGCCGATGGACCAGGATCGCCAAAGCCAAAGCACCGGGCTCATCCGCCGACTTCGTCTTTCCGCTGCTGGCGGCCAGCCTGGTGGATCCGGCCGGATCCAAACGCGCCATCGAGACCGCCCTGGAGAGCGTGCGCGCCGGGGGCGGCCCGGCGGACAAGGGACTCCGCCTGTACGCCGAGGGCATGCTGCTGCGCGCGGCGGGACGCGATGAGGAAGCCGCCGCCCGGTTTCAGGAAGGCACCGCGGACCCATCGCCCTTCACCCGCTATCTGAACGCATCCGCGCAGCACGACCCACCTTGGCCAAAATGAGCCGGGCGGCGCTGCCCCTCGAAGCATTTCGAGCAAACGTCTCGCGTGGGCGGGGGGAAGGCGCGGTCCAGTTCCTTGAGGTCGTGGCCCGCCAAAGTTACGGAACGAAGCCAATCGGGGGCTCGGGCAAAGTTGCGGAACGAACCCAATTGGGCGGAGTTATCAGATCGAGCGAGGCGCTTGCGGGGATGGGATGTCATACCTGCTTTCCGTGCCGGCATATACCTGTTTGGGCCTTGCCGGGGCTGGGAGGAACCGATTCCTTTCTCCTCCCGGGGAGGAATACCCAACTTCAAGGTGGCAGGCGGGTCGGGAAGAGCTTCGGAGATGAGGCGCGCAAGTGATTGAAATGACTGGGTAAATTCTGTGCGGAGGCGCGGTGAACGAAAGAGGTTTGCCGGCTCGCGGAAAGCTGGAAGTGAAGGAAGCGTCTCGTTCGCCGCGACTTGCCCCCCCGACTTGCCCCCGCCCACGCTACAATCGGGACTCTATATGATGCGGGCCTCCGCCTCGGTTTCATCCTCTCGCCCGTTGATCCGCGCGGACATCCTCGCCGCGCGGAGCGAGGCGGAAGGACTGCTGGATGAAGTTGTCCAAGGAGCCTCGAAGTGAGCGGCGATAGCCGGTTCCCCACGCCCCTGCCACCGGAGGGGACGGGGCAACTGGTGCTCTACCGCACGGAAGACGGGCGAACCCGGATTTCCTGCCGTTTTGAGGCTGATTCCGCCTAGCTGACCCAGGCTGCCATCGCAGACCTCTTTGAAACGACGCCGCAGAACATCACCCTACATATCGGGGCGATCTACCAGGAAGGCGAACTCCGCGAAGACTCAACTTGTAAGGAATACTCACAAGTTCGCCAGGAGGGCTCCCGGCAGGTGAGCCGCCGTCTGAAACACTATGACCTGAATGTCGTGCTTGCGGTCGGGTATCGGGTACGCTCGGCGCGCGGCATCCAGTTCCGCCAATGGGCGACAGCCCAGTTGGAGCAGTACCTGGTCAAAGGCTTCGCGATGGACGACGAACGCCTGAAACAGGCCGGCGGCGGCGAGTACTTCGACGAACTGCTTGCCCGTATCCGCGATATCCGTTCCTCGGAGCGGGTGTTCTGGCGGAAGGTCCTCGATATCTATGCGACGAGCGTGGATTATGATCCAGGCGCGGAGGCCTCGCAGAGATTCTTTGCCGTGATTCAGAACAAGATGCACTGGGCGGCGCACGGTAATACCCCGGCAGAGGTAATCGCCCGGCGCGCCGATTCAACCCAGCCCAACATGGGGCTGACAACGCGGACCGGCAGCCGACCGCACCGCACCGACGTCGGTTTCGCCAAAAACTACCTGACCCATGAGGAAATTCAAACGCTCAATCTTATCGTCTCGGCTTACCTCGATTTCGCTGAACTCCAGGCGCGCAGCCGCAAGCCCATGACGATGCGCGAATGGATCGCCAAATTCGACGGTTTCCTAAAGCTGAGCGACCGCGAACAGTTAACACACGCCGGGACGATCTCCCACGATGACGCACTGGCCAAGGCGCAGTCCGAGTTCGACAAGTTCCGGGCAATCGAGGACGCGAAGCCTCGGCCCGTAGATGTGGATTTCGAGAATGCTATAGAACAGGCCAAGCGGATCGCCGCCGCCAAGTCGAAACGGAAGCCGAAGAAGGAGGCCGAACGACCAGCGGGCTTCCCAGGATAAATCGCGCAGTTCAGGCTGTTTGAATGTATAAGGACGCAAATGGCGAAGGGTTCTCCTGAAGGGTACAATGCGGAGACCGGCTTTGCAGAGTCGGCTCAGAAACCTCAAACAGGAGAACCCC
>Ga0181517_10005494_pt1 | contig 11182 bp, 8 predicted proteins | sample PEATcosm2014_Bin_31_FD_119748 | JGI IMG/M metagenome (GOLD analysis project Ga0181517, IMG submission 119748) | Peatland microbial communities from MTU Mesocosm Facility, Houghton, MI, USA - PEATcosm2014_Bin01_30_metaG | ecosystem: Environmental > Terrestrial > Soil > Wetlands > Peat | place... | reverse complement strand
TGGCAGGCGTCTCGCTCGCCCACGGGGCGACAGAGCAGTACTACGAGATCCAACACGTGTCGATGGCCGACCTCCAGCCGGGTGACCTCATCTTCTACGGCGACGCGGGACTCTTGTACCACGTCGTGATGTACATCGGTGGTGGCATGGTCGTGCAGGCCGAGGAGACGGGCACCAACGTCATGGACACACCCATACCGCCTGGTGCTTACGGCGCTGGTCAGCCCTGAGAACCTGACAGCCCTTTAGCTCTGAGCAGGCAGTCTCAGGGCACCCGCGTACGCTTCAACCCATGCGCGCAGCTGTGTTCGAGAATGGTTCCGTCGTCGTCCAGGATCGCCCCGCCCCGGAGCCCGGAGCCGGGGAGCTGCTGGTCAAGGTGCTGGCGGCCGCTTTGAACGGTGCCGACTTGATGCAGCGAGCCGGGTTGTACCCGGCCCCCCCGGGCTGGCCGGCTGACATCCCCGGCCTCGAGCTCGCTGGCGTGGTGGCTGCCACTGGCCCAGGTGTGGAGCGCTTCGACGTCGGTGACAGGGTCATGGCCGTGGTCGGCGGTGGCGCTCAGGCGGAGATGGCAACCTTCCACGAGCGCATAGCCGTGGCGGTGCCAGACGCCCTCTCTCTTGTCGAGGCCGGCGGATTCCCGGAGGCGTTCACGGTCGCACATGATGCCCTTTTCACTCAATGCGGGCTCAGGCCGGGCGAACGCTTGCTTGTCAACGGGGCCGCCGGAGGCGTCGGCGTCGCTGGCGTCCAGCTAGGAGTCCTTGCGGGAGCGACCGTGATAGCGAGCGTCCGTGCGGCCCATCTGCGTAGTGCAGTCGAGGATTTGGGTGCCATCGCCATCGACCCGGCCGGGATCGCCGCCAGTAGCCCCTATGACGTCATCTTGGAGCTCGTCGGGGCACCAAACCTCGAGGCCGACGTCGCCTCGCTCGCGACCGGAGGTCGCCTCGCGGTGATCGGCATCGGCGCCGGGGCCCGCGCGCAACTAGACCTCCGCCAACTCATGAGCCGCCGGGCCCGCATTGTGAGCTCGACCCTGCGCGCCCGCCCACTCGAGGAACGGGCAGTGGCAGCGCGCCTTTTGGAGAGGCAAGTCCTCCCGCTCGTCTCACGGCTCCGGGTCCCCATTGAGGCCGTTTTCTCCCTGTCAGATGTCGATGCTGCCTACGAACGTTTTGCCGCCGGAGGCAAGCTCGGAAAAATCCTCCTCGACCTCGCCAACTGACAAGCCGAGGCGTTTCCGCAAAAGGCCAGCTCAGGGCCCACAGTACCAACGCTGACGACGTTACTTCACGACAGGAATATTTCACTAGTAGAAATGTTCTAGTAACAAGTAATGCCACGAGTCGGAGAACTGATGACAAAAAGCGCCCCTTACAGCACGGGCGTTGCACCTGAGCCGGGTCCCACTGGCGAGATCTCGGCGCGTGAGCTGCTTGTCGACCGCTACTGCGAGCTGCAGCCCCAGCTGCAAAGGCGGCTAAGCACGCTGCTGCACGGGGAGCTGCGAGAAGACGGCGTAACCGACCACCAGCGCCTCGTGCTTAGCTGCCTGCGAGGGCAATCAGTCACCATGCGCGAGCTAGCCAGGCAGCTCGGGGTGGGAGAGAGCGCCACCACCGCAGTCGTAGACCGCCTGGTACGCCAGAACCTCGTCGTGCGCCACGATGACCCGAGCGACCGTCGAGTGGTCCGGCTGGCGTTGAGCGCGCAGGGCCAGTCGGTCCTGGCCGAGCTCCATTCCGCTGCCTGCCGCAAGACGGCGAGCCTGCTCGCAGTGCTCTCGGACGGTCAGCTCACCCAGCTCGTCGGAATCATGGAAACCCTGGAGGCTGCCGCGACTGATCAGACGGCCACCCGGCTCGCGCCGACAGCCCAAGAAGATGAACACAAGGAGCAGGAATGACGACGACCGACGAGTTTCTGGTGGCTGAGCATCGTGATCAGCTGCCAGAGCTCCAAGCAGAAATAGCCGGTCGCGTCCCGGTCGCGTCCGTGACGCGGCCGGCGGACGAGCCGGTGATGAGCCACCGCCAAATCATGATCGTGTTCTCAGGCCTCATGCTTGGGCTGCTCCTCGCCGCCCTCGACCAGTCGATCGTCAGCACGGCGCTTCCCACGATCGTGGGCGACTTCCATTCCTTGAGCCGGCTCACCTGGGTCGTGACCGCGTACTTGCTCACTTCGACGGTGAGCGCGCCGCTCTACGGCAAGATCTCGGACCTCTACGGTCGCAAGCGCATCTTCCAGTTCGCCATCGTCGTCTTCCTCGCCGGCTCGGTGCTGGCCGGCCTCAGCCGCAGCATGGAGCAGCTCATCGCCTTTCGCGCCTTGCAGGGGCTCGGGGCGGGTGGCCTGATCGTCCTGGCCATGGCGATAGTCGGCGACATCGTGTCTCCGGCAGAGCGCGGCCGCTACCAGGGGTATTTCGGTGCGGTTTTCGGCCTCGCCAGTGTGGCCGGCCCGCTCGTAGGTGGCTTCCTCGTCGACCACGCCTCCTGGCGGTGGATCTTCTACGTGAACCTGCCCATTGGTGCCATCGCCCTCGTTGTCACGAGCATCGTCTTGCGCGACCGGGCCGTGCGTTCCCGCCACAAGATCGACTTCCTTGGCTCGATCCTCTTGCTCGTCGGCTTTTCCGCCTTGTTGCTGGTGACGACCCTCGGAGGCTCGCCGCAGGGTTACCCCTGGCTCTCGCCCCAGATACTTGGGATGGGCGTCGCGGGGATTGCCTTCGTCGCCGCCTTCATTGTCCGTGAGCACTACGCGCTCGAGCCGATTGTGCCCCTTCGGCTCTTCCGCAAGAAGGTCTTCTCCGTGGCCAACGCGGCCGGGTTCATAGTGGGCGTCGCCATGTTCGGCGCGATCATCTACCTGCCCGTCTATCTTCAGGTCGTCCGGGGCGTGTCTCCGACGACCTCGGGCCTCATGCTGCTGCCCATCATGGCGGGGCTGTTCACGGCATCTATCGGCAGCGGCCAGATCATCGCCCGGGTAGGCCGTTACAAGGTCTTCCCGATTATCGGTACAGGCCTAATGACAATCGGCATGGGCTTGTTCTCCACCTTGACGGTCCACACGTCGTTCCTGGTGACGTCAGCTTTCATGCTCGTCACGGGCTTCGGTCTCGGGCTCGTGATGCAGGTGCTGATCCTCGCCGTGCAAAACGGCGTCGACTACAAGGACCTCGGCACCGCGACCTCCCTTGCGGCCTTCTTTCGCTCGATGGGGGGCGCCTTCGGGACCGCACTGCTCGGCGCGGTCTTGAACGACCGGCTCGTCGGCAACCTGTCCGCCGCCCTCCCGGTTGGCTCGAGGAGCCAGGTGGCGGCGATTGCCCACCAGATCGTAGGCAGCCCCGCTCAGCTCCAGGTGCTCCCCCGGGCTATCCACACCGCGGCGACAATTGCCTACGTCCACACGATCGACACCGTTTTCCTCATAGCCACGCCTGTGGTCGCGGTGGCGTTCTTGTTGTCATTCGCACTGCCGGAGATACGCCTCCGCAAGAGCGTTCACGGGGAGGCCGGGTCTGCGGTGCCCACGGCTGAAATTGTTGAGATGGGACATGCAGAGGCGATCGCGATTTGAAGCGTCCGGTATCTAATGTTGCACCTGTGACCCCCTTCGCTGAACCAGGGAGCGAGCAGACGCGCCCCAGCCTGCTGGCGCGCTTGACCGACGTGCCCGGAGGCCCGCAACTGCTCCTGAGGGCATTTTTGGGTGTGACCTTCACCTATGCCGGACTACAGAAGCTGGCCAACCGCTTTTTCTTCACTGCCTCCAATCCGGGTTCTATCCAGGCCCAGCTGCACGCCTCGATCGCGACGAGTCCGATCGGAGCCCTGCTTCGGCCCGCGGCACATGTGGCCGTGCTCGTCGGGCTCCTGATCGCCTTGGCTGAGGTGGCAGTCGGCCTCGGCACACTGTTCGGGCTCCTCTCCAAGGTCGCGGCCGCGGGTGGCATGGCACTGTCGCTTCTCTTGTTCCTGTCGGTCAGTTTCAACACGACGCCCTACTTCTACGGGTCCGACATCGTCTTCTTCTTCGCCTGGACGCCCCTTGTCATCGCGGGGGCTGGTGCGTGGTCGCTCGACGGCGCCCTCGAGAGACGCCGTGCCGCCGAGCGGGCCACGGTTCGACTCGCGCCGGGGCAAAGCACCACCGAGCTCGACCGCCGCGCAGCCTTGCGCAAGCTTGGCCTTACGACCGCGCTCGCAAGCTTCACCGTCGTCGTCGGCGGAATCGTCGCTGCCGTTGGGCGGATGTTCACCGGCAGCTCCCCCACCACCTCGGACGTGCAGACGCTGTCGCCGCCGACGACTGGGACCGGGACCACCACGACTCAGGCGGAGGGGACCAGCGCCCCCAAGGGCACCGAGATCGGCCTTGCCAGCGACGTGCCGGTCGGTGGCGCCCGGGCGTTCACCGATCCCGCCCAAGGCATACCCGCCTACGTCGTCCAGCCCACGAAGGGGAATTTCGTCGCCTTTAGCGCTGTGTGCACCCATATGGGCTGCACGATCGGTTTCTACCAGCCCGCCCTCCAATTCCGCTGCCCCTGCCATGGCTCGGTCTTTTCCGCCACGACCGGGGCCGTAATTCAAGGACCGGCCACGTTGCCGCTTCCCGGGGTGGCCATCAAGGACTTCGACGGCAAACTGCTCGCCGACGGCTAAAAGGACCCGGGGCGGCAACTGGCAGGCATGCTGACGAGTCCGGTGCCACAGTTTTGAGTAGCATGTTTATCGTGAAACCTTTGTCACTTGGTTGTCAGCGATGGTGACCCGAGCGACCCCGACGGCGCGGTCACGCCGCTCGCCCGCAACGGTCGCCCGCAGTCGGGCCGCGACCCCATCAACAGTTAAGGCCGCCCAAAAGCAGACTCGGGCGGTGAGCGCCCGCAAGCCTGCTAAAACGCTGGCTGCGAGTGTCCGCAAGCCGGCTGAAACGCGGGCGGGCTCTGCCCGCTCGACCCAGCGCCGGGCGACACCGTCCAAGGCAGTACGCGGGCGGGCCGTAACAGCGAGCCAGAAGGATGAGGACGGGAGGCGTCTGCGCGCCGCACGCAACTACGAGTCCGTCGTGAGCGCCGTCCTCGAGATCGCCAGGGAGTGCCCGCCGAACGTCATCTACCTTCCGAGCGCTGCCGAAGTCGCCGCCCGAGCAGGTGTGTCGGAGCGGACCGTGTTCCGTCACTTCGCCGACCTGAACGCGCTGTTCGTCGCGGCCGCCTCGAGGATCCGTCCCATCCAGGACGCATACGTCGGGCCCCGTCCGGACGCCCCGCGCGTGGCCGACCGGATCGACGAGATCGTACGCCTGCGATCCAAGCTCTTCGAAGAGATCGCCCCCGTGCGAAGGGTGGCGATCCACCTGAGCCACACGCACCCTCTTCTCGTCGAGCAGCTCGGCCAGGCTTACGCGGCGGCAAGAGCACAGGTCGCAGATGTGTTTGCCCCTGAACTGTCGCGCGTCGACTCGAGGCGGAGGCAGTTGTTGCTCGACGCGCTCGACGTCGCGGCGAGCTGGGCGTCGTGGGACTGCCTGCGCACGGTTCAGGGCTGCTCTGTTCCCCGTGCCAAGCAGATCATGACAGAGCTGCTGACCGACCTTCTCGGAACCGTCCCGAGGCTCAAGCGCCGCTAGCGCATCCCACCTCGTGCCGTCTGGCGCGAGGTGGGGCCGAGAGGGCTATGTTCGACAAGTACCTTCGTTTCGTGTGCCCTCGCACCGGTGAGGTCCGATGATCTGGAGATCTGACATGTCTATGCCCTACCGCCGTCTCGGCCGCTCCGGCCTCAAGGTGAGCCTCTTGTCGTTCGGGTCATGGGTCAGCTTTGGAACCCAGATGCGCGACGAACTTGCCGTGCGCTGCCTCGGGGCTGCTTATGAGGCGGGCGTGAACTTCTTCGACAACGCCGAGTCGTACGCGGCTGGCGAGTCAGAGGAGATCATGGGCCGGGCTATCAAAGCTCTCGGCTGGAAGCGCCATGAGTACGTCATCTCCTCAAAGTTCTTCTGGGGCATCTACGACGCCCCCAACATGCAGAACACCTTGAACCGCAAGTACCTCATGCAGGCCGTCGACGGGTCTCTCGGCCGCCTGGGTCTCGACTTCGTCGACCTCGCCTTTTGCCACCGCTCCGACCCCGAGACGCCGATAGAAGAGACCGTCCAGGCGATGTCGGACATCGTCAGCTCCGGCAAGGCTCTCTACTGGGGCACTTCGGAGTGGGCACCGGACGAGATCGTCGCCGCCATCGAGATCGCCGAGCGTCACCATCTTCACAAACCTGTGATGGAACAGCCCCAGTACAACCTGCTCGAGCGAAAGCGCGTCGAGCAAGAGTACGCACGGGTCATCGCGGACTACGGCATTGGCCTGACGACGTGGAGCCCACTCGCCTCTGGGCTGCTCACGGGCAAGTACGCGAACGGGATCCCAGAAGGCTCGCGCGGTTCCCTCCCCGGCTACGAGTGGATACGACCATATCTGCAGGACTCGTCCAAAGCAGACAAGGTCCGGGCACTTAAGGCAATCGCCGACGACCTGGGTTGTCCTCTCAGCCAGCTAGCCATCGCCTGGTGCGCCTCCAATCCGGCCGTCTCGACCGTCATCACAGGGGCAAGCGGTGTCGAGCAGTTACAGGAGAACCTGCGCTCGCTTGAGGTGCTCGAGCGCCTCGACGACGAGGTCATGCGGCGCATCAACGAGGCGGCGGGGCCCGACTAAGCCGCCTCAACGGACACGACGGTCAGGACCGCTCGGCGCTGTTGGTCCTCGAGTTCGCGGTCACGCAGAGCGCATGGCCCGACGCAGCAGTGGCGGCTCGTGCGGAGCAGAAGCGACCCTCACACGCGCGTCCAGGGCGACCGCGCCGCCCGGTGTGGCCACTACCGGGTTCAGGCTCAGCTCGGCAACCTCGGGCACGTCCTCAGCAAGACGGGCAACGCGGGACAAAACCTCCGCGAGGGCGCCGAGATCTGCGAGAGGAGCGCCGCGGTAGCCGGTGAGAAGGGGCGAGGACCGCAGCCCGCTCACAAGATCCTGGGCATCTTGTGCCGTCATCGGCACGAGTGACCAGATCTGGTCGCGGAAGAGCTCGGCCTCCTTGCCTCCGAGGCCGAACATCACGAGCGGGCCGAAAGCCGCGTCCTCGACAAGCCCGACGACCGTTTCGACACCGCCGGGCGCCATCGGCTGCACGATCAAGGACGCGCCCGCACCGAACCTCGCCAGGAGCGACTCGGCGGTAGAGGCGACCTGACCGGGCGAGGTGAGGTTCAGCACCACGCCGCCGACGTCGCTCTTGTGCACGAGGTTCGGAGCGTCGAGCTTGATTGCCACCGGGTACCCGAGAGCCTCGGCACCTTGAACCGCCTCGGCCGCGTTGGAGGCTCGGGCGAAGTCCACGACAGGGATCTTGTAAGCCCTAAGCAGCTCAAATGCGGAGACCGTGTCCAGCCACAAGGAAAGTGGCGCTGTGACTGCCGCCTGTCCGGCGGCAGAAACGCCAACAGAAGGTCCGCCAGCGAGCGCCGTCTCGACGATCCTGCGGGCCGCCCCGATATCGAGGTCGGCGAAGTTCGGCACGGCCCCCTCCGGACGGTTCAGCCACTCTGAGTAGGGGGCGACACGCGCCACGGCGCGAGCGGCCGACTCCGGGTAGGCGAACGAGGGTACGCGTTTCGGCCCTGTTCGAAGAGCTGTGAGGGTCCCTTCGGTCACGATGAAGTTGGCGAGCACGGGCTTGTCCGCCGAAGCGGACACAGCGGCCACTATTTGGGCGATGTCCTCGGCACCCTCGAGGCTGGCAGGCGTGAAGGTGACGATGACCGCATCCAGGTCAGGGTCCTGGAGGACGATCTCTAGGACGTCGCGGTAGTCCTCGGCCGAGGCCGAGGCAGACAGCTCGACCGGGTTGCCATTGACCGCACCGAGGGAGGAGATGAGGGCCAATCGCCCCTGAGACGAGGTGCCAAGCTCTGGGACCTCGAGGCCATAGCTCTCGCAGGCATCCGCGGCGATGATCGCGCAACCTCCGGCGTTACCCACGATCGCTACCCGCCGCCCACGGGGAAGGTTCTGACTCGCCAACAAGTCGGCGACCTCGAGCAGCTCTTCCAGCGTCCCCACCCTGATCACACCTGCCTGGCGGAAGAGGGCGTCGGTGGCCTCGTCTGGGACCGCGCTGAGGAGCCGGCCGCGCGTCCCCCGTTGGCCGGAGGCGGTACGGGCGCTCTTCACGGCGACGATCGGCTTCTTACGAGCGACACGACGGGCGATCCGGCTGAACCTGCGGGGATTGCCAAAAGACTCCAGGTACAACAAGATGACGTCGGTCTCCGGATCGTCCTCCCAAAAGCGCAGCAGGTCGTTGCCACTCACATCGGCCTTGTTGCCGAGCGAGACGAAGCTGGAAATGCCCAATCCGCGGTTGTCCAGATCTCCGAGAAGAGCGATCCCGAGACCGCCCGATTGGGAGGAGAAGGCGATTCGACCCGGCGGGGGAGGCGACTTTGCCACGCTCGCGTTCATGGCGACCTCGGGACAGGTGTTGATGACCCCCATGCAGTCCGGTCCGACGAGACGCATCCCAAACTCACGCGCCAGCTCGACGAGATCTCGATCAGAACCGGCGGTGGCGGTGTCGCGCTCGCCTGCGCCGGAGGCGACAACAACGAGACCCCCCACTCCCTTTGCACCGCACTCGCGCACGGCCTGCGAAAGCTGCGGACCGGTGAGAGCGAGTACCGCCAGATCGATCGGGGTGGGAACCTCGCTAATGCTCGGGTATGCGCGAACACCGGCGACCCATTCCTCCTTGCCACCAACTGGGTACACGGCGCCCGTGAAACCACCTGCAAGGAGATTTCGGACGATGTCGTCGCCCACCAGGCGGCGCTTGCCCGTGTCGCTCAAAACGGCGATCGCGCCAGGGCGCAAGATGTGCTCGATCGATCGCACCGCGGCCGTCCAGTCCCTCTCCTCCACCCTTTCCAGATACTCAGGTCGCAATGCGAGCTCCAATGTGACCCGTATGACGCCCGAGTCCAAGAGGGCATGCTCCTCGAAGCCGGCGGACCGAAAGACGTTGAGCATCCGGTAGTTCTCAGGAAGCGTGTCGGCGACAAAGCGCCCGATCCGGCGCTGCCCGGCAGCTGAGGCAAGATGCTCCAGGAGAACTGTGCCCAGACCGCGGCCTTGGTGGTCGTCACGCACAACGAAGGCGACTTCAGCCTCGTCGCCACCACCTTGCGATGACAAGGCAGGTTCGGAAACGCTCCCTGTGCCGCTCGGCGGGACCGGGCAGCGGTCGTAACGAGCGACGGCCACCAGCTCGGCGTCGACGAGCGCTACGAGGGCGAGGCGGTCCTGGTAGTCGACCGTCACGAAGTGGGCGATCTCCTCCTCGCCGATGCTTCGGCGGGGCGAGAAGAAGCGGAAGTAGACCGATTCGGACGAAAGCTGCTCCCCTAAACGGCGAAGTGCGGGCCCGTCGTCGGGTCGAATGGCCCGCAACCGGGCCGTGCGACCGTCTGACAACAACACGTCGCACTCGAGCTCGCTCGGATACGGCCCGGGCACGGCCCCGCCCTCAGCTGTTCTCGTTTCGGCCGGCTGGGAGCTCACGGCGTCCACCTGACAAGACCAGGGTCCTCGCCGAGACTCTCAGCCCGCGAGCGACTTGACCGAGGAGATCGGCTCCGCGCCGTGTGGCGCGCTCAGGTGAACCGACTCTCCCCAGTCGGTGAATGTGGCGACAACCGAGCGGGCTGCGCTTCCGGTCGCCTGCGTCGTTCCCTCGACCCGAATCGGGAGAGCGGCGCCTTTCGTGGAGACATACAAGGTGAGAGCCAGCCTGCCGGTGCTCGACTTCTCGGCCGCCTTGACCGACACTGCCGGGTGCCCGAGCTCGATGGACGTCTTGCCCCGCGTGAGAGTGCCGCTCAGCTGCACAAGTTGCACGGCGGCGGTCTTGACAGCCAGCGAAGAAGCAATCGAGGAGAAGCTCGCATTCGAAGACGGCACGGAGATCCACTTGCCGGCGAGGCCCGTGGCGAGAGTCTTGGTAAGGCCTGTGAAGCCTTCAAGCCCGAAGGCATCACCTGTGAAGTAGGCGGTCCGGTTGGCGAGCAGGACGGTTATGTGGCCGCTTTGGCCTCCCTGGTGGACGGTGATGCGCTGCTCGCCCGCCGAGGAACCTACGTCGCCGACAATTTGGACGGTGCTCCCGGTCGTCCCCGCCATCTCGACGAAGTGGAATGAGACCTGTTTCTTTGTTGCTGCTACAGCGGCCGCGACTATCTGCGAGCCCGACTTCGACGCCACGCCGTTGGAGCCGCCAGAGGAGCCAGAGCCCGTCGAAGAGCCGCCGCACCCTGCGATGAAGGCGATCGCGACAGTCGAGATGACGAGCAAAGGACGAGGGCGCATTACCCGACGCTACCAGTGGGCGCCGCCGCCACAGCCTCGGCTGCGCCGAGCCTCACTCGGGATCGGTTGACCGAGCGGCCCTGAGCACTGAGATGTTGCCGCTCACAGTCTTGGACTGGATCGAGAGCTCCTCGAAGGCGCCGCGCTCGCCGCTGGCGGGACGGCCGGGCTCGAGGTCGATGTCACTTCTCACCCGTCCCGACATCGAGACAGTGTCGAAGCGTACGAGCGAGCCGGGCGCCACGGCCACGAAGACGTCGCCACTCACCGAGCGCAGCACGATCTCGCCAGCCGCGGCGCGCTCGATCCGCAAGTTGCCGGACACTGTCTCGGCGCTGGAGCCATGGAGCGCTTCGCCGACGCGGATGTCGCCAGAGATGCTGCGGAGACGAACAGGCGACTCGACTCTTTTGACCTCAATGTCGCCCGACGCCGTTGCCACCTTGCCTCCGCTGGCAACGTGGTCGACCCTGACATCGCCTGAAGCCGTGCGAACGTTGACCGCGCCACCGACCGAACCGACCTGGACGGAGCCGCCTGCCGTCGTGACCTTGACGGGCCCTGTCGCATCTTCGACACAGATTGAGCCCGACGCGGTGTCGACTCCAACCGAGCGATAGCTGCCCCGTGCACCAACCGAAGCCGAGGCTGTGGCCACCTGGATCTCAGCGTCTCGAGGAACCAGCACCTGGGCGCGGACGCCTGCGTCGTCGCCCAACCAGTAGCCTCCCCTAG
>Ga0181517_10005490_pt1 | contig 11188 bp, 5 predicted proteins | sample PEATcosm2014_Bin_31_FD_119748 | JGI IMG/M metagenome (GOLD analysis project Ga0181517, IMG submission 119748) | Peatland microbial communities from MTU Mesocosm Facility, Houghton, MI, USA - PEATcosm2014_Bin01_30_metaG | ecosystem: Environmental > Terrestrial > Soil > Wetlands > Peat | place... | reverse complement strand
CCAACGGCACACCCCGGGGGTCCCAAGAATCTCGTGGCCGAAGGTAAAAAGTTATTCGAGGAGGGTGTCCCAGACGCGAACATACCAGCATGCATGGCCTGCCACGGCGACAAAGCCCAAGGTAGCGATGTGGTCCCCCGCTTGGCGGGGCAGCTCTATGCTTACACGGTCGATGAATTGACCGACTGGGTGCGAGGGTACCGGACAAAGGACCCTGAGAACCCAGAAAATCAAAACGTCATGCAGCCCATAGCGAGCAGCCTGAGCAAGGAACAGATTGCGGCCGTCGCGGCTTATCTCAGCCGTTTGGATTGATGTAGCCGTTCGCTTGCGCTCGCCTCTCTGCGATAGGAGCGGGGAACCGCTACTTCAGAGGTAGAGGTACATAGTTCCCAAATGGCCACCAGTTGAGGCCAACGCGAACGGTGTTAAACGCATCGTCGCGAAGCGTGCCGCCGTTCGCAGTATACGTTCCGGTTCCGGTTGCAATATCCACTGGGTTGTTTTTGCCAAGATTGACGTATTGGTATTCGACCTTGACCGACAAATCGCGCCAGAATTTGTATTCGACGCCGCCTCCGAGGACGTAGCCAGTAACAGTTGGATTTGTGTAATAGTCGGCACCGCTAGTGACCCCCAGATTTGCTTCATTGAGCATCGTGCCCCAGGCCAGGCCGCCAGTGAAGTAAAGGAGCGTACAATCTAACGCGTAGCCGATGCGGCCGCGCACGGTTCCCAGCGCCTCAAGCCTCGAGTGGTAGAAGTCGCCAGCTGCATCCGAGCCTTGGGCATAAACTGAGGAAGCTTGGACATCGGTCTCAATGCCAAGAACGAGTGGGCTGTATCCGAACAAGCCTTGCCAGTTGTAGCCGAACTGCACGCCGCCGAGCCAGCCGGATGGCGACACTCCGCCAAACGGTGCACTGGTCATGGCGATGCAAGCAGCGCTGGTGCAGACGAGCTGGTCGCTTGCGGTGGCCCAGCCGTAGCCTAAGTTGACACCGGCGTAGAAGCCCGCCCAAACCGGGACGGGAATGGCAACGGCCGCGTAGCCGGCAGGCGCTTCGGAGCTGCGATACCAATCGGATGCACCGGCAGGAAGTGCCAGGGCACCGGTCAATGCCAAGCCGAGCAAAGCAGCGTTCTTCATAAGTGGTTCCCCGTTTGATGCATGTTTGCTGTCTACTGGGCAAAGCTCAGGTACGATGCGAGCGCTTCAATTTGAGGCGCGGACAATTTGCCCGCGACACTGGGCATTGGTGGTTTTGCGTCTGGATCGAAGCCTTCGGCCCATTGAACGAGCCGTCTTTTTAAGTAGTGGTAGGACAAGCCCGCGAGACGGGGGATATCTCTGATGCCTTGGGCGTCAGGCCCGTGGCAGGCAACGCAGGGAACAATATTTTCCTCAGGGCTTCCTTCGGAGTAGAGCTTCCTTCCCGCCTCTACGAGCTGCTCGTCCCCATCGCAGGCCGGCTTAGGTTCTACGCTTGATAAAAAGGTGGCCAATTCCGCCGCCGTCCCTGACACCAGCGGTGCCGCTGCCCTCCACATATAGAGCTGAGATAAGGGGTTGTTGCGTCTTTGTTCGTGAAAGCTCTGAAGCTGGCTTTCAAGATAGGCGGGTTGCTGTCCTGCAAGCCGCGGCGCGGTGGCAAATCCCTGGGCCGAGGTCCCGTGGCACATGGCGCAGTTTCGAGTGAAAAGCCTTTCGCCGATGACAAGAGCCTCTTCAGCCGGCAGGGGTGGAGTACAGGGAAAACAGTTTGGCTGACTCTTAGCCTCAGCTTCATACCTTCCGTGCCTGAGCCATATGGAGTCTACATAGGCCGCGACAGCTTCGGTTTCTGCCTTGCTCAGTGAGGCCGCGATGGGCGCCATGGTCGCAGCGGTTTCTGTCTCATACCGCTGATCGCGTTTGGTGCGCCAGTTCCGCAGTTCGTTGACCACATAGGGGTAGCGCTGTCCTGCGAGGCTCGGGTTTTTCCCTGCACCCTGCCCCTGCGGACCATGACAGACAATACAAGCAGGGATATTGTTATCGGAATCGCCCCCTTCGAAGATTTTCTTACCCTTTTCCGCGAGCCCTGCTGGCGCACCTCCAGCTGGAGGGGGGTTGAGCTTATTGAAATGCGCGGCAAGAGCCCTTCCCAATTCTGGGCCGGCATTGTGCACCCTATACATCGGAATGGCGATATTGTTCTCGCGATTCTTCGTAACGAATGCCTTGAGCTGGTTCAAAATGTATTCGGGCTGCTGGTTGGCGAGGCGCGGGATTGTGTACCAGCCCAGAAAGCCCTGGCCCTCGACCCCATGACAGTCTTGGCAGAAGGACAGCTTGGCCTCATAACCTGGGACAGACGTCCCCATGTCACTGGCAAGCGCGGCAAGCGGAAGTGCGGCCAAGATTGCTGTTTGAAGTGCTAATCGTATACTGACGGCTCTTGTCATTTCGATTCCGCGCCTTGCGTTTCCAGTGATTTCCGCCGCTTCTTTCTGAGCTAGAACATGAGCCAGGTATAGAAGAAGACTGTGTCGTTGCCGCTGGCTTTTACAAGACTTCCATTTGCAGCAACGCTGGCCCCGGAGGTCCCGTTAAACTCGTCGTAGTGGGTGTACAGCACACCGATCCGGGCGTTGAACCATGGCCACAAATCCGGGCCGCCATACATGAAGGGCAGGTATGCTAGATCGACGTTCCATCCCCTGGAGTTCGGCGATCCGTTGGGGGAAGGCCCACTAGGCAGAGTCCCATAAATGGCCGCGTCGGTTGTTCCCCAAGTGCTGAAGTACCCGGCGGTAAGGCTGATTTTCCGGTCGTAAATGTAGCTCGCGTTTATATTGAGATCGTTGAGCTGGTCATTTCGATTGGGCACCGCCCCCCCGGTGGCAATCGCATTCGCGATTTCTGCGTTATTTCTTTTATTCTCCCAGATGTAGCTTGCACGCACCGAGAAAATATGCTCCTCGCCGATCCATTGATATTGCGAGTCTACGCCAACATCGAGCGTCGGATCGGTCACACCTGGTACCAACAGCGCAGAGGAGGTGCCAGAACTGGGCTGAGTGTCGGTGTACATGCCGAAAGTGCCGAACATCAGCGAATTTTTGTCCCACGTCTTTTGGTAGGCGACCCGCCAATAGGGCGCCGCATTGGCGAACCTGTCGACGCCAACAGCCCCGCCGGCAAGGTCGGTGAGGAGGCGCGGGGGCAAGGCGCCATAGGCTGTGAATTCCGCATAAATACTGTCATTGATCCAGACATACCCGCCAACACCGCCGACTGCCCCAGCCCACTTCGTGGTGGCAAGCGCTGTGCCAGCGGCAGGAGTTGGGGCTACCTCGCTAACGATAAAGGGGAAGCCCCACGCGGGTATGCTATTCCACACGTCTTGAACGGTCGGATTATTGTTAGCCGTAATGCCGTAAACGATGCTCGTTCCGTCGATCACCCCGGTCTTGGCATAGCGGATATCGGTATTGTCCCAAGTGAAGGCGTTGCCAGGGCGGTCGTAAGTCATCTGGGCGAAAGCGCCCACATCGCAATAGAGCTGGCCCGCGACGAAGAGGCTGAACTGTCCGGGTATCCAATCGTTGTCGTTTATGCTGTTGGGCGGGCTCGTGGGATTGGCATTTTTATTGTTGTAGTGCGTAAAGGTCGCGGGCCAAGCCATTATAGCGAGGGGAATCTGCGTCTTGTCCGTTTCAGCCGAGCCATCGCCACACCTGGTCCCCCCGGCCGTGTAGCCCGTCAGCTTAAACTGGCGGCCATAGGGCGTCAGCTCCGGAAACGCTGTGTGACATGTCGCGCAAGTCTGCCCGGTTTGGCGCGCGTAGGCAGGCACGGCCAGCGCCGCCGGCGGCTGGGCGATTTCTCCGGCCACAAGGGAAAAGAGGCCCGCGGCGATGGATGACCAACTGGACAGCGGAGTAAAGCGGCTGCTTCTTCCAGCTACAACGCACTCGCTCCTGGATGCATTCGGCACGCCGCCGCGTAATGCAATCATCGCCTGTCGCCCCTCTAAGATGCGCGTTTCAGTGGTAGGCGAGTCGCGATGCGGATGTGTGTGCTAAAATCTCCACAGACAGGCTTTTTTTCAAGTATGACATACTTAAGCTGAAGTATTTTGTGCGCAACCAGACCAAGCGTAAGGTTTCATTTTCGTTTCGTCTTGAAAAAAATTTTGGACGCGATTATGAAGTACTGCGCAGCTTTTCGCTGCAAAAGACGCCTTCGGTATCTTTTCTCTGTATCTGGCGCCAAGAACATTGGCATGGCTCTCCACGAACTTGCCAGCAATGTGGGCAGTATGGAGCGCTCTCCGATGATAGCGGCTGCGTCGAGGTGGGCTGGAGCCTTGAGCCCAAGGAGGGCGGTCGGGAAAGCTTCATGATCAGTTGGCACGAGCCTAGCGAGCCCGCTGTCACGGCGCCGTCGCGGGCCGGCTTTGGCTCGATCGTCCTTTGCCGGGTTGCGAGGGAAAGCCTCGATATACAAGTTGAGCTTAACTATGCATCAATGGGGCTGGCCTGGCGGCTTCAATGCCCCGCCGGAGAGGTCAGAGAGGTCGGCCTCGGAAGTTCTCGGCCGCCTTTTTGAGGGCCGCCGCACTTCCGGAATTGGCTCCGAGTGTGAGTGGAGGCAATTTGGGCCGTTCCTGCTCTTGGAGGTTAAGCCGCTGTGCCTGAAATGGACTGAGAAATCCTGGCGGTGACCAAATTGGAAAAGTCCAGGGGCGCGATAAGAACTGAGCCGGCGTGACCGGTTTCGCGGTCTGCGGACGAACACCGCTGATGCATAGTTCAAGAATCATGAATTTTGGGCTTGTTCTCAGCCAGAGAGTCTTTACATCTCATTAAGTTCAATATCTTTGAACAATCAACCGGCGGTGCCACGCTTGCGCAAGCGGTGTCCTCGCTTTCTGGAAAAGCGGCAGCGCACCTAACGGGAGAGATCGATCATGAGCATTCTTTTTGAAGCCCTCACGCTCGGCGAACTTAGGCTGCCGAACCGGATCGTCATGGCGCCGCTTACCCGTGGTGGCCAAACTGAGGACGCCGGGGGCGACATTGGCGAAATACGATTGGTAGCATTTCGCAAGTTGCTTCTTGAGGTGGCGGAATTCCGTCGGCTTGAGGCGCTGTTCCACGGAGCGCGCGGATTCGGTGCCGCAGAACCGCTCCACCCATGCAAGACCGAAGAAGTCGTAGACGATTTGCGGAAAACCTTTCAGGTTCTCCGATAGTTTTTCACCGTCCAGCAGCAGAAACTCGATGTTTTTCTGGTGAAGTTGGGCTGCACACTCTTCGATCTTGTCGGTGCTGTCCGTTGATCGAAGCTTTGCTTGAACACAGAGGAAGAAGAGATCACTTTTGGTCGCCCATTCGTCTGAAAGAAATCTCGCCACAGCTGACCCGATGTCACTTGGGCCGAATGATTTGCGTCGCTTGCTTTGCCACGCAGCATACTTTGCGGTCGAGCGGCGGCGCATATAAATGTCGATCCCACCTTGATCCTGGCCTTCGGTTCCGTAAAGCCGATAATATTCAATGTCGCCGTCCGTTCCGGCAAGCCTAAGGCAGAAGCGTTCGAAGTTTTGCCAAGTCAACTCCCCGAAGGGCAGTATTTGCTCAAGCGTGTCGACCGGCGGCCGAATCGTATCCGTGTCGGGAAGTTCGAGCACCCTGGATGGATTCTCTTCTGTATCCAGCATTTGTGCGTCGGCCATTGGTGGTCGTTCCGCCCTTTACATGAGGCTTCGTTAAAAAGCGATCCCGCGGCGGCTCCACGCGACGATTCTTCAACATACTAGATGATTTAGCGTTGAAGTGGATAGCAAGCAAAGCAGTTATTGAGTGCGTGCTCGATGGTGGGCTGAATTCAAGGCATCACAACAGTGAGATCACATCTCATCGACGTTGTCCGCTTTCCAAGGCCGTGCTGCCCTGTGTAGACATGCATCGCGACGGCTAATCGGAAAAAGTCCCTATGTCCGCTAACTCTGCATTGCGCCGGTGGCGCACCACAACGGAGCTGATCTTCTCGACAGCCGGAATGGGTCAAGGGCAGGCCTCACATGTATCTAATTGACCGGGCAGCCCTTGCTTATCCCAGCGAAATTCGTGCCTCCGGCGATGAGTCCGGTATTGGACGTTCAGCCGCCCAGATTTGCTCAAGTTGAGCATTACGGCCAGCGGCCCAAACGTTGGCGAAGCCTGGCGGCTCTGCTGAGCAGGCCCCTCGCCGCGCCGCCGGCCGCGCAGGGGCTTACGCCGGTCACCGGCCGCGGTTTGCATTAAGTCCATTTTAACGCCGGCGGCATTGAATGGAGGAAGCTTGGCCTTTCGGAGGTTTTGCGTGCAGCGGATCGGCCACCTCCTCGCAACGTTTATCGGAAGGCGGAGAAGCCGCAAGCGCCTTGCTGCCTCTCAATCGCCATTACCGCCGGAAGGCGGGGGTGCGAAGGCCGGCGGCAGCGAAAGCAAGGCGCTGCTGCAGGCTTCGGGCGCCGCCCGCATCTTGAAGGCCGTGCGGGCCTCGCTTGCCGGAGGCGCCGATGTGAACGCCAGTTTTGGCGGCGGCGCGTCCGCTTTGCTTGCGGCATCGGCCGGCGGCCATCCAGCGCCGGTGAAAGTCTTGCTCGCCGCCGGCGCCGATATTTACGTCAAGCACGGCGACGGCAGCACGGCCCTGCTGCTGGCGGCAGCGAACGGCCACCTGGAGGTTGTGCGGGCCTTGATCGCCGCAAAGGCCAATGTGAACGCCACCCGCTCCGATGGCGAAACCGCGCTGCTCCTGGCGGCAGCGAACGGCAATCTGGACGTCGTGCAGGCGCTGATTGCCGCCAGGGCCAACGTGAACGCTGGGCTGCGCGACGGCGACACGCCCTTGCTGAGGGCGGCGGCGAACGGCCACGTGGAGACGGTGCGGGCCTTGCTGGCCGCGAAGGCCAATGTGAACGCGCAGCGCCTCGACGGCAGCACGGCCTTGCTGCTGGCCGCAGCGAACGGGCATTTGGGGGCCGCGCGGATCCTGATCGCCGCGAAAGCCGATGTGAACGCTGCGATACGCAATGGCGACACGCCGCTGCTCAGGGCAGCGGCCAACGGCCACGCAGAGCTTGTCAGGGTCTTGGCCGCAGCCGGAGCGGACATCGACGCCAGGCACCGCAATAAGACGGCGCTGCTCGAGGCGGCCTCGAACGGCCATACTGCGGTGGTGCAGGATTTGCTCGCGGCGGGCGCTGGCATGACCCGCTCGGCTTATAACCGCTGCGCGCTGGCGGAAGCGGCTTCGAAAGGGCACCTTGACGTTGTGCGGGCTTTGATCGCCGCGAAGGCCGATGTCAATGCGGGCCTCGTCCGTGGCGAGAGCGCGCTCTTGCGGGCAGTGGCTGGTGGCCATTTGGACATCGTGCTGGAGTTGATCGCGGCCGGCGCTTATCCGAACGCCGCCTCCCCCGATGGCGAGACGCCCCTTTTGAGGGCGGCGGCCAGCGGTAGCCTGGAGGCCGTGCGGCTTCTGATCGCGGCACGGGCCAATGTGAACGCCACCTCGCGCAATGGCGAAACGCCGCTCCTTTGCGCGGTTGCGAACGGCCATTTGGGCATTGCGCGCGAACTCGTCGCCGCGGGCGCCGACGTGCAAACCCGCTACCAGAACAAAACCGTGCTGCTGACAGCGGCGTCGATGGGAGACCTGGAGACCGTCCGCGCCTTGCTTGCCGCACGCGCCAATCTCTGGGGCAGTGCGCAAAACCGGCAGGCGATCGTAGAAGCGGCGTCGAACGGCCACTTGGCCATCGTGCAGGCCTTGATCGAGGCGGGAGCCGATGTGGACGCCAAGCTCGTTCATGGCGAAACGGCTGTGCTCATGGCGGCCGCGAATGGGCACACGGGGCTCATGCGCGAGCTGATCGCGGCCGGCGCCGATGTAAACGCGAGGCGCGAGGACGGGGCAACGGCCCTGCTGCTCGCGGCTTCGAACGGGCATCTGGAGGCGGTGCAGGTGCTGCTCGCCGCAAAGGCGTATGTAAGCGCGGCATCGGTCTCTGGAGAAACCCCCTTGTTCAAGGCCTGCTCCGGCGGGCACCGGGAGATCGTGCTAGCCCTTCTCGCCGCGAAAGCCGATACGAACGCAAGGCGCAGCGACGGCTACACCGCGTTGATGAGTGCGTTGTGCGCCGGGCATAGGGAGCTGGCCCCGGCCTTGCTCGCCGCCGGCGCAGACGCGAACGCCAATGCCGGCGACGGCAACACGGCCTTAATCGTCGCGTCGTCCGCGGGTTACCTTGACATCGTGCGCGACTTGCTGGCGGGCGGCGCCGATGCACAGCCCAAGCGCTTCGACGGCGAAACGGCCTTGCTCGTGGCTGCCTCCGCGGGCCATTTGGACATCGTGCGCGCGCTTCTCGCCGCTGGCGCCAACGTGCATGCCAGGCGCCGCGACGGCGAAACCGCCTTGCTCAACGCGGCAGCCAGCGGCTGCGTGCCGGTGATCCAGGCCCTGCTCGCCGCGAAGGCCGATGTGAACGCCAAGCGCAACGACGGCGAAACCGCTCTGTTCCTGGCCTTGTCCAAAGGCCGCTCCGAGGCTGCGCGCGCGCTCGTCGCCGCAAAGGCCGACGTGAACGTAAAGCGCAAGGACGGCGAGACGGCGCTGTTCGTGACCGTCTCCAGCGGCGATCTGGCGATGGCTGCAGAGCTGCTCGCCGCCGGCGCCGATGTGAAAGTCCGCTACCACCATGGCGAGACGGCGCTGCATATTGCGGCGGCCAAAGGCGACGCGGAGATGGTGCGGGCCTTGATTGCTGCGCGCGCCGATGTGAATGCCGTGGCGCTGACCGGGGAAACGCCTCTGCTCAAGGCCGCATCCAAGGGATGTGCCGGCACGGCGCGGGCCTTGCTCGATGCGGGCGCCCGCGTAACGCTCAAGGATAACACGGGCGAAACGCCTTTGACCGTGGCCGCGCGCCTGGGCCACCGCGAGGTGGTGCGCCTCTTGAGATCCGCGCTTCCCTTGCCGGGCCGGCTCTGTTTCTGGCTGAAACGCTACGCCTCGGGGCTTCGCGCCGCCGTCTCCCACGCTTCGTCTTAGGAACTCCGGCCGCGGGTTACAGGCGGCCGGGATGGAACGCGATTTGCCCAGCTATTGCGGCCGGGCGAGCACGTAATCCCCGGCGTCGCGGCCGCGGAAATATTGCGGCTCCTGGCTGCGGGAGAGTTCCGCTGCCAGTGCGGCCACACGCGCTTTCACGAAATCGCGCAACCCATCGGCCCGCACCTCGCCCGCGCCATCGCGCGCAGCCCCATTCACCCCCTCCACCAGCGCGTAGGTAAACAGTCCATGCCCGCCGCCGAGCATCTCGTCTTCCAGCGCGAGTTGCTCCGAGCGTGCGGAGGAATAGACCATGATGTTGGCCTCGTAGGCGTCGGAAAGCAGGCGCTGGTTGAAGGCGTTGCCGGAATGGCAGGTGTCGAGAAACAGGATGCGCCGCCCGTTCGCGCCGGTTAGCGCCTCCTGGAACGCGTACCACGGCACGGCGCTGGACGGGCGCAGGAAGCTTCCGCTGCCCCGTGCCGCATCCGTCGGCGCAAAGCGGTAATTCGGCCCGTCATTGATGCCGTGACCGGAGACGAACAGCATTATGGTGTCGTTCTGCTTGGCGCCGCGCAGCATGTCGAGCGCGTCCACGATGTTGGCGGCGGTTGGTGCATCGGTATCCGCCGCGCCGTTTACCAGCAGCCGCTTCACGACGCGCCCGTGCAGCGCGCCGGCGCGCTTCTCCATCGCCTCGGCAAAGGCCTTGGCATCGGCGCCTGCATAGCGGAGGTCATTGCCGGGAAGGTTCGGATATTTGTCCACTCCGATGGCGAGGATATAGAGCGTGCCGCGCTTGTCGAGATCGCCTTCGCCCTCATGGGTGACGCTCACGCTCTCCACGGTCTCGCCGGTATCGTTTACGGCGGCAATGGCGATCTTGTTCGCGCCTTTCCCCAGCGGCACATCGAACGCGAGTTTCCCAGGCGCAATACCGGGTTTGCCCTCTTCCGGCAGTTTCTCCAGAACCTGCCGGCCGTTCACATGGATGCGGATGAGCTTGACCGGGTCGGGCGTGGGCTCAAGCTCAACCGTCACTTGCGCGCGGCCGCCCTTCAGCGCGGCCCCTGCCTCGGGCGAGAGGATGCGCAAGCGCGGCACCGGCTTGGCGAGCAGATCGGCTATCTTGAAATCGGCGCCATGCGCCTGCAGCACCGCCTCCTCCGCCGAGGCGAGCTGGATGGCGCGGGCCACGATGTCCGGCCGGTTCATATGCTGGCGGAGCTGAGCCGCGTTGACATATTCTGCCTCGTGCTCCGGGCCATGGTTGATCTGCCAGCCGATGAGCCTCGCGCCAGCGGGCGAGGAGGCGTAAAAACCCTGCGGCGTCCACATCACCCATTCGCCGTCCGCCCCGCGGAACAGCGTGACGAGCAGTTCGCGCGTCTGGAGGTTCCACAGCCGCACCGTCTGGTCGGCCGCGCCCGAGACGAGAAAGCGGCCATCGGGCGAGGACGCAACGGCCCAGACATCGCCCTCATGGCCCACGAAATCGCCGAGTTCGTTGCCCGCGTGGTCATAGGCGGTGAGCACACCACCAGCGCCGCCCGAGACGATGGTTTTGCCATCGGGCGTGAAACTATAGGACCGGTGGACTAGGCCATTCGTGCCGTCGCGGGCAATGGAGGCAACAGCGCGCCCGTCCTTCGAGATTTCGAGAATGGCTTCATCATAGCCATAGTCGCCGCCCTTTCTATGGCTAAGCGAGAAGCCGCCAAAGCTGGCCTGCGCGCGGCGGAAGGCGCCGGCCTCTGCCTCGATAAGTGCAACAGGCGCACCAAGCGCGCCCTCGCCCATCGGAAGCGTAAGCGAAAACTGCAGGAGGGTGTGTTTATTGGGACAACCGTTTTCTCTTGGGCATGCGTTCACATTACCCCAGCCGATGCGCTGCCCATCGGCTGAAAACCCCGCCGCGAAGACCGGCTGCCCCTGGCCGGCGAGCCGCAACGGCTTGCCATCGGGTCCTGGCCGGAGCTTGCCCGAACGCGGGTCCCAGAGGTGAATCTCCTTGTTGCCGCCACTGGTCGCCGCCCAGCGCCCGTCCGGGCTGAAGGCCGTGGCGAGCACGATATTGTCGTGCCTGGTATAGGT
>Ga0181517_10005489_pt1 | contig 11188 bp, 11 predicted proteins | sample PEATcosm2014_Bin_31_FD_119748 | JGI IMG/M metagenome (GOLD analysis project Ga0181517, IMG submission 119748) | Peatland microbial communities from MTU Mesocosm Facility, Houghton, MI, USA - PEATcosm2014_Bin01_30_metaG | ecosystem: Environmental > Terrestrial > Soil > Wetlands > Peat | place... | reverse complement strand
GGAGCATCGCGGGTACGAGGGGTTTGACTGATGACTGAAAACTGATGACTGACAACTGTTTTCCTCACCTATCCGTATCCCCCAAAACAAAATCCATGCTTCCGATGGCGGCGATCATGTCCGCGAGCAGGCCTCCTTCGACCATTTTCGAGGTGCCCTGGAGGTTGCCGAAGCTGGGCGTGCGCATGTGGACGCGATAGGGCTTGGCGGTTCCGTCGCCGACGACGTAGAAGCCGAGCTCGCCGCGCGGCGACTCGATCACCTGGTAGACCTCGCCTTCCGGCACGCGGAATCCCTCGGTGACGATCTTGAAGTGATAGATGAGGGCCTCCATCTGGGTCTTCATCTTCTCGCGGTCGGGCAGCACCACGTGCTCGTCGGCGGCCTTCCAAGGTCCCTCGGGCATTCCCTCCATGGCCTGCCGCGCGATGCGCGCGCTCTGGCGCATCTCTTCGATGCGCACCTGGTAGCGCGCGTAGACATCGTTCTCGGTGCGCGTGGGCACCTCGAAATCGAACTTCTCGTAGCTCGAATACGGCTCGTCCTTGCGTGCGTCGATCTTGAGGCCGGCGGCCCGCAGCATGGGTCCCGTGACGCCCAGGTCCAGCATATCTTCGAGCGAAATCCTGCCGATGCCGCGCGTCCGCCCAATCCAGATGCGGTTGTTGGTCAGCAGATCCTCGTACTCGTCCACGCGGCTGGGAAACACGTCCAGAAACTTTTTGACCCGCTGCGCCCAGCCCCGCGGGGGCTCCAGAGCCAGCCCGCCGATGCGGAAATAGCTGGTCATCATGCGCTGGCCGGAGAACATCTCGAAAATGCGCAGGATATCTTCGCGCTCGCGGAAGCAGTACAGGAACACGCTCATGGCGCCAATATCCAGAGCGTGCGTGCCCAGCCACACCAGATGGCTGTTGAGCCGCGTCAGCTCCGTCAGCATCACGCGCATCCACTGGGCCTGCGGCGGGATTTCGAGGCCCAGCAGCTTCTCCACCGCCAGGCAGTAGCCCAGATTGTTCGAGAGCGGCGCCAGGTAATCCACCCGGTCCGTGAGGGTCACGGCCTGCTGATAATTCTTGACCTCGAATTCCTTCTCGATGCCGGTGTGCAGGTAGCCCAGCTCCGGCTGGCAGCGCATGATGATTTCGCCATCCAGCTCCAGCACCAGGCGCAGCACGCCGTGCGTGGAGGGATGCTGCGGCCCCATGTTGAGCACCATGCGGCGCGGCCCGCTGGGTTCGCCTTCCACGATGGCGGCGATCCCGCCCGGAATGCCCGATTCGCTCATTGGCTAAACCCTCTGCCCCGTCACGGGATAATCCTTGCGCAGCGGGTGGCCTTCCCAATCGTCGGGCATCATGATGCGGCGCAGGTCGGGATGGTTGAGGAAGGCGATGCCGAACAGGTCGAAGACTTCGCGCTCGTACCATCCCGCCGAGCGCCACACGGAGGTCACCGATTCGATCTCCGGCTTTCCACCGCCCAGGCGGCACTTCAGCCGCAGGCGCTCCTTGCGCTCAATCGAGTGGAGATGATAGACCACCTCGAAGCGCGGTTCCGCCGGATAGCGATCCACCGCCGTGACCGTGCTCAGCCGTATGAACCGGCATTCGCGCTTCAGGAAGCCGCACACGCCCGCAATGGCCCCCGACGCTATTTCGAGCGTCAGTTCGCCGCGTTCGTGCTTTCCCCCAGTCACCGCCGCCGGGTCAAACGTCTCCACCGCCGCGGCTACCGCAAATTCGCGCAGGTTGTCGGGTAGCATCTCGAAAACGATTATCGCTTGCGCCCGGTAGTGCCAGCCCCGGACCAGTCCAGCGCTCCCTTTTTCCAGATATAGAAGAACCCGGAAAGAATCAGCACCACAAATACCAGCATCTCGACAAAACCGAACATCTTCAGGTCGCGGAACACGACCACCCAGGGATATAGAAAAATGGCTTCGATATCGAACAGGATAAATAGCATTCCCACCAGGTAGAATTTCACGCTGAAACGCTGGCGCGCGTCGCCGGTGGGTACGATCCCCGATTCGTACGGCATGTCCTTCACGCGGTTGCGAACGCGCTTACCCAGCAGAAAAGAAACCGTCAGCAACCCCGCCGCCAGCGCCATCGCCAGGATGGCCTGCGCCAGGACCGGGAAGTACAGCTCCGTATACGAATTGGGCATGAGTTCGGGGGAAAGAAGGCCTAAATTCGACTATAATTGTTTCAAAACAGGGGTGTCAACAACATGCCAATCCCTATCCGCGTGAACGGCGAAGAACAGGCGGTCCCCGAAGGAGCCACCATCCTCGTGCTGCTCAACCAGTTGCGGCTCGATCCGGCCCGCGTCGCCGTGGAACTCGACCGCCGGATCGTCAAGCAGGCCCACTGGACCACCACGACTTTAACGGCCGGCTCGGAGCTCGAAATCGTACAGTTCGTGGGTGGAGGCTAACGGGCGCCGCGAGGCGGGCAGGCTTCCGCCCGCCCGCGCCATACTTACTCGAAGCTTCTCACCGCCGAGGCCTCGCTCTCGGCTATGTCGAACACCGTGTAAAGCTTAGTGATCTGCAGCAGGTCTTTGACTCGCTTGGTCAGGTTCAACAACTTCAACTGCCCGCCGCTATTGGTCACGGTGGTGAACCCCGAGACCAGCTCGCCAATCCCCGAGCTGTCGATATAAGACACGCTGCCGAGGTTCAGCAAAATCTTCTTCTGCCCGTTGCTCACGAGCTGACGAATGGTGTCGCGTAAGGCGCTGGAACCCTCGCCCAGAGTGATGCGGCCTTCCACGTCAACTACGGTCACGTCGCCTACTTGCCTGGTACTTAAACTTACGCTCATGTACGATCCTCCTGATTTAACGGCGCCTTATTGTGCTGTCACGTACTTTACGAGTATAATTTCGGTCCCACCGGGATCCAAACGCCGCAACTGGACCTCGTCCATAAAGGACCGAATCAAAAAAATCCCCCGGCCCGAGGCTCGCATCAGGTTCTCCGGAGCCACCGGGTCCGGCACGCACTCGAAATCGAAGCCCTCGCCCTCATCGGCGACCCGAACCGTCAGCTTAGCTCCGTTGCGCTCCACGCGGAACTGGACCTTTTTGTTTTGATTGTACCGATTGCCGTGGGCCACCGCGTTGACCACGGATTCCCGAACAGCCATCCCGATCTTTATCAGATCTTCCTCGCGGAAACCGGCCCGTTTGGCCACCCCCAACGCCAGTTCCTCGGCGCTATCCACGCTGTCCAGGGTCGAATCCAGATATCGTTCCACGCTTTCCGGTCCTTGGCGTCGTTCATCCCGCATACATAAGAACAGCCCGTTGGCTAGGCCAAATCGAATCGACAGAATAAATTACGGCGCTTGGCAAAGTCAAGGATCGGCCCGCGGACTGGCTCGCGGCAGCCCTCTACTGCTCGCCTCGCCGGGGCAGCGCGCCAGCCAGAAAATCGGAGAAATCGCGCTTCAATTTGGCGTGCGAATCGGCGTCGATGTACAGCATGTGGCCCGACTGGTACAGATCCCAGCCGATGCGCTTGTGCATTTCCGGATTCAGACCCATGTGGTTGAAGGTGTGCTCGACGGCGAAGTACGGCGTGGCCAGGTCGTAGTAAGCCGCCGCGATCAGCACTTTCATGTAGGGATTCTTCACCATGGCCTCGCGCAGCGGGTTGGTGGTATCGCCGTAGCCGTTCTGGACGTTCCAATCCCAGGGCTGTATGCCGCCGCCCAGCGTGTAGTAGTAGAGATCCGTCTTATACCCCAGCTCGCCGCGGATGTAATTAGTGAACGCGGCGGTGAATGGCGGTGAAACGAGTGTCCCCGAAGGGTCGAATTCGCTGGTCTCGCCCACGTCCATGCTGGAAGGCCCGGTCAGCCGGCCGTCGTAGCGCCCGATGGTCTCGTGCCGGTCGCGCAGCAATTCGCGCGTAAAGTGCGCCACGTCCCAGCGCAGGTTGCTCTCTTCGATATAGCCCGTCCCGATCCCCGTGTAGCGCGCCAGCTTGGCCACCACCGCCTTGCGCTCGGCCGGCGGCAGGGCGTCGCCCTTGTTCAACGCCGCGGCGTATTCTCCCAGCGCGAAATCCTCCACTTCCTTGAGGAATGAGGGCAAGTCTTTGCGCAGCAGCTCCGTGGCGGCCTTCTTGTGATACCAGGCGTCGGCCGCGTACGTGGGCAGCTCGAGCTCGTAGACCAGGTAGTCGCTGTGGCTCCAGATGGTCTCGAGGTTCAGCGTGGTGCCGATCAAAACCAGCCCGTTGAACGCGATTCCCCGGTCAATGAGGTATCCCGCGAGGCCCGCCGCGCGGAAGGTTCCGTAGCTCTCCCCGGCGATGAACAGGGGCGATAGCTCCCGCCCGTTGCGCGTGATGTACATGCGCATGAATTCGCCCACCGATTGGATATCGCCGCGCACACTGTTCATGCGGCGCGCCACCTCGATGGTTTTGGCCCGGCTGTAGCCAGTACCCACGGGGTCGATAAATACCAGATCGGTCAGATCGAGCCAGGTGTCCGGATTGTCCTTCAGCTCGAAGGGAGGCGGAGGCATGCTGCCATTGGGCAGCAGTTTGGGGCTGCGCGGCCCCATCCCGCCCATGTGCACCCACACCGAAGCCGCCCCCGGCCCGCCGTTGAAGCAAAATGTCAGGGGACGCCGGGCGTCATCCTTGACGCCATCCAGCGTGTAGGCCATGTAGAAAATGTGGGCTTCAACGGTGCCGGAGGGATCGTTCAGCGGCATCTGCCGACGATCATGGCCGGCTGGCCGTTCACGGTCGCTTTGCGCCCTACCGGATCCCGGCCCTCGAAGAATCGCCGCGCAAAGGCCTGATTGACGATGATAACCGCCGCCGACTTCGGATCGTCGTCCTTCTCGGAGAACTCGCGGCCGGACAACACCGGAATCCGCATGAGTTCGAAATATCCCGGCGCCACCAGCGTACGAGAGACCCTGGACTCGGTCAGCCCATCCCGCGTGTAGCCATCGATGCGCACGCTTTCCCAGGGAGGATCGCCGAACCCCAGTGGAACGCAATCGGCATAGCTCACCTGCTGAACCCCCGCGGCTCGTACGAGGCGCAGCCGCAGGTCGCGATCGAAGTGTATCTCCTGGTCGCGGGAGTAGCCCGCGGAGGAAAGATACATGCGGACTACCAGCACGTTGTGGGAATCGAAGCCGGGTTGGACGGCGCGGGCATTTCGGAAACTGCGCTGAAACAGGCCCGCGCCGATCAGCGCCACGGCCGCCAGCGCCACTTCGAAGACTACCAGCGCGGCGCGGGCCCGGTGGGAGCGCGCACCGGACATGCCGCTGCGCCCGCCCTCCTTGAGCGTCTCGTTGACCGGAATGCGGCTCGAATAGAGCGCCGGCACGATAGCCGAGAGGATCGCGGTGAGCAGGCAGACCAACATCGTGAAGGCCAGCATTGAGGGGTTCATCAGCCGGGAACCCAGCGATGAAAGCGCGGCGGAGACAGGCAGATCGGTCGCGGGCAGCAGGTACCCCAGCGAGCTACCCATCCAGGGCGCGAGCATTATCCCTACCAGCGCGCCTCCGCCCGCCAGGAGCGTCGCTTCGCCAAGCAACTGCCGCACCAGCCGCGCGCGGCTGGCGCCCATGGCGATGCGGATTCCGAACTCCCTCTGCCGCGATACCGAGCGCGCCAGGAGCAGGTTGGCGACGTTGGCGCAGGCGATCAGCAGCACCACGAACGCCACCGCCATCAGAATGCGCAACGGGTTGAGAAGCAGGAACTGCGCCCCGCTGTTGTGCGCTTGCCACACGGGCAGCAGCGTGGCACTGAAACCGCGGTGCGTGCGCGGGTAGGCGGCGGCGATTCTGGCGGCCACTGCCTGCACTTCGGAGCGAGCTTGATGAGTGGTGACGCCGGGCTTCAGCCGCGCCATAAGGTTGTAACACCTCGACCCGCGGTCGGCGCCAGTCCAGGAATAAACACCGCCCATCTCATGGACTTGGCTCAAGGGTACCCAGATGTCCAGGGCCAGCCCGCCCATGGTTCCTTGGAATTCGGGCGGAAGAACGCCGACGATGGTGAGCTGATGGCCGTTGACGCGCCCCATTTTGCCGATCACACCCGGGTTCGCTCCATAGCGGCTGCGCCAGAGCCGGTCCCCGATCACCGCTAGCGGAAAGGCGCCCTGCTCGTCGCGATCCTCTGCGGGCAGAAACACACGGCCGAGTGCCGGCTTCACTCCCAGCACCGTGAAGTAATTAGCGGATACGACCTCACCGAAGATCCGCTGGGCATCGGCCTCCAGCCCTATGGTGAACGGCATGAAGTGCGTCGCCACAACTCCGGAGACCAGGGTCAGGTTGCGCTGGTAATCGCGGAAATCGGGATGCGAGGATATCGTCGGCTCGCCATCGGGGGACACGCCCTCGATCGCCGCCAGTGCGCTCGAATGCGCGGCGCCCGGAATCGGATCGAGCAGGATGGCATCGATCCAACTGAAGACGGTCGTGGTGGCGGCGATTCCCAGGGCCAGGGTCGCGACGGCCACCGCTGTGAAGGCCGGCTGCTTGCGCAGCATACGAAGAGCGATGCGCGGTTCGTCAAACATCTCGGACTCCTAAGTATGCAAGGCGCTGGCCAAACCGAAAACCCACGCAGATTCGGCCTCCGGCTGGCTTGGGCCGATCGCGGGTGTCCGGTTCCGGGATTAGGCGCACACACTGGAACGGCACCTCACTCGAAGCGCAGCGCGGTCACCGGATCCACGCGGGTGGCCCGGCGCGCGGGAACATAGCTGGCCGCCAGGGATACGGCGCTCAGAAACACAATCGCGAACAGGAATGCAAACGGGTCGGCGGGGCTCACCCCGACGAGCAGGCTGCCGACCACGTGCGCTAATACCAGCGCCCCGGCTATCCCCGCGACGAGGCCCGCGGCCGTCATCCCCATGGCCTTCTGCGCCACCATCACGAGCACCGCCGAGCGCGGCGCCCCCAGGGCCATGCGGATGCCGATCTCGTGCGTCCGCTCGGTGACCGCGTAAGCCATCACGCTGTAAAGCCCGAGGGCCGCCAGCATCAGCGAGAGCAGGCCGAGTCCGGTCAGCAGCATGGCCGCGACCTTCTGCGGATAAAGGGAAGCCTGCGTATATTCATCGAGCGGCATGGCGTCGTAGAGGCCCGTGCTGGCGTCGAGCGCCGCGATCTCATGGCGCAGGGTGGCCCGCGCGGCATCCGGGTCGCCGGCCGTACGGATGTAGATGAGATTGTTATCCCCCGTTCCGAAGGCTTGCGCGAACGGCTCGTAGAAGAACGGGTGGGGAGCTTCGGCGGGGCTGATCTGCTTGCTGTCCCGCACCATGCCCACAATTCGGCAGTGATAGCCGCTGACAAACGCCATGCGGCCCACCGGGTCGGCTCCACCGTAAAACCGGCGGGCGAATGCCTCGTTGACAATCATCACGGGCGCCGACGTGGGGTCGTCCCGCTCGCTGAAATCGCGTCCCGAGAGCACCGGAATCTTCATGAGCGCGAAATAGCCGGGCGCCACCAGCGTGCGCGACATCCTGAATTGATCCTGGATATCCCGCGAGTAGCCGTCCACAAGGACCGTCTCCCAGGGGGGGTTGCCGAACCACAGCGGCACCCAATCGGCGTAGGTTACCTGCTGCACGCCGGGTGCGTTTTCCAGGCGCAGGCGCAGCGAGCGGTCGAATTGCCGCTCCTGGTCGAGCGAATAGCCGGACGCGGAAAGATACAGCCGGGCCACCAGCACATTATGCGGGTCGAAGCCCGGGTGTACGGCGCGGGCGTTCTGGAAACTGCGCTGGAACAACCCGGCGCCGATCAGCGCCACGGCCGCCAGAGCCACCTCGAAAACCACCAGAACGGCCCGTGCCCGGTGCGAGCGCGCGCCGGTCATGCCGCTTCGGCCGCCCTCCTTGAGGGTCTCGTTCACGGGTATGCGGCTCGAGTAGATCGCCGGCACGATGGCGGCGAGAATGGCTGTCAGGAAGCAGACCAGCATGGTAAAAGCCAGCACCGAAGGCTTCAACGGCCCGCCGATCGACCCCAGGGCGGTGATGGGCAGATCGGTCGCGGGCAGTAGGTAGCCCAGCGAATCGGCCGTCCAGGGAGAGAGCACCGCGCCCACCAGCGCGCCTGCGGCAGCCAGCAGTAACGCTTCCATGAGCAGTTGGCACACCAGCCTGGTGCGGCCGGCGCCCATGGCGATTCGGATGCCGAATTCCTTTTGCCTAGAAACCGAACGGGCCAGCAGCAGGTTGGCGACATTGGCGCAGGCGATCAGCAGCACGACCAGGGCCACCACCATCAGGATGCGCAGCGGATTCAGCAGCAGCGCCTGCGCCCCATTATGCGACTGCCAGACCGGCCGCAGGGTCGCGGACGTGCCGTGGTGGTTGCGCGGGTATGCCGCGGCGATCCTGGCCGCCACCGCCTGCACCTCCGAGCGCGCGCGACTGAGGCTCACGCCCGGTTTCAGCCGCGCGAAAAGATCGAAGAATCTGGCGCTGCGGTCGCCGCCGGTCCACTCCGTCGCGGCACCCATCTCCTGGATCTGGCTCAAGGGCACCCAAACGTCGAGGGTCAGTCCGCCCATGCTGCCGTGAAACTCCGGCGGGACCACGCCCACGATGGTGAGCTGGTGGCCGTTGACGCGTTCCACTCTCCCGGCCACGTTGGGATCGGCGTGGAAGCGGCCGCGCCACAACCGGTCGCTGATCACGGCGATGGGAAACGCGCCCCGGTCGTCGCGGTCTTCCGCCGGTAGAAACACCCGGCCGATCTCCGCCCGAACGCCGAACACGGCGAAATAATTCGCCGACACCACCTCCCCGAACACGCGCTGGGCATTGGTCTCGCGGCCCATCGTGAACGGAGTGAAATGCGACGCTAGCACACCCGAGACCAACGTGAGCTGGCGCTGATAATCGCGAAAATCCTCATGTGCGGTCCCCATGGTCTCGCCTTCGGCCGAGATGCCATCGAGCACGGCCAGTTGCCCCGAATCTGGTACGCCGGGGATGGGATCGAGCAGGATCGCGTCTATCCAGCTGTAGACCGTGGTGGTGGCGGAGATTCCCAAGGCCAGCGTCACAACCGCCACGGCCGTAAAGGCCGGCTGCTTGCGGAGCATTCGAAGGGCGATGCGCAGTTCGTGGAACATTTCAGACTCTCCAGTGTGCAACGCGGTTGCCAGCCCCGAAACTCAATCCGGCCAGCCGCCCGGCCCCGATCGCCCGGCTCGCGGGTGTTCGCTTTTGGGACGGCGCGCACAATGCAGCCGCACATGCCCGTAACTCAAAGGACCGCAAAGTACTTTCACTAGTACAAACGGTACGTCCAGAGCGTTCGCCGGGGCTTTACACTAGGGCTGGATGGCCACTGCATACGTCTTCGTTTACCTGCAATTGCTGGACTTTCTGACCACGCTGGTGGGCTTGAAGATGGGCGCCAAAGAAATGAGCCCGTTCATTCTGATGCTGATGCACTCGGGTCCCGGCGCGGGGGTGGCGTTATCCAAGCTCCTGGCGCTGATTCTCGGCGGAGTCTGTGTGTGGGCCAAGAAAGATCACCTGATGCGCTGGATCACCTACTGGTATGGCGGTCTGGTGGTCTGGAACCTCATGGTGATGCTGGCCGCGTAAATGGCGGCACTCAGCCACCCCTCCACCGCGGAAACGCAGAGGCGCGGAGAATCCGAGAAGAGATGCCGCCGCAACGCACGCGACCGCTCTGTAAATCCCCCCTCCTCCGCTTCCTCCGTGCGCTCAGGTTTTGACTTATTCGCAGGCGCCCTCACCCGCGATCTTAGTTCGATACCCTATTCCTGATTCCGCGAAGCTCCGCGTCTCCGCGACTCCGCGTTGAGCTGGTTTGAAGCCCCCGGCAGAGCAACATACCCTCACCGCCACAGCAAAGACGACGTCAGCAGCATGGCCGCAAGCAGGGCGACTTCCGCCAGAGTGCCGCGCCACCCTAACCGTTCGGAAATAGATCCGGCAATGCTTTCCAGACCGTGCTTCCACATGGCTTTCCCACCGGTAAACTTCGAATCTGCACCCTCCCACTCCGGTCGACATACACCTGGTAGAGAGGCACATCGGATTCCTTCACCACGTAACCGCCCGCCTGCATCAGCCAGGAATCCACGTAGCTGGCGGTCACCACGGGATTCGGTTCGAGCGCCCGCACGCGAAACTGCCACGTAGAGGGTTCGTAATTGGCATAGCTGAAACAATGGCCTATGCACGCGCGGTCGATCATATGTTCAAGGGCGTTGACGCGCAGGTTCGGATCGATCACCGAGCTGATCACCCGCTGGCCCGTGCTCAGTTCCGCCACCGCACCCTGCATGCGATCCTCCAGCGAATTGAGGGCCCGTTCGTCGCGATAGAGGAAGACGAAGAAGACCGCCGCCACCGCCACCAGCGCGTAACGCTCCCAGGCGCGCGGGTGGGCCGTTCCCAGCAGGCCGCACACGCAGATCCCCACCCCCAGCGACATGCGCTCGGCGATAAAGGCCAGCGAGTGGTGGAAGCCGGGAATCAGAATCGTGGTGGGCAGAATGAAAACTCCCGCCGCGCTCAGCGCGCACAACTGGAAGGTGACGCTCGAAGCCACCTGCCGCGATCCCGACTCGCGCATCAGGTTCAAAAACAGCAGCCCCCAAGCCAGCAGCAGCGCAATCAGTACGCCGTAATATTTGCCGTCGAAGACCCACACCTGGTCGGCGCCGGTCGTCAGGACGATCTGCTCGAACGACCACCGCGAGACCAGGGTCGCCTCAATCGCCACACGCAGAAGCACCGTAGCCACGAGAGACCCCACCACGATGTACGTCCGCCACCGCGGCCCGAACCTGCGCGCCAGCCACAGGAACATCAGCAGGCAAACGGTCCAGGCCACCGGCAGACCATGGGCCACGTAGGCCACCGCCAGTACCGCCACGGCTACGGCCACGCGGCGCGGCCGCAGATCCCAGGCCAGAGCCAGCGCCCAGAAACATAGCCCCAGGCTGAGGTAGAAATTGAAAAATCCCATGTGGAAGACCCAGCCATAAGCCAGCATGGCGATTGAGGGCATCAGGTACCAGCACACCCGCCCCGTCACCGCCCGGACATAGGCGAAGGCGCCCCACACGAAGACCAGGACCACCAGCGAAACCGAGATACGCTGGGCGGCTTCGGCGCCCAGG
>Ga0181517_10005488_pt1 | contig 11192 bp, 13 predicted proteins | sample PEATcosm2014_Bin_31_FD_119748 | JGI IMG/M metagenome (GOLD analysis project Ga0181517, IMG submission 119748) | Peatland microbial communities from MTU Mesocosm Facility, Houghton, MI, USA - PEATcosm2014_Bin01_30_metaG | ecosystem: Environmental > Terrestrial > Soil > Wetlands > Peat | place... | reverse complement strand
GCCGTGGACTCGTCGGGGAATATTTACGTCGCCGATACCGGCAACCACTGCATTCGGGAGATACGCGTGAGCAAAATCATTACGACCATAACCGGCGACGGGACACCAAGCTACTCTGGCGACGGAGGAGCCGCGATCCGGGCGGAGCTCTGCGCTCCCCGCGGCGTGGCAGTGGGCCCGGCAGGTCGTATCTATATCGCGGATACGGGCAACAACTGCATAAGGATTGTGGACAGGAGGGGGAACATCGCGACTATAGCGGGGAATGGCGTCCCGCTCTTCATGGGCGAGAGGAAAGCCGCGATCTCCGCGTATCTGAATAGCCCCGATGGCATAGCTGTCGACTCCTCGGGAAATGTATTCATATCGGACACCCTCAATCAACGCGTCCGAAGGATAGGCGCCGACGGGATCATCGAGACGGTCGTCGGCACCGGCGCGCAAGGCGAAGCCGGCGACGGTTTCCCGCCTGCCTCCGCGGAGCTGAGCTATCCCTGCGGGATAGCGGTCGACACGTCCGGAAACGTTTATATAGCCGATTCGAAGAACAACCGCGTCAGGAGAGCCGGCCAGGGCCATGGCTGAGCGATCTCGGGGCGCCCGACATATCGAGGTCCCGGCCGCCGTATCAGCCTGTTCGGGCCAATTTTCCGATCTGTCCCGTCCCGCTTTTCAGCTTGTCCAAGCCGACTTTTCTTCCTGTCCTATCCCGCGTTTCAGTCTGTTCAGGCCGACTTTTCAGTCTGTCCCTTCCCGCATTTCAAGCTGAAAAATCCCCCACAACACTAGAATTCGGCCGCCAGGCTCATGCCCCGGGCCTCCCCGCGAGCGTAGTAACTTCGGAACGCGTGTCAGCAGACACGTCGCGTCAGTAGACGCGGAGGAGAAACGCCATGGCTCTCAAGATCGCAGTGCTCAAGACCTTCCTGCCCAACTGCCCCCGCCCCTACGTCGTGCGCTCTTCCAGCTCGGACATGGTCGAGTACGACAGCTTCGTCGAAATCATGGCCGCGGGCCGCACCACTCTCTCGCAGATCGACATCCTGGCCGCCATGCAGCTCTTCAAGGAGGAGCTGTGGAAGCAGCTCGTCGAAGGCAGGACGGTGAAGACGCCGATCGGTTCCTTCTATATGAGCGCTGCGGGAAGCATGGGCTCGCTCGACGAGCCCTATCTGCCGAAGGACCAGACGAACAACCACGAGCTGCGTCTCCACCACAGGGCCGAGAGAGCCTTCGAGAAGTCGATCGCCGGCGCGGTCGAGATCGCGCGCGAGGAGAGGCCCAATCTGTCCGTCCCGAACCTGTGCGCGGTGCTGGCCGCGGGCGAGGTTTCCGGTCTTATCCGCCCGAGCGGGATGGTCCGGATCAAGGGACTCCGCCTCCGCTTCGACCCGATGTCTTCCGACCAGGGAGTCTTCTTCGTCGACGCGGCGGGAGCCGAGACTCGATCGCCTTTCTATCCTCTGATACTGCCCGGCACGGTCCTGGCGAGCGTACCCGGGGCCCTGGTCCCGGGCGCCTACGCGATCGTGCTCCGCGCCGCGGTGAACGGCAGGGACGTCCGCGAGGCCCGCTTCGAGGCTGTGACGATCTCGGCCTGAAGCGGATTCGGCGGGCTCTTGAACTGGGAGGCCCGGCGGCGGCATCTTGGGATCATGGCTGGCACTGGCCTGAACGACAAGCTGAGGAGCGCCTTCTTCCTCACCCTGCTCATCCTGGCCGTCGAGGCCGCGGGCAGCCTGCTCTCGCATTCCTTGACCCTCCTGTCCGACGCCGGGCACGTCCTGTCGGACGCCGTCGCTATCGCCCTCGCATGGTACGCGGCCATCCGCGCACGGCGAGACTGCACGCGCACGGCGAGACTGCACGCGCTCGGCGACGTGGGCGCATCGGCCGGCGTCATCCTCGGAGGCCTGGTCATCTCGCCGACCCGGAGTGGAAGGCATCCACGACCTTGCAGGTGGAGTTGGCCGACTGCGCGCGGCAGGAGCTGTACTGCGACCTTCACGGTTGCGCGCATGCCCATCTCCATCGCGAACATGGCTGAGGCGATGCATAGTGGCCTCGGCGAGCGGAAATCGGCGATGCCCGGACCCGGGGCCCAAGCCTCGGGAGCGCATACACGGACCGGATGGCCTTGACCTTTTATTTTGACGGTAGTATCTCATACCTGTCGTACCGAGCCGCCAGCGCTAATACGGAGTACCTATTGAATCTGATCGAATGGCCGGGAAACCTGGAGATGGGAATACCCCACATTGACGACCAACACCGTATCCTTGTCGCTATAGTCAATAAGCTTTACGCGAACGTGAGCCAAGGAATTCGTCAAGGAGATCTCGAAGAGAGAATCGACGAGCTATTGGCCTATGCCGAGATGCACTTCGAATGCGAAACGCGGTATTTCAGGGAGTACAATTTTCCAAGCGCTACGGCTCATGAAGGCGAACACGCGAATTTCGTTCGCATTGTCAAGGATTGCAAAGCTCGTCTTGCGATCGACGACAAGGAGACTGCAACGGGACTTCTGTACTTCCTTGCCTCCTGGCTATCCAAACACATCGGTCAGGAAGACCACAAATTGGCGCGTGCCGCGAACCTGATCCGCGCATCGTCGTTATCTACAAATAGCAACACCCCAAGCTGACCTTTCTTGGAAGAATCCCGAAAACCATAAGGTGGTGGCAAAAATCCTCACTAGGGCCGGGCGAAACATCGGCTCGGCCCGAAAGCAATATAGGGAAGCTCTAACCCGGATTCCTCACCGCACCTGGCGCCCGCGATCTCGAACTCATCATCGCCGGGCCCCCCAATGTCCGAGCCCGAGGATGCGGGACTAAAAGGCCGCCATCCTGCGTCATCAAACCAAGTCCGGATCTGACGGCGGCACATGTTTCAGTTGGCGGTCTTCAGCGTTTTCGCCGCATTTTCGATCAATGTGGCCACGGCCGCGGGTTGCGATACATAGATCGCGTGGCTGCCCTTGGCTTCGACAACCGTCGCGCCGGCCCGCCTCGCCATCGAGCGCTGGGCATCAGGTGGGATCATCTTGTCGTCGGTCGCGACAAGATACCAGCTGGGCTTTGTCTTCCATGCCGGCCGAGTAACTGCGCCGCCCAATGCGGCAACGTTGGCGGGAACCTGCGAGTCCGCCATGAAGGCAGCCTGCTCGGCGGCAACATCGCCGGCAAAGGATGCCGCGAACTTCGCCTTATCGAGAAACAGGAACCCGTCTTGCGGAGGCAGGATAGGCGGCAAGGGCGCACCAGGCGCCGGGTTGGCGATGAGCGTGGTTACCGACTCGCCTGCATCGGGCGCAAACGCCGTGATGTAGACGAGGCCCGCGACCTTGGGATCGGTGCCGGCTTCCGTGATGACGACGCCGCCATAGGAGTGCCCCACGAGAAGAACCGGGCCCGATTGCGCGGCGATGATCTGCTTCGTGGCGCCAACGTCGCCCTCCAACGAGATGTTCGGAATTTGCACGACGCCGACGGCATAGCCGTCTTTTTTCAGGATCCGGTACACGCTCTCCCAGCCCGAGCCGTCGACAAAATTGCCGTGAACGAGAACTATGCTCGCCACGGCCGAACCAGCCACTCCCGGCATGTTCTTCTCCTTGGTCGGAGTTTTAATCGTACGAGTCTATATCCTACGCAATATAAGATGCTTCGGCGGGGCAACAAAGGCAAGCGCTTGTTCGGCGGGGCCCGGGCTACGGTTGCTTACCCGGGTTCTCGTAAACGCCAATAATGAGGAGCCACGCGCCTGAAATGAAAAAAGCGAAGGAGAGCACCATAGCTACGGAGGCCACGTAAAGTCCGGCAACATATCCTGATATAAGTACGATAGAGCCAATTATCTGAGCTATGTAACAAGTTGTGCCCACGATAAAGCGACCGATGCTGAGCCCCACCGAGCTTCTCCCCATTTTTTTGGCCCGGATGTATACTCGTATGTAAGTAATCGTCGGAACGATCGAAACGACCAACCATTCAACCCCGACCCATAGATAGTTTTGATTTCCAATGAGGGCGAATCCGCAGACCATGAAGACGGCAGTGAAGCCCGTCAACGTCGCTATGGCACGATTTTTATGGGTTGCATCCCGAGTGATGATCGAAAGATTGATCGACATGGCTATAAACACCAAGCCCGCGAGAGCCGCCGCTCCGCCTCCTACCATGACGAAGAAATTTTGCCATTGGTCGATACCCATTATTTTTCATGATACTAAAAGAAAAAGGGAATGGACAGGTCCTTCGTTCCGTCAATTCTGATCTCGAGCTCTACCGAGGATTTCAAGGGAAGAATCATGATGAGCCCTCCCATGATGCAGAGCAAATTAAGCCCGGCGATCGCGACACAAAAAGGGGATATACCGAAAAGGCATTCGCCGGCGTCGGGGCGTCGGCCCGACTTCACTGCGCGACGCGCGGATACACCAATGCGCCGATGCCCAGCAGGACTGCCACAGCCGCGAGAAGGATCCCGATGTCCAGGCCGAACCCGTACATGCTGGACCCGCCGGCGATCATGAGCGAGCGGAGCCCGTCCACTTCGTAGGTGAGGGGGTTGCAATGCGAAATCGCCTGCATCCATCGCGGCATTATCGAGATGGGGTAAATCGCGCTGCTCGCGAAGAAGAGCGGCATGGTCAGGAGCTGCCCTATGCCCATGAAGCGCTCTCGCGTCTTTACCAGGCAGGCGATGACCAGCGATAGCGTCGAGAAGAGCACCGCCCCGAGAATGACGACCAGGAGGACTCCAGCCAGCGCGAGGGGGTTGAAGTTTATCTTCACGCCCAACAGACCCGCGAGGACGTAGATGATGACCGCCTGAGACAGGGCCTTCAGACTCGCCGAGAGTCCCTTGCCCAGCACCAGGGCCGCGCGGGGCGTCGGGGTCGCCAGGAATTTATGGACGATTCCCAGATCGCGCTCCCAGATTATCGCTATGCCGTAGAAAATGGAGATGAAAAGCACGCTTTGCGCGAGGATCCCCGGGGAAAGGAAATCGAGGTAGGGGACGCTTCCCGTGGGAATCGCCCGGATGCCGGCGAATACCTGGCCGAAGACCAGCAGCCACAAAGCCGGCTGCGCGGCGCGCGTGATGAGGTCGCTCGGATCGTGCCGTATCTTGCGCGCTTCGAGCTCGGTTATGACGAAGGTCTTGTCTATGAACGCGCTTATCGCCCCGAAGGGGCCGCTGCGGCGCCGCAGGCTGGATTCATCCGACCCGCTGCTCGGTTTGTCTTTCTCTAGCGGCACCACTGTATCCTCCTCCAGACTCCAAGGAAACCCCGGCGTAATGGACGAATACGTCGTCGAGGGTGGCGTCTTTCTTCCCCAGCGCGGCTTTCAGCTCCGCCGGAACGCCGATTACGGCCGACTTGCCCCTGTTCATTATCAGAACGCGGCCGCAGAGCTTGTCGGCCTCTTCCATCAAATGCGTCGTCAGGATGATCGTCGTGCCGTATTGATTGCGCAATTGCTCGATATGCTCCCACACCGCGTTACGCGCCAGCGGATCGAGCCCCACGGTCGGCTCGTCGAGGAAGAGGACGCGCGGTCTATGGAGCATGGATTGGATGATCTCCAGCCGCCGGATCATCCCGCCGGAATATGTGTGTACGAGCTTCTCGGCGGACTCGGAGAGTCCCATGAAGGACAGAGCGTCGCGCACCCTCTTCTCCCGCTCGGCGCGGGGGATGTCGTAGAGCTTGGCGAAGATGAGCAGGTTCTCGTAGCCCGTGAGCGTTCCGTCGGCCGATAGCATCTGCGGCACGTAGCCGATGATTCTACGCACCTCGGTGGCGCTGCGGACGATGTCGAAGCCCCCGACGAGAGCGGTGCCGGAATCGGGCGGCAGCAGCGTAGTCAGCATTTTGATCGTCGTCGTCTTGCCGGCGCCGTTCGAGCCCAGCAGCCCGAAGACCTCGCCGGCCTCCACTGCGAAGGTCAGATCGTCGACTGCCGTCAGGGACCGAAAGCGGCGCGTGAGCGCCTTTGTCTCGAGTATGATCATGGAATTGCGCGACCTCCCCCATGGATTAATCATTGCCGGCGCCCTCCGTGCGAAAGCGCGCATAGCGGGGCAGCCCTCCTGTGCTCAATCGCCGATCGCGCGTTCCGTTGCCAGGATCGCGGCATCGATATGTCCGATGGAGCTATGCCGTAGTCCGTTGGAGTACGCATTGTCTTCTTCTTGGGAAACGTCGATTCGGGCTTTATTCAGGTAATCGATAGCCTGATGGAGCATACCCTTGGCATCCGGAAGCTCGTCGGGCTGCGGATAATCGTTTATGCCTTTTTCGTCATGGAGCGACGCCTTTTTGATATCGTCGATGGCGGCCTCGATCTGGTTCATAGCCTCGAGTTCGCCGGACGTACGAGCCCAATCTCCCGGACGGTGCTCGATCAACCAACCGGCGGCCCGAAGATCCTGCAGCGCATGTATATAGGCCGGATGGGCGCCGGGGAAAGAGGCGCAAACGCTTAGTGAAATGCATCCGGCAATGACCGCAATTATCCGAACCAATGCTTTCATGCTCGTGCTCCATGCCTTCCATTGCCATTGCCGATCTACGGCAGCAGTTTTTTCGTCGATCGGCCGCCTCTGCTGACTTGGGGGCTTTGCCTGTTTTGCCTGCTCGAGCCGCTGGGTCGATATTGACGGTTGGACGTTATTCGGTTGACGGGCCTATCTCCGCGCGTAGGCCTGTATTGGTCGCCCCAATATGAACCGCCGGGATACGACGGATAATCGCCGCTCCAGTCTTGTCCGTAGCCCGAGGGGCCCAAGGCCATACAGGAAGAAAAAAGGAGCGCCAGCGCAAGCATCGCGGCCGCCGCGCAGGCCGACAAGAGCCGTCTATGGAATCGCTTGCGCCCATCTCCGGCGAGAGTCTTCATCGCATCCCTCTCTTTACGATCAATACTGCCGGATCGGCAGGGCCGCGGCCGCGTTGCTCTGGTCGAAGACGCCATCGTTCGCCCAAATCCGCGGGGGCAGCTTCTTTCCGGAACGCAGGTCTCTAAGAGCCTGGACGGCCCGGGCTCCGATCAGGGGGCTGCATTCGACCGTGCAATTCAAGTCGCCGGCGACCATCGCCTCGAAGGCCTCCTCGATGCCGTCCATGCCGATGATGATGACGTCCTTGCCGGGTCGCAGACCGGCTTCCTTGACGGCCTGCGCAGCGCCGAGGGCCATCTGATCGTTGTGGGCAAACAATACCTGGATATTCTTGTCTTCCTTCAAGAAGGCGGCCGCGACCTGCTTTCCTTCATCGCTGTCGAAGTTCCCCGGCTGCGATTGGGTGATCTTCCAGTTCGGATGAATGTCGCTGATTTTTCGGAAGCCCTTGCCTCTCTCGATCGACGGCGGCGAGTCGGCGGTGCCCGAGATCTCGGCGATGTCGATGGTCTTCGTACCATCGTCCATGTTCATCTTCTTCAAGTAGCCGGCGAGCCAGCTGCCCGCCTTCTCGCCTTCCATGACGAAATCGGAGCCCATGAAGGTCATGCGCAGGGCCTGATCATCCAGTGCCACGTCGCGGTCGATCATGAGAACGGGGATGCCGACCTTCTTCGCTTCCTGGAGGACGGGTCCATAGTCGGTCTCGACGAGGGGCGTGATGAGGATGGCGTCGACCTTTCTCGAGATGAAGGCCCGTATCGCCTTGATCTGGTTTTCTTGCTTCCGTTGCGCTTCCGAGTAAATCAGCGTAAAACTCGGGTCATCCAAAAAGGCAGTCTGGATGGAAATGGTCTCCGCGGTGCGCCAATCGCCTTCGGAGCCGAATTGGGAAAATCCGACGACCCAATGTCTGCCGGCCGCGAAAGCGGTCATCGAGCAAATGGTCATGATCATCGCCAGTATCCGGAATCTTCCCCTACTATCCATCTGAACGCTCCCTTATCTGTGCATTATCGAGGCCTCAAGGCAACAGTAAGCGCTGGTCTCGCCGCAGTCTGTTCGGAAGCACACACTGGGAAAAATCTTAAAAACCTTGTCTTGGCGGCGTAGTTATTCCCGCCGGATATGTACGGTATCGAACGGATGGATGGCAGGGGTTATCCGTAGTATTTGGGTCAAGCGCAAAAGGACAGAACAATGACGACGATCGCGACTGAAAACAGGATACCAGTGTTCCATACCGACCGCCGCAAGGGCCGTTCGAGTCTGCCATGGATAGGGCAGGAGGTGGAGAGTTTTATCGACGGCCTCTCGGAGCTGCTCGAAGCGATCGATAGAAAGGTCGCCGTCGGGCGGCTGCAAAACCGTCGGCTCCCGTCGGCGAACCGCCTCCGGCCGACAAGACGACGATCTTCGGCAACGCGGCGCATGCGCGGGACCTAGCTTGCTTTGTCCGGCAACCTATCCTAAATTTAGGGCACGTCATCGGGACAGGGCGGGGGAAGCATGCGGAGAATGTTCTTACTTACCGTCTTCGTATCGATCGTCACGGGAATCGCATCCGGGCAAGACGCGAAGACCGGCACTGATCCGATCCTGGCCGTGGGACTTATAGGCGCTTTTTCGGGAGTAGTCGTGGGAGAAGTGGTAGAGTCTACCATCTGGACTTCTCCTGTGACGACCAATGGCGCCGTCACGGGATTCACGGATGTCAGCCCCAATGGACTGATGGGCAACAACTGGACGGTCGTTGGGAATATGGCTATCGGCGCTATAGTTTCGATAGGCTTCTATGAGCTGGGGCATCGGGTATTCAAGTGGTGGTAGGAACGGCGATAGGGATCTTTCGCCGTGCCCGCGGCCTTTTTCAATAATAGTCTCGGGAAGCTACCGTCCATGGGGAGGATATTCGCCCGAGCCGGAAAGCTGCCCGTCCTCGCTTCGTCGGCCATGGGCCTGGCGGCGATCTTCGCGATCGTCCTCTTCCTCTTCCTTCCCTACGTGCCGCGGGGGGCGCTAGGCCTGGCCTATCGCTTCGTCGGGGATTTGCGCGAGGGAAGGATCGGCGAGGCCTACGAATTGACCGACAAAGGGGCCGACGTCGGCAAGGACGTCCGCGCCTTCGCCGGGAACGAGGATGTGGTATTCCTCTCGTCGTCGAGGCATCCCGTCACCCTGGAGTGGGCGAAGCCCGAGCGATCGCGGGCCAGGCGCATCCTCGAATTCCTTCGCGGAACTCGGTCGGAGCCCGCTGTGCTCTACGTCAATTTCGACGTCGGCCTTCCCTTCCTCGTTCGGCTCCGACGCGCAAGAGGGCTTTGGGTCGTCTCATATTTCGAGGTGCATGCGGAATGACCGGAGGAGACTTATGGACGAGACAGCACTGTTCGATAGGTCCTCCGGCGCCTAAGCTCCCTCCGCTCGCTTTACAGGAAGGCGCCGAGATCGAAGGACAGCGGCGAGGTCCCCGAACTGGCCTGCGAGGCCAGCAGGGTCCCGTCTTCGTAGATATAGAGAGTGATGCTCATCGCCGCGGCATCGGTAGCCGTCCCGCTTATGTCGGCCCGCATGGCGCTGCCGGTCAAGGTCACGGTATAGGTGGACGTCGTATACGGAAGCGTCACGATGCCCAAGTCGTCACCTCCTCCGACGGTATTGGCGACGGCGACCTCAGCGGTGGTGGTCGTAGCGCCGATTATCGAATAGTAGAAGCTGTGGGTACCCAAGGTATATTCCCCCCTCTTCTGGGAGTTGTAGGAAGTCGGCGAGGGGCATGAGGCGCAGCAGATCGCCGCCAAGGCCGCGATGACGAGGGGAACCCTTGCTTTCATTGATACCTCTCCATAATAATGCCGAATTCTCCGGCGCTTTTCCATGACCGCCGTGATTGAATCGCCGCCCCACTTTCCCCTACAATGCTTCCCATCATTCGACGATCACGGAGCGACCATATGGCCAAGGACCCCACTACCCAAGAGCAGCCTATCGAGGAGGCCGACGAGGCGGCGATGGAGCGCGAGCTCTCCGAACAGCAGCGCATACGGCGCGAGAAGCTCCAGAGGCTCCAGGCCGAGGGCCGCGACCCCTTCGCCGTCGTCGCCTTCGAACAGAGCCATCACTCCACCCAGATAAAATCGGCTTTCGAGGACTTCGAGAACAAAGAGGTATCGGTGGCGGGCAGGATGATGTCCTTCCGGGACATCGGCAAGGCCTCCTTCGTCGACCTACAGGATAGGGACGGCCGCATCCAGGTCTACATCAATGCCGACGAGCTCGGGAGCGAGGAGTACGCCCGCGTCAAGACCTACGACCACGGGGACCTCATCGGCGTCGCCGGCAGGGTGTTCAAGACCCGCCGAGGCGAAATCTCCGTGCACGCCAAAAAGATCAGCCTCCTCGCGAAGTCTCTCGAGCCCCTGCCCGAGAAGTACCATGGCCTCAAGGACCCCGAGCTGCGCTACAGGCGCCGCTACCTCGACCTCGTGATGAACCCCGAGGTGATGGAGACTTTCAAGAAGCGTACCCTCATCGTCCGCGCCATCCGCGAGTACCTCGACGAGCGCGGCTACCTCGAGGTCGAGACCCCGGTCCTCTCCACGATAGCCTCGGGCGCGGCTGCCCGCCCCTTCGTCACGAAGTCCAACGCCCTCAACCTCCAGCTCTTTCTCCGCATCGCCACCGAGCTCCACCTCAAGCGCTGCATAGTCGGGGGCATGGAGCGCGTCTACGACATGGGCAAGAACTTCCGCAACGAGGGCATCGACATCAGGCACAATCCCGAGTTCACCATGATCGAGATGTACCAGGCCTACACCGACTACAAGGGGATGATGGAGCTCTGCGAGGGCCTCGTGGCCCACGCGGCGCAGAGGGCGACGGGGGGCACCAAGGTCGTCTACCAGGGCACCGAGCTCGAGTTCGCGGCCCCGTGGAGGCGCCTCACGATGGTCGAGGCCGTGAAGACCTACGGAGGCCCCGACTTCGAATCGGTGAAGAGCGACGAGGAGGCCCGTAAACTGGCTAAGGAGCTCGGCCTGGACGCCGAGCTCAAGAAGAAGCTCTCCGACTGCTCGAAGGGCGACATCCTGAGCGCGGCCTTCGAGAAGTACGCCGAGAAGAACCTCGTCCAGCCGACCTTCATAATGGACTACCCGACCGATATATCGCCTTTGACGAAGCAGAAGCCGGGCGACCCCACGATGACCGAGCGCTTCGAGTGCTTCGTCTACGGCCGGGAGCTCGGCAACGCCTACTCCGAGCTCAACGACCCCATC
>Ga0181517_10005486_pt1 | contig 11193 bp, 13 predicted proteins | sample PEATcosm2014_Bin_31_FD_119748 | JGI IMG/M metagenome (GOLD analysis project Ga0181517, IMG submission 119748) | Peatland microbial communities from MTU Mesocosm Facility, Houghton, MI, USA - PEATcosm2014_Bin01_30_metaG | ecosystem: Environmental > Terrestrial > Soil > Wetlands > Peat | place... | reverse complement strand
GGCTTTAGCCCCTGAGGGATAGTTTTTCAAAATGGCTTGCGCTCAGGTGCTCCAATGCCATCACCGCGTCGTCCAGACAAAAATCGGCCCCCGTTATGAGCGGGGGCCAAATAGCCTTGGTTCTCTCGTTATTCGAGAGCTTGATTGGCGGCCGAACGGCAGGGGGACGCCGCCGGCGCGGATGTGTGCCTCGGGGGGGAGGGCTATATGGCCTTTAGGGCCGTTCCTCCGCGCCGGTTGCGGAAGTCGCGTCATGGGGGGACGAGTCTTCCTGGGCCGCCAATGTGTTTTCCATCAACCGTATGCGCACGCAGCTTACCTTTACAGGCTTGGTCTCATCCGAGTCCGAGTCCATGGCTGTAACAGGCGCGTTGCCCAAAGCGACTGCGCGTAAACGGTAGACGGGAATCTCATGTTCAATTACAAGGTAGCGATTGACCGCTTCGGTCAAACGCCTGGAGCTTTGAATGCCATTGTTGCCGGCCATAGGGGAATATCCTTCAACTTCTACGATGTACCCCTTGCGCCCGGTCAAATTAGCGGCAAAGTCATCCAGCTGTTTTTTAGCCGCCGCATGAAGAATCGGCTGGCCGCCACGAAATGGTATTTCCAATGCGGTCGCCTGCTTGTACTGGTCCAGACCATTCACAGTCGTGTTCAGCCGGTCCACGTGGCCCGAGGCGCCTTGCGCCGTGGCTCTGGCGTTTTGCGCCTCATTACCGGCGTTCATTGCCATCTGATTAGCCTGGTCGGCGCTGGACTGGGCATTGCGGATTCCCGCCCGCGCCCTCGCGTCCAGGTCGCGAATGTCCTGAGCGTTCCTGGCGTTCACTTCATCCAATTCGTTCAGTTGGCCCTTGATGGGTTCTACGCGGTCGTTAACCCACTTTTTGCGCGCAAAGGGATTGACCCGGCCCCAGAACCCCTCTTTGGGCTCTTTGACCTGGGTTAGAGCGGGGGAGGGCTGATGCTCAGAGGCCATGGGGGAGGGCTGCTGAGCTGGGGAGGGCTGTTGACCCATGGAAGCCGGAGCGCTCATCTGGTCGGGCATGGTCTGCTGGTCAGACGTGGTCTGACCCTTTTGCGCCGACGCTGAGAGTGCGAACGCAGATGCCAGCAAAATAAAGACGAACTGGCGTGGGAATAAGGTTCGACGTGAATCGAAGGTTTTCATGGTAATGACACTCTCCAGAATGTCTTGGTCCGCCTAGATCGTGCGGAGTGAGCGGTCGTGTCTGCTCACGGATAATCAATGCAAGGCTCGCGCCAAACCCGTGGGCGGCGAGAACAAATCTTGAACGCTCTTTGGATTGTTTAACTTGGAGAAAATTGGCGGCGATCAGGCACGCAGTCCGACGGTTTGCGTCGCTCACCTTGCGTGTAAATCTTTCCAGACACGGTAGTTTCTACCCGGTAAATTTGCCAAATCGGCCTACCCAAGGCGGCCTTTTCGGATCAGTCTATTTTGTCCCGACGTGCAGAATGCGAATCTCCGGATACGCCCCATCCCAGTCGGACTTGACGCGATCGAAGATAAGCCGAAATTCCCGCTCGTCGCCGGGGGCGAGCGGGGCCGCTGAGACCGGCTCGAGGTCTACATAAGGCTCGCGCACGCGGATCAGTCTGAGCGGCAGGGTCTCGTTCTGCGCCACCTCGTGGGCGGCATCGCGGAAGAGCACTTGCACGGTAACGGCTGTGACTGTGCGCGCGCCCTGGTTGGCGATGTGGCCGTCCAGGTAAGTGACCTTGCTTCCCGCCAGGTTGCCTGCTTCGCTCATGGCAAGGCGAGTCACCGAGAGACTCTGCGCGTAGGGGTCAAGGGGTGCGGAGATCGGCGTCACCGTAATCTTGCCGCGGGCGTTTCCATGTTCCTGGCTCACGACGGCCACGACAATGCCCACGATCACGACGCCCGCAGCCAAACCCAGCGGCAGCCAGTTGCGCTTTTCCTTTTCTGCGAACGGTACGAGTTCAGGACCAAGGCTCACGAGCGAAATTCTACACCAGTTACTCATCAAGTTCCCCGTGTTGACGTTGTTTTAAGGAATAATATGGAATCAAGCAATACTACTCGATAGATTAATCACTTTTAGATGCTCGTGATTTTGGGCCCTTGGCAGCAAGGAGGAAAGCATGCCAGCGAACGATTCCCAGGGTAAGACATCGGCCTACACATTCCAGGGCAGCTCGCCAGCCGACCAGCTTCTTGAAATTGCTCGTATCCACCACCTGGAATCGAAGCAGCTGCTCGAACGCTCACGCCAGGCCCAGGCCGAAGACCGGCAGGAGGAAGCCAAGTTGCTGTTGGATCTGTCGAACTCAAACGAGAAAAGGGCAATACAGTTCGAAAAAGCCGCGCGAGGCGAATGCGACGACCCCATTGTGAGAGAGATACTTGATGGTCTTGAAGAGACGACCCCGAAATATACCCCGTATGCGCCAACATTGATGACAGAAGAAGAACTGCTCTACACACCAGTGCCAGAAAAGCCGAAGCACGGTCCGATTGCTCGCGCTGTGGCCTGGGTCGGGAGTTGGGTGACAAAATAACGGACCGCGCTCTTGCGTGGGGCGATTTCACATTTCAGACTCAGACCGGCCTGCGGCAATCAGCAGAGTTGTGTCAACGGCTAAAAGCCTGCCGCGTTCTCATCTTTTTTCTCCGCGAAGAACGCACACGCAATTCATGCCTACCAGCAACATTTTGCGCACGTTACGGAAGGAACCCTCAGCCGATCGCAATCCGGCAAATATGTAGAAGTTTTTTCATTCTTGACCGATAGATAAATTAGCGTCAGAATTAGCGGGTTCTTCACATTTTCCCCGCATCTTCTGAAGCAATCCGGTGTCTAAGCAGGCAGGTAGTAGGACCCGTCAGGCTCGGATTGCGTACCCCTTGTCGCAAGGCATTGAAAGGTCGGCCAAAGGTGCAACTCTCATTCCATTCCGCATCCATATCCATGCCACCGTCCGTCTGCCGCCGGAGACATCGCCTTCAGGCAGAGGAACTTGTCTACGAAGGCGTCACCGTCGCTGCCATTCTTTTGGTGCTGGCAAGCCTGTTCTGAAGGCTGCAACCGGGAGTGGACCCTCGCAACAGTGAAGCTGGGCCTTGGCGCACTCGCGTGCGACCATGGCAACTGTACTGAAACAATGTAATCTGCCGAAAGCCGCCGCCCCGCCGCAGGAGTTCACCCGAAACGCGCGCGCATCACGCTCTGGCGAAAATCTTCACCGGTCATCTCCACCCGCACGCACATCTCGGCCAGTCGCGACCTCATGCGATCGCCAATGCGATCGCCCAGCGTGTCCTCGCTCTTGGCGGGCTTGTTGCCTTTCTCATCCACTTTGAATCCGGCGCCGGCGGGCAGGTCAGCCCAGTTTGTAGTAATGATTGTGGTCTGCTTGTCGTTGTAGCGGGTATTCAAAATCAGCGCCACCGTATCCGACACCCACTCGTTCGGCCGTTGGGCTCCCAGATCGTCCAGCACCAGCACTTCCGCGGCAAACACCGGTTTTAGTAGTTCCAATTCGGTGGTTTGGACCTGGGGGTTGTAGCTGTTCTGAATGTTCTTGAGCAGCTCGCGATAATCGCAGAAGAGGCCCTGCGCACCCCGCTCCTGCACCAACCGCTGCAGCACGCTTACCGCCAGGTGGGTCTTGCCCAAGCCGGCTGTGCCCACAAAAAGAAGGCCATTGCCCGCGGTATTTGCCGGATAGGCCTCGACAAACTTGCGGGCAATCAGGTGCGCCTTGGCCAGTGACGAATTGGCGCCGCGAAAAGCTGTCTCGTAGGTCTCCAGCGAACAATGGCGGTAGCGCTCGGGAATGTGCGCCGCGGCCAACCGCCGCTGATAGCGCTGCATCTCCTGGCACTCACAGGCGCGCGAAACCCACTGACCTTGCGCGTTGACCACCCGCACCAGTCCCACTCCATCGCAAATTGGACATTCAGTCATCTGCTTTCAAGCCTAGCGCAAAGGGCCGCGCGACGCGCCGGTGCAGGTCCGGTTCCTTATTGTGGAAAAGGCCGCGCCATTTCGCTGTGCGAATCCTTACAATCGGAACTGCGCGGAAAAACGCCTTTGCTCCGCGTATAGATGGAGACTCCCTCGTGAAACGTACAGCTTTGCGTGTTGCCTTTGCAGTCATTGTCCTCATAAACCTGTTTTCTGCTTCCGCTCTCAAGGCGCAGACTCCCGCCGTCGCTCAGGAGGCTAAAGCTCCTTGCGCCACACCCGCTGCGCCGCCAATTTCCGAATGGCAAAAGGCACGGGACGAGCAGTTGAAGAACGATTTCCCCTGGCTCGCGAAATTCAAAGACGCTGATCTGGCGCTGCCTGTGCCCGCCGCCGGTGAAAATCGCGTGGTCTTCATGGGCGACTCGATCACGCAGCTTTGGAAGATAGAAGGGCCGGAGGGATCGTTCCCCGGCAAGCCATACATCAACCGCGGCATCAGCGGGCAAACCACGCCGCAGATGGTGCTGCGTTTCCGGCAAGACGTAATCGCGCTCAAGCCCAAAGTGGTGGTAATCCTCGCGGGGATTAACGACATCGGCGGCAACACAGGGCCGGAGACGCTCGCGCAAATTGAAGACAACCTGGCCTCGATGGCGGATCTGGCCACGGCCAATCAGATTCGCGTGGTGCTCTGCTCAACCTTGCCCGCCTTCGATCTTCCGTGGAAACCCGGCCTGACTCCGGCGCCCAAAGTGCTCGAGCTGAATGAGTGGATCAAGGCCTACGCGGCCCACAAGGGATACGTTTATGTGGACTTCCACTCGGCCATGAAAGACCAGCGCGACGGCCTGCCGCTTGCGCTGAGCAAGGACGGCGTCCATCCCACGCCCGCCGGCTACGCCATCATGACGCCGCTGGCGGAGGCGGGAATAGAAAAGGCGCTAGAGAAATAGGTTGCCCGTAGGCATATCATCGTTGTCCGGATGCTGGCTGGAGTTCGCGCAGATGCACCAGGTCTCGTGTGCGCCGGACGGCGTAGATGTGCTTGCCATTGACCAGCAATTGGGCGCCGATGGGAAAGTCCGCGGTCCATTCGTCATCTTCCGTCTGGCCCCAATACTCTAATCTGTCTGGATCCGTACCCTTGATTCGCGGGTCCTTGAATTCCTTGGCTTTTTCCCGGTACTCGGTCATATCTACCACGACAAGGAACCCCCTGCCGTATGCGGCTACGTTGATGAATGTAGCACCGCCCACCGTTTTGGCCCTCCATTTCTCTTCCCCGGTCGCAGCGTCAAGACGAACGAAGAGCAGGTCGTAGCCGACGACTCCGATTTCGTTGGTTTCAGCGTTGAAGGCAGGCTCCGAGGTCAGCGTTTCTCCGTCGGTGACTTACTTCCAGAGCTCTTTTCCTGAGGCGTCGAGCATATACACCGTGCCAAAGCGACTCAACAGGAGCCGGCGATCAGGTAGGGCAACGGGGCGAATCCGCTCGTCCGGCCAAGCGTCGCTCTTCTCGGGTGTGAAAGTCAGCTCAGGACCGAAATGTCGCTGCGGCGTGGACTGGGCAGGGGCAAGTGCGGAGGCCGCGAAAAGGGCAAGCACCAAGAAACGCATTCTCATGGAGTTCCTTTCAATGAAAGTGGCGACGGTGCGTATTGTAGTGTATTCGTTGGCGTGCGCAGATTGCGTAAATCCCCGAATCCCCATACAATAGAAACATTGCAGGAAAGGTATTTCTTCAGCGATGCCCAAGGAAAAGATTCACCCCAATTACGCCGCAGTGTCCGTTAAGTGCGCCTGCGGAAACCATTTTGAGACCCGTTCGACCCATAAGGGCGACATTCACGTGGAAATCTGCTCGGTTTGCCACCCGTTCTACACCGGCAAACAGCGCCTGGTGGACACGGCTGGCCGCGTCGAGCGCTTCCGCCGCAAGTTTGCCAAGTCCGACGGCGCAGTGGCAGCAGCAGCGACCAAGTAACCGCCCCGGCAACCGGCTGATACGAATGGGCCTCCGCCATGGCGGAGGCCTCGTTGTGTTGGTGCAGAGTGAGAAGTTTAATGGCAAGGCACAAATTTTAATTGTGAGATTGGATTCACTATGCGGCACGCAAAACGTTTGGTTCAGGCCGCAATCACTATAGACGGCTTCTCGCTAATCTGGCGGCTGCACCGCGAGCAGCAGCTATGCACCACCGATGGGTGGAGGGGCGTGGCCATTCATGTCAGTGTGGCCGATGGAGTGCGCCGTGAGCTTCACTTGGAGTATCCAGCGGTGAAGACGCAAAAGGTCGGCTACACCAGGACGGATTTTGTCCGGCAAAATATCTCACCGGCCAAGGTGCTGACTCACATTCGGCAAGCGATCGAAGCTGGGTGGGACCCGGAGTCGCGGGGCAAGCCGTTTGTCTTTGAAGTGGATGAGTTAGCCGGCTGACCGGGTGTCTGCTGTAGATGAGGTTTCATGGCTGGCAAGGGCTTTACGGTGAAGAAAAACTGGGACAATCCCCGGGAGCACTCGATGCCCGCCGAGGCGCGGGTTCCCGCCGGAGTGCGCCTCGGAACAGTCCTGGTGTCTCCGGCCACCGTGCTTGCGCCCATGGCCGGCGTCACGGACACCGTATTTCGCCGCTTCATTCGCCACGCCAGTTTGTTCACAAAGGAACAGGGATCAGGGATCAGGGATCGGGGGGACGAGACGGCCGCCATCGACGCCGCAGTAACCAACACCCAGTCCGGTTGCGGTCTGCTGATGACCGAGTTCACTTCGGCTGACGGCCTCGCCCGTATGCGAGAGAGCAAGCGCCAACGCTACCTGACCTTCTACGACGACGAACACCCCATCGGCGCGCAACTCTTCGGAGCCAATCCCGAAACGCTGGCCGAGGCGGCGCGGATCGTAGAGGAGACCGGCTTCGACCTGGTGGACCTTAATCTCGGCTGCCCGGCCAAGCGGGTGGTCGGCTCCAATGGCGGCTCCGGTCTGCTACGCGATCTGCCGCGCATTCAGGAGATTTTCAAGGCCGTGCGCAAGGCGGTCACGATTCCCTTTACCGTAAAGTTCCGCATGGGCTGGAACGACGCCGACATTGTTTGCATTGAATTGGCGCGCATGGCCGAAGCCGAGGGGCTCAACGCCGTCGCGCTCCACGCTCGTACACGTGAGCAGGGGTACAGCGGCCAGGCTCGCTGGGAGTGGATCGCGCAGGTCAAGCAGGCCGTGAAGATTCCCGTAATTGGCAACGGGGACATTCAAACTCCAGAAGCCGCCGTGGCTATGGTGGCCGAGACCGGCTGCGATGCCGTGATGATCGGCCGGGCCGCGCCGGCCAACCCGTGGATCTTCCGCCAGATTGCGCAGTACACGGCCACCGGCAGCTACGAGCGACCTACAGCCGAAGACCGTTATCGCATGATTCGCGCTTACTTCCAGATGCTGCTGGACGAGGCCGAGGCCACCAAAGACCTGCCCCGCGCGGCGCGACTGGGCGAGACGGCCGGAAAGATGAAGCAGTTCGCCACCTGGTTCACTCACGGCGTGGCGGGCGGCGCGAAGCTCCGGGCGGCCATCTATCAGGCGCGAAGCGGCGCCGAAGTGCTTGCCGAAGTGGACGCGTTCTTCACTGCCCAGCTTGCATCCGGCGCGGAGCCCGTTGCATCCCCGGAAGACGCCGCCGCGGCAGACTTTCCTGCAAGTATACTGGTCTGCGACTGAAACAGTTTCCGGGCAATTGCCAACACTCTCCGCCGGGTGGAATACTTGAGCCGGAATCGACCGGAGTCTTTACGCCATGACGACCATTTCCCTGGCGTTTCCCCACGCCGCGCCCTATCTGATCGAGCAAGATTACGCCTCCTACACCGAGGAGCAGCACGCCGTGTGGGCCGAGCTAGCGCGCCGCCGCATGGACCAGCTTGAGCAACATGCCGCGCGAGAGTATCTCGAAGGCTTCGAGCTTCTCGGTCTTTCGCTCGATCGGCTGCCCCGCTTGCGAGCGATCTCGGAGCGCCTCGAACCGCGCACCGGATGGAATGCAACGGCGGTAAGCGGCTTCATGCCCGGCCCGGCCTTTTTTGAAATGCTGGCCGCGCGCCGTTTTCCCACCACCACTTGGCTGCGCCGGCGCGACTCGCTCGAATACACCCCGGAGCCGGATATCTTTCACGATGTCTTCGGCCACGTGCCCATGCACGCCCATCCGGTCTTCGCGGATTTTCTGGCGCATTATGGGCAACTCTGTGCGCGCATCAGCGACAAGGCGATTCTCGAACTCATCGGTCGCGTCTTCTGGTATACGGTCGAATTCGGCCTCATCCGCCAGGAGGGCCGCGTGAAGGTTTACGGCAGCGGACTTATCAGTTCCAACGGAGAATGTACAAACGTGCTCAATGGCGGTTGCGAGGTGCGTCGCTTTGAGCTCGAAGAGGTTCTGCGCACCCCGGTCAAAGTGGACGAGATGCATAAGCTGCTCTTCGCCATCGAAAGCTTCGATGAGGCATACGAAGCGATGCACACGCTCGAAGCCCGCATTATTAAGGGAATCCCACTGCTCTAGCCGGGTGCCCCAGGTCCGGATTTTCGGACCTGGGAATCCTTAACCTCAAATTTTGAAAAGGGCACGCTTCAGACGCGCTCGACGGCCAGCGCCACGGCGTTGCCGCCGCCCAGGCACAGCGCCGCTATTCCTCTCTTCTTGCCCAGCCGCTTCATCGCGTAGAGCAGCGTGGTCAGCACGCGCGCTCCGCTGGCGCCAATGGGGTGACCGATAGCCACCGCTCCGCCCTGCACGTTGACCTTCGCCGGATCGAGCCCCAGGTCGCGATTCACGGCCAGCGCCTGCACGCTGAAGGCCTCGTTCAGCTCAAACAAATCCACGCTGTCGAGCAGCCAGCCCGCCTTTGCCGCAGCCTTGCGCACGGCTTCAATGGGCGCCAGGCCAAACCACTCCGGCGCTCCGCCGCTGGTGGCCTGCGCGCGAACCAAAGCCAGCGGCGCAATGCCCAATCTCGCGGCCCGTTCGGCGCTGGTGACCACCAGGGCCGCGGCGCCGTCGCTCACGCCTGGTGAGTTGCCGGCGGTCACCGTGCCGTTTTCCTGAAATGCCGGCTTGAGGCGCGCCAGAATCTCGACTGTAGTCTCGGGCCGGACTGACTCGTCAGCATTGAAGAGCCGCGGTTCCGCGCCCTTTTTGGCAGGAGGAATCTCGACGGGCAGAATCTCTTCCCGGAAGAAACCCTCCGCCGTGGCTAAAGCCACGCGCCGGTGTGACTCAGCCGCAAATGCGTCCTGCTCCTCGCGGCTGATGCCGTACTTGGCCGCGATCTTCTCCGCACCCACGCCCATGTGGAAGTTGTTGTAGGCCTCCCAGAGGCCGTCCTGGATCATCGAGTCCACCAGCGCGCCATTGCCCATGCGGTAGCCGCTGCGAGCCTGAGGCAGCAAATAGGGCGCATTGGTCATCGACTCCATGCCGCCCGCGACAACCATTTCCGCGTTTTCCGTCTGGATGGCCTGAGCCGCCAGAGCAACGGCCTTCAGGCTCGAACCGCAGACTTTATTGATGGTGAGCGCGGCTACCTGATTGGACAATCCGCCGTAGATTGCGGCCTGGCGCGCAGGAGCCTGCCCGAGTCCGGCCTGCAAAACGCAGCCCATGATGCACTCGTCCACCGCGTCCGGCTCAATGCCCGCCCGGCGCACCGCTTCGCGCACCGCGAGCGCGCCCAATTGTGGCGAGGAAAAAGACTGGAGCGAGCCTTGGAATCGGCCCACAGGAATGCGTGCCGCTGAAATGATGGCAACTTCTTTCATATAGATAGCTCCGCTCGGCAGAAATCCGGCGGCGCTACTGTGCGCACACGGGGACTCAGGGTCACTCTGCCAACCCGAACATCCTAGCGCATCCGTCGTATTGGGCGCCACGGGTGTGCGGCGATAGCTCGCCGACAGCGCCGCGGGCTAGAGCGTTCCGTGAGAAGGCCCCGGTCAAGAGCTAAAGAATGTGAGGTAAATCAGCACGCACAAAGCGGCAAAGGCTATCAAGAGCATCGCAATTACCACCTTGAGCGCCACGTAGCTTTCCTTTCGAGGGAACATCGCACTAGCATCCGGAGGCTCAATCAGCCGCGCTATCTCGATTCCGATGTTGTCGTGCCCACCAGCCGCCAAAGCCAGCTCGAGCAGATTGTGGGCAACGGTTTCCAATGTGAAACCGGGCGTCTCCAGCACTTTTTGAATTTCCCGTTCCGGAACGAATCCCCAGAGTCCGTCGGAACAGAGCAGCAGCGTATCGCCGACGGCGAGGGGGTGCTGTTCAATGTCGATCTCTACCTCAGGCTGAAGGCCAAGGCTGCGGCTTAGCACCTGAGCGTCGGGATGGCGCGGAGCCTCTTCCTTGGTAATCAGGGCGCGGGTTATCAGGTCCTGCACGGCGGAGTGGTCGGTGGTGAGGAGGTGCAACCGGCCGGCGCGCATCAGGTAGGCGCGGCTGTCGCCGATATGGCCGATCCAGACGTGGGTCTCGTCGGCCTCCTCTTGCACCACGGCCAGCACCACTGTCGATCCCATTCCTTGGTTTGGCGCGCCGGGCGTCTTGGAAGCCGCAAAGATTTTCTCATTGGCTCGCGCCGCCGCTGCTCGAATGGCGTTGCCCACCGGGAATTCGCGCGGCAGTGCGGCGAGATGCGCGTAAAAATGCTCCACCGCCATACGGGATGCGGTGGCCCCTCCAGGGTATCCGCCGACGCCGCCGGCCACGATCATCAAGTCGCCCATGGCTATGCGGACATGGAGGACGGAATCCTGATTCTCTTCGCGCAGGGTGCCGCGGTCGCATTCCTCGGCAAAGAGGATAGATGGTTGCCTGGAGCCTGGTCGTTCGCTCATGCCTTAACCTCACACAGGGGACAAAACCTTTGAATTACAGTTAAGCGTAAAACCATGCAAGCTTCCTGTGGAAAACTCTCCTTGTCACCTCAGCGGAAAAGTCTGCCGCAGTTGGCCCGCCTCGTTCATGCCAATCATTGCTCAAGCCGAACCTTGCCGATCGTCGTCCCGCACGCTGACACCCACGATACGCCGTGTGCTCCAGCCATCCGGCTTGATTCATTTTGGCGCGTAAAACCAGCAACCACAATGAGCAACCACACTGTATCACGGAATCTTCACTCCTGTAAGGCACTTCTTTCTATCTCGCCAGGCGCGCCTGTGCACTTCAGGCCGATGGCC
>Ga0181517_10005481_pt1 | contig 11203 bp, 8 predicted proteins | sample PEATcosm2014_Bin_31_FD_119748 | JGI IMG/M metagenome (GOLD analysis project Ga0181517, IMG submission 119748) | Peatland microbial communities from MTU Mesocosm Facility, Houghton, MI, USA - PEATcosm2014_Bin01_30_metaG | ecosystem: Environmental > Terrestrial > Soil > Wetlands > Peat | place... | reverse complement strand
AGGCGCCCGCCGGAGTGCTGCTGGCGGGTCAGTGCGTCGTCGATCTGGGCTTGGCTGACGATGCCGCTCTCGACCAGCATGGCGCCCAGCTTGAGGCGACCGGCGCTGCGCCGGTGGCGGCGGTCGATCGCGATCTGCAGCTTGTCGCGCAGGTCTTCGACCCGGAACGGCTTGGTGACGTACTCGGCGATGCCCAGGCGATGCGCCTGCTCGAAGGTCTCGAAGTCGTTGGTCGCTGAGAGCACGATCACCGGCGCGGTTCGTAGCGCGGGCGTCGAGTTCATGAGTTTGAGCACGTCGAAGCCCTTGATGTCCTGCAGGTCGATGTCGAGCAGCAGGGCATCGGGCGGCGCGTCGCGCAGCGCCCGCAGCGCCGCCTGACCGCCTTCGAAGGTGGCGACTTCGAAAGTCTCGCCGAAGAAAGCGGCGAGCTGTTCGCGCAGATCGATGTCGTCGTCGACGACGACGAGGCGTTTCTTGGACGCTTTGCTCACGGGTCACTCCAGGCGATGGTGTCCTTCTCGGCTAAGAGCATCGGCAGGTGACAGGCTAAGGATTACGTGCCCGCCGTTGCGGCGCGGCGCGAAGAGGGTGGACGTTGCGGTCGCGGCGCAAGGGTGGGGACGCCGCTTTCGCGGCGCGCAGGGGGTGGATGGTGCTCTCACGGCGCGGGGGCGGCCGGTGGAAGGAAAAAGGGCCGGGCCGGTTTGGGGCCTTCGCATGATGCGGGCTGGTGGGTACAGTCGAAGGAGACCGGCCCGGCAGGGAGAGGGAAGCGATATCCGGGCATGGAGCCCGATCCAGTGTCGTCAGGTGGTGTCGACCTTGTTCGCTGTGGGGTCTCCCTTCGTATCGGCAGCGCGGCGAGCCTCGACAGGGCCAGCGCCGACAAACCGTTGTCAGGCGGCGCAACGCCGACCGGGCCTCTGCTATACTTCCGCGGCTTGCCGGGCAGGCGCCCCCAGGCCCGGTGTCCCTGAGCCCCACAGGAGTCGGCCAGTGTTCCAGAAGGTCCTCATCGCCAACCGCGGGGAGATCGCCCTTCGCGTCATCCGCGCCTGCCGCGAGCTGGGTGTGGAGACCGTCGCGGTCTACTCGTCGGCCGACGAGTCGTCGCTCCACGTGGCCTATGCCGACGAAGCGGTCTGCGTGGGTCCGCCGCCCGCCGCCCAGAGCTACCTCGTCATGCAGAACCTCATCATGGCCGCCGTCACGCACGGCGCCGACGCCATCCACCCCGGGTACGGCTTTCTGGCCGAAAGCGCGGCCTTCTCGCGCCTGTGCGCCGACAACGACCTCACCTTCATCGGGCCGGGGCCTGAATCGATCGAGCTCATGGGCGACAAGGCCATGGCGCGCGCCACCATGACGGCCGCCGGCGTGCCGGTCACGCCGGGCTCCTCGGGAGTGGTGGCCGACGCCGCCGCGGCCGCTGAAGTCGCACGGGCTGTGGGCCTGCCGGTCATGGTCAAGGCGTCGGCGGGGGGCGGCGGCAAGGGCATCCGCATCGTGCACGATGCGGATGCCCTTGCCGCCGCCGTGCGCCAGGCCGGCGCCGAGGCCCAGGCCGCCTTTGGCGACGGCGCCGTCTACGTCGAGAAGTACATCCCCAAGCCGCGCCACGTCGAGATCCAGATCCTCTCCGACGGCGAGGGTCACGCCATCCACCTGGGCGAGCGCGACTGCTCCATCCAGCGCCGCCACCAGAAGCTGATCGAAGAGGCGCCCTCGCCGGCCGTCTCGCTCGAGCTGCGCGACCGCATGGGCGAAGCCGCCGTCGAAGCGGCGCGCGCCGCCCGCTACAAGGGCGCCGGCACGGTCGAGTTCCTGCTCGACCCCGCGGGCCACTTCTACTTCATGGAGATGAACACACGCGTGCAGGTCGAGCATTGCGTGACCGAGATGGTCACCGGCATCGACATCGTCAAGACCGGTATCCGCATCGCCGCCGGCGAAGGCCTCGCGCTGCGCCAGAGCGACGTCACGATCGCGGGCCACGCTATCGAGTTCCGCATAAACGCCGAAGACCCGGAGCGCGACTTTCTGCCCTCGCCGGGCACGGTCACGGGCTGGTCGCCGCCCGGCGGGCCCTGGGTGCGCTTCGACTCCCACGTCTATCCGGGCTACACGGTGCCGCCCTTCTACGACAGCCTCCTCGGCAAGCTCGTGATCTGGGGCCGCGACCGCGACGAGGCTCTGGCCCGCGCTCGCTGGGCCCTCGCCCAGTTCCGCGTCGAGGGCGTCGCCACCACGATCCCGTTCCACCTGCGCGTGCTCGAGCACCCGCTGTTTCGCGCCGGCACGGTCACCACACACTTCATCGACGAAGACCTCGAGCCCAGCGCGCCGCGCGTGGAGCCGTCGCCTGCGGGGTAGGTACGAGCAAGACCCGGCGGGCGCGCCCACGCGGGCCGCGCCCCCGGGGTAGACGTATCACCCAAAGACGAAAACGAGGCGCTTCATGCCACTGCTCTCCGACGACGAATCCGCGCGGCTCTCCGAGCTGCTCGACCGCGAGCTCAAGGCCGATGTGACGCTCATCCACTTCACCAGGCACGCGAGCCAGCTGGTCGTGCCGGGCGTCGTGCCCTGCGACAGCTGCGCCGACACCGAAGCCCTGCTCGGCGAGCTTACGGGCATGAGCGACCACCTCGTGCTCGAGGTCCACGACATCGTCGCCGAGCCCGAGCTGGCGCGCGAGTACGGCATCGACAAGGTGCCCGCCACCGTGATCGCCGGGCCCGGCGCGCGCGGCCCGGTACGGCTCTTCGGCCTGCCCTCAGGGTATGAGTTCGCCACCCTGCTCGAGGACCTGATCGACGTGAGCGCCGCGCGGAACGACTTGAGCGGCGACACGCACGCCGCCCTCGACGCGCTCACCCGTGACATCCACCTGCAGGTCTTCGTCACGCCCACCTGCCCGCACTGCCCGGGGGCGGCGCGCACCGCCCACCAGCTCGCCATGGCGAGCGACCGCATCACCGCCGACGTCATCGTGGTCAACGACTTCCCCGACCTGGCGGAGCGCTATGACGTGATGGCCGTACCGAAAGTGGTGATCGACGACGCCGGAAGTTTTGAGGGTGCGCTGCCCGAAGACGAGTTCGTGGCGCAGCTGGTCAAAGCGGCGGTGTAGGGGAGAGGGCCGAGCTCGAAAGCGCGGCGCGGGCGCACCTCGAAGCGCGGCGCCCCGAGCCGGCTGCGGCGGGCGCGGGCGCTCGGGGGCATGCCTCGCGAAGCAGAGACTAAGGGACCCCGCGGCTGCGCCGCGGGGTGGGGCTCACGCTCGGAAATTCCCCCTCCGCCCTCGCGCCCGCCTTCGCCGGCTCGGCCCAACCGCGGCGCGAGGGCGGCGCGAGGCTCTTCGAGCTCGCGAAAGACCCCACGGACCACGCGGCTCTCCGAGCCGCGTGAGGTCGTCGTCGGCAGAGCTTGAGGGGGCCGCAAGACGCGGCGGCCGGGCCACTCGCGAGCGCACCACAAGCGCCGGCTTGTCGAGGGCGGCACGAGGCTCTGCGAGCTCGTGCGTGTCGTCCTACTCTGTGACCGACGTCACCTTGGGCGCCGGCTCGGACCGCAGGGCGGCGCCCCAGAAGACGCGGTCGGCGAGCGCGAGGGCGGTGCCCACCGCGATGTAGAGCGTGGCCAGGCACACGCGGCCCCACGAGTAGTCGACGAGGGCCGTGCGGCGCAGCATCATGCCGCCGCCCATCATGACGACGACGAACAGCCACGACAGGGGAGCGAAGAAGCCGAAGTAGCAGGCGTGACCGCGGCGGCGGATGCGCGCCACGGCCTTGCCCGCGTACCTGATGAGGATGAAGCGCGCCTTCACGCTGCCTATGGCGACCGCCGCGAGCGCGATGGGCACGATCCAGTAGTCGAAGTGAAAGCCCGGCCCCGGCCGCTCGATGAACAGCACTCCGCGAATGAGCAGCACGCCCACCGCCACCAGCCACAGCACCGCCGCCGAGAACATCTGCACGCGCACGCCGGCGCGGGGTGTGATCCGGTCCCACCAGGGACGCGTTGCCTGCGTGATGGTCATGCCTTGCAGGATACCAGCTCCCGCAACGGTGCGGCCGGACCGACTCGTCTGACCGGCCAGCCCCGCCGCACCGGGCCGTTGAGCCGGTGAAGGCGACCTTCCGTTGGTCGCCGCCGCCATGCCACGGCGACGCCGCCAACGGATTAGCCACCAGGTTGTGTGGGTCATGAGACTCTATTGCTGATAACGGTGCGCTTCTTTTGCTGGTTGGAGGGCGCCCAGACATTCAAGAGGTGACCATGATCTCCGTCATCGTGCAGCACGAGGTACGCGACTACGACACCTGGAAGCCCGTCTTCGACGAGCACGGCACCGTGCGCAAACAGCACGGCGCCACAAGCCACGAGATCTACCGCAGCCTGGACAACCCCAACGAAGTGATGATCGTGAACCACTTTGAGTCGCGGGAACAGGGCGAGGCCTTTGTCTCCGATCCGTCGCTGCCCGAAGCGATGCAACGCGGCGGCGTCATCGGCCAGCCGCGCGTGACCTTCGTCGGCGAGCCCGAGATCGTAGAGTACCGTCAGAGCAAGGCCGCCTAGGAAGCGCTCGGCGAGAAGAGACGACGCGGTGAGCCCGCGGACGCCACGGAAGTGGCCGTCCGCGGGCTCGTTCGCGTCGTGAGTCGGGGATCACTGTCGCCGCCGCGCCCGGCCGGCGCTTTCGGATATCGCCACCGCATCGGCCTCGCGGCTTTCCGGCTCTCACAAGGCACCCTGCCAGACCCCCGCTCCCGCGCCGGTCGGCGTTGCCCGCTGCGGCCCGCCGCAGGTGGGGGCGTGCCGCCGCCGACTCTCACGTCGATCGCTCGCTGGCCGTTGGGGCGCACGGGCCATGAGATGAGGGCTGGTCTCGAGCGCACAATGTGCCGCGCGCGGGTGGCAGTCCGTTCGGTCGGCGGTCGGCGTCGCCCGTCGCGGCCCGGTAGTTGGCCGTCGGCGAAGGCGGGCGTGGGGGCGGAGGGGGCATTTCCGAGCGTGAGCCCCACCCCGCGGCGCAGCCGCGGGGTCCCTCAGTCTCTGCTTCGCGAGGCATGCCCCCGAGCGCCCGCGGCCGCCGCAGCCGGCGCGCCCGCAGCGCCCGCGGTCTGTTCGCACCCCGCTTCGGGTAGCAGCCGGCGCGCGTGGACCGCTGCGTCGCTGGTGCGTCAGCTCTCTTCAGCCCGCACGCCGTACCCCGCCGCCGCGATCTTCGCGAGCAGCTCGTCGGCCGGCGGGCGCAGCAGCCCCTCGACGGCCGCAGGGTCGTCGCCGCGCGCCGAGAGGGTGATGCGCAGGGTCACCGCCGGTCCCATCTTCTTGGCTCGCGACTTCACGTAGACCTCGGGGTGCGCCTGCTCGACGGCGCCCAGGATGTCGGCGATCGCCGACTCGTCCTGCAGGTCGACGACCAGCGTGCGCTCCTCGTAGTGGGCGACGCGGAAGATGCCAGAAAAGACGTCGCCGAGTGACGCTTCGACGATCGCCGCGAGCTCTTCGGGCACGCCCGGCAGGCTGACGAACGTCGTGCCGTCGCGCCGCAGCACGACGCCCGGCGCGCCGCCCACGGGGTTGGACACCGGCTCGGCGCCGCGCGGCAGGCGCGCCATCTTGCGGCGCGGCTCGTTCAATTCGGCGAACGGCACGAGGCCGGCGGCGGCGAAGCGTACGTAGGCTTCGCGCACGAGACACTCGGCCTCGGGGTGCAGCTCGAGCGGCACCCCTAGGCCGCGGGCCACGCCGGCGAGGGTCATGTCGTCGGCCGTGGGCCCCAGGCCGCCGACCGTGAAGACCAGGGCGGGGGAGCGGCCCAGTGCGCCGCGCACCTCGGCGGCGATGGCGTCGAGGTCGTCGCGCACCAGCACCGCGCGGGTGACGGCGCCGCCCAGGGCCGTCACGAGACGGCAGAGCAGGTTGGAGTTGGTGTCGAGCACGTCGCCGAGCAACACCTCGTTGCCGGCCGCCACGATCTCGACCGTCGGGGTGCCAGGACCGACCACCGCGGGGCTCATCGCGGCCTCGGTGGGCGCTGCGCGAAGCGGGTCATCGGCGCTCCTTGGGCGGACTGTCGGTCGACGTCCGGCCACTGTGGCTCGGGCGCCGGGCGAGCTTCTGCCCGCCTCTTTGAGGTATCGTACACGAGCCATGCCTACCGTCTGTTTCCTGCAGCACGACGACCACGACACGCCCGCGCTCATCGGCGAGTACCTGCGCGACGCCCGGTTCGAGCTCGACGTGCGCCGCCTCGACCTGGGCGACCCGCTGCCCGCCGCCGGCGAGCTCGGCGGCCTGGCGGCGCTGGTCGCTCTCGGCGGCGACCTCAACGTCGACGACGATACGACCCATCCGTTCCTGGCCGACGAGCGCGAGCTCCTCGCCCAGGCGATCGCGCGCGAGGTGCCCACGCTCGGGGTCTGCCTTGGCGCCCAGCAGCTCGCCCTGGCCGGCGGCGGCGAGGTCTACCGCCGCGAAAGCCTGTTCCTGGGCTGGAACCCGATCGAGTTCGCCGCGCGCGACGCGCTCGTGCGCGGCCTGCACCCGCGGCCGCTCGTGTTTTCGTGGCGCGACTACGCCTGCCGGTTGCCCGACGCGGCGCTGCTGCTGGCCGAGGGCGACGCCGGGGGCCGCACCGAGCCGCAGATCTTTCGCTTCGGCGAGGTCGCCTGGGGCCTCATGTTCCACCCCGAGGTCGACAAGCCGCTGCTGGCCGACTGGTTCGAGCGCGATGCCGCGGTGGTCGAGCGCGCCTATCCTGGCGGCGTGAAGCCTTTGCTCGAAGCAAGCAAACGCGAACTGCTGCGCTCCGCCATGCTGTGCGGTCAGCTCATGGGGAACTTCCTGGCGGCGGGGCGGTTGCGCGAGCGCTAGGTCGCGGTGCGCGAGCGCTGGGTCGCGGTGCGCGAGCCACGCGAGTGGGCGGGAGCGCTAGGTCACGGGAGTGGGGAGCGCCGGTGGCGTTACGTCTTGAGGCTCTGGCGGGGCCAGCCCGTCGCGGGCCGGCCCCGTCTGAAAAAAGGCAGCCCCAGAGGGGGGTCTGGGGCTTGTGAAAGGAGCCATGGGTGGTACCTGGGGGGGTACCGTGCGACTCGGGCGTACCGCGGTTGGGGAGGCCTGGCCCAAAGTCGCAAGGACACTATTACCATGCCATGAATAGTGTAAACATGGCGCGCCACAAGTTTCTCGGAAGGTTCTCGACCGCCCTCTGTCGCGCCGCGCGGTCTTCAAGGCGTCGCGCGGGGCTGCCGACAACTGGGGCGTGGGAATGCCGACCGCAACGAAGACCATGTTCGAGATCGAGAGCGAGGCCCGCTGGCGGGTGTGGGCGCTGTTCGGCCTGCTCCTGCTCATGGTCTACGCGTGCATCTGGGTCGTCGCGCTGCTCGCGGAGGCCGTCGTCGACGCTCTCAACGCCTCTGGCGGTCCCTTGCCGGGACCGCCGTCGTTCGCCCTCAGCCTGCCCGGCGCGCTGCTGATCCTGCTGGGGTCCGCCGCCGTGGCCGTGCTCTACTGGTTCCTCACGCGCGCCGGTGCCCGCGACCACCTCATCCGCGTCATGCACGCCCGGGCGCTCGACCCCGACGACCGCTTTCACCAGCGCCTCGCCGACATCGTCGAAGAGATGCGCATCGCCACGGGGAGTCCCGCCATCCGTTGCCTCACCGTGCCCACGCAGGCAATGAACGCCTTCGCCTTCAGCGACCTGCACGGCGGAGCCTGCATCGGGGTCACCGAGGGCGCCTTGTCGCGACTCTCGCGGGCGCAGCTCGAGGCGGTCGTCGCCCACGAGTTCGGCCATGTGCTGTCAGGCGATTACGTCACGGTCACGAGCGCGTGTCTCCTGTTCGGCGTGTTCACGTCGCTGGGCGGCGGCCTGCAGGAAGCCGGTGAGGACTCGCGCTCCGCCGGCCCCATCGTCGCCGGCGGCCTGCTCTGGTTGCTGGTCTGGCTGATGCAGCTCTGCGCGACCGTGATCGACGGCGCGATCTCGCGCCAGCGCGAGTGGATCGCCGACCTGGCCGCGGCGCGCTACACGCGCGATCCGCTAAGCCTCGCTCAGGCTCTCAAGATGATGGTCAGCCACTCGAGCGGCGGCGGCTACCTGCCCGACGGGCTCTCGGCGCTGTGCATCACGCCGACCGACCAGGACAACACGTCGTGGCTCTCGCGGGCTACGGCCACGCACCCTCCCGTCGCCGATCGTATCGCCGCGCTGCTCAAGCTCGCGCACGTCGACGCGCAGCAATTCAAGGCACAAGCGGTGGCCGCCGAGACGGCCTTCGAACAGCGCGAACACCTCACCACCGCGCCCGGCGCGGTGGGCGACGCGCCCGGCGCCGAGCGGCTGACCCAGCTCGTCGCCGGGTCGTTCATGGCCGCCATGCCGGCGGCCGCGCCGCTGGCGGGGGCGGCCTCGTTCGCCACGCTCGTCGCCGCGCCAGTAGCTACGCCCGGCGCCGCGCCGCTGGCGCCGCCGCCGGTCGCCACCGCCACGGCCAGGGCGCAGGCCGGCTCGTCGGCCCATGCCGGTCAGGTCGCAGGCCCGGCGCCCACCTGCCCGGGTTGCGGGGCGGGGCTCGAACGGGCCGACTACGAAGGCACCGGCGTGCTCGTCTGCCGGGCGTGCGGTGGCCGCCTTGCCACGGCACCGCAGGTACAGCGCATCCTCACCAGGCGCGAGATGCGCTTCGACGAACACGAGCAGGCTTTGGCCGACGCGGTCATCGCACACGGCGACGAGCTGCGTCGCGACTTCGCCCGCCGGCGCGCCGCCCAGCCTGTGGCACGGGTGGAGTGTCCGCGCTGTGGCCGTACGATGATGCACCGCCACTTCAGTTACGACCAGGCGGTCGAGGTCGACTACTGCAGCCCCTGCGACCTCTACTGGTTCGAAAAGGACGAGCTCGAGGTGCTCCAGGTCATCGTCGAAAAGGGGCTGCAGTAGCCCTGCCGCCCGCCGTTCGAGACGGCGCGTGCGCTGCGGGCCGTTCACGCTACCGGTAGAATGGCCGCCATGAGCGAGGAACGGCAGGTCGGGGGGGCAGTCCCCCGCACTCTCTTTGTCACCAACGACTTTCCGCCACGCGTCGGCGGCGCCCAGACCTATTACTGGAACATGATCCAGACGCTCGACCCCGGCGAGGTCGTGATCGTCGCCCCCGCGCACGACGACGCGGCCGCCTTCGACGAGACCCACCCCTACACGGTGTACCGCACGTCGCATTCGACGGTGGTGCCCACGACCTCGGTCGAGCGCCTTTGTGAGCGGCTCACCAGCGAGCACGGCCTCGAGCTGTTGCAGCTCGGCCACCCCTTGCCGGCCGGACTGCTGGGGCCCTGGCTGCGCCGCACGGCCGATCTGCCCTACGTCATCTTCCTCGGCGCCGCCGAGATCACCGTGCCGGGCGCGGTGCCGGGCGTGGCTCGCCTGCTGCGCTGGGTGCTTGCCGAATCGTCGATGCTGTTCGGCGTGAGCCGCTACACCGCCGACCAGGCGGTACGCCTTTCGGGCGGCCGCGCGCACGCCGAGGTCTTGCGTCCGGCGCTCGACCTGGAGCGCTACCCGCTCACTCAGCCGGCCGACGTGACCGCGGCACGCGCGGCGCTCGGGCTGGGCGACGAACGGCTCGTGGTCTGCGTGGGGCGCCTCGTGCCGCGCAAGGGACAGGACATGCTGATCGCCTCCCTCGCCGCTCTCGACGGCCGCTTCGCCGACGTGCGCCTTGCCCTGGTGGGCGGCGGCCGCCTGGCAGACGAGCTGCGCGAGCGGGCGGCCGCCGCCGGGCTTGCCGACCGCGTCGTGCTGCCCGGCGAGGTCTCGGCCGCTCAACTGCGCCTGTGGCTGCAGGCCGCCGACGTGTTCGCCGGCCCTTCACGCACCCGCTTCGGCGGCCTCGAGGTCGAGGGCTTCGGCATCGTCTTCGCCGAGGCCGCGCTGACCGGCTTGCCCGTGATCGCGGGTCGGTCGGGAGGATCTCCTGAGGCTGTGGTCGAGGGTGAGACGGGCTTCGTGGTCGACGCCCACAGCCCCGAAGAGCTCACCGGCGCGCTGGCGCGGCTCCTCACTATGAGCTCCGCCGAGCGTCGCGACATGGGCGCCCGGGGCCGCGAGCTCGCTGTCTCGCGCCATGCTCCCGAAGTCGCTGCCGCGCGCTACCACGAGCTGCTGCGTCGGGCGGTCGCGAGCTCTCGTGTCTGACGGCTCCGACGGGCCGGGTTGCGCCCCTGTCGCTACGGCATGGGCGCCCGAAGAACCGATGTCCGAACAGCCCGCGATCGAGCTGCTCGAAGAGCCGCTCGTCGCGCCGCCCGAGAAGCTGCGCAGGTTCCTCACCAAGCCGCGCATCCTCCTGGGATTTGCCCTCAGCGTCATGGTCACGGTGCTCATCAGCCGCCTGTTCAGCATGCATCTGAGCCACAGCTTCGGCGTGGTGCGCACCCAGACTCACGAGCCCGAGTTCTTCGCGTACGCCGTGCTGTGCGTGCTGCTCTACCTCGCGGCCGACACCGCGACGCTTGTGCTGCTCACGCGCGTGCACGAGCCGACGGTGCGCCTGCGGCCCCTGGTGCTGCTCTCGCTGCGCGCCAACTTCGTCGGCGGCACCACGTCGTTCGGGGGTGTCGAGATCCCCTACCAGGCCTTCTCGCTGCGCCGTCAGGGGCTGAGCCTGAGCGAGGCGACCTCGGTCATCCTGGTGAAGGGTGTGGTGCACACCTCGGTGCTGCTGCTCGTCGCCCTGACGGCGCTGATCCCCGCCACCGGCTCGCCGATCACCCCGCTGCAGCGCTGGTTCGTGCTGGTGGCCGTCGTGCTCATGGCGATCGCCTGGCTGGGCGTCTCGCTGTGGGTGCGCCGGCCCATCGGCATAAAGCAGCTCCCCGAGCGCTTCCACAAGACGATCCACGCCGTTCGCGAGGCCTTCGCCGAGTACCACCACGCCGGCCGCCGGGTGTGGCTGGGCGTCGTCGTCACGACGGTCGTGTACTGGGTGGCGATGTTCGCCATCATCCCGCTGATCCTGATCGGCCTGGGCTGGCACGGCCGGCCGTTCTCGATCATCACGGGTCAGGCGGTGCTGCAGGTCATCATGCCGATCTCGCCGCTGGCCGGCGGCGCCGGCGTCGCCGAGCTCGGCTATCTGGCGCTCATCGGACCGGCCACCGCCGAGACGATCCGCGT
>Ga0181517_10005479_pt1 | contig 11206 bp, 9 predicted proteins | sample PEATcosm2014_Bin_31_FD_119748 | JGI IMG/M metagenome (GOLD analysis project Ga0181517, IMG submission 119748) | Peatland microbial communities from MTU Mesocosm Facility, Houghton, MI, USA - PEATcosm2014_Bin01_30_metaG | ecosystem: Environmental > Terrestrial > Soil > Wetlands > Peat | place... | reverse complement strand
TATTCCGCTACCAGCAACGCAGTCCTTGGCCCCTTCGTCCGCGCGATGACCACCAACGGGCCGACCACTTCGGCTTTGAGCAATGCCTTCGTAAACCAGACCAGCGTGGCCGGCTACGTGGCATCGACTTTAATCAATAACGACAATAACAATGGCTCGAACAGCAACGAGAGCATCATCAACAACCAGGCTGGCGCAGCAATTCATTGCGGTTACACGGTCCAAGGCTCCGCAACCGTCGGCTCCAAGGTCCCCCAACCCAACGGTTGGGGATCGACGGTGATCACTGGTATACCTAAGGTGGACTATTATGGAGATGCGACCCAAGGACAGTCTTTAGTGATCCCCGGGACGGGTGCTGGTGCTTACACGCAAAGCGACTTCACTCAGGCCCAGATCTGGGCTACCGCTGGCGAGTGCGGCTACTCCTCAGGCGCTTGGGGCTCAGGCGGCACCGGCCCAGCCGCCGGCCCGCTCCAGATCACCGGGACTCTCCACGGGAACAGTTCGTCGTCCAACACGCCACAAACCAATACCTGCCAGTTCGGGCTGGCCTCCTGGAATGCCGCGGATATGGCGGGGTATAAGATTCATCAGGACACCACTCTCACGCCGATCATTTACACCATGGGGTACGCACCGGCTGGAGGTTTGGACGCCACGCTTCTACAGCGCTTGGCGAACTGCGTCCCCAATCAGCCGTGTGGGCCGGGCGGGTCTAACTCAAGTAATACGGTGTACAATCCCAATATTCCATCGGGAATGTACTTGCAGATTAATTCCGTGGATGACGTTACGCCAGCGTTTGAGATCCTTCTTTCGCAGATTCTGCGGCTATCGTTGTAGCCCGGTCCGACTCTGCGCGCTCTCCTGACGCCGTGTGAGCCCGCAGGGCGAAACAGCGTTCTCTTCCGCCCCGTTCCCGGGCTACGCGATTCGATGCCAAATTCCCGGGTGTCCAGGGCACGCGCAGAAACCCACCGCTCTTTAGCCTGGATTCCGAAGTCGACTTCGGATTCAAGCTAAGTACGCACCTGCCGCGCAGCGTCATTGTAAATCGCTGCTCCGACTGCTCCCTTCGGTCGCGGCTCCAATCGCCGTTTCCCGCTGCCGGCTCACTCCACGGTGACGTGCGTGCCTTTGGGTTCCTCTTCCTTGGACAGGTGCGCGATGCGGTCGTCGATCAGGGTGCGGATGCCCTTCAGGAACTCGACGCGCGAGGCGCGGAAGTGCTCGCTCGCGTCGGCCGGCCACAAATGTTCCAGAAACGGGATCGCCACGTTGCACACGAAGCAGCCGTGAGCGGCGGTCTGTGCGCCCTCGCCGGCGGCTTGTTTGTCGCTTTCAGCCATCTTCAGCTCTCCTTCATTTCCACGGTAAGAATACGGTTTTCCAGCCTGGCCCGAGTGGGCGCCAGGCCGGCCATGGACGTCGGCAGCCCGATGTGCCGCCGCAGCGTGCCGATCTCCACCACCAGCTCATCGCCCTTCTTAAATAATCCCACTTCGCCCTTGGCCGCGAAAGGCAGGCGCAGCTTCACTTCGTAGTGGCCGTCCTGTTTGGTAAATGTGTAGGGCGCCTCGGTGCGTTCGACGCGCGCCGGGTCCTCGCCAGCCGCATAGAGCGCGCGCGCCAGCTCTTCCAGCCGCTCGCGCCCCAAAACTTCGTGGGTGAACAGCGGGACGCGCTTCACTGCGACGGGCGCGAAATAGGCGTCGATTTCCTCCAGCACGCGCGCCTGCGAGGCGCGCCATTCCTCAAACCACGCGTCGGTCACGGCCTGCGGCAGCACGCGGTTGACGATAATGCTATCCACCGTTAAGCCGTGCAGCGAAAAGTAAACGAAAGCGCGCTGGGTCTCGCGCAGCACCATGCGCTCGGGATTCGTCACCAGGCGCACGCTGGTCTGGGCCGGATCCTCCAGCAGCTCGGCGATGCCGTCCAGCTTGGCGAACAATTGCTGGATGTTGGAGAAGTAACCTTCCGTGGGCAGCTCGACCGGCGAGACGCGGTTGGCGATGGGCCGCACCGCGCGGATGATGCCGCGCTGGAACGGGAAGATGTGCTTCATGTACCATTCGAGCGTGGTGGGCATGCTGACGAAGCGCATCGATTCGGCGGTGGGTGCGCAATCGAGCACGATCACGTCATAGAGCTGCTCGCGGCGAAACTGGTTCACCCACATCATCGCGCTCAGCTCTTCCATGCCCGGCAGGATAGCCAGCTCTTCCGCCTCCACGTCGCTGATGCCGGTGGTGCGCAACACCGAAACCACGTACGAGGAAATCTCCGCCCAGTGGCGCTTGATCTCCTTCTGGATATTCACCTCGTGAATCGCCAGGCTGCCGTTGATGGCGTACGGGTCGCCGGTCTGGCCGTGAAACAGGCTGGTTCCGAGATCGAAAGCGTCGGCCAGGCTGTGCGCCGGGTCCACGCTCATCACCAGCGTGCGATAGCCCAGACGCGAAAGCTCGAGGCCAGTGGCCGCCGCCAGGCTGGTTTTTCCCACGCCTCCTTTGCCACTGAACAGAAGGATGCGCACGCTTTCATTTTAGATTAAGCTGTGGGGATTGTGATGGAGCCTTTGATCTTTGCTCTCTCTGTTGTTTTTGCGTTTGGCGGTCTGAGCGCGCAGAAGCCTGTGTGGCAGCCATCGCCGGGACATACGCAAGTGCCGATATGGCCGGGGAGGGTGCCCGATGCGCAGCCTGTCGCGGGGCCGGAGGCCTCTACGGAAGGCTCCGTGACCAACGTGTCGCGGCCTACCATGACGGTCTATTCGCCACAGGGGAAGAATACGGGCGCTGCGGTCGTTGTCTTCCCTGGCGGGGGCTATCAGATTCTGGCCATCGATCTGGAAGGCACGGAGGTCTGTGATTGGCTGACGCCAAAAGGGATCACGTGTGTGCTGTCGAAATACCGCGTGACGGATGCGGGACCGTATCCGAAATCGGGGCCCTATCCGGAATCACCGATGGCGTTGGAAGATGCGCAGAGGACGGTGGGGCTGGTGCGTTTTCACGCGGCGGAGTGGCACATCGATCCGCACAAGATTGGAATACTCGGGTTTTCCGCCGGCGGTCATTTGTCGGCAGCGATGAGCGTGCATTTTGAGAAGCGTTTGTATCCGGCCGTCGATGCCGCCGACAAAGAAAGCTGCCGCCCGGATTTTGCGGTAGTTCTTTATCCGGGGCATCTATCGCTTGCCGCGGCGGAATGGGATGCTCAGCAAGGCACCAAGAAGTTTGTGGTTCCTCATCCGGATCATCTTTCGATTGCCGATAAGAGCTTTGCATTGAACCCCGATCTCCAGGTCACCAGCCAGACGCCGCCTACGTTTTTGCTGCAGGCGGAGGATGACCACGTGGACAATGTAAACGACTCGCTGGCTTACTATGCTGCGCTGAAAAAGGCAGGGGTTCCCGTGGAGATGCACTTGTATGCGCAGGGCGGGCATGCGTTTGGGCTTCGGCGTACGAAGTTTCCGATCACGGGATGGCCTCGGTTGGTGGAGACGTGGCTGGGGACAATCGGAATGATTCCGGAGTGATTCGTATTTGAAGCACAAATGCGCGATAGGATCGTTACAACCAAGGCGCACTATTTTCGGACGAGGAGTTGGGCAGAGGCCTTGTACGCTCCACGCTTCACGCGGCCGGTTTTGCGGTTACAGTAGTGGTTAGAGGATATGCGGCGGAGCGCGATCATCGGGTTGCTGTTGGCAGTGGTGATGTGGGCGGCCAACGTCAGGCTCTATCTGAAGGAGGGCGGCTACCACCTGGTGCGTGAGTATCAGGTGATCGAGGATCGCGTGCGCTACTACAGCGTGGAGCGCGGCGATTGGGAGGAGATCCCGCTCGACCTGGTGGATCTGAAGCGCACCGAAAAAGAGGCCGCCGAGCGCCAGGAAGAGCTGGCCAAGGACTCGAAGGCTCTTTCCGAAGAGGCGGCGGCCGAGAAGGCCATCGAAAAGGAAACCTCGCGCATCCCGCAAGCTCCCGGCGTGTACTGGCTGGAAGGCGACAAGACCAAGACCATGCAAGTCGCCGAGGCGTCGGTCCACATCAACAAGAAACGGCAGGTGCTGAAGGTGCTGGCGCCGATCGGGCAGGCGCTGAGCGGCAAGGGCACGCTCGAAATCGAAGGCGCGCATTCGGCCAACGTCTTCAGCAACCTGGAACAGGAGTTTTACATACAGCTCTCCGAGCCGGAACGGTTCGGCGTCGCCAGACTGACCAGCAAGGGCAATGTGCGGATCGTGGAGAACCTGGTCTACTTGCCGATCGATAAGGACGTGGAGGAAACGCCCACGCTGGTGGACACCTTGCAGCGGGAGTTGGACCCGGCCGGTCTATACAAGATCTGGCCCAAAGATCCGCTGCCGGAGGGCGAGTACGCGGTGATCGAGTACACGCCGAACGCGCTGAACATCCAGATTTGGGATTTCGCCATCCAGCCGAAAGCGGCCGGGAAATAACCGCCAGCCGGCGAGAAGCACAAAACCGCGTTCAACGTGGCGCACGCACTCGTGCGTGCCGCGTCGGCACTCCTGCCGACGCCCGGCGATCCAAGGCGAAGACGCGTCGAGAAGAGTCTCGACGCTGCACGCACGAGTGCGCGCGCCACGGTGTTCATGCGGCTAACTGCGCGGATCGGCGGGCAACAGGATCGAGGAGGCTGGCGCGGCAAACGCCGCAGCGGGTTCCTCCATCTCCGCCGGTTGCGCGGTTGGATGGAAGTTGAACCACTGCGCCAGTTCGTCGTCACCGGCGCGGCGGCGGGCCATGATGACGCGGCGGCGGGCCAGCGCGCGGGGCAGGCAGCGCGCGATGTGCCAGAAGGCTGCGGCAGAGGTGGGCTCCCACAGGATCGATCCGCCGACCACCAGCAGGTCGCGCAGCGTGGCGGGCAGCCAGCAACGGCCATACACACCGGCGGTGACGTTTTTGATGCGCATCAGAAAGCGGTTCTTCACCGAGTGCATGTTGATGAGGGCGGGCAGCGAGCGCCGGTTGGCCGGGGTGACGGTGCGCACGTGGAAAGCCTCCGCCGCCGGGGTATAGAGGGTCCGCCAGCCCAACAACTGCGCCCGCCAGGCGACGTCGGCGTCTTCGCGGTAAACGAAGAAATCGGGATCGAAGAAATCGCCGTCGATGGCCACGTCGTCGATCATGCTGCGGCGGTACAGCGCCGCCGCCGCGGACGCGCCGAAGACGTATTCCAGGCTTCCGTATCCGCCGCGATCCGGCTCGCGCCAGCCGCGGTCGAAATGCCGCAAGGCAGGCGTGAAACAGATGCCGGTCGAATCGATGCGCGCCTCGTCCAGCGGTTCAAAGCCCGGCCCGATGGAAAGCAGCTTGCCGCATACGGCGCCCGCTTCCGGGTCGGCCTGCCCAGCTTCCACCAGAGCGCGGACGAAGCCGGGGCGCAGCAACACGTCCGGGTTCAGGGTCAGTACCCATTCGGCCGAAGTGGCACGGATGGCTCGGTTCTGCGCTTCGGCGAAGCCCAGGTTCCGGCCGCAGCGGATCAACCGCACCCGCCCGCGGAACTGGCGCAGGGCGGCCACCGTCCCGTCGGTGGACCCGTTATCCACCACCACGATTTCGATCGGAACGCCCTCCTGCAGGAGTATCGCTTCCAGGCAACGGCGGATGTAGCGCGCGCTATTATACGTGACGATGGCTGCGCAGACGGTTGGGTCGGGCATTTTGAAGGTCTGCTACAAAGACCCGCCACACCACCGTTCCAACTACACCAGACCACCCGAGTTCCAAAAAATAAACTTTGAAAAAAAGTGGCCTGGGGTGTAGTGGAAAAGCGTACTTTGGGGTCTTAGTGGTGAGTTTCGTGTATGGCCGCGTTCTACATGAGTGAGGAATTGGTGGGTATCTTGCGTCAGGAAGGCGCCGCATCGGAACTGCAAACTCAAGTGGCTCAATTGTTTGAGGAGTCCCGCGAGGATGTTTACCGGTACCTGATGACGCTCGGTTTGACGCCCGTGCGGGCGCAGGACGCCACCCAGGAAGTCTTCCTCCGCCTCTATGCCGCGCTCAAGAGCGGCGAAGAGATCGAGAACCCGCGAGGCTGGATATTCCGGGTTGCCCACAACTGGGGCTTGAAAGTGCGCGCCCGGCACGCCGCGGAAAACCCGTTCGACGCCGACCTGGAAGCCAAGCTGGCCGCGCCGGCCCACGACGCGGAACACGACCTGTTGGAACGCGAGCGCATGCTGCTCTTTCATCGCGCGGTGGAAGGTTTGTCGGAGCAGCAGAAACGGTGCCTGTTCCTGCGCATGGAGGGGCTGCGGTATCCGGAGATCGCGGCGGCGATGGGCATCAGCCCTTCGGCGGTTTGCGAATTCCTGCGGCGCGCGATGGCGCGGCTGAAGAAGGTGCGGGATGAGTAACTGGCCGTCCGGACATCCCGACGAAGGCCTGCTGCTGCGCTCGCTCGATGGCGAGCTGCCGGCGCGCAAAGCTCGCCAGGTGCGCCAGCACCTGGAAGCCTGCTGGCAGTGCCGCGCGGAGATGGAATCGCTCGAAGCCACGGTGGCCGAATGCGTCCGTTACCGCAAGCAGGTGTTGGCCGGTTTGCTGCCGGAAGCGCCGAACCCGTGGCAGACCTTGGATCGCGGGTTCGACCGGGTGGATGCGGAACTCGCCGCGGCGCCGCTTTGGAAACGCTTGCCGCGGCTGGCCCCGGCCTGGCAGTGGGGGGTAGCGGCAATGGCCGCGGCCGCACTGCTCATCGTGGCCATCGTGCAGTTAGGCCGGACACCCAGCGTACAGGCGGCATCCTTGCTCGAAAAAGCCGTGGCCGCGGCCGGCACGCGCCCGGCGCCGGTTCGCACCATCAGCATCCACATGCGTTCGGGCCTGCCGACGCTGCACACGGTGGGCGGCGCGGCCGGAAATTGGTTGCCCCTGCCGCCCGACATCCGGATGGCGTTCCAGGCCGCCCACTACGACGATGCGGACCCGCTCAGCGCGCGCGCCTTCCAGGCGTGGCGCGACAGCCTGGCGCATAGGACGGACGATGTCGACACCGAGCCCGCCGCGGAGAATCCCCACGAGCCGTGTTATCGCATCCGCACCCAGGCGGCGGAGGGCGAACTGGCCTCCGCCACGTTGCTGCTGCGCGTCGCGGATCTGGCGCCGGTGGAAAGCAAGTTCGAGTTTCGCGATCAGAATTGGATTGAATTCACCCAGGTTATGGAGCCTCCATTCCAACCCGACGGTTTTGCCGTTGCGACTCCTCATGAGGCTCCCTTGCGGCCAGTCGTACCAAGCCGGCCGGCTGCAGTTGCGCCCAGGTCATCGGCCTCGATTTCGGATGAATTGCAGGTAGTTACGCTGCTGCACCGGATCGGGGCCGACCTGGGCGATCCTGTGGAAGTCAATTTGACCGATGGCAAAGTGCTGGTATCCGGAGCCGGAGTTTCGCCCGAGCGCCAGCGGCAGGTGCACGAACTGTTGGATCACGCCCCCAACGTGGAGGTACGCTTCTCCGAACCGGAAGCGGCCCTCATCACGCCTCCCGCGGAGGCGCCGGCTACGGCGGGCGATGCGGCCAACCTGGGCATTCAGACGCGTCTCGAGAAGCAACTCGGCGGTCGCGCGGCCTTCGAACGCTTCAGCACGCACGTGCTGGATGGCAATGAAGCCGCCATGGCGCACGCTTACGCGCTGCGCAGCGTGGCGGAACGCTTCCCGGCCGGAAACGAAGAATCGATGCCCGCGCCGGATCGTGCGCAACTTCATCAGCTCGCGCGCGATCACGTGGCGGCACTGGAAACTCAGGTGCGCGTGATGGAAGGCGCACTGGCTCCCGTGCTGGCCGGCCTCGGCGGCAAAACCGCCGCGGCCGCCCCCGTGCCTGGCGCCGGCACCGCATGGCAACAGGCGGCCGAAGATACCTTCCGCGCTTCGCGGCGGCTGGAAGTGCTGCTCTCGGTCCTGCTGGGGGTCACGCCCGGCCAGAACGCGACCGGCGATCTGCCCTCGCAAGTGCTGACCGCCGTGGCGGACTTGAAGACCGGCCTCGACCGCTGCCAGAGCCTGCTGGCGCAATAGCGGCCGAGCGGTTCATTACGGTCTTGTAACCCTTGTCGAAAAGCAAGCGTCAATATTAATGGGTTGGTCTGGGAATTTCAGGATTCCCGCTGGCCTCCGACGGCGGGCGTACATCCTCCGAACGCCCGCCGTTTTTTTTCTGCATCCACCCATTTTTTCAAGAACTTCTCCGCCTTGCGCCGGGTGGCGGGACGCGGGTTATCCAGTTGCCGGCGGACGAAGCTGACCACCGCGCGTTGGCGCGGAATAAGCTCGAAAAACCGATCGAGCGACTGAATGGCGTGTCCGATAGCCACATTGCGGCATTCTTCGGTTTCGTACTTCGCCCGGTCGACGGTGAGAATGCCGGCCGCGAGCGCGTCCGCCAGGCGGGGCTGGGCCGCGGCGATCACGGCCGCCGCCTGGATCACGTTCGCCGCGCCGATCATCTGCGCGCCGCCGATGGGCCGCAAGAACTTGTCCAACAGCGGCGCGAGCTTGCGCGAGCGGTCCACGCGCGCGAGGTTGGCCAGGATGTGCGCCGCGTTCCAGCGGTAAATGCTATTGGGGTGGTCGAGCAGCCGGGCGAACCTGTCGAAGTCCGGGTACAGCAATTGCGGTGCTTCTTCGCTGAGACGCCGCAGGTCTTTCAGGCAGCCGAATTTGACGCGCGCAGCCGGCGCGTCGAGTCCGGCCCAGCCAACCGACAGGCGGTCCTGCTCTGTCCACAGTGCGCTCATAAGCAAATTCATACAATGCCGCGCGGCGGAAAGCAAGGTGGGGCTGGCGGAAGGAATTCATGCTGGCGGACAAGCGGGCCGGGCCCTCTATGCTTCCAGTCCCATCTGGGTGAGGCGGTATCGCAGCGCGTTGCGGGTGAGGCCGAGCAGTCTGGCGGCCTGGCTCTTGTTGCCGTCGGCGCGGCGCAGGGCCTCGCGAATGATTTCCTGCTCGTAGGCATCCAGCGTCAATCCCTCCGGCAGGAAATGCGTATCCGACTGGGACCGCGGCCGGCGGTCGGCTTCGAGCTTGATATCGGCGGCATCGAGAGCCGTGCCCGAGCACATCACCAGGCTGCGCTCGATCACGTTTTCCAGCTCGCGCACATTGCCGGGCCAGTAATAGGCGATCAGCTTTTCCATGCCGGCATCGGTAATGCGCTCCACCTGGCAGCCGTTTTCCGGCGCCAGTTTGTGTACGAAATGGTTGGCCAGAAACGGAATGTCCTGCTTGCGCTCGCGCAGCGGAGGAATATTCAGCGGCACCACGTTGAGGCGGTAATACAGGTCCTCGCGAAAGGTGCCCTGCTCCAGGGCGGCGCGCAAGTCCTGGTTGGTGGCGGCCACCACGCGAACGTCGATGCGTCGTGTCACGTTGCTGCCCAGCCGCTCGAACTCGCGCTCCTGGAGAACGCGCAGCAGCTTCACCTGAATGGCGGCCGGCACATCGCCAATCTCATCCAGAAACACGGTGCCCGTATCGGCCTGTTCGAACTTGCCGGGCTTGGAGGTTTGCGCGCCGGTGAAGGCGCCCTTCTCGTAGCCGAACAGTTCGCTTTCCATCAGGTTCTCGGGCAGCGCGCTGCAGTTGATCTTGACCAGCGGGCGGTCGCGCCGCGGCGAGTGGAAATGAATGGCGCGGGCAATCAGGTCCTTGCCGACGCCGCTCTCGCCGGCCAGCAGCACGGTGGCACGGGTGGGCGCCACGCGATCTATCGAAGCGAAGATTTCCTGCATGGCCGGGCTGCGGCCGATGATATTATCGAACTCATAGCGCCGGCCGAGTTCCGCCTTGAGCTCGCGGTTCTCCTCGCGCAGCGCGCGCACCTCGAGCGCCTTCGAGACCACCTGCATCAGGTGATCGAGGCCGAACGGCTTGAGCAGAAAATCGGTGGCGCCGGCCTTCATGGCTTCCACCGCGGTTTCCACGCTGCCGAAGGCGGTCATCATGATCACCGGGACGTGCGCGTTCTGCCGGCGGATGACGCCGAGAAAAGCCAGGCCGTCCATGGAAGGCAGCTTGAGGTCGGTGAGCACCAGGTCGGCGCGATCGACCACTTTGAGCGCTTCTTCGGCGGTGGCGGCCTTATCGACGTCGAACCCGCCGCTGACGAGTTGCAGTTCGATCACGCGGCGCAGCTTCTCTTCGTCTTCAACCACCAGAATGCGTTTCTTCATAGTTGTAAGTGGGGCAGGCGTTATCGCCTGCCAAACCACGCAAAGCGTCGCACCGACCGCTCCCTATCGGTCGCGGCTCCGATGCGCCTCCATCGGCAAAACCACCCGAAAAATGCTGCCCTTCCCGGGTTCGCTCTCCACCGCTATGTTACCGCCGTGTTCGTCGACGATCTTGGAAACGATGGCCAGCCCGAGGCCGACGCCCTGCGGCTTGGTGGTGAAGAATGGGTTGAAAATATTGTCGCGCTGGGCGGGATCGATGCCGCTGCCGCGATCGATCACCGAGACTTCCGCATCGCCGCCGGCGGCGCGGGTCTTCAGCGTGACCGCTCCGCCGGGCGGGCTGGCCTGCGCGGCGTTGATCAGCAGGTTGTAAAAAACGCGCTCCAGCAACTCGGCATCGAAAGGAAACGGCGGGATGTCGGGCTGGTAGTTGCGATAGAACGAGATACCGGGCGCCTCGCGCTCGGCCAGCGCCACGGCGCGATCCAGCGTCTGCGCCAGGTCGGCCTGGGCGAACTGCAGTTGGAGCGGGCGGGCGAACTGCAGGAAGCGGGTGATCAGCGAGTTGCAGCGGTCCACTTCGGAGGCGATGAAGCCGGCCACTTCGCGCGCCACCTCGTTTTCCTTGGCCAGGCTGCGCGTCAGCACTTCCGAAGAAGCGCGAATAGTGCCGAGCGGGTTGCGCAGCTCGTGAGCGAGGCCGGCGGAGAGCTGGCCGAGCGCGGCCAGCCGGTCTGCCCGGCGCTTCTCTTCCTCGGCCTGCTGGAGTTGGGCGTTGGCGGCGGCGAGTTGCTCGGCCGCGGCGCGCGATTTGCGGGTCTGGCTCCGCAGGTCTTCGGCCACCGAGTTGGCCAGGTTGGCGATCATGGCCAGCAGCACGACCGGCGGGACCGGGTCGGCGGTGATCTCCGACGGGTCTTTCACCCAGTGCAGAAAGAGCAAGTACGCCGCGCCGGCCACGGCGGCGCACAG
>Ga0181517_10005478_pt1 | contig 11206 bp, 11 predicted proteins | sample PEATcosm2014_Bin_31_FD_119748 | JGI IMG/M metagenome (GOLD analysis project Ga0181517, IMG submission 119748) | Peatland microbial communities from MTU Mesocosm Facility, Houghton, MI, USA - PEATcosm2014_Bin01_30_metaG | ecosystem: Environmental > Terrestrial > Soil > Wetlands > Peat | place... | reverse complement strand
GATCAAAAACTGCTTCTGACCCTGCAATATCTCGATCCCGCCCGCGTCGCCGTGCCCCGGCAATACATGCTGCGGCCCCAACGCGATCGCCTTGTCCAGCGCCTTCGGCCAGTTCGCAATATTTGCATCCAGAAGCTTGTTGCGCGGCCCATTCACCGCCGCGTCGCCGGTCGCCAGTATCTTCTCCGCGGGCAGCCACACATACCCATCTCCCGGCGTATGCCCCCAGCCCAGGAACAGGAAGTCCACCTCGCGCGTTCCATCGTTCAGCGTCAACTTGTCGCCCGTGATCGACATCTGCGGCCGCTGCACGTCCGTCTCTCCCGTCGCCCTCACATCCGTCCGGCTCGCCATCGCATTGCGCCAGCGCGTCGGTTCCCATCGATTCATCTCGTCCGTCACACCCTGGAACGCCAGCGTAGTCGCGCCTGCCGCCGTCCACACCGAGTTGCCGTACGCATGGTCGCCATGCGCGTGTGTGTCGAAGACATACCGCACAGGCTTGGGCGATAGCTGCTTCGCAATCGTCAGCAATTCCTTCGCGCGCCCCGGATAGTTCGCGTCCACCACAATCAGATAATCACGCATTTCAATGATGACAGTGTTGCTGTACCCATTCGTGTCGCCGGTCAGGAACCACACCCCGCGCGCAATCACATGCGGCGGCGAGTTCTGCCCCCGCAGCCCAACCGCACTCGTCATCATCAGCAGCAAAATTAAAACCCATGCAATTCTGCGCCTTATCATCCCCAACCTCCCGCACTTTATTTCATTATCGAACGCTACAGCTATGTACGAAGCAAACCATGTTCAGGTCTAATCTTCCCCCATAAAACGAAAAGCCCGGCAATCGCCGAGCCTTCCATTTCATTGCCCTAATAAAAAATCAAGCTTAGCGATTTCCGCCGCCGCCCTGCGATCCACCGCCACCGCCCGGTCCACCGGGACGTCTTCCGCCGCGTCTGCGCCGTCCACCCGGCCTGCGATCGCCGCCGCCACCCGGTCCGCGTTGTCCGCTAGGCCCGCCCGGTCCACGTCCGCCTGCATTGCCCGCTGCAACCGGAACGCCATCGGCGCGATTGAAGTTTGGCTCGTCCTCCGGAGCATCGTCCCCGTCTTCTCCCTCTTCAACGGGAAACTCCTCGCCACCCTCCACCAGCACCTCTTCGTCATCATCTTCCGCCGGAGCTGCGTAGGCCGGCGCAGTAGCTTCGTACTGTCTTCCGCCGCGCCCTCCGCCCTGTCCGCCATCCTCGCCAACCTCAGGCAGTCCCAGCTTCGCTCTCTGCTCCCGTAGCACGGCCTTGCGCGACAGCTTGATCCGGTTACCTTCGATCGACAGCACCTTCACCAGTATTTGGTCGCCTTCGCGCAGCTCGTCCTTCACATCCTTTACCCGGTGCTCCGCAATCTCCGACACGTGCAGTAGTCCATCCGTGCCCGGAAAAATCTCAACAAACGCGCCAAACTCAGCGATCCGCACCACTTTGCCCAGGTACGTCTTGCCGATCTCCGGCACAGCTGTTATGTCCGAGATCATCTGGATCGCCGCTGCCAGTCCGTCCGCATCGCTCGACGCCACATTCACCCGTCCCGTATCGTCCACATCGATCTTCACACCGGTCGCATCGATGATCCCGCGGATCACCTTGCCTCCCGGCCCAATCAGGTCGCGGATCTTGTCCGTTGGAATCTGAATGGTATGAATGCGCGGCGCAAACTGAGACTTCTCCGCGCGCGCTGTGCCAATCGTTGCATCCATAATGTCCAACAGGTGCAGCCGTCCGCGTCGCGCCTGCTCCAGCGCTTCACGCATAATCTGCGACGTGATGCCCATGATCTTGATGTCCATCTGCAGTGCCGTAATCCCCTTGCGCGTTCCCGCCACCTTGAAGTCCATGTCGCCGTAGTGGTCTTCCGCGCCTGCAATGTCGGAGAGTACTGCGTACTTCTCTCCCTCCTTCACCAGCCCCATCGCGACTCCCGCCACCGATCCCTTGGTAGCAATGCCCGCATGCATCAGCGCCAGCGAAGCTCCGCACACCGTGGCCATCGACGACGACCCGTTCGATTCCAAAATGTCCGACACTACGCGCAGCACATAGGGCGATTCGTCCTCGGGGGGTAGCACCGCCTCAATCGCCCGCCATGCCAGCGCGCCATGGCCGATCTCACGCCGTCCCACGCCGCCCATGCGCCCCACCTCGCCTACTGAGAACGGCGGGAAGTTGTAGTGCAGCATAAAGCGCCGCTTCTGTTCGCCCTCGTAGCTCTCCATGCGTTGCGCGTCGTCGGTCGTTCCCAGCGTCGCCGTCACCAGGGCTTGCGTCTCGCCGCGCGTGAACACCGCCGAACCGTGTACCCGCGGCAGCACGCCAACCTCGATCGTCACCGGTCGAATCTCGTCGAATGCGCGATGGTCCGGGCGCACCCGCTCGTTCAGCACCTGCTCACGGAAGATCTGCTCACGTAGCAGCTCATAGTATTTGCTGAACTTCTTCGCAGCCTCGGCGTCGCCCTCCGGCAGTTCCTTCTTCAGCGCGTCCTTGATCTCTTTCACCAGCGCGTAGCTCTCGAACTTAGGATGCTTCTGCGTGTCCAGCGCGTCCGTCAACTGCGCGCCGACCTTCGCCTTCAGAGCGTCCAGATACGCCTGATCGATCTCAACCGCCGCCGGAACGCGCTTCGTCTTGCCCGCGCGCGATACCAGCTCCTCAATCGTCGCGCAGATCTTCTTGATCTCCGCATGGGCGAACTCGATGGCGTCCACTACCTCCACCTCGCTGCACTCCTGCGACCCCGACTCCACCATCACGATGCCGTCCTTGGTGCCCACTACCATGATGTTAAGCAGGCTCTTTCCCCGCTCCGTGTAGGTCGGATTCACCACGAACACGCCGTCGATCAGGCCAATCCGCACCGCTCCCACCGGCCCATGAAATGGAATGTCGCTCAGGGCCAGCGCACAGCTCGCCCCGTTGATCCCCAACACATCCGGATCGTTCTCCTTGTCCGCCGAATACACGAACGCAACCACCTGCGTCTCGTTGCGGAAGGTCTCAGGAAACAGAGGACGAATCGGCCGATCGATCTGCCGGCACGTCAGAATCTCTTTTTCGCTGGGCCGCCCTTCGCGCTTGATGAAGCCGCCGGGAATGCGCCCCCCCGCATAGGTGTTCTCGCGGTACTCCACCGTCAGCGGAAAAAAGTCGATGCCTTCTTTCGGGTCGGGCGCGGCCACAGCCGTGGCTAGAACTACGTTGTCTCCGCTGCTTACAAGCGCGGCACCGGAGGCCTGCTTGGCCAACCGTCCCGTCTCAAATGTAATGCGCTTGCCACCGGCAAGCTCTACTGTCACTTCCTGCTTCATCGTTTGCCTCTTCTCTTATTCATCGTTTTATCAATTGGGAAGCTTGCTTCTGCGCCGCTTAGCCAAGCGCGCAGAGATGCATCCCTGGCTGGCCGCATTGCAGGCCCCACGCGGGGTGCATCGTAAAAATCTGTGTTCGCCACCATGGCCCGTGGTGCCGCGCATCCAGCCATTGGCCAGTGCAGTGCATCCATTCGTTTTTCCATGGACCGTCTCTCCAGCCATCAGCAACTCCGGCTGCAACGGCCGATGCGGCTGCGCGTGAAGTTAACTGCCGGGGTGGGTCGGGTCTTGCTTTCGTCCATAATGTGGGATTGTCCCAGTGCGTTTACTTGCGGATCCCAAGTTTCCCGATTACCTCGCGGTATCGGTCCGCATCGCACTTTTTCAGATAGTCGAGCAGACCGCGCCGCTTGCTCACCAGCATCAGAAGTCCGCGGCGGGAGCCATGGTCCTTCTTGTGTGTCTTGAAATGCTCGGTCAACTCGCCAATGCGTTCGCTCAGGAGAGCGATCTGGACCTCCGGGCTTCCCGTGTCCGTCTCGTGCGTTCGAAACTTCTCAATGATTCCTGTCTTCTTTACCGATTCCAACACAGCAGTTGTTGCTCCTGATCTCTAGTTCACTCGCAGTCGTAGTGTCTCCGTCAAGGATAGCACCCTCCACCGGGACCCGGCAATTCGCAGCACGTCAAAATCAAGTCCTGCACCATTGCCAACCATCGAACCGATCTATGCAAAAATGGAAGCCCTGTTGTTCTTATCGGTTTCATCGGTGTCAATCGGTGTTACGCCGTTGTCTTAAGCCAGGTTCTTCTTCAAAAACGTCAACGACCGCGTGTACGCCAACTTTGCCGCCGCCGCGTTGTAGCTTGGCCGGTCCGGGTTGGCAAACGCGTGCCCCACCCCATCGTATAGATAGATCTCAACCTCCGGATGCGCCGCGCGCACCGCATCCGTCTGGTCGCTCCCAATGTGCGTGTCCTCCGCGCCAAAGTGCAGCAGCACAGGGCACACCGTCTCCTCTGCCGCCACCTTGCCGATTCCCCCCGCATAGTATCCAACGCAACAATCCGGCTTCATCTTGAACTCCTCGCCGCGCGTTGCCGACAGCCAGCTCGTCAACCCGCCGTAGCAGAAGCCCAGCACTCCGGTCGCCTTGCCAGCCTCCTTGCCATAGTGAAACGCCGCCGCAATGTCCAGCAGCGAAACATTCGGGTCCAGCTTCGGATAAATTCCGAATGCCTTCTTCATGTCCGCCTCGCCATAGCCCAGTTCCAGATCGCGCTCGAAGCGGTCGAAAAGCGCCGGCGCAATCACCAAAAATCCCTCGCTGGCATACGCGTCCGCAACCCCACGAATCGACTTGTTCACCCCGAATATCTCCTGCACCACCACCAGCGCACCAATCGGCTCCTGCGCCGGAGCCGCAACATACACCCCCAGTTCGTGCCCATCCTCCGCCTTCAGCTTCACCCGCGTCCCCATCGCTTCACTCCCATCTGTGTTTGTGATCTCACAATCAGATGCGCGCCGAGTGTTCCAAGTCTCGATTTTGAGACATGGGATTTATTGCCCTCCGCTCGACTAAGTATAAAATTGGCACGTGTGCGGAGAAGTTTCATGAAAGCCATCTTCCTGCTTGTGCTTATTTCAGCGTCTGCATTCGCCCAGAGTCGACCATCGTCTCTCACATCCGCCTGCGGCCCCAACAAAGTAACTTTCAGCGCGAAAGAAGCCTCCACATCGCTAGCTCCCGCTCTTCCCGACTCCGGCAAGGCTCTCGTCTATTTCATCCAGGATGAAGGTCCGCTCAGTGAAAATCGTCACTACACCTTGAAGATCGGCTTGGACGGGGTATGGATTGGCGCCTACCGCGATAACGCAGTCTTTGCTGTCTCCGCGGAACCGGGAGAGCATCACATCTGCGCCAATGTGCAGTCAAATTTCCACGCCGGGATCAACTTCGCATTCGTGCATTTCACCGCCGAGGCAGGCAAAGTCTACTACTTCCGCACTCGCCTCAATGAATACGGTGGACACATGGAAATCGATCAGCCCGACAGCGATGAGGCAAAATATCTGATCGCTAACTACCCTGCCAGCATCTCAAAGCCCAATAAATAAGATTCCCCCACGTCTTTAGTTCTTCTCCGCTGCGTGCGCGTAGCCCCGCATCTCCGAGAGCCATCGCAGATACCGCACCACTTGCTTGCGTTCTCCGTACAGAAACCGCACAAAGTCGCGCACTCCGATCTCGTCCGCGTGTCTTCCCGTAAAAGTCTCCATCCGCCACTTTAGGAACTCGCTCCGCCAGGGCCGCAGCCGGCTGCCGCGCGTCGCATTCCACACAAAGATCAGCACAGCACCCATTCGGCATCCCCTAGTCCCCGATTATAGGGTCCGCCTATAGATTCCGCCGCGCGCTTTTCCTCTATCACTGCGCCTGCTGGAAGTGATCTCCCCGACGCTTCCCGCCATAGTCCTTCCCCAGCGTGCAGGACTCCAGCTTCCCGCTCTCGTAGAACTTTGCTCCGCCGTCGCGCCGCGCACCGTCGCCGAATAGCCCCAGGAATCCTCCGCGCATACATGGAATCCCCTGCACCACCTGGTCCTTTGCCAGCCAGCACTGCTTCAATTTGCCGCTCGGATACAGCGCCACCATCGCGCCCTCGCTCGGTCCCAGCAGCCAGTTCCCGCCGCTACACTCGACCTCTCCGACCGCGGCGTCATGCAACATCATCACGTAGCTCGGTCGCCCATCCGGCAGTAATTCGATGATCGACCCTCGCTGCACCTGCGCCACCCCAACCGCAATCTCCCGCGATGTCGTGCACCGTTGCAGCTTCCCGTCGCTGTAGAACCACGCATAGTCTTTGGCACAGGCATAGCCCTGAATATCGGCGGCTTGCGCAAGCTTGGTCCGATGCACCGCAGTTCCTGACTGTGCAATCAGAGTCACTCCGTATCCTGCCGCAACCACCACTCCAAGAACCGTAACTAACTTGCCCATCCTCTTCATCGCAACCTTCCGTCCCTTCACGCAGCTATTTGCCGTTTCAGTCACCATCAAATCTGAACAGGAACATGGTCAGCCGATACTTCACCGGGTGCTCCTTCTTAAAGTTCCGCAGTTCCAGCGCACTCTGCCGTGTCCTCGCGTTCGCCTGCAATTGGTCCATCAGCAGATCCGTCACATCCGCCTTCGCCGCACTCTTGTCGATCCTGGCCCCCTCCGGCACAATCGTCGTCACCTGTGCCTGCGCCTCAACCGCCGTAAACATCGGTTTCATCGTCTCCATGATGTTGTCGATGTTTGTGCTACCCGCCATCTGCTTATGCGCCAGCGTCTGCTGGTCCTTGCCCCACTTGTTCAGCTCCGCGACTTTCTTCCGATCTCCAGCCGCCTTGGCCTTGTCCTGCTCTGCCTGCACTGCCTTCAGCTTCTCCGACCACATCGGCGAGCCATAGAAAGCCACCACAATCGATGTCCTGTCGAACGTCCCAATTTTTGCCGTCTGTGCCACTCCACCCTGCACAGCGACAACCAGTACCACAGCCAAGCCCAGCCGCATCATCCGTTTCATCCTGACCTCCCAGCCCTCGCCCGCACGCTTCACTATTACGCAACCTCGCCAGGGAAAAACTTCGCAATCCATGAAGGTTCCTTGAAGAAATCTTCCTCAAATACTAAACCCAAGTAAAATCAATGGTTTATAGAAATACCCTGCTTTTGAATCCCCAGATGCGCTCCAACCTGCGCCGCAACATCTCTTGCCGCCAGCTCCTGCGCCTCTGCCAACTGCTGCGCCGGGTACTCGTAGCTGTCCGACCACACCAGCTTCGCGCTATGCACATCCACCAGCCGGGCCGTCACCCGCACCCTCTCTCCCGCCCGCTGCACCGTACCATCCAGCATCACATCCATCCCCAGCAGTCTCGCCATAAACGGCATCGACAGCCGCGCTCGCTGATAGGTATGCACCGTCGAGGGAGACAGCACATGCACTCCATCCAGTTGGGTCAGATCGGCCACCAGCAGATCGTTTAGCCCGTGGGGAAACGCACCGCAGTCCAGCTCCGGGCTCAGGCACTCGAATGGAATCACCGCGATATTCGCAATTCCGTCGCCCGACGAAAGATAGCGTGATGGCCGGTAGAACTGCCAGTACACGACAGCCAGCACCGCGCATAGACCCACCCCCATCAGCGATATCCCGCGAAGCCTCCGCATCCATGCCACATTCGCCTTGGCGCGTTCCGGCCCGCCGTCCACCACCCCCTCCATCACCACTTCACCCACAAACCGGTATCCCCGCTTGGGCAATGTCTCAATATATCTTCCAGCATCGTTCTCATCGCCCAGCGCCTTGCGCAACTGCGAGATGTTCCGCGCCAGCCCAATCTCTTCCACCCTCGTATCAGGCCACACCGCGAGCATCAGCTCGGCCTTCTCCACCACCGTCCCATGCCGCTCCAGCAGCACTCGTAGCGTCTCCCCCACCTTGGGAGCAAGCGGTACCATCTCCCCATCGCGGAACAGCAGCCTCTGCTCCCAGTCGTAGCGGAACGGGCCGAAACAGCTCGCGCGCCGGTCGTTCAAATTAATGTCCGTCGGATTCTTGCCCGTCGAATTCATGGCCGTCCAAACTTCTGCATCGCAGATCGCACTCAGTTCAACGCTTGCAATATCCTACCCCCAACGAGCTCAATTCGACTCATTTCCTGCCCCCCCTCACTCCTTCGCCCGGATGGCCGATAGACCCTCTGGGGCCGTGTTGCGCAGCATGAGCACAAGAATCCTGATCGTCGACGATTCCCCGACAATTCTCCGCATCCTGGAGAGAGCGCTTCGCCTCACCATCCCCCATCTCACCGAGGTCTTGCACACTGCCAATGGACTGGAGGCTATCGCAGCCATCGAAATCTCCACAGCCGCCAACCGGCCGCTCAGCCTCATCTTCTGCGACCTGCACATGCCGCGGATGGGCGGACTCGATTTCCTGCTGCAAATACAGCAACGCTGCCTTGCGCCGGGCGTCCCGTTTCTCATGATGACCGCCGACCCCGCCGATCCGCGGCTGCTCCAGGCGCTCGCCGCCGGCGCCCATGGCCTCCTCACCAAGCCCTTCACCCTGCGCCAAATCCAGGCGCGCGTCTGCTCCCTGCTTCCTATAGACAGTAAAAAATAAGCCCGCAACCTTACTAGGTCCGGGCCTATCTTTTACAGAAAAACTTCGTCTACTTCACAACCGTCTGGAACAAGGGCGACGTCAGCAACTTGGCAAACTCATTGTCGGAAGACGAATACGAGACCGTGAGCGCGCCCGAGCCTGAGTCGATGGTCGTCTCATCCAGCGCTGTCTTCTCCAAAGGCGATCCCTGCTGCTTCTTCAGCAGCAATACTCCCTTCAGCACGGTCGAGCAGGTGGCCGCCGTCAATGTGTCGGACATGTTTACGGCCATGTCGAACTTCACCCCATTGGAGAAGTCCATGGTGTAGCGCGAGCCCTTCATCTGGTTCTTCACCGTGTCGAAGTCGGCAAGCTGCGACGCAGTACCCAGCACGTTACGCATCATGATCTGCGTGCCCTTGGCGTCCAGCAGACTCCAGATCGCGTGACTGTCCACCTGGCCCATGTTGCTCACCAGGTCGCTGTCGGTCAAAAAATTCGGCACAAAGCCGTCTCGCGAGTCCACCGCGGCCCGCACCGCATCCTTGTCGCCAAACACCATCGTCGTCTGGTTCAGAAACACCACACTCAGGCCGGTCGAGCCCATGGGATAGATGCTGTTATTGCGCACCATCACCGGCTTCACCTTGTTCTTGGTAAAGTTGGCCAGAATGTCGCGGGTATGGAACTGACCCTGTGCAATGCCAACCATCCGTTCTACCTCAACCGTTCCGCTCCCCTTGGCGTCCGGAGTTACCGATCGGAAGGCAGCGAAGGCGAGAGCGTCCGTGTCCTCGTCCACCTTCAACCCAGACCGCTCCAGCGCCGTCTCCAGACTCTTCAGTTCGGGCGGCATCACGCGGTCCTTCAGGCTCATCGCCACCGGCGAGTTCTGCATCGCTCGGTAGTCCACCATGATGATCTGCTGCACATCGTGCGGGATCGAAGCCTTGGCATCGCTCGATAGCGGTTCGGCGTGGGCATACGGCGCCATCAGCGCCAGCAGTACTGTCAACCCGGCGGCCATCGCCAGGTGAAGTCTGCCCGGCTGGTTGATTCTGGATCGAACTTTAAAAACAAAATTGCCCACTGTTAGCTCCCCTACATTGGTGGTGATCGATTTGCCGCGCCGCGTTTCGCATACAGCACGACCGTTCTATTGTTCCCTGAATCAACGATCAAGGCAAGTACCACTCGCTTGGACGTATCCCATGCAAAAAGGTTTGCTCCTGCTGTGACTCTGGTCCCTCAACTTATTCCTCCAAATAGCGATTGGCCATGCCCCCTCATCCCGCGGGCCACGGCAGAGGGTGCTCCAGCCGCCGTTCCAGCACCTTGGCCTCCGGGTCGAAGTTGGGGACCTCCAACAACCACTCCGTCTCCGGTTCGTACGCTTCCTGCGGAATCAGTCCTATAATCTCGCCCTCCATCGCAATCGCGCCGTTGCTGAGCGCAAGTTCGCGCACTTTGTCATGCACCCGGCTCATCGCCGTGGTGCGGAAGTCCGTAATGTTCATGCTTACCTGGGCACGCCCGTTCACACTGACCCCGATCGCCTTCACCCCATGCAGTCCGCCTGCCGATCCGCGGATAGCGCGCGCAACGGCCCGCGCGGCGGCAATGTCTGACTGCGCGGCCAGAGGCAAACCACCCCCTGCCTGCGCCTTTGCAGAATTCAGAAAAATGTTGTACGCAATTAGAAAACTGCGCGCTCCCACCGCGCTGGCCCCCGCCGTAGGGTGGATCTCCGGCCCGCCAACATCGGGTCGCCGCCCCGTGTCGCGGTGAGCAGTCTCCAGCAGCCCCTCGAACTGCCCCCGCCGCACGTCTTCCAGGTTCACCCGATCCGGCCGTGCCGCCGCCGCCTCATAAAAGTACACTGGCACTCCGAAGCGCCGCCATATCTCCAGCCCAGCCTGCCGCGCCAGCATCGCGCACTCCGCCAGCGACACGCCGCTCACCGGCACAAATGGCACCACATCCGCCGCCCCGATCCGCGGATGCTCCCCCTTCTGCTTAGTCAGATCGATCAGTTCCGCCGCCCTCCCCACCCCACGTACCGCGGACTCAAAAACCCCCGCCGGAGTGCCTGCAATCGTCACCACGCTCCGGTTATGCGCGGTGTCCAGCGACCAGTCCAGCAGGCGCACCCCCTCCACCTGCATGGCAGCCACAATCGCCGCGACCTTGGCCTCGTCCGTGCCCTCCGAGAAGTTGGGCACGCACTCAATCACCGCATTCGGATTCATACTAGTCGGCATACTCTCACTTCCACCAACTGTACCCCAGAGTGAACTGTACGCTTGCATTGATCCCTGGGTTCTTGTCGCCCAGTGACGCGCTTGAGATGTGGATCGCGTTCGCCCCCAGATCGATCGAGCGGTTAGCGCGGGTGAAGTAATGCACCCCCACCCCAAACTGCGGCGTAAAATTCCACACGCTGGTATCGTCGTTCGACCCGTTGTCGCCTAACGTGCTATAGCTGAATCCGCCGTTATTCCCTGCAATCGACGGTCCGCCGAACGCCGGGTACTTGTGATTGGTCCACAGCACTCCGCCCGCGCCCTGCACCCACGGAGCGAGTCGCCTCGTCCCGGCAAAGTTCCAGCGCAGAATAGCTGGCGTAATACTGGCCCCGGTAAACGTCCCGCCAATGGTAAACGG
>Ga0181517_10005475_pt1 | contig 11208 bp, 8 predicted proteins | sample PEATcosm2014_Bin_31_FD_119748 | JGI IMG/M metagenome (GOLD analysis project Ga0181517, IMG submission 119748) | Peatland microbial communities from MTU Mesocosm Facility, Houghton, MI, USA - PEATcosm2014_Bin01_30_metaG | ecosystem: Environmental > Terrestrial > Soil > Wetlands > Peat | place... | reverse complement strand
GGATTTCGCGGCATGAAGACCATTCCCACGCCGTAGTCCCCGACGCCCTTCAGATCGATGCCCGATTCGGAGCAGACCTCGGCGAAGAAGCGCTGTGGAATCTGCGTGAGTATCCCCGCGCCATCGCCCGAGTTGCGCTCGTAGCCGGCGCCCCCGCGGTGGCTCATGTTATTGAGGATCGTAAGCGATTGGCTGACTATCTGATGGGACTTGCGTCCCTTGATATTCACGACAAACCCGATTCCGCAGGAATCGTGCTCCATTCGGGGATCGTACAGGCCCTGTCGGGCCGGCAAGCCGGCGGGCATCTGTCCGTCTATAAAGTGTTGACCCATCATACCTTCCTTTTGGAAGAATTGGGGTCAAGGATCCAGATTTGTGCATAAAAAGTCAAGGGTTTTAGGGTAAGATGCATAAATATACGAGAATCGTAGAAATAAAGAGGGTAATATGCATAAACTGTCGTCTAGGACATATTTTTTTCCACAATGAACCTGGCCATAAGCCCATTCAGCGCCTTCACCGACTCGGAATTCTTGGTGCCGGCGTCGGCGATGGCTTCCGCCGCCTTGAATATTTCGTTTATTCCGATGCTGATCTCTTCCATCCCGTTCTTGGTATCGGCCGAGATATCCGAGACCTGGTTCATGGCCCTCGTTATGGCGCCCACCTTTTCGCTCATGACTTTGGACGAGCCTCGGACCTCTTCGGTAGTCCCGAGGAGGGATGCGAGGGCCTCGAGTATCTGTTGCGCGCCGATGGACAGTTCGCTCGTGGCGTTCTTCATCTCGGCCATGGAGAAGGCGACGCTCTTGATCTTGACGACGATCTGGTCGAAGACTTCTCCCGTGCGGCGGGTACTCTTCTCCGAGAGCCGGATGCTGTCGGAGACCTCGCCCAGGGCCTTGGTCACGGAGTCGGCGCTCTCCGCGCTCGATTCGGCGAGGTTGCGGATCTCGTCGGCGACGACCGCGAAGCCCTTGCCGTAGTCGCCCGCATGGGCGGCCTCGATGGCTGCGTTCATCGCGAGGAGGTTCGTCTTCGATGCGATATCCTGGATTATCTGGATCATCTCCATGATGACGCCGGCGGAATCGGCGACCTTCTTGATGCCCTTTTCGGTCTCTTCCATCTCCGATTGGCCGTCCAGGGCGGAGGACTCGAGCTCGTTGGCTATCTTCAGCTTCTCCTCGGCGGCGTCGGCGATGTTCTTTATGTTCGCGCTCATTTCCTCGATGCTCGCGCTCGATTCGTTGATGGCGGATGCCTGGTCGGCTATGAGCTTCGCGAGGCTTCCTATGAAGTCGTCGACGTCGGCGGCGGAACGGGCGCTGCCCGAGACTTCGGCGTCGAGGAGGACGATCTTGTTCTTCATCCCTTCGGTATTGACCCTGATCTCATGCAGGCTCGCGGCGGTCTCCTCGGAGCTCGCGGCGAGATCGGAGGAGATCTCCTCGGCCCCGATGGCCACCGACTTCACCTCGCTCATCATGTCCTGCAGGGTGGCAATGAAATTGTTGAAGAAGTCGGCCACCTTCCCTATCTCGTCCCGGCCCTTCGCGTCGGCTCTGACGGTCAGGTCGCCGGTGGCCGCCTTCCGGAAAGTCGCTACATAGCTGGCGAGGGGCCTCATGACGACCCTGATGAGGAAGAACAGGCCGAAGCCGAGGCCGAGCGTCAGGATGAAGGCGGTAATCGCTATATTCCGGGTGGCCGCGGCCTGAGTCAAGGCCGCGGCCTTTAGGGAAGAGACGATCTCGAAGGCGCCGTGCACTTCCCCGACTTTCCAGCCCTCCCTGACGCCTCCTACGGGATCGATCGAACCCGCAGGGTCCCCGTGGCAAAGAAGGCAGTCCTGGCTCAGCTTGATCGGACGGAAATAGTGGACGTTGCGGGAATCGGCATAGATGTACTCGCCGAGCTCCCCCGATTCGAGCTTCTTGAGCGCCTCGATCTCGATGCCCTTGGGCTCGTTCGCCGGGTTCCGAGGCTGGAATTTTGGGACTCGGAACTCGTAATCTCCCTCTTTCGCGTTCTTGCCGGCGACTTCGATGGCGGTGATTATCGGAACGGCCTCCAGGAGGGTGGAGCGGTCCACCTTCTTGGCGAGCGCCGCAAGGTCGGTCACGACCCCGGATTGGACGCGCTCGGCCATGGCGTCGCGCGTGGCCTCCACCGTATAGACGATCGCCCTGCTCTTCTCGAGGATAGCGGCCTTAGCCTGGGCGGTGATATCGCTGATGTAGAACTGGGCGATTATGACCGTGATGACGAGCATGCCCCCGAGCGAAAGCAGGAGGACCTTGAACTTCAGGTTGAGGTCGCGGAAGCGCATTATTCGATTATAAGTCCTTGACGGCGCCGGATCAAGCTTGAAGCCAGTCCTTCCGGCTTTTCGTCGTAAGCGTTTACGGTATAGAGTGGCCTTTCCCGAACCGATATTCGATCGAAGGTCTATTCGATATATTGATGAAAGGAGCTAAGGCGAAGGGTTGATGACGGTAGGCCAGAAAGCGAGCGTAAGCCTCCTTATAGCCGTGCTCCTCTTCGCGGCCTTCGCCGTGGCGGCTTTCTCGGGACTCTTCGACGTAATCGAGTCGAGCTTCCGCAATCCTGCAATGGTGCGGAGCATAGATGCCTCGCTCGCGAAGGTCGCGGAGGCGGAGACCGGCTTCCACGTCTCCAACCTCGCGCGCTTCGGCTCCGTCCTCGCCCAGGACCCGGTGAGAAGGAGCTTCCTGCCCAATCTCAGCTCGCAGGACGCCTTCGATCGGGCCAACCTCTTCGGAAAACTCCAAGAAGAGACCTCGGGCCTGGCGGGAATCCGCCTGATAGACTCGAACGGCAAGCGCCTCCACTATAGCAGCATCCCGGGCGACATCCGCTCCAAGACTCAGCTCGAGACGGTCTACCGCAACTACGGCGAGGCCGGCGATCCTCCCTTCGATTCCGTGTCCGCTCCCGAAGGATCAAAGGGCCTCATTCGAATCGATCCGGTCGCCGGCCGATTCCTCTACTCTCTGCCTTTCTCCGACAGTTACGGAATCTATAGGGGCACTGCGGTATTCCAAGTATCGCTCGACGCGCTGATCTCGCTTCTCGCGAGGGAGAACCTGGCGCCGGTCGATGGGATAGCCGTCCCCGTGGGAGATGGCGGCCTTCTCCTTCGCGTGCCCGAAGCCTACCGATCCGTCCTTCCGCCTCGCGTCGCCGAGCTTTGGGCCTCCGGCGCGGAGGACAAACCCGTCCCCATCGCCGCTTCCGAGGGTACGGGGGAATCCTTCGTGCTCTTCTCCAAGGTGGTGGAGGGCGCCGGCCGCGTCGGCTTCATCGTAGCGGCGAGCGATTTCGTTCTGCCGGCGGCGATGAAGTGGATCCTCCTCGCTTCTTTCTTCGTGACCGCTTACCTGCTTGCCTTCCTCCTGTTCAACATCAGACAGGACCGGATGACGGTCCTGTCCGATAGGATCAAGCGCTTCCAGATCAATCTTCTCGAGGAGTACGTCGAGAACAAATCCGATCTGGATTTCGGGCGTTGGCACCGCGAGCTGGAATCCAGAAGGCCCGATGTCAGGAAGGCCATTCGAGCCGGCCTCGGAAGGGTACGAAAGAATCGGCAAGCCGACGTCGACGAGCTCATCGACAAAAGCTGGGACGAGATACTCGCCGTGCTCGGCGGCAAAATCGAGAGCGAGCGAGGCTCCGTCGAGCGGAACTCGATAGGGCTCCGGGAGATCGAGCGCCTTCTCGGCGAAGCTTTGAAGAACGGCAGCTTCGTCCTTCCCGCCGCCACTATCTCGGGCCTTTCGGAAGGCGGCGTGAAGCCCGTTACGCGAGCGACGCCTCCCGAAGTCGAATCTTTTGAAGAAATTGAGGCCGTAGAGGAAGCGGAGGCCGTAGAGGAAGCGGAGGCCGTAGAAGAGGCGGAGGTCGTAGAAGAAGCGGAGGCCGTAGAGGAAGCGGAGGCCGTAGAGGAAGCGGAGGCCGTAGAGGAAGCGGAGGCCGTAGAAGAAGCGGAGGCCGTAGAAGAAGCGGAGGCCGTAGAAGAAGCGGAGGCCGTAGAAGAAGCGGAGGCCGTAGAAGAGCTGGAAGAGCTCGAAGAAGCGGAGACCGAAGAACCGCAGTTCGCGGAAGGCGAACCCTCACAATCGACTTCCTTGCGGTCTACGGCGCCAGCGGCGCCGGAAGAAGCCGAAACCGTAGAAGAGTTGGAAGAGCTGGAAGAGCTCGAAGAAGCGGAGACCGAAGAACCGCAGTTCGCCGAAGGCGAACTCGTGCAATCGACTTCCCAAAGGTCTACGGCGCCGGCGGCGCCGGAAGAGCTCGAGCCGGTCGAAGAACTAGAGCCTATCGAAGAGCTCGAGCCGGTCGAAGAGCTAGAATCGGCGGCGCCCAGCGATGATCGCTCGAATTCCACGAAAGCTTATGAGTTGGCTGCCGACGAATACGAAGATATCCCAGTCATCCCCGAATCCTCGGGGCTCGAGCTCGCGGACGAGTCCGATATTTCCGACATCATCGGGTTCATAGACATTGACGATGCCGAGCGGGCGGAGGACCTCGATCTCCTCGAGGCCGAGGATTCCGGAAGACTCGAATCCGCGGAGCCGACCATGGTCACCGAGGAGACTTTCGATTCCGGGCTCGAGCCTTTGGAGGAAGTCGATTTCGAGCTTCTGCTTTCTTCGATAGATTTGTCCTCGCTGGAGCAATGGGACATGGGACCCGCCGGGGCGGCCGAGGCGGATGCGACTCGATCGGAGGCGGAAGATGCCTCCCTCCCGAACGCGGCTATATCGGGCGACGAAGAGCGGGCGGATGAGGAAGAGGCCCGTCCTTCCGAGAGCGTCGAAGATTACGAGGAGCCCGCCGAAATCGAGGAGCTCGAGGTTCTGCCTCTGGCCGAGCCCGAGGCCCTTCCCGAGCGCGAAGATCGATCGGAGGCGGGGATCGCTTTCGAGGCGCGAGGTGTGGGTTTCGACGATGTCGTGATCGGGGCCGGCGAAGGCGGGCGCGAGGCCGAGCCGGGGACCGAGGCCGAGCCGGGGACCGAGGCCGAAACGGCGGCGGAAGATGCCGGCGGGATGGCCTCGGACCTGGATCGCTATCTCGGACCTTGGATAGCCTATCGTCCCTTCGCGGCCTACGACCGAGGACGCGTCGCCGAGGAGCTCCTCGTCGTCGGAGAGGGGCAGCCTTGGGAGGACGCCGAATTCCTCGGCGAGGAAGAGGAGAATTTCGAAGGCCAGGATGGCGGGATCATCGAATTCCGCGACGGGGTCTTCAGATTGAACACGGACCTCGCTCTCTCCGGCGCGGCTTCGTCCTCCGGGGATGCGGGCGAGGACGGCGAAATGCGCGCCCTGGTGGACTCGGTATTGGGCGGCGATTCCGCGGCGGGAGCCGCGCCTCTGGAGCCGCGCTAATGGACAGGGAGCGGACGCAGCTCGCCGGAGCGCGGGCCTTCATCTTCTCGGCCGCCCTGGTTCTCGCGCTGTCCTTCGCGATAGCGTGGCCCATTTGGTTCTTCGCGACCGGTTGCAGCGGAGGCTACACGATAGCCGTGGCCGGCGCGGTCGCCTTCCTCGTGGCTCTTTCCGTAATACGGGCCCTGCGTCGGCGCCGTTCCGCTCGCGAGGGACGCCGGGCCGCATGAGACGGCCTTCGCAAGCGGCCCGCGCGGCCTTCGCCGCCGTCCTTGCGGCGGAGATTGGCGCGGCCGTCGCGGCTCAAGACCAGGCCGGGCGCTATCCGGCCATGTCGACCCTCGGTCCGGACGACGTCATATATGTGCAGCGGCAAGAGCAGCTCGAACGATCGTACCAGGCGATACGAAGCGGCGAGAAGCCTCCCGATCTCGTCATCTACTCCTATACGGTCCGCGACGCCGTCGACCTCTTCTCGCTCGCCGCCCGTCTCGACCTCCCTTACGAGACGCTGGCCACGATAAACCGCCTCGATCGACCGCGTAGCTTCCTGCCCGGTGAGCGCATCCTGGCTCCGAGCGCTCCGGGGATCTTCGGGTCCACGTCGCCGGGCTCGGACCTCGACCTCCTCCTTTCGTATCGCGGGAGGGACTCGAGCTATCCGGTATCGGTGCGATCGGGCGGTAAGGATTCCGTCCTCCTCTTCTACCCCGGCGCCGGCTTCAGTCCCGAGGAGAGGGCCCTCTTCCTCGGCCTTCTCTTTCGTTTTCCCCTGCCTTCGGGCGTTCTCGCTTCCGGCTTCGGGATGCTCGCGAGTCCCTCGTCGCGTCGCGCGGCCCGATCTGCCGGGATCGATCTCGCCTCGCCCATGGGGACGGAAGTCTACGCCGCGCGGAACGGCAAGGTCGCCGAGACCGGCATCGACGCGGTCCTCGGGCAATACATCGTCATAAATCACGAGAGAGGGTGGTCGACGGTGTACGGCCATCTTTCGGCGAGGCGCGTCCGATTGAACGACGAAGTCGAATCGGGTATGATAATAGGAAACGTAGGGTCGACCGGCGAGACCGCGGGTCCGCGCCTCCACTTCGAGGTGCGAGTCGTGCAGGAGGACCAGTGACCAGGCTATTCTCTTGGAACGTCAATGGGGTTCGGGCCTCGGCCGGGAAGGGCCTCTTCGATTGGCTGGCGAAGGAAAGCCCCGACGTCCTCTGCATCCAGGAAACGAAGGCGAGCTCCGACCAGCTGCCGCCCGAAATTCTGTCGCCCTCCGACGGCCGCGGCGGCGTCTATCACGGCTACTGGGCTTCGGCGAAGCGCAAGGGCTACTCGGGAGTCGCCATCTTCTCCAAGCGCGAGCCTCGCTCCATATCTTTCCTCGGCGATGGGGCCTACGACGAGGAGGGAAGAGCCCTCGTCGCGGATTTCGCCGATTACGTGCTTGTGTCGGCCTATTTCCCCAACAGCCAGGACGCGGGGGCCAGGCTCGGCTACAAGCTCGGCTTCTGCGACTCCGTCCTCGGGCTATGCGACGGTATCGTAGCCTCGGGACGCCACGTGGTGGTGGCCGGCGACTACAATATCGCGCATAAGCCGATCGACCTCGCCAATCCCAAGGCCAACGAGGGCAATCCCGGCTACCTCCCGGAGGAGAGGGCCTGGATGGACAAATATCTCTCCTCGGGCTACGCCGATTCGTTCCGACGCTTCAATCCGGAGCCCGGCCAGTATACCTGGTGGACCTACAGGGTTCCCGGAGCGCGCGAGCGGAACGTAGGCTGGAGGCTCGATTACCACTGCGTCGACGAGGGCTTCCTGCCCGCCGTCCTCGGCGCCGCTATCCACCCTTCGATCATGGGATCCGACCATTGTCCCGTCTCCATCGACCTGGACATATAAATTAGGAGAACTTCGATGCGAATCCGCTACAACGCCCCCGTCACCCTGACTTTCACGCTCGCCGCGGGGCTGGTCCTTCTGCTGTCGGGGACCCTGCTTCCGGGGCTGACCGGCGCCTGGTTCTCGACGCCGGCGCCCTTCCACTCGAACCGCTTCCAGGACTACTTCAAGCTCGTCAGCCACCCGCTCGGCCATGCCAGCATAGACCATTACATCTCGAACTTCAGCTTCATCCTCCTCCTCGGGCCAATACTGGAGGCGAGCTACGGCTCCCTCTCCGTCCTGTTCATGATGTTCGCGACGGCCCTCGTGACCGGCCTTCTCCAAGTGTTCTTCTTCCCCGGCACCATCCTCCTAGGCGCGAGCGGCATCGTCTTCATGATGATCCTCCTCGCTTCGTTCACCAATTTCAGGAAGGGAGAGATTCCGCTTACCTTCATACTGATAATGGTCATCTATCTCGGGCGCGAGGTTTTCAACGCGATAGCGGCCAAAGTGACCCCGGGGTCCGTCAACAATATCTCCCAGTTCGCTCACATCATCGGAGGCCTCGTCGGCTCCTTCTTCGGCTTCCTCCGGCCCGCCAGGCGTATCGCCGGCGGGACCGACCAGTAGGCCGCGGTCGCTCGGCGCGGATCAGGACAGCAGGTCCATCCTCGAGAACAGATCACCCAGTCCTTCGTTGCCGATGAGGGCGCGTCGATAGGGAGTGTCTGCGAGCGCCGTCGCCGGCTGGGCTTCGCGCTCGAGGTAGCGTCTCTCCTTGCCCTCCTCGAACCAATAGGCGAGGGCTATGCGGCCGTCCTCGATCTCGATGGCGGTGATTCCCTTCTTCCCCACCGCGCAGCCCGAGTTGAAAAGGCAGGGAAGGAGTAGGTCGCTGCCGTAGAGACTCCCGCTCCGCCCCCTGCGCCTCTCCTTGCGGCCCATTCTCCGGAATTCTTCTTTGTAGAGTCCGACTGTCTCGACTATCCCCGACCTTCGTTCCTCGTCCGCGCCGCCGTACTCGGCGCAGAGGCGCTCTATCTCGAAGCGCAGGCGGTCGTACTTGGAGAGGGACTCGAAGAGTGGCCGGTGGGTGTGGCCGATGACGGAGACGATGCCGGCGCCCCGCGAGAAGTCGTAGATGCGCCGCTCGATGCGGTATCTCCTGCCCGAGTCCTGCGAGGGACTCCGGCTTCGGATGCGCAGACCGTGCAGCAGGTATCTGATTACCGCGCCGCTGAGGACATTGTGCTTGACGAAGAAGCCGGAGGCCTGGTGGCCGTGGAATGCGTAGAGAGTTCTCTTCCCCCAGCCGAGCCTCAAGCCCTGGTACAGCGGGTAGGGATAGCGGGTGGCCTCTAGCAGGCCATCGTCGTGGTTCCCGCATATCTTGTACAGTCTGCCCTCGCGGGCGAAGCGGTCGAAAAGGGCGAAGAGGCGGCGCCACGCGGAGCGAATCCGCGCGAGAGGGAATTTCTGCAGATCCTCGATATCGCCGTTGAGGACGAGCGTCGAGCCCATCTCGAAGTAGCGGAGCTCGAGCGCGGAAGCGAGGAGATCGCCGTTGCGCCGGAGATCGTCGTTGGAAGAGCCGTCGCCCATGTGAAGGTCGCTCATGATGACGATCCGCGACGAGGCGTCGAGCGCGAGGGATGGCGCGGCGCGCATCTGGCCGGTGATACCCGCGGAAAACTGCTCGTCGGTCATCCATAAAAGGATGGCGGATCGACCGGGAATTGTCCATATCGCCTACATGGAACTCCCTCTTCTCAATTCCTCGCGTCGGTGATCGGCTTCAGGCACGAATAGCCCGAATTCCCGAGTTTTTCGATGATATCGATGACGGAATCGCTGATATCTTTGCCCGCGTCCAATTGCGCGCCATACCTGAACCTGACGATTCGGTGCATCAAGATGTCTATCGCTCCGGACTCGATCAAGATGCTCGAACCCATTGCGAACGAGAGGACGATTTCCCTCATCTTCTTGTCTCCGGCGCGTAGCCAGCGCCTGATCGATCTCGGGCCGCGCGAGAAGAGTCTGTCGATCGTTATGCTGATGGCCAACAGCATGAATCTCTCACCCTCAGTCGTATGGCCAAGCTCGGCAAGCTGCTGGTTTTCATCCATCGTGCTTTTCATGAGCGCGACGGTGGCGTCATGAAAGACTTGGCTGTCCTCTTCTTCTTGGATTTCGTTACCCCGACCCTCGCGAATCTGGACTGACCTCCATTTCGCTCCCGCAAGATTGAGGATCGCATGGACCTCGGAAGGCTTCAAGCCGAGGTTTTCGAGTCCCCGAACGGCCTCGAGCAGGATTTCTTCCCGGAATCCTCGATACTTCATCCCCGTGATGTCCTTTCGACCGAGTCTCATCGAAACTCTCTACATATAAGATTATCCATTCTCTCACGAAAGGAAACATCTTCGCCGCCGGCGGCTGACTCGATGGGGGACGGCATGGCCCATTCCTGTAGCTTGGAATCCTACTGCAGTGTAAAAGTTTTCGCAGGGAGATTATATATGTATACCCGCCTCCGGGCCTTATGACCTTGCCGGCATTAGATCTCGATTAAGGATTGATATATGTTTGCCATACAAATATTTATCCCAATCGACAATATAGTGGGAGCTATTTCAATTCCGAGCGGATATGTTATAGTGGCTGCGTGGACGGGTATGTATGGTGGCAGCATGAACCATGATGAAGAGCGGAAGTACAAAACCTTCGTTATAGACACTAACGTGCTCATTCATTATCCCGAGGCGGTCATGTCCTTCCGCGACAACGAGATCGTCATACCTCTCGAGGTCCTCGAGGAGCTCGACGGGCTCAAGACCTACCCCGACCAGCGAGGGAAGAGCGCGCGCGAGGCGATACGCTTCCTGGACAGCATCGCCAGAAAGGGAAACCTGAACGAGGGAGTGCGGCTCGATAACGGCTCCACGCTCAAGGTATCGCTCAGCCTGCCGGAGAAGACTCCTCCGGGCATAGAGCTCGACAGGAACGACAACAAGATCATCCTTTGCGCCTACGCTCTCCAGGCCGAAGGCAGGCGCGTCTTCTTCGTGTCCAAGGACATCAACGCCCGCGTCAAGTCGACCGCGCTCGGCGTCAGGGCCGTCGATTACGAGAAGCAGAAAGTCGACATCGCCACGCTGTATCAGGGCATGCGCGAGACGGATTCTTCGGCCGATACCATCTCCCGGCTCGCGGGCACGGGCGAGCTTCCCTGGAAGGAGAGGCTCTATCCCAACGAGTACATCCTCCTCCGGGACAGGGCCTCGGGGCAGACCGCCCTCGCCAAAGGGGAGCCTGAGCAAGGCAGGATACTGGCAGTGCCGGATTGGGACTCGCCCGTCGCGGGGATCTCGCCCCTGAACGACAAGCAGCGAGTCGCCTTCGAGCTTCTCTTGGACGACGATGTGCGCTTGGTCACCCTCGTCGGCAAGGCCGGCACGGGCAAGACCCTTCTGGCCATAGCGGCGGGCCTCAAGCGTGTCTGCGAGGACAAGAAGTACGCGCGGATGCTCGTTACCCGGCCGGTGGTTCCCGTAGGCAAGGACATCGGCTACCTGCCCGGCGAGAAGTCGGCCAAGATGGCCAACTGGATGCAGCCTCTCTTCGACAACCTCGAGCAGATACTCGCCGAGTACAAGAGGCCGAACGTCAAGAGCGTCGAGCAGCTCGTCAAGGACAGGATGATCGAGATAGAGGCCCTCACCTACATACGCGGGAGGAGCCTCCCCAACCAGTACATGATCGTCGACGAGGCCCAGAACCTGACGCCGCACGAGATCAAGACCATCGTGTCGAGGGCCGGCGAGGGGACGAAGGTAGTGCTCACGGGAGATCCCTACCAGATAGACAACATGTACCTGGACGCCAATTCCAACGG
>Ga0181517_10005474_pt1 | contig 11209 bp, 10 predicted proteins | sample PEATcosm2014_Bin_31_FD_119748 | JGI IMG/M metagenome (GOLD analysis project Ga0181517, IMG submission 119748) | Peatland microbial communities from MTU Mesocosm Facility, Houghton, MI, USA - PEATcosm2014_Bin01_30_metaG | ecosystem: Environmental > Terrestrial > Soil > Wetlands > Peat | place... | reverse complement strand
GGAGTACACCCCTCGGGAACTTCGATCAAGTGATCAGGCTCTTCGAGGGGATTTTTATTCAGAACCTTGCCAAAGTCGCTCAGGAATCGCCAAATCCCCGGCGATTATCTTGCTTGCCCTCACAGCGAACGCAGCATATCCAGCAGAACCCAGTCTATCGGCCGCCACGTCGCCTGCTGCGCCCGTTCCTGCACCCGCCGCAGCCGTTCCTGTTCTGCCTGCACCTTCCGCACCCCCGCGCCGTTATTCACTCGCACCCACTTCACCCCGCCGCGGTTGAACCGGGACGCTAGGCGATACCCCGTAGCCTGCACGCCGGCAACGTGGGGAGATGTTTCAACGATGCCACCTTGCACAAGTGCAGCGAACACCGCCGGGTAGTTCCGCCGGGACAACACCCGCCGCAAGACTTCCGAGTGCAGCCGCACGTACCCTTCGCCGTCCGTTCCACCGTCCGCAGTCTTCCGGATGATGGTGTCGATGAGATACGCCGCCGCGAACAGGCACGCAGGCCGCCGCAGTCCTTCCGGCAACGCTCGCCACAAATCCAACCTGCACGGCAACCGGAACCACATCCCCGCCGCATCGCTGCCACTCTTATTCTTCCGTTCCGCTACTGCTGGCATCGTTCCCACCTTTCAATGCCCAGGCCGGCCCGGTACGCAGCCGCAGAGGTGGGACACCGCCGCCGCGCCCAGGCCGTAAAGTGCATGGCTGGCCGGCCGTACACCACCCGGGGAAAACCGCATCATACCGCGCTTTGGAATCCGTGCAACTAACTCTCGCCAGTGTTTCCCCGGTCTGTCGGTAATCCAAGCCGCGGGCCATTTTGTAAGAATCGCCTTGACGAGCCACCAGCATTCAGCTTGCTAAACTGACGTTGCTGCCAGCGGCTTTCTTACAATTTGCTGCCGCTGTGGTCGCGACCGCCCAGCCCCACGGTTGCGCCGGATTGGATTTAAGCAACTTGCGGACGGCCCGGTCCAGATTGGCGGGGAGCTTCGCCTTGCTGGCCAAGTCGCCGGTCGCCTTCGCAATGGCGTCCATCCGTTCGTTTATCAATTTGTCCTGCAACGCACGGCGGTAAGCCTTTTCTAGGGCCTCTTGGTTAGGTATGACCTTTTGGATCCCCGCGGCCGTCAACTTGCTCTCGACACACTCGACCAGATTGTCCGAGGTGAGAGCGTTCAGTTCCACACGACGCCCACACCAGCCGGCGCCGGTCTTTTCACTGCAAAGGAACTTCGCCTCTTCCTCCGTCGCCCCGACGACCGGCAGACGGTCCCGCGGGTCCTTGGCCTCGCCGTTCTTGTTGCGGCCGTAACATACTCGCTCCGAGTCCAGCCCCCACGCTTTCGCATCTTCAAGCCGCAATCCGAAGTCGATGACCTCGAACTCGTTCTTGAACGCGTATCGGCGGGTGTCGTTGCAAAGAGTGTGCAAGATATTCAGCCCGGCTAGGTCGAAATCGTGTAGTACCAGCAATGGTATCCCGTAGGTCCCGCAAAGCTCATCTGCCAGGTGTCGGCAAGCAGTCACTGACTGTCCCTTGGCGCTCAAGATTCCGATGTCGAACCGCTCGGCCAATTGCACCTTGCGGAACAACTCATCAAAGCCCTGCTTTTCGATGTACAGCAAGGCCCCGAATAATTCCCGCGGGCCGCAGTCCTGCTTGCCAAGATCGAAGGACAAGCAATTCCTGATTCCCGCCACGCCACGCCAGGTTGCGCGCTGGAGGTATCCCCGAACTTCCAAGGTTCCAAGTGGTACGCTCTTGCCGGTGTGCGGTTCGTAGAAGTCGCCGCGCGCGTCATAGAGCACATCCCAGTCGGCGGTTTCCTTGGGATGCTCACGCTGATACTCGGGTAGCAAGGTCTGGCTGAAGTACTGCGAGTCGAGTCCCGTCTTGCCGGTGATTTCCTGGATTGGGCCGCGGGCCTGATAGAAGACTTGCCGCGCCGTGGCCATACCCACGCTGCCACTGGCCTTCAGGTAGGCATCGCGCATGACTTGCCACGCCGCCTCTTTGACCGAGACCTTCGCTGCGCGCGCAAAGGCTTCATGCCGATTCATCGCCTTTCGGTTGTCGCGTTCCTCTCGGACGCGAATCCTTTTCCAATCCGCGGTGACCGATTCCACGACCTTGGCGATCGTGTCGCCGTCCATGCGGGAGATTGCCACGGCACTCTTGCCCCGATCAGTATAGCGGACCCGGGGGTGTGCCACATGCAACAGGAAGACGATCGGCGCGTGGTGGCTGGCCCGCTGACTTTCGAGTAGCGCCCCCAACCCGTCACTCCATCCGCCGCCGCGGCCGCCCAAATTTCGGAAGGGGTTGATTATCCCCGCCGACCAGTTCACCCCGGTTATCAGCCGACGCGGGGCCTGGTCGTCGCCCTGCATGGCAAAGGCCGCTTCCACGACCATCGGCAAGCCGTCGCTGCCCACTAAGTACGCCTTTCGGTAACGGCACGTCGCCATATCGCAACCGATCTCTTGAAAGCGGGTCCGAACATGGCCCTCCCCAATGATGCCCAGTTGCGCCGGCTTGACCGCCCTGCTGTTGGCCTGCATCGACTTCAACAAGCCGGCCAGCACAGCGTGCTGTAGCTCGTTCCCGTTGACAAGTGCAGAAAGGTTCGTCCTGGTTAGCCCGGTTTCCTCCAAGACGACGCGCTGCTTTGCCGTGCCGATCAAACCGCGGAACTCCTTCACGAGTTCCCTGACCGAACGGTCGGTCTTTCGTGCCCGGTCGTGCGCCACGTAGGCCGCCACCAGCCGTTCAAACTCCTCCGGGCCATACCAGTGCGCGGAAGTCGGCTCGCTGGGGGGCCACTTGCCGCAGTCGGGGCTTGTGGCGCTGCGGCGGGTCTCGTCGCCGTGCCAATCGACGGCAAGGGTTAAGTGCGGGTTCAGCCAAGCATAATCATCGGCAAGTTGTAAAAAACGTGCCTTGGCGTTGTCCAGGATTTCGCTTGCTGAAGCCGGCCAGTAGACCCTTACGACGGTCCCGGTTTTTACATTTTCATCCGGGAAGGTTTCGCAACTGACTGCGGGGCGTTGCGCGATCCGGTCGACGGCAAACGTGATTTTGTACCGCTGGCCCCGGGCCGCAATATCCACCCTGCCGCTGTCTCCGTCCAAAACGAATGGCATGGCGAGAATGGTTTTCATCGCGTTGCCCTGTGCCCCACGCGTCGGGGAAACGTAGGCTTCTCGGCTGGAAACCCTGACCGCATAGTCGAGGATTCCGTTGACCGTTTCGGCGGGGATTCCCTGGCCATTGTCGCCGATGGTGATTCCATGCTCGTCAACGGTAACGGTGACCTCTGGCGATATCCCGGCCTCCTCGCAGGCGTCAAGAGCGTTGTCCATGCACTCTTTCAGAATCACAAGGGGCCATTCCTCGGCATTGTGACCCGTTTGCGCCGTCAGTTCCTTCGGACTGCAAAAGTCCATCAAGCGAGATGTTTCAAACGTCGTGCGGTCCAGTACCTTGCCTGACGTTTGTTTCGGTCGTTCTGCTGATTCGGTATTCATCGCCCCACCGCCTTTCGCCGTCGCCGTTGTAGGCCCAGCGGCCGCCTTGCTCTCGCCCGTTCAGTCGCCGTGAGTCCTGCCGCCGGCCGACTCTGGCCCCCGCGTTGCTCCCGCCGGGCCACGTACCCAAAAAGTGCCGCGTCCGCCACCCCGCGTAAAAACAATGGGCCCCCGCTTCTACCGTCGTCCTTAACTACCATAATGCCATCCTTTCTCACTTCGTTCCCACCATGCTCTTCCGTAAGTACTCTTCCAAATCCGCGCGTGACACAACCGTCTTCCGCTTGCCTATCACCGCATGCGGAATCAACCTGTCACGCAACAACCGGGCGAACGTCTTCCGCGACATTCGCAAAATCGCCGCACCTTCCTTCGTCGTCAACAAGTCGCTCATATAGTAACCCCTTCCGTGAACTCGAAACCAGCAAGACAAGGGCACCTAAATGCATGCCCATCATACCCTCATTATACGTATTCGTTCTCGAAACGACAACTTATTCCCTCGTTTTCCCTAAGAAATCAGAAAAGTATCTCTACTCGCTGTCGCGTGTCAGTAAATAGCCCCAGCAGGCAAAAGGCTGTTCTGGACCGCCCGCCCCTGGCAAGCCTTGCACCACCGCTGCCGTCACGCCACCGCCACGCCCTGCCACGTTCTCTACCCAGCACGGCCAACGACACGCCCGGCAGGAACCCGCCACAGACGAGCGCATACGCGTCGTGGTGACTCGGCCAACATTGTGTCAGCGCCCAGCGCGAGCATTCCGCAGCATTTCGTCGAAGGCCGCCTTGTTAAAGAAGCGGAGGCCGAAGACGTTCCACGCGATCAAGAGCGGCGGAAGTGATGCCACCAGCCAGTGTCCTTGCCAGAGTAGCACCCCAGATACAAATGCCAAGCACGGCCACCCAAACGAATTCGAGAAGCCTCCGAGGCACACCACCCCCGCCAGGACATATCCGTGCCAAAAGCAGAAAACCGCAACACCCAGTATTACCAGTACAACGAGCAGCATGACCGGTCTCCTTTGAAATTGTGGTTTAGTTCGACCAGGCTTTGACCTTCGCACTGGCAACCCGCAGCGCCCGGGCTTTCGCCTGATACCCGCTGCCAAAGCAGTTTGCCTCCATTGCCCGCTCGCCGGCCGGAATCGCTTTGTGATGGTCGATAAATTCCGTGACACCGTTGTAGGCCGCCCAGAGCGTGTGGCGGACCCCTGGAAGATCGTTCCCCCGGCCTGACTCAAAGAGTTGCCTCGACCGGCTACGGTCCTCGTAGGTCCGCTTGGCCGCTTTCTCGTTCTCCGGATCTTTGGGGACCGGAAACACCTCAGCAAGGTACTCGTCGAGCTTCGAAGCGTCGAGCGTCAACTTGCACATCGCCCGGAACGTGTTGGCCAGATTGGCGAAACCCCGTTCGACGATTCCCAGCAGCCGGTGGGCTTGCTCCAATCGCTGTTGCACGTTCGCCGTGTGGGTAACCCGGATCGTGGGCCCGTCCGACAACGCCATGTTCAGCGTGTTCTGACAGACGACCCGGATCGGCGTGAACTTGACCTGCACGGCACTTTGCCCATCGTGACTGTTCGACAATAACAGGTACTTGTCGGCCACGTCGTCGCCTACCACGACGATCTGATCGGGCAACTTGGCCAGCAACCAGATTCGCTCTCCGTTGCCCAGGGCCCCGGCCGTGTGATAGACGGCCGCCTTGCGATCAACGATCGGATCGAAGAAACTGAACGCATCGACGTTCTGGAGGGGCGTGTAGCCCTTGCCGACGATTCCCAGAACCGGGCAGTCTTCCTCACCCCACAAGTCGTCACGGACAACGCCGAAGGTGTCGCGAACCCGGACAGACGCCCCGCCCTTTGTGGCGAAGAGCGGCACCTTTGAAACGGTCCAGTTGAGTCGCGCCGCCTTGATCGCCGCGGCCGCGTTTGCAGGACCTGCCAATCGCGTTCCCAGCGCGTGCCAAGGGGGCTTGGCAACGTAGAACATGGAAGCGTTACCACCACGTATTTCGAGATTGTGTGCCACGCCAAGACCCTCCTTCGCAATGCTGATGCCCGGGGATTTCCACGCGACTCCAACCACCATGATAAACCGCTGAGGGGCAGGTACGCAAGGCTCTCCAGGCGAGGTATCTTAACAACCATCTTACTGGTGTTTTTTCGTTTAACGCGATGGACCCGAGATAGCATGGAGTCCCATTCACAGGTGCAACCGGGGCGCGGAAAAGATCCAGTACGGCCGTAGGGTCCCTTGGGGGTCGTCCTGCCCGCCTGCACGCGCACACCTCGCGACCGGAAATCGGGTTGCCGTCTGCGCGGAACGGCTAGCCCTGCCGGCGCCGTCGCCGCCGGCACGAGGCCCAACACGCCATCACGATACCACCGACACCGAGGAGAACAAGCGTGGAGGGTTCCGGAACGGGGGTGAGGAGAAATGCCTCCGTAGTCGAGTCGGGACCGCTACCGTAACCCACGATCTGGCCCGAATCGTTAATGCCATTTGCAACCTCAAGCGTCCATCCAGAATTCGGATCTATCAGGTTATTCAAGTCATACATCGTCCCATCGCTGTATAGAAAGGCGCGGTAGACGCCACTGGCAGTGTAGCTGCCACCCACGACCTGCCCACTGCTGTTGATCCCGTAGCTGCAACTGCCGTTGTTGTATGGCGTGCCGAGTGTGCCAAGGTCCTGCATGACCCCGCCGCTATAGAGAAAGGCGTCTTCGGCGCCGCCACTGGTATCGGCCAACCCTACGACTTGGCCACTATCATTGATACCATCGGCCCAACTTCGCTTCCCACCAAGTGTGCCTAAATCCGTCATCGTACCTCCGCTGTAAAGGAAGGCATGCTGCAAGGAGCCGGCCCCACCGTTGCTGCTGTAGACCTGTCCCACGATCTGCCCGGCGTTATTGATGCCATAGGCGATACTGTCGTATTCGCCTGGAATCCCGCTGAGGTTAGTCATAGCCCCGCCGCTGAAAAGGAAGGCATTCTGGGTACCACTGGCATAGGATGATCCTACGACCTGTCCGCTGTCGTTGATGCAGTAGGCGTAACAAGCCTTTCCACCATTTGTGCCAAGGTCCTGCATCGTGCCGCCAGTGTACAAGAAGGCGTGGTAATTGCCGTCGCTGGCTACGGCTTGCCCCACGACCTGCCCACTGTTGTTAATACCATAGGCTTCGCTGTCACCTGCGCCGAGAGTACCAAGGTCCTGCATGATCCCGCCACTGTAAAGGAAGGCGTTAGGGATACCATTGCTTGTGTTGGCCCACCCCACGACTTGCCCCGCGTTATTGATTGCGTAAGCGATACTGCCAGCCGCTCCGCCCGGGAATGTGCCCAGGTCAATCACCGTGTACTGAACTTGCGCCCGTGCCTCCTCAACGGCCGCCAATGACAACAAGACGGCCCACCCAAGAATCAAGCGTTTCATCGTTCAACCCTCCAGGAAAAAGCGTCCACTTTGGAACCCCACTATTATGAACACCGGTATTCCTCGATGCAATAACGCACTTTCGATGGAACGCGAGGCCGGCATCTTAACAACCATCTTAACGCTGAAAATCGATCCCCCGCTGGACGACGGCTAGATGGGTCCCATTTCGGCCGATTGGCCGGGTCCGTGGTTAGGATTCTGGCCGCGGTAGGGTCCCTTACCCCCCCTGCCACGGGCGCACGCACGCACGCGGTTTCCTTTTTTTCTTTGCATCGCTGGCCGCCGGCAGAGTGCCGAGAATTGACTGACGCGATGTCAGTCAATGGAGACGGTGCCAACGGCCGATGCCGTCAACACCTGCGATGCCGTCATGGCATCGCCACAGAACTACATCCCGACGCTGGCGTAGAACTCTTCATCCTGCCGGATGCTCTCGTCGTCCAGCTCGGCCGTCGTCCTGCTGGCGAGTTCATCGCGTTCCTGACTCGTCATGGCGAGGAGACTTCCCACGCCCGCCGACATCGCCTGCAACGCTGGCACAGGCCAGTGTGCGAACATCTCGGCCACGTCCTGGCCGTCCTTCTCGTCTCGCACGTCGAGGACCCAACCCCGACCTTTCATGTCCTTCACACTTACACGACAGACTTCGTTCTGTTTTCGCATCTTGCTTCCTTTGCTGCATGTGGTTTCATGCGTCCACCTCACGGCCCCCAGGAACGCCCCGGCAGGCATCCGAGGTGGAACAGGTGTAAGTTCTACCACGCCCCGCTACGACCGTGCAATAGACGTTTGAGACGTTCCTTGGGACGAACCAGCCCAGAAACAGTCCCATTTAAGTCTCATTGAAACCGATGCCGGCTTTGTTAAGAATTTACAACTCATTATGCAGCAATCAGTTACGACAACACATGTTATAGGTAATCCATCGCGATAACATGGTGGTTACGAGCATGGCAGAATAGCGCAGTGGAAGCTAATCTTTTTCTACCCCTTGACAATGTACGGCCGTATATTGTACGATTGTCCATAAGGAGCGGGTTTAGAAAACAATCCCCCCATTCGCCAACCATAATTTATTGAGGTTATCATGGAACCGTTCGACAGTCTAACTCTGAAGCAGCATGCCGTTTACGAGTTCATCCGCGACAAGATGCGCACTCGCGGTTACGGCCCGACTGTGCGGGAAATCGGCACGCAGTTCGGTATCAGTTCACCCAATGGGGTGGTGTGCCATCTGAAGGCGCTGGAGAAGAAGGGAGTCATTACGCGCGAGCCGAACATGTCGCGGGCGATCCAATTGGCGGCCGAGCCAATCGAGGACCGCAGCCTGCCGCTCTATGGGCAGATCGCCGCCGGCGTGCTGCACGAGGCGGTCGAGCAGGACGAGCGGGTCGATTTCGAAACGCTCTTCGATCCGGCCGACAAATCGCTCTTCGTGCTGGAGGTACACGGCGAATCGATGATCGAGGATCAGATTGCCGACGGCGACTATGTGGTCGTCCGCCGCCAGCGGACCGCACGGAAAGGGCAGATCGTGGTGGCCATAACCGACGAGGGCGAGGCCACGCTCAAGCGTTGGTTTCCCGAGAAGAACCGCATCCGCCTGGAGCCTGCCAATTCGACCATGAAGCCGATCTTCGTCCGCGACGCCAAGGTTTTGGGCGTTGTCGTGGGCGTCGTGCGGAAAGTCGAGTAGCGCCAGGTTAGGCGTCGCTTGACGGTAAAAATGGCATCCGTATTCTGGATGCCACTGGCTTGCCCAGTGGAGCGTGGCGATTGCTGTTACGCATCCTCCCTGGTACTCAAGCTGTAAACGCCCCCACTGCCCCTGCGGCAGTGGAGCGATGTTTGACCACTACATGCGGCCCCCTGCGGTTTCCCCTCGCCGCGTTTCGCGTGCCGCCGCCCCAGCCCTTCGGGCTGGGGCGGCGGCACGCGAAACGCGGGGAAAAGCGTGGATTGCGGTGGCTTGTAGTGGTCAAACATCGCTCCGCCGGGACAGGCCCGGCGGTGGCGTTTACAGTTCGAGTTGGTACTATGGGGGTAGCGATTATTTGTAGCAGCGAACGTAAGTTTCCACTGGGCAGGCCAGTGGCATTGAGTGTGGAACCTATTTCGCACGATATCCTGGACGAAACTCGGCCATGGAAATACTCGCAGCGTCACTGACAGCCGTCTTCTACTGGCCCTTCTTGTTTTTTCGCGATAAAGACCGGCGCCAAAGGCTCCGGGACCATGCCGGGCCGCTCTTCCTTAAGCAGAAATGCCGGCGCAAGCCGTGGGACCGGTGGACCTGCACATCGCTGGCGATCGTTTCTTTCTTGCCTTTTTTGTTGGCGATGTCGATGGATATTGCCGTCCGGTGGCAGGCGGGTTCCATCCTCCCTAAAATCTTCTTTTCGGCCTCGACATTCACCTTGATGCTTTGGTGTACTGCAATCCTTGGCCTGCCCAGCTTGCTTTCATGGCTATTACCCCAGGTTCTAGAGTTGCGGCAGCGGGGATTGATCATTTTTCAAGGCGAGACTATTCAGTATATTCCCTGGGCACGGGTCGAGTTCGCTCAATGGGCTCACGTTTTGGGTAGGGTACAAATTCAACTTTGCTTCATGGATTCGAAGCACGGCCTATCAAAGGACAAGAGATTCGACATTTCGGCGGACAAGGAAGACGCCGTCCTGGCCATGCTGCAGCCGGTTGTCGAATTGCGTGACCCGTCTGGGGCCGTCGTGAATCCGGAAATCCACGCCGCCAAGCGCGACGCGAGCATGCCCGCGCGGTCGTATCAATTCGACTTGCGAACGCTGTTGCTGTTCATGCTCTTCGCAAGTGCCGCGATGAGCTGGTATGGGATCCACTATCACCGTAATGCGGCCGAGAAGGCGGCGCTCGCCAGACTGGAGCCCTTCCAGCCCCAGATTACGGGGCGGTATTACTTGCAAGTGGATTTTTCCGCGTCAAGCGTCAAACCCAACGATGGCGATCTGGCCTTGCTTGCCGATCTTAACAGTTTAGACCATTTAGACCTGACGGGAGCACCCATCACCGATGCGGGATTGGAACATCTGGAACATCTCAATTCGCTTTCCTTCCTCGTCCTTTCGAACACGGCGGTTGGCGACGACGGGCTGCGACACTTGGAAAAGCTGCCGCGGCTGAGCTATCTGATACTTTACGGCACGCGAGTGACCGAGGAGGGCGTGAAGAGGTTCCAGCAAGCGTCGCCCAACGCCAAAGTAAGTTGGCATTTGTGAACGCGGCCATGGAAATACTCGCGGCATATATCAAGCCGTCTTGTCTAATGCGGCCGCCTGATTCAGCTTGTTGTAGAGCGTCTTCAAGCTGATCCCCAGCTCTTCGGCCGCCTTGGGCTTGTTGCCGCCGTGGCGATCCAGGGCATCGAGAATGACTTGGACCTCCTGCTGCCGCAAACGGCTCATAGGCGGTTTCGCTGGCGGTGCGGGAGCCGAGGTCCCTGGCGGAATGGCGGCCACCGAAGCGGCGGCAGGCCGCAGGGAAAATCGCCTGGGAAGATGTTCCAGGCAGATCGGCGCATGGTCGCAGAGGATCATGGCGTGCTCGACCACGTTGGCCAGTTCCCGCACATTGCCCGGCCAGGTATGCTGCCGCAGAGTCTCCGCAGTTTCCAGCGAAAACAACGCGTCATCGCTGCCCAATTTCATCCCCTTGCGCAGCACGAGGTGCCGCGCCAACGGCAGGATGTCGTCGATCCGTTCCCGCAGCGGCGGCAGGACGATTTCGAAGGTGTTGATGCGGAACCACAGGTCCTCGCGAAATTCGCCCGCGGCCACCATCTGATCGAGGTGGCGGTTGCTGGCGCAGATCACCCGCACGTCGCAGATCAGCGACTCGTTGTCGCCCACGCGGCGGATCTCGCCGCTTTCCAGGAAACGCAGCAACTTGGCCTGCATGGCCTTGGGCAGTTCGCCAATCTCGTCCAGAAACAGCGTGCCGCCGTTGGCCACCTGAAACAACCCCGTGCGATGCTCGTCGGCCCCCGTGAAGGCCCCTTTGCGATGGCCGAAGAGTTCGCTTTCGATCAGGTTCTCGGGCAGCGCGCCGCAGTTGATGGGCACAAAGGGCATGTCAGTCCGCAGGCTTTGATCGTGCAACGCCCGGGCAACCAGTTCTTTGCCGGTGCCGGTCTCGCCCCAGATCAAGACGGTGGAGTTTGACGGCGCTACCTTGGCAATCAGG
>Ga0181517_10005469_pt1 | contig 11214 bp, 1 predicted proteins | sample PEATcosm2014_Bin_31_FD_119748 | JGI IMG/M metagenome (GOLD analysis project Ga0181517, IMG submission 119748) | Peatland microbial communities from MTU Mesocosm Facility, Houghton, MI, USA - PEATcosm2014_Bin01_30_metaG | ecosystem: Environmental > Terrestrial > Soil > Wetlands > Peat | place... | reverse complement strand
TTATGGCATTGGTGGCGTTGCAATTGCCATTGCCATCAAAATAACCGCTGCCGACTTGTGTCCAGTTGGTGAGCGGAGTCGCTAGGTTCGTCGAGGACAATATCGCATAGGCGCCGTAGGCCAGACCGTTCGTGCCGCTGAACACCAGATTACCGCCGACAATGGAAATACCAACGACATGTGGCGTCGGCTTGACCGCCGTCACGACGCCGATAGAGCCATTCACGGCCAGTTCGTTGATCCAACTCAAGCCCGGACCGGGCGTAGCCGGGGAAAATGTCAACGCGAGGCCGTCGGCAAGCGGGCGGCTGAACAGCGTAAATGTATCGCCAGCCGCAAGGGCCGGGCCTTGATTTGTCAGTGTCAGCGTGCCGGTGGTCGTGCCGTTCAATGTGCCGGTCACCACGACAGAATCGTTCGTGGCCGCAGGCGCAAACGATTTGTTCAACCGGACGCAAATATTGCCGTTCAGCGTCAGGCTTGACGCCACCGTGAGCGTCCCGATGGAAGCGCCGCCGGGCGCGAGCGTGCCGCCGGAGTTCACCGTGACCGCTCCGCCCACCGTGCCCGTTCCAGCAAGCGCACCGCCGTTGACCGTGACCGTGCCGACAGCAATCGAGCCGTTCACCAGCAAGGTGCCGTTGCTGACAGTGGTCGAACCGCTGTAGGTATTTGCGCCGGAGAGCGTCAACGTGCCTGAGCCATTCTTGACGACCGAGCCAACGTCAGAAACAACTCCCGCGTAAGTTTGCGCGGTCGGATTGGCAAAGACCAGCGTTGACTGGTCGTCAATGTTGCCCGCGACCGAACCGTTAGCCGACACCCCATCGCCCAATTGCAGCACCCCCGCGCTGATGACCGTGCTGCCGGTGTAGGTATTCATGGCGGTCAGCGCCAGCAGGCCCGGTCCGGCCTTCGTTAAATTATAACCGGAACCGCCATCACTGATCACGCCAGAAATGTTCAGGTCAATGCCACAGGGCACCGTTCCCGCTGCGGTGGTAAAGACCACCCCGCTCGCCCCATAGAGCCAAATGGGGGCGCTGACGACGGAACTGACGTTTGTGGCCAGGCTGTTGATGACACCGAGGTCTGAATCAAGAGCCGAAGTCGAACCCATCAGGGAAATCTGCGCGCCACCGGAAGAACTTATCTTGCCACCGGTCAAATTGAACGTGGTGTCCAAGCCTTCAGTATAGCCCGAACCGGCGCTAAAATCCAGCGTGCCGCCATTGATGTTGACGGTCTTGGTGTAGGCGGTGGATCCCAAAGCATAAACATCGGCGCCCAAGCAATCCGGGGCCGCCCCTTCCACCGTGGCGCCTGGATTGATGGTGAGCGTTCCTTCAACAGTAGGCGTGTCACCCTCATTAACGCCGTAAGCCAGTGTCAGCGTTCCGCCATTGACCACCGTGCCGCCAGTATAAGTGTTGTAATTATCCAGAATCAGATACCCGGGACCGTCCTTGATCAAAGTTGTGGCGGCCGATGGTGCGTTGGTGATGCTGGTCCAGATATTCCAATTGTTGCCGCTGGTGAGCGCATTGGGGGTATGGACATACAATTCACCCGTCGCCAATCCCGATCTAATCAGTCCTGTCCCGGCAGTGCTGGCGGCACCATTATTCAATATCTGGCGGGAGACGCCTCTCATAATCAGTCCGCCGCTGCTGATCGTCAAGATTTTACCGCTGGAAATAGTTAAGTCACCCTGCAGCACCAATGAGTTGTTGGTTGCGCTGGCTGAAAGCGTGGTAATGTAGTCACTTCCGTTAAGCGCGCCACACAACCAGTTGTTTGTTGATAGCAGGCTGGCTCCGCTGGGAGTGCTGCTTGCCGTCGCTGACACCAAAGTATAATTGGTGTATTGAACAATGCTGCCACTGCCGTTGTTGGCAACCCAATCGCCCGTCGTGGCGGAAGACACGTTATTGCCGGTCGTCGCCCAGCCGCCGAGCATGCCGTTGGTTCCCGACACGGGATTGGCCGTGGTGGTTGTAATATTGCCGCCGGCGGGCAGCGTGAAGTCCACCGAGCCGCCAGTGCCATGCGTGATGGCACCCAGATTGACGGTCAAAACACCCGAGGTGTTCAAGACATTCGTCGTGGCGATAATGGCGTTCGCCGTATTAGTCGTGATCGTGACGCCATTGAACGACTGGAAAGTATTGACGCTGCCCTGCTGCTTGATTTGCACTGTTCCACCGCCCAGAACCAGCGCGGAACTGCTGTTGATGAGGTTGGAGGCCGGGGTCAGGTTGGCAAAATCCACCACCAACGCGCCGCTGCCGACGGTGGTCGAGCCAGAATAAGTGTTCACTGCCGAGCCGTTGAGCGTCAGCGTGCCAGCGCCGATCTTGGTTAAATTATAGCCAGCCCCGCTGATCACGCCGGACAAGTTCAGACCGTTGAGGTTGAAGATGGTGAGATTATCGGCCAGTGCAACCGGGGCGGAAATGACATCCGTCGCGCCGCCGACGGTGGTTTGCGCGAGCAGCGCGCCACCACCGCTGTTGTTGAAAGTCAGCGTGGACGAACCTTGCAGGGTGTAGCCATAAAACGCGGCCAGCGGATCGCCGAGATTCAGGACACCGACCGTGGCCGGCGTGTCCAGCGTCACGGTGCGCGCGGCGGTAAGGTTGCAGTTCAAGCCCACCATGTTGCCGGTGCCGGTGCCCGGAATGGCTGCCGGGTTCCAGTTGGCTGCCGCGCTCCAATTTCCGGAGGCGTCCACATTCCAAACGCCGTTGCCGGGGGTGAAGGCCGCTGTCGTTGCGCTGGCCTGCGCGCTGTTGGCGCTGGCGCCTCCGGCGTTCGCCGCATTCACCACATAGTAGTAGGTCGTGGTCGCGGCCAGGCCTGTGTCACTGTAGTTCGTAGTGCCCACACCTGTGGCAATAGTCGTGTAGGGACCGCCGCTGGTGGTCGAGCGTTGGACATTGTAGCTGGTGGCATTGGTCACCGCATTCCAGATGAGGTTGATCTGGCTGGAATTGACCGCCGCACCATTCAGGCCGGCGGGAGCGGCAGGCGGAACCGTCACCGATGTTGTCAAGTTGTCAAACGTAGCCGTTTCCAAGTCCCAGCAGTTATAACTATCAACCGCGAAACCGACATACACGGTGGAGGCCATGGTGAACGTCGCGCTTCCTTGTTGCGTCCAAGTCGTGCCGTTCGGGGAATAGTAGCCGGTGAAAGTGTTTCCGCTGCGCACCACCTTTAACCAGTAAGGCGAATTGAGTCCTGCCACGACGGAGTTGGTGGCGCCGTCGCCGTCGCTCGTTCGGACTTGCCAGGCCACGCCGTTGCCTGGGGTCAAGGCCATGTAGGCGTTGGCCCCGCCGCTGTCCAAGGTCGCGCGGATCATGACGCCGGCTTTGGACCAAGACTCATAGTTTGCAACCAGAGTCACGCGGGCAGCGATGGTGCAATCTCCGGTCACCGGCGCATAAACAAAGCGCATTTGGTCGAACGAACTCCAGATGGCATCATCAAGGGTCGCGCCGGATCCACTCACCGTGAACGCGCCGTTGGAGTAACTGGCGCTGCCCAGAAGCCCCGCCGGACCCATGACCTGGGTTGTCCAAGGCGCGGGCAGATTGACCGTTGGGGTCGCACTGGCCTGGGCCGAGTTGGCGCTCTCGCCACCGGCATTCAACGCCGAGATGACGTAATAGTAGGTTGTGAGACCGACCAGATTGGTGTCGGTGAAGTTCGTCGAGGTAATGCCTGTGGCGACGATCGTGTAGGGCCCGCCGGTGTTGGTGGCGCGTTCCACGTTGTAAAAGGCGGCGTTGCTGGAGGCCATCCAACTCAAGGCCGTCTGCTCAAGGCCTGCGGTGGCAGACAGACCGCCCGGCGCCGCCGGCGGGCTCATGGGCGACCAACCCGGCACCGACGCGTTGTCAAACGTTGCCGAGCACGACGTATTGGTGTCGTGGCTGCAGACCGCCAAACCAACATACGTGGTGGCGGGCATGGTGAACGTCGCGCTCCCCAGTTCCGTCCACGTCGCGCCATCCGGGGCATAGTATCCGGTGAACGTGCTGCCGCTGCACACCAGTTTGACCCAGTAGGGTGCGCTCGGGCCTGACGCGGCGAAGTTGGTGGTGCCGCCACCATCGCTCGAACGGACCTGCCAAGTCACGCCGTTGCCCGGCGTCACCGCAATGAACGCGTTGGCCGCGCCCGCATTCGTGCTGTCACGGACCATCACACCGGCTTTTGTCCAAGGATCGGCGTCGGATGGTGCCACCGAGCTTACGCGGGCAACGATGGTGAAATTTCCAGTCACAGGCACAGATGCAAATTGGAACGCGTCAGCCGTGTTCCAGATGTCGGCCCCGCACCCGTTTAACGTGAAAGTGCCGTAGCTGAAACTCGCGCTGCCGGACAACCCCACCGCGCCCTCGTCCTGCGCCGTCCACGGCGTGGACGCCGCCGCCTCGGCGCTGTTCGGGGTTTCACCGCCGCCGGCCACGGCGTTGACCACGTAGTAATAATAAAGTGCGCTGCCGGGCAGCGTGGCATCCTGATATTTCGTGACGGTCACGCCGCTGGCAATGTTGGTGTAAGGCCCGCCGCTGGTAAGGGAACGTTTCACATTGTAACTCGTGGCGCCACTGACAGCGTTCCAAGCTAGGTTGATCTGGGTGGCGGATGCTGCCGTCGCGGTCAACCCCGCAGGCGCAACCGCAACCGTGGACAAGCCGGAATTGAATTGCCACCACTCGACAGCGAACAGAGGGCCGCTGCCACCGGTGAATTTCAGGTATAAGTCGTTTGTCCCGGCGGCGCCGCTGATAGGACAGGACTCGGTCACCCACGTCTGCCCGCCGCCGGTGTTCGTCACCGCGCACGCCCCCATCTCCGGGCCGGTCACACTGCCAAGATGCAGCTCGATGGTTCCGCCGCTGGTTGCCGACGCCACCCGGACATTAAAGGAAGCCGCGTTGGTGCCGAAATTGATGTTTCGGTAAATAAGATAGGAGCCATTCTGGATAGGCCCGACATCCTGCCCGCCTTCGTTGCAAGTCTCAAGTTGGACTCCTCCAGCTTGGGTGGACGACTGGGTATCCTGGGTATCCGCCGCGATCTGGGAATAGGCCGAGCGCACGACCGGGGCATTGGTGAACCCCGCCGGGCATATCATCTGGAGAAAATTCCAGAAACTGGGATCCCACGCGCCCCAATCGTGGCCCGTTCCATTGATAATCCAATAGGTATTTGTAATCGTGGTTCCATTAGTATTGCAATAGACACTCACCCCATCGCCGTAAGGGATAAGGCTGTCCTCGTTTCCATAGGAAATTAACAAGAATTTCAACTGTTGCTGGACCTGGGGCACGCCATTGGCAAACAATGTGGAATTATCGTAGGTGTCGGGCGCAGGGGAAAAGCCACCGACATAGGGGAACAGTTTCGGATTTGGCAACCCAATATTGAGCGACTGTCCGGCACCCATGGAAAAACCGCAAAGCGGCCGATGCAAACGGTCTGAAACGGGGTAGTGTGATTCGACGTAGGGCACGAGGCTGTTGATCAAATCGTCTGTGAAGCGCACGTAACCGTTCATCAGAGACCCGTCTTCATCCGGCAATGTCGCGTTGCAGTTCGGCGCCACCAGTATCATGGGCGGAACCAAGCCTTCGTCAATGAGATTGTCGGCGATGACATTGGCGCTGCCGCCCTGGGTGAACCAATCGTTCTCATTGCCGCCAATGCCGTGCAACAAATATACGACGGGATACTTATTGGTCGGTGAATATCCCGGAGGCAGATACATTCTCACGGGCCGCAGGGTTTCTGTCGCCGCGGAAAAATAGTTGAAGCCGACAACCCGGCCCGCCGGGTTGGTGCTGTTCATATAGTATGATGGCGGCGTGGTTGGGAGCGTTTGCGCCAGCACACCTGCTGGCAGGGCGCACAGCGCTGCCAGAAGCCCAGCTTTCAAAACGAAGCATTTCATCGAAAACTTCCGGCAGCCTGCCGCCTGAAGCGCGGCCTTCTGGCATGGGGATTTCGTTGCATTTGATTTCATCGTTTTGCTTTTTCGTTTTATTTTGTGCTGCTTTGAAAATCACCAAAATGTTGGGCTGGCATTTCCTGCCGGGGCGGCGCGAACCGCCATTTGTCCGCCGACAATTCGCGACGCAGGCGATGCGCATTCAGCCAGCGGCCCAGCGCGGCCCGCGCAGAGCACCGGATTATTGAACGTGCCGTCGCCGTTGTCGGACTGCGATGCGTGCGGCGGCGGCGACCAAGTGACAACAACCTTTAAGGACACAGTTCTTCTTTCGCAAGCTACACGGATGCAGCGAACCTTCTGTCAACAATGACACTCGATAGGCGGACGATCCGGGGAGAGAACAAATTCTATGTTCCAACCCCGCCCCTGGTCCGCCGGGCACTTGTAGAATGAACGATTGTTGGTGCTGATATAAGAATTCTGCAAGGCCGGAAAATCCACCAGCGGCTCCAGCGGCCAGCCCCGTCCGGTATAGACAAATTTATCCGCATAGTCCCCGGTATACATCGCTGTCACCACCCCCACCTGTCTGAGGTTTGAAATACATGCGGCGGTCTGCCCTTTGCGTTTAGCCTTGGCCAGCGCCGGCAATAACAGCGCCGCGAGAATGGCGATAATGGCGATGACCACCAGCAGTTCGATCAGCGTGAAAGCTGTTCGGCGGACGGCCTGGCTGCTCGGTCTGTTAGTTTGCAAATTCATCCTGCTATTTCTTAATTGATTCCGGCCCGCAGCGAACAACAATGCTGCGGGCCGGATCAAACCTAAACTACTGTCCTGCTTCCCGCCGGTCCCATGACCGGCGGAAAGCACTGGCACATCATGGATACACGAGCCGGTAATAGGCGTTGTTGGTCCCCTTGATGATCGGGATGCTCATCGTCGTACCCAGCGTCGAGCCGGGCACCGTCATCCAGTCGTTAGTGTTGCTGCTCACGCCCTTGTTCAGGTTGTTCGTCTGCTCCAGCAACCGATAGCCCAGATGGTCCGTCGGCCAGCTCAACACCAGGCTCGTCCCGCTCACGCTGTTTGCCAGCTTCGGCACCGTCTGGCTCGGCTGCTTGATCACGTCCACCGTGTAGGTGTTCGTCTGCGACAGGTCCTGCGACACCACCTGCACCTGCACTACGTTCGTCACGCCCAGACTCAAGTTCAACGGGCTGCTGGGCACGCCGGAGGCCAGCAGGCCGACAGGCGTCCCGTTGTAGATCAACGTGTTCGTCGCCGTCAAATCTGCATTGATCACCGTCACCGTCGGCGTGGCTCCATAAGCATTCATCGCATTATAGGCAAACCCGTTGGTCGTGAAGGCCGGTGACAAGGTTCCCGCCGGAATCAACACCAGCGACGTCAGGTAATCGTTCGTGCTCAACACAGTGGTCACGGCCGCGTTGGTAACCACCAGTTCAATCTGGCCTGATCCCGTGTCCATGACGTAGGCGTTGGTCGCCGGGCCGGTTTGTTGCGTCACAAACACCGGCGTCGCGGAGAACGCACCGCTGATGCCGACGTAGGTGAACAGGATGTTGGTGCCGGCGCCCAACTGCGTGCCGGCGGTGTTGATTTCCACCACGCTGCCATTCGGCGTCAACTGCCCGCTGACAGCCACGCTGTTGCTCGCACCGCCGCTCGTGGTCACCACGAAGATGTTCGTGGACGCGGCATCCAGGGTCAGATCACTTTCGAGGTTTAGCATGCCAATGCCGCTGTCGCCGCCGGAAAGAATGCCGCCGGGACTCACCGCGACCGCGCCGCCCACCGTGCCGGTGCCGCCAAGCACCGCACCGCCGTTCACCGTGACCGGAGCCTCAATCGAACCATCCACCAGCAAGGTGCCGGTGCTGACAATGTTCGTACCGGTGAAGGTATTCGCGCCGGTCAAGTCAAGCACGCCTGGTCCGGCCTTGGTGAAACCAAGGCCACTACCGCCATCAGTGATCGCGCCCGAGATAATCAGGTCAATGCCGCTGGACACCGTTCCCGCCGCAGTGGTAATGACGTCCTGGCTCCCCACCCCCCCCAAAGTAAAGAGCAAGATGGAACCGCTGACGACGGAACTGACGTTTGTGGCCAGACTGTTGATGGCACTTGGTGAAGAACCATAAACCCCAGCGGTTTGAGAGTATATGCCACCACCGGAAGAACTCATCGTGCCGCCGGTCAAATTGAACGTGGTGTCCAAGCCGTCACTGGCACCCGAACCGGCACTAATATCCAACGTTCCGCCCACAATGTTGACGGTCGTGGCATAGGCGGATCCTCCCCCAACATTGGCGCCCAACGCATCCGGGCCCTGCAATTCCACAGTGGTGCCCGGATTGATGGTGAGCGTTCCGAGAACACAGGGAGTGTCGTTCTGATTAGCCCCCGCAGCCAGCGTCAGCGTTCCGCCATTGACCACCGTGTTGCCAGTATATGTGTTGTAGGCATTGAGCACCAGGTTGCCGGGACCGGCCTTCGTCAAACCGTTTGTGCCCGCGATGACCGAGCCGATGTTGGCGGCCTCGCCGGTGCCCAGCGAACGGACGGTGACAGTTGGGTTCGTGGCCGCCAGCGTCAGCGTGTTGTTGTTCAGGAACCAGTTGGCGCTTGGACTGGGATCGGTGTTGCCAAACACCAAGTTGCCGATGGTGTAGTTCTGATCAAGATTGACCGTGGTGTCCGACGTGATGTCCACCTGGCTGAAGTCCGCCGTATTGCCGATGTTGGTCGCGACAATGTTGTTTGACCAGTTCCCCGCCGTGCTCCAATTCAGGCCGCTCACCGTGTTCGTCCAGACCGCCAAACTCAAAATGGAAGCCGTCACGCTGGGACTGGGTTGCGTCACCGTATAGCTTGTGGCATTGGCGCCACTGACACCAAAGGTCACCGCCCAGGTGCCCACTGACGCGCTGGAGAAGTTTCCAGTCAGCGTGAGCGAGTCGCCGTTCTGCACGTTAACCAGCGTGCCGCTTACCGGAGCCGTGGTGGTGCCGTCATACATCTTGCTCTGCGCGGCCGCACTGCTGATGGTGAGCGCCGCCTGACTGACCGTACTGGTCGGAATCGCCACATTCGCTTCCGCGCCAGGGCTGGTGCAGGCCACGTTTCCGGAATGCGAACCATAAGTGGTGGTCCCCGCCAACTGCACATAAATTGTCGTTGAGCCAATGGTCCCGGAACCGCTGACGGTGACCGAGGAGGAATAACCGCCACCACTGCTCAGCGACACTTGAAAGCCGCTGGGCGCGGCCACCAAAATTCCGCCGGTGATGCTGGTGCCGGAAACCGTGAACGTCTGCGCGGCTGACGCCGTGCCGTAAGTCGTGCTGAACGCCGAGAGCGTCCCCGAAGTGGTGACAGTGGTCGGGACGACCTGCCACTGCGCATACAGCGTCGTGGTGGACGAAATGGTGAAAGTGCTGCCGGCGCTGTAAGCCGTGCCGGAGCCGTCGGCGGCTGTGTTCCAGCCGGTAAAGGCATAGCCATCTACAATCAAATTTCCAGTATTATCCAGCACCGTAACGGTTGCGCCTGAAAGGTAAGGACTGCTGGCATCCACCGGCACGGTGCCACTGGCCAGGGTGGCTCCATTGGGGATATTGGCATTGTAAGTGACCGGGCAGGCGTTGGAGACCGCCAGCCAAACCGCCGTGTCGGAGTTTTCCAGTTGAATGAGGGAAGGCGTGCCGCCAATTGTCACCGCCTGCTGGGTGCCGCCGCCGGTGAACTGCCACGTCCCGCCACTCAAGCCCGAGGCCGCAGTGATGATGTTGTAGGTGCCGGGCGACAGGGCCGTTGAACCAAACGGGTTGGCCGTGACATTGACCGTGCCAGACACCGACGCCGAACCGGTCACCGCCAGCAAGTCGGCGGCGGTGGTGGTGCCGCCGAGGTCAAATTTCATGGTTTCACCACCAACCAGCGTCAGTGCAGGTCCGGAAAAACTGGTTTGCTGCTGAAGACTGAAAGTGCTCGCGGCCCCATCACCACTCATGTCAAAGGTCTGCCCGCCCAAATACAAGGATGCACCCGCAGAACCAGAGTCGGTGCTGCCTGCAATGATGGTGGTGGTGCTGCCCGGTTTGACGGCAAAGATGCCGGTGCTGTTGGTCAAGTAAATTGCCGTGTTGGTCAATGAACAGCCGGCACCAAGCTGCAACGTGCCCGCGTTAATTACGGTCGGACCGCTGTAGGTGTTTGTGCCGGTCAACTCCAGCACGCCCGGTCCGGCCTTGGTGAAACCATAACCAGAACCGCCATCATTGATCACACCCGAAATATTCAGGTCAATTCCGCTGGGCACTGTTCCCGCCGCAGTGGTGATGACCACTCCGCTCCCATTAAAGAGGTAAAGGGGTGCGCTGATGGTGGAACTGACGTTGGTGGCCAGACTGTTGATGGCAGCCAGCGAACCGCCGAAGAAGGATCCGCCTAGGAGCGAGGCCTTGCCACCACCGGAAGAACTCCATGAGCCGCCGGTCAAATTGAACACGGTGTCCAAACCATCGTTATCAGCACTATGGGCAATATCCAATGTCCCCCCCACGATGTTGACGGGCGAGGTGATTCCTCCACCAAAAAGATTGTCGCCCAACGTATTCACAACCTCCAATTCCACCGTGGCGCCCGGATTGATGGTGAGCGTTCCGACCACACAAGGGCTACTATTATTCAGCGTCAGCGTTCCACCATTGACCACCGTGCCGCCGCTATAAGTGTTTCCAGCGGTGAGCGTCAGGCTGCCGGAAGCATTGGTCAATGCGCCGGTGCCCGAGATGACGCCCGCCAAGGTCTGCGCCGCCGAACTGTTGTAATTCAACGCGCCGTTGTCGGTGATGTTGCCGGCATAGTTCCCGCCGCCCAGCGAGCCAGTCCCGCCAATCGTCAGCGCGCCGGCGCTGATGGTCGTGTTGCCGGTATAACTTTCACCACCCGAGAGCGTCAGGCGGCCATTGCCAGCCTTCGTCAAACCGCTTGTGCCCGCGATGACCGAACTGATGGTGACACCCTTGCCGGCTCCCAGCGAGCCGACCGTGACGGTCGGGGTTGTGCCCGCCAGCGTCAGCGTGTTGTTGGTCAGGAACCAGTTGGCGTTTGGAGTGGCAGCGGTGTTGCCAAACACCAGGTTGCCGATGGTGTAGTTCTGATCAAGATTGACCGTGGTGTCCGACGTGATGTCCACCTGGCTGAAGTCCGCCGTATTG
>Ga0181517_10005467_pt1 | contig 11218 bp, 16 predicted proteins | sample PEATcosm2014_Bin_31_FD_119748 | JGI IMG/M metagenome (GOLD analysis project Ga0181517, IMG submission 119748) | Peatland microbial communities from MTU Mesocosm Facility, Houghton, MI, USA - PEATcosm2014_Bin01_30_metaG | ecosystem: Environmental > Terrestrial > Soil > Wetlands > Peat | place... | reverse complement strand
TGCCATCGCTGTAGGTCGTCCGCTTGCCCTCCACGGGTTCACCATTGCCGGCGGCGACGTTGACCTGGGTTTCGTGCGCTGACGACCAGCGCGCAACCAGATCGGCGTTGGCCGGCAGTTGGCAGGCATTGAGGAAGACTTGGATGGCTTGGGTGACTCTCATGTCGCTTCCTTGATAGGGTGCGTTTACACGCTCTCGCTTTGCCGTTTCCGGCGCGGGAAAGACTGGCACTTAACACCTATAGGAGATGGTAAAAACGGTCCTTTTTTTCAAAAACTTTGCCATGTTTTCTGAAAAAAAAGCTCGTTTTTACCATCTCCTGTAGGTGTTGTTGTTGATCTCGGAGCCCACTGTGAAGATCGAAAGCCGTGACATTCCGCTCTGCGACATCCACGAAACCCACTTGCTGCTCAGGATCGTGGAAAAGGATTCGCTGGAGTACATGGAGTTGCGGGATTCGTTAGCGGCCAACGGGCCGTTGAACTCGATCTGCGTGCGGCCATCGCCGCGCATTCCTGGGAAGTTTGAAGTCGTAGACGGGATGTACCGCTACACGGCTTTCGAGGAACTGGCGCTAACTCCTGTGCCCTGCCTGATAAGGCACGGCATGACGGACGAAATGGTTTTGGCCTCGCAGATTGAAGCCAATGCAATCCGACCCACGACGAAGAAGTGCGATTTTGCACGACGGCTGAAGAAGATACTGGACGACCACCCCGGCATGTCTCATGCCCGGCTGCAAAGGATGGTCCACAAGAGTCACGGCTGGATCGGCGAGCAGCTTGGATTACTCCGGCTGCAACCCGCCATCCAGAAGGCTGTGGACCGTGGGGAGATTCCCCTCATGTCGGCCTACGTGTTGTCCCGTGTCATTTACAACCAGCAAGATCGCTTTGTGGACTTTGCCAAGACGGCACCCACCCCCGAATTCAAAGCCACCGTGTCTGTCTTCATCAAGCAGCAACGGGAGGCGGCGCGGCAGGGGAAGCTGGATGTACTCTTTGCGGCCGAGTTCACGCCCATCGCGCACCTTCGCAATCTGCGTGACCTGTTGACCGAGAAGGAGCGACCCCAAGAGGGTCCGACCCTCTTGGCCGTCGGCAAGGCGCGAACGGCCGTGGACGGTTGGAACGCCTGCTTGGATTGGGTCATGCACCTGGATGCCAAGAGCCTGGACGAGCAGCGCAGGAAGCAGGCCGAACGAATGCGAAAGCACTTCACAGATCGCCCCGAACCCTAAAACATCCGCACACTTTATTGCTACGGAGACCTAATCATGTAACCCGCACCGGCCACCCGCACCGGCCACCCGCCCTGCTTGATCCCTGTTTGCCGTTTGTCTTTAAGTTTCTCTTCCAATCTTCAACTCTGAGGTTTTGCACCATGTCCGAAAACAATCTGGTCCCCGTCGATTTCAACCAGCTTCCTTCCACCCAGTTGGGCACTGACGATCAGTTCGCCGAATTGGCCAAGAGCACCGAGTTCATCGGCCGCTTGCAGCTTTACACCAAGGGCAAGGCCATCAACAAGGGGCAAGTCCGCCCCGGTTGCTACGGCATTCCCGAGGGTGAAGAGGTCATCGACCTGGGCGACACCATCGACATCCTGCCGCTGGGCCGCCGCCCGAAGGCCATCGACATGACCGACACCGACGCCGTGATCGTCAACTACGATCCCGAGTCGGACGAGTTCAAGCGGATTGCCGCGCAGTCGCTCGAAAAGGAATCGCACTGCATGTACGGCCCCAGCTTCCTCGTCATCGAGCGCGGCACCGGCCGTTTCCTCGAATTCTTCTGCGGCAGCAAGAGCACCCGCAGCGAGGCCAAGAAGCTCTACCCGTTCCTGCCCTTGACGACGGCCGACATCGCCCGTCAGCAGGCGGCCGGCAACGACGTGGACGGCCTGGTAGCGCACGGCCCCTTGCCGTTGACGCTCAAGAGCCGGCTCGTGGAGAAGGGCACTTACTCCTGGCACGTTCCCGTCGTGGTCAAGTGCGGCAATCCCTTCACCAAGATGCCGACAATGCAGCGGCTCAAGAAGGAAATGACGACCTTCATCGAGTGCAAGGGCGATGGCGTCGAGGTCGTGAAAGAGCCCGCCGGCAAAAAGGCCCGCGCTCGCTAGTCAACGCCTCGGCACGCATGACGACCATCATGGGCAGGATGATCTCCTGCTGGTCCTCTCTGCGCACTTTGCCGGGTCATTCCGCCCGCAGGTGAAGCGCTCACCTGCGGGCACCACAGACACAGTGTTGTAAGCCAGCAACATTCGACTGAACGAGCACACCCTTTAACCATTAAAGTCTCGTCAGCTTTCAATGCGTCCGGGTTCGAGTCCCGGCTGTGTCCCTTTTCTTTCCACTTCTCTTCAAGGCAGTCCCGTGTCCAAGAAACAAATCCGCAAGGCCATCAAGCGTACCCGCGAAACGATCTCGCTCCTCCGCATCACCACCGACGCCCTGGTCTTGGAGGCCGGCGACGAAACGCTTCGCTTCGCGCCCATCATCAACAACCTCCTGCTCTGCGTAACACGGCAGGTCAAATTGGCCCACAAGCTGGAATCCAAACGCAAGTAACCCAAAGTCACTCCCATGAAGCCCGATGCCGTACTCATTAACAAGCCCAGCATCGACTTCACGACCTTCCTGGGTCTGAGTTTCGAGGCCCTGGGCTACAGCCCGTCCGCCAAGGCCGACGCCAGCCCGCGCGACTTGACGGATGCCGAACGCTTCCTCAGTTGCTTGGCAGCGATACGGGACCAGAGGAGTCCCGTGGGTCTCTTCCCCAGCCTCCTGGTACACGTCAGCTTCAGCATCCTCGTCGCCGCCGACAGCCGCGACATGCTGGACATTCTGCAATGCTCCACGATGCCCTTTGTCGTCGCCGACACGCTCGTAGGTTCGGTGCAGATCGCCGTCATTACCGGAACCCTGGCGCAGTGGCGAGACGCCGTTCGCGCGGGGAGCGATCCGTCCGTGGAGTTGCCGGTGCGGCAGTGCTTCAACCGGGTCTACTCCCTTTTCGAGACGGCCGGCTTGAACGTGTGGGCCGACCTCCGTGCCCGGAACGCCTCGGACCAGACGTTCTACCTGGAAGACAAGAGAAATCGGTGAAACCGTCACAACCAGTTTCTCACGCTTTGCAACTCTCTAAGTGAAGCCACGAACCAACGCCCGACTCCGGGTGTGTAAACGCTCTATCTCCGAAAGGCATCCTCTTGAAGCGTCACGACGAAAATGGCATTGCGCTTTACGACGGCGACCTGCGCGACGTGCTTCCCACGTTGCCCGAGTCGTCGGTCGATTTTGTCGTGACTGATCCGCCCTACGGCCTTTCCTTCATGGGAAGGGGATGGGACCGCCAAGTCCCTGGGCCGGAGTATTGGGCGGCCATTCTGCGGGTTTGCAAGCCCGGTGCCCTGATGCTGGCCTTCGGCGGCACGCGGACCTGGCATCATCTGGCCTGCGCAATTGAAGACGCCGGCTGGGACATCCGCGACACGCTCATGTGGCTTTACGGCTGCGGTTTTCCCAAGGCGGCCGACGTGGGCAAGATGATCGACAAGGCCAAAGGGGCAGAGCGGAAGGTCATTGGCACCAAGATGGGCCTGCCCGGCTACACCCTCTCGGCCAACAGTGGCGGCGTGAGCTACGGCAAGGGCGTCAGCGGTCACACGGCTGAGGAGCGAATCAAGACCGTCGAGATTACCGCCCCGGCCACCGAGTTGGCCAAGGCGTGGACCGGCTGGGCCGGAGCCCTGAAGCCGGCCTGGGAGCCGATCATCCTGGCCATGAAGCCGATGGACGGCACGATTGCCCAGAACGCCGAGAACTGGGGCGTGGCTGGCTTCCATATCGACGGCTGCCGCATCGGCGAGAACCCCGGCTACAAGTACAACGCCGACCGCAACGGTACGACTTTCCACGGCCAGCAAGGCAACCGCATCAAGCGGACGGCCGAGAAGAACGGTGCCCAATTCATCGAATCCACCAAGGGCCGCTGGCCTGCCAATCTCCTCTTAGACGAGGAAGCAGCGGCTCAACTGGACAACCAGACGGGCACGCTCACCAGCGGCAAACCCAGCGGCAAACGCAAGGGCACGTCCGGCGAGAGCGGCATCTACGGCTCCGACGCCAACCGCGCCGGCAGTGACCTGACGGGCTATGGCGACAGCGGCGGGGCCTCGCGCTTCTTCTACTGCGCCAAGGCCGCCAAGAAGGAAAAGGGGGCGGGCAATGACCACCCCACTGTCAAGCCCCTGGCCCTGATGAAGTACCTGCTCACGCTGCTCTCCACGCCAGACGGCGGCGTGATCCTCGACCCCTTCGCCGGCAGCGGCTCGACTCTCCTGGCCGCGCAAAGCCTGGGCCGACACTGCATCGGCGTCGAACTCGACGCCCACAACTGCGACATCGCAATCTCCCGACTCACGAAACCGAGCAAATAATGGCCATTGAAAAGATCAAGCTAAGAACCACCACCAGCAGCGGTCGCACCGTCCTCAGCCCGGCTGAGATCGACCGCCGTGACGGCCGCATCTTCTTTGTCAAGTCGCCCTTCAGCCTAAAGGACGAAATCAAGGCGATGAAGGGCTCGCGGTGGCACGGCTATGAGGAAGAGAACCCGATCAAGCAATGGTCGGTCGAGGATTGCCAGCGGAACAATTTCCAGCTTGCGCTCATGTGCGGCGAGGATATGTTCGCCTGGTTCGACCGCGACATCATCCGGCACGAGTACCAGCGGCCCCTCATGCCGCACCAGAAGGACTTGACCGACGCTGGCCTGACCTACCACTTCCAACTCTGGGCGGCGGAAATGGGCACGGGCAAGACCCTCTCGGCCCAGGAATTGATTGAGCGATCTGGCGTCCATGATTGGTTCTGGATCGGCCCCAAGACGAGCCTGCCCAACATCAAGCGCGAATTCCGCAAGTGGAAGTTCTCCGCTGAGCAATTCGACATCCAGTACCACACCTACGAAGGTCTGGTCCGCGTGATTGACGAGTGGCCCGAGGGCGTGCCGCCGCCGCACGGCCTGATCTGCGATGAATCCAGCCGCTTGAAGAATTCCACCAGCCAGCGCTCGAAGGCCGCCCAACGGCTGGCCGATATGATCCGCGAGAAGTGGGGCGTGGAAGGCGGGTACGTGATTGAGATGTCCGGTACGCCGTCGCCCAAGACGCCCATCGACTGGTGGAGTCAGTGCGAGATTGCATGGCCCGGTTTCCTCCGCGAGGGCAGTGCCAGGGCGATGGAAGCCCGCATGGCTTTCATGGTCGATCAGCAGTACGAGACGGCTTCCTTCAAGAAGCGCACCGGCTGGCGCGACGACGAGAACAAATGCAACCAGTGCGGCGAGACGCGCGAAGAGGGGCCGCATGAACTCGACGGCCTCACCGATCCGGCCGAGTATCATCCCTTCGTGCCCAGCAAGAACGAGGTCGCCTACCTCCACGAGCGGCTCAAGGGCTTGGTGATTATCAAGCACAAGAAAGACTGTCTGAACCTGCCCGAGAAACGCTATCGCCAGATCGTCTGCAAGCCCAGCGCCAGCATCCTCCGTGTGGCCAAGGCCCTTGTGGAAGCGGCCCCAAACGCCGTCACCGGCATGACCCTCCTGCGGGAGTTGAGCGACGGCTTCCAGTACCGTGACGAGAAGCAGGGCATGACCAAATGCACGCACTGCACGGACGGCACGGTGGCCAGTTGGCGCGACCCGGAAGACGGCGACCGCTGCTACCCCGGCACCGACCTGCTGCCGGACGAGGTACTCGCCCGCCTGATCGAAGAGAAGGCACCCTGCCCGGTCTGCGGCGGTTCGATGGAAGTCCACAAGATCGTCCGCATCACCCGCGAGGTCGCCTGTCCCAAGGACGCCGCCCTGCGGATGCTCCTGGACGAATGCGAGGAAACTGGCCGCATCGTGGTCTTCGCCGGCTTCACCGGGTCGGTGGATCGCGTCGTGAACCTGATGAAGCGGGAGAAGTGGTCCGTGGTCCGTTGCGACCAGGGCAACTTCCAAGTCCTGCCGCACGACGATACGGCCGTGGAGGAAGAGCCGCTGGACTACTGGGCCAACATTGAGGCCCATCCCCGCGTGGCCTTCGTTGCCAACCCCGAGTCGGGCGGTATGTCCTTGACCCTGGTGGAATCCCGCATGGCGGTCTATTGGAGCAATTCCTGGAAGCCGGAGTACCGGGTCCAGTCGGAGGATCGAATCCACCGTAAGGGCATGGACGAGAACCTGGGTTGCACCATCGTCGATCTGGTCCACCTACCCAGCGACAAGCGTGTGCTCGACGTGATCCGTGCCAACCGCAAGTTGGAATTGATGACGATGGGCGAGTTGATGCAGGACGTTGACTGGAACGACGCCGCTACCCAGGAAGGTGAATTCGAGGAGTACCGAACATGATCCAGGCCACCTACAAATTCACGCTGTACGAAGGCAACTGGAAAGTGACCCCGACCCGCGAGGTCATTATCAACTGCCTGTCCCGCGCGTTCCAAGGCCGCCCTTGGGACACGGTGGACGCAATCCAAGTCAGGCTCCCCGACAACGGCGAGCATGAAGAGGGTGTCTATCACGTTGTCCACGTTGATGTGAGCAGCATGTCGAGTGACGCCGAAACCTTGAGTGACATTCTCCACGAGGCCCTGCTTTGTCGGCTGGTCCCCGAGTACGACAGCCTGCTCGAAGTCGAGCAAGTTGACACCGTTCGCGTTTGAAACCTGTATCCCCTTGCATTTGGAGCCTTGCAACATGAAGTCCGTGATCCTTTCCCTGTGTGCCGTTCTGCTGCTTGCCGGCGCAGCATTTGCCACCAAGCCCAATGCCATCGTGGTCCCCAAACCACCGGCCATTGTCGCCACGGGAGTTCCGGCCATTCCCGCGCCTCCGGTCGCCGCCCCAGTCGCCCCGGTTGCTCCGGCCGCCCCGACGCCCGCGAAAATCCTTGCCGATCTGCAAACCGTGAGCGTCCTGGTGAAAGTGGACCACGGCAGCGGCAGCGGTACTCTGGTGACACGCCAAGTCGGCGACGTGACCCGCTCCTACGTCTGGACCGCCGGGCACGTTGTCCGCGAACAGATGAAAAGCGACAAGACTTTTAAGAACGTGACGATCCACCAGGAATTCCGCTACAAGGGCCGCGCGATCGGCTCGTCGGATGTTCAGGCCAAAGTCATTGCCTACAGCGATCCCGAAGAGGGCGAAGACCTTGCCCTACTGGAAATCCTGCAAGACAACTTCCGGCCCGCCACGGTCAGCGCGACGTTCGATCTCACCGCTGATCTGCAAGAGATCGGCACCAAGTTGGTCCATGTTGGCTGCACGCAAGGGCTCTACAACTCCGTGAGCTACGGCGTCATTTCGCAGACCGACGTGGACCTGATTAAGACAGGCAAGATGTTCGACCAGACTTCCACAATGGCCTACCCCGGCTCGTCGGGCGGCGGCATGTTCCTGGAAGACGGCAAGTACATGGGAATGCTTACCCGTGGCGGCGGTGCCGGCCTGAACTTCATCGTTCCTCTGCGTCGAATCCTTCCCTGGGCCAAGACGATGGGCGTCGAGTGGGCACTGGACCCCACGGTCAAAGTGACGGCGATTCCCAAGATGTGCGACGGCACGGAGCAATGGCCGCAGGGTGGCAGCATCCTCGGCGCGATCCGCGCCTGCATCAAGGCCAACACGAAGGCTGCTCAAGCCATCATCAACAAGTCCGCCCGGCCGTACTTTACGGCCATCTGACGGTTCCCGCAATCTGCTGGGGCGGGGTAATTCCGCCCCGCTGTTCCCATTGATTCGGAGGCTCACATGGGACGGCCTCGCGCTTGGAAGAGAGTCAGCCGCATCGTGGACGCGCCCAATCGGAAGCGCGACTTCAAGAAGGCCCTTCACCGGCGTAATCGGCGTAAGGCTAAGCAGAACCCAGAGACCAAAGACAAGCCCCTTGACGCAAGGGACTTTGATTGAAGAAAGCACCATGACGAAACTATCCGATAAGAAAGTCGCCGCTATCAAGGCGCAGATTGCGGCCAAAGTCCCGCAACCTCAGATCGCCAAGAAACACAAGGTCAGCCGCTCCATCGTGAGCGACATCGCCACGGGCCGTGTCCATAAGGACGTGCCCTGGCCGGAAGGCGAGGAGCCCTGCCCGAAGCAGGCTGGCGGCCAGCACAAGCCTATCGAGGATTACGACCCGACCGACAAGAAGGTCTTGGAGTTGGAAGCCGAGATCGTCCACCTGACCGAAGAGCGCAACCGCGAGCGGCAGAAGGTCAAGGCGGGTGCCAAGATCGGCGGGTTGTTCAAGGCCATCACCGGCGAAATGGAACAGCGCATCCAGCCCTTCGCGGCCCTCCCCGCTGCAATGGACTTCCGCCGCAAGGCCGAGATTTCCGAGCATTGCGTGATGCACTTGAGCGACGGCCACCACGATCAGGTCGTGCGGCCGGATGAAGTCGGCGGCCTGGAAAACTACAACTTCCCCATTTCTTGCGCCCGTGCCGAGCGGTACGTCGATACGGTCGTCGAGTGGTGCCACGACACGCTTTCGCCCAAGTTCAAGTTCCCCGTGCTGTGGGTACTCGCCTATGGCGACTTCACCAGCGGCGAAATCCATAAGGCGTGCGAGCGGTCATACTATCGCAACCAGTTCCGCAATTGCCTCGCCATCGGCCAGCTTCACTCGCTCATGTTCCGCGACTTGGCGGCCCATTTCGAGCAAGTCAACGTGCTCTATCTGGCGGGCAACCACGGCCGCCGCACACCGAAGAAGGACTACCTCGGCGCACAGGACAACTGGGATTACCTCGTGGCGGAAGTCGCGCGGCTGCACAGCCGCTCGCTTACCAACGTCAGCTTCACGATTCCCGATTCGTGGTCCGCGAACATCAATATCAACGGCGTCGGCTTCAACATCGCCCACGGTGACGACGTTCGCTCCAACGGCGGTATCCCCTGGTACGCCATGACCCGCAAGCAAAAGGGCCTGATCGCCCTGGGTGCGGCGGGCGGTGCGCAGCGCTGCCGCTATTTCTGCGTCGGCCACCACCATACGGCCAGTACGTTGTCGGACATCGACGGCGAGCTACTGGTCAACGGGGCCTGGGTCGGCACCGACTCCTACGCCTACAACTCGTTCTCCGGCTACCGTGAGCCGGCCCAATGGATTCACGGCGTCAATGCCAAGCACGGCATCACCTGGCGCATGAACGTCAAGCTGCGTCACGAGAGCGAGGCCAACGGCCCGAAGCGATACCTGATCGACGGCGGGCGGGAGATCGGCCCACTGCGATGAAAGACGCTCTCCCCGTCCTTGCCGCCCTGCTCAGCCTTGCGGCGGCCATAGCTACGCTCGTGGCGGTTTTTGCCCGGATGAACGCCGGGCACGCCGTCCACAACATCCATCACTTCCTCTACTAACAACCCACGAGAAACGTATGAACACCGCAACGTCTGCAAAGAAACCCGATCCGAATATGGATGCCATCATCAAGGCCACGGGCCTCGGCACCCTCAGCCTCATGGGCGTTCTGTACATTGTCCTGCTGATTGCCATTCGCGGCTGGTGCATCACGAAGCTCTGGTTGTGGTTCGTTGTGCCGCTGGGCTTTCCCGGCCTCGGCATCCTGGGTGCCATCGGACTAACCATGACAATCTCGGTCATGCTGGGCCTGGAGCGATTGAAGGGAACCGCCACGGTCCTACAAGGGATCGTCGGCGTCCTGATGGCCACCGGCATGGCGTGGTGTATTCACTATTTCATGTGAGGGCACCATGAACCGCTACAGCATTGAGCACTGGCGAGACGGCGAACGGATCGCCAGTTTCGATCTGACCACCCAGAGCATCGTGCGGAGAGACGGCATCGCGCGTATCGCTTTCCCGCCGGGAACGATTACGCTCGCCACCGACGACGAACTCCGCTTCGATCCGCAGGGACTCATTGACTTCCTGCAAGCCTATGCCTGAAGTCCGCATCAGTATCTTCCATCTGCCGAAGGGCGGCGCGCCCGAGGCAGTGGAAGCGGACTGTACCGTAAAGCGCGGCGGCGTGATACGGCTCAAGATTCTCGAAGACTTAAACTGCGAGCCCGGCGATGTCCTGGTTCTTGACCTGCGTTTGGAGAAGAAATGAAGCAAGTTCTACTGGTCGGCGGTCCTGGCGACGGCATGGTGAAGACCATTGATGATGGCCTGACCGTGTTGCTGATGAAGGTGCCGAGGCCCTTCAATGCCTTTGGATTCGACAAGCCAATAACACCGTCGTGTCCGCTGCCGAGCCCGACGTATCGCTACACGGAAGTCATGTTCGGCGAGCAAAAACCCCTGCGTATCTTCAAGCTGGTGGAAATGCAGGACGACGATGTGCTGCACACGCTGGCTGAGTTCTATGCGAAAGGACACGACGATCTTGCGTAATTTAGCTGGTTACGATTGTTACGACTTCACCGCTGCCGTGGCCTATGCCAACCCGTGGTGCGACGAGTATATCAGCTTCGTCGTCACCCGGCACAAGAACGGGGAACGACGCGGCGTATGCAAGCACCTGGAATTCGACTTCGAGGTTCCCGAGGGTACGTGTGTTGAGCCGACCTTCCGCCTGCATCACGAGGAGGCCCAGGAGTTGATGGACCGACTCTGGACGTGCGGACTGCGGCCGTCCCAGGCCAAGGCCGTCGCCGGCACGCAGGCTGCCATCGAGCGACACCTGGAAGACATGCGTGTTCTGGCCTTCTCGACCTTGGACATTCCCAAGCCATGAAGTATCTCGTTGCCCTACTCCTGCTCGTCTCGACGGCAACGGCCGAGACGTTCGCTATCCCAAGCGGCACGCGGGTCGTGACGCCGGGTGGGGTAACGTACCGCATACCCGAGGGCTCGATCCTTGAGACCCCGGAGCCGGAGACCGGCCTGATACCGGAGTTTCCCGACTTCCCGCCGCGAGGCTCCAAGATCGTCACGCCCAAGCACGTCGTCTACCAGATCATCTACGGCTCGCGGCTCCTGCTCCCCGCGCGGCAGGTGCCTGGAGTCATACCACCAACGATCATCGTTGAGCCCGTGAGCCCACCAACGATTACCACGCCGATCATTGTTGACCCGATCTACGTGCCCACTGATCCGCGCTATCCGAGACCGGCCCGTTCGGTCCCCAACCATTCCGGCGGCCACCGTGGCGGCCATCACCGTTAATTTGGAGGTTTCCATG
>Ga0181517_10005466_pt1 | contig 11219 bp, 10 predicted proteins | sample PEATcosm2014_Bin_31_FD_119748 | JGI IMG/M metagenome (GOLD analysis project Ga0181517, IMG submission 119748) | Peatland microbial communities from MTU Mesocosm Facility, Houghton, MI, USA - PEATcosm2014_Bin01_30_metaG | ecosystem: Environmental > Terrestrial > Soil > Wetlands > Peat | place... | reverse complement strand
CAGACGTGGTCGATGTCTACGTCCTTCTCGGGGACCAGAATCACGTGCGCGCCGCCGGCCACGCCGGAGGCGTAGGCGATCCAGCCGGCATCGCGGCCCATCACCTCGACCACCACCACGCGGTTGTGCGAATCGGCGGTGGTATGGATGCGGTCGATAGCCTCGGTGGCAATCATTACGGCGGTGTCGAAGCCGAAGGTCTGGTCGGTGCCGTTGATGTCGTTGTCAATGGTCTTGGGCACGCCTACGCTGGGTACGCCGTGCTCGCTCAGGTAGAGGTTCACCGACTGCGTGTCGTCGCCGCCCAGCGCAATCAACGCATCGATCTTGTTGGCCTTCAGAACCTCCTGCACCTTTTCGATGCCGCCGGGAACCTTCTTCACGTTGGTGCGCGAAGAGTGCAGGATGGTGCCGCCCTTCAACTGGATGCCGTCAATATTCTCCAGAGTGAGGGGAATGAACTTGTTGTCCAGCACACCGCGCCAGCCGTTGAGAAAGCCGATGAACTCATCGCCATAGTGGTTGATGCCCTTCCGCACGGCCGCATAAATCACCGCATTCAGTCCGGGGCAGTCGCCGCCGCCGGTCAACAAAGCAACTCGCATCGTAAAAATCTCCTCATCGAAGGCGCGGCCGCTGAAGCCGTGCCGGGAATATGGCTTTGAACCATGAGTTCAGAACGGAAAAACGTCCAGACTCGACGCCTTATCTAGTTTACTCCGCCCGTGTAAAGAAAAATCGTGACCACGCTCACCTTCGTTCGGGCATCATTCCCTTGTTGAGAAGACCCTGGAATGATTCAATAGGGTATGCCCGGAACCGGAGCACTTTTATTGCTGGCCTTCGCCAGCCTGGTCGTCGTTGTCTTGCTGATCCTGCTGCAGTTGACCCGGCTGGGATTCCTGGTCCGCTCCACCATTCCCGACCGGCCGCGGCAGCGCATGTTCCTCGCCTCGGTCTCCTTCCTTCTCACTTTTGTGGGCGTCCGCGTCCTGGTGCGGATGATCGTTTATCACGAAGGACCGTTTCAGTGGGTGATGATACATGGAACGCACATTCACCACCTGGTCTGGGGAATTCTGATCCTGCTGTTGGTCGGTTACGGCTGGTTGATGGACCTGGGACGGGCTCACTCGCCGCTTTCCATCTTTTTCAGCCGCCTGATGTCGGTCGGCTACGGCGTGGGCGCGGCACTGACTCTGGACGAATTCGCCATCTGGCTGGACCTGGAACCGGATGCCTACTGGTCGCGCACCGGGCGGCTCTCCATCGACGCCATCATCCTCTTCGGCAGCCTGCTGGCCGTGGGCGCATGGGGCGCGCCGTTCTTCCGTGGCCTGGGCCATTTATGGGCCAAGCGCGCCCTGTTTGGCAAGGAGTTGGGCCGGGGCCTGACCTTCCCTATTCGCCGCGCGCGGTTGCTTCGTCCGCGTAAAGTGCGCCGATCAGGTCCGCGTATCGCGCCGTAATAACGCGCCGCTTGAGCTTCATTGAAGGCGTCAGTTCGCCGGAGTCCTGCGTCCACTCGTCGGCCACCACGCGGAAGCGCTTGAGGCTCTCAAAGTTGGCCAGAGTACCGTTCACCTCACGCACGATCTCGGCGTAGAGGGCAATCACCCGGCTGTCGGCCACCAATTCAGCACGGTCCTTTGCATCGACGCCATGGTGGCTGGCCCACTGCTCCAGCGCTGCGAAATTGGGTGAAACGAGCACCGAAATGAACTTGTGCCTGTCGCCCACCAACGCGGCCTGCGCCACCAGTATGCTGTTTTTGAGCTTGTTTTCAATCGGCTGCGGCGCCACCAACTTGCCGCCGGAGGTCTTCAGCAGCTCCTTCTTGCGGTCGGTGATGTAAAGGAAGCCATCCTGGTCCATGTGGCCGATGTCGCCGGTGCGGAACCAGCCCTCCTGGTCGAAGGACTCGGCGGTTGCTGACGGCTTCTGCCAGTAGCCGGCAAAGACCGACGGTCCGCGGACCAGCAACTCCCCGTCAGAGGCCAGTTTCAGTTCCACATTCGCAAGGGGCAGGCCTGCGGCGCCCATGCGGTGGCTAATGGGCGTGTTCAGAGCAATGACCGGCGAGGTCTCGGTCAACCCATAGCCTTCCCACAGAGCAATCCCCACTGAAGCAAACCATTGGGCGGTATCGATGCCCAGGGGCGCCCCGCCGCAAACGAAAATCCTCACCCGTCCGCCGAAGGCCTCTCGTACCTTGGAATAGGCCAGCTTGCTGGCTAGTTTCCACCGCTGCGAGGAGGGCCGGAGGCCGTCATAAACAGTGTCGCGATGGCGGGTGCCTACTCTCAAAGCCCATGCGAGCATCCGCTTCTTGATCGGCGAAAGCCCGGCGCGGCGCTCCACCTCCTGGCGAATTTTCTCAAAAACCCTCGGCACACCCACAAAAACCGTGGGCCGTACCTCGCGCATGGCCTCGGGCAGCTTGTCGAACTTCGAGCAATAAGCCACTTGCACCCCGTAGGAGAACATCACGTAGTCCAGCGCGCGAGCCGTGACGTGCGAGAGAGGCAGGAAGGAGATCAAGGCGTCGGTGGGATTGAAGTCAAAATCGACAGCGGCAATGTTCTGATTCGAAGCAATGTTGTGGTGGGTAAGCGTCACGCCCTTGGGCTCGCCGGTCGTCCCGGAGGTGTAAATCAACGTGGCTAGATCCTTGGGCTCGACGGAGTGCGCCAGCGCATCGAAGACCGGGTCGCGCTCGGTTCCGCGCTCATCGGCCCCGGCCAACACGTCTCTGAAGGCGGTTGCCCCCTCGGGCGCCGGGGAGTCCATGATCAGTATCCGTCTCAACTGGGTCAGACTGCGGACGGCGTTCAGCTTGTCGAACTGCTGCCGGGTGGAAACCACGGCAATGCGGCAGCCAGCGTCCGCCACCAGCGCGGCAATCTGTTCGCCGGTAAGCGTGGGGTATATGGGCACATCCACCGCGCCGATGGCTAGCGCGGCAAAGTCGGTGATGGCCCACTCCCAGCGGTTCTCGGCAATCAGGGCGATGCGGTCGCCTTTTTGCGCGCCCCAGCTGAGAAATGCCTGAGCCAGCGCACGGACCCGCTGGTAGATCTGGTCCGAGGAGATGGGTTGCCACAGGCCAAATTCATCCTGCCAGAGGATGGCGCGGGGGTTGGAGGCCGCGGCAACGCGGCTAAACAAGTCATTGATGGTGGAGAGCGAAAGGTTATCTGTCATTTTTTATCGAGTGGAACGCGCGGAGCGTCTTCACCGCGAACATTCGAGAGTGTATCAGCGCGGACGTACCGCAGTCCTAAAATAATTTTGTCCCGCCGGATCGTCGCAGGGCGTGGCAAGTATTGCATACTTATGCACCAGTGTTGTATATTTATTCAAATGAGAGCCTGCTTCGTTCCAGGCTTCTCGTTTGGCAGAAAGTGGTTGATGAAGACCCTGCGACACAATGCGATTCGCGAGCTGGTGGCCGCCTCGCTGGTGGCCAACCAGGACGAGTTGCGTCGCAAACTGCGCCGTCGCGGCTTTGCGGTAACCCAGGCCACGCTCTCGCGCGATATACACGAGTTGCGCCTGTCCAAGGGCCCCGGCGGCTACTCCATGTCGAATGGCGCCGGTCCGGCAATTGAGGACAATAGCCCGCCTTCGCTGGCGGAGATGATGGAAGGCTTTGGGCTGCGCGTGCGGCGTGCGATGAACCAAGTAGTATTGACCGCGGTAGCGGGCGGAGCCCAGCCGTTGGCCGCGGCCCTGGACCGCGAAGGATGGGCTGCCGTTGTCGGCACCATAGCCGGCGACGATACGGTGCTGGTGATCTGTCCCGACGTTCACCATGCAAGCGAGGTTGAATCGCGGTTGAGGACGATGCTGGAATCATGACCAAAACAGTGCAAACAGCGGTAGTGGGAGTTACAGGGTACGCCGGCGCTGAATTGGCCCGGCTGCTGCTGAGGCATCCCCGTCTCCAGGGCACGCCCCCAGTATTCGCCGGGCGCGTGGACGAAAGAGACATGGCCAGAGGCGGCGTGCCTCTGAGCGAGATTCACCCCCAACTGGCCGATTGCAACGGAAGCGGCGCCCTCAAGCTCGAGCCGTTCTCCTGGGAGCTTCTTGCCCGCCGAGGCGTCGGTGTCCTGTTTCTTGCCACACCCCACGAGCAATCGCGAGAATGGGTGCCTGAAGCGCTTCGGCGCGGGATGCGCGTCATTGACCTGAGCGGAGCCTGGAGGCTCACCGACGCGGCCAACCGCGCTGTCTATGCCTTCGAGGACAGCGACGCCAAACTGGCAGCGGAAACCCAGGCGCAGGCCGTCTACGGTATGCCCGAGCTTCATCGCTCCCGGATTGCAGGAGCGCGCCTCATTGCCAACCCCGGCTGCTATGCGACCTCCATCATCCTCGCCCTCCGGCCACTGGTGGCTGCGGGGTTGGTTGACCTCTCGCGGGGCATCGTCGCCGACGCCAAGAGCGGCGTGAGCGGCGCGGGCAAGGCGCCCACGGCCAGGACGCATTTCATGCACGCAGCCGACAATTTCTCCGCCTATGGAGCCTTCACCCACCGCCATACCGGCGAGTTGCTGGAGCAGGTCGGCATTGCCGCGAGCGAAATCATCTTTACGCCGCACTTGTTGCCGATTCCGCGCGGAATCCTCTCAACCATTTATGTGCATTTCCGCGAACCGCAAACCAGGACAGGCATTGCGGAGGTTTATGAGAAATTTTTCGCCGGCAGCCCAATGGTCCGGCTTTATGACAAGGCGCTGCCGCAGATTCAGTACTCCGTTCGCACCTGCTATGCGGACATCGGGTTCCAACTCGCCGCCGACGGCCGTCGCGCTGTCGTCGTCAGTTGCCTGGATAACTTGCTGAAGGGCGCGTCCGGTCAGGCCGTGCAGAATCTGAACGTCATGCTTGGCTGGCCCGAATCGGAAGGTCTCGAATGAAACTGGCAGCGGAGGGCTCTGAATGAAGTATGTCGTCAAATTAGGTGGAGCGGGCCTGGAAACTCCGTCGCTTCTGGAGGGGTGCACGCGCGCCATCGCCGAACTGGCGCGTGACGGCCATCAGGTTGCCGTGGTCCACGGCGGCGGCTTGCAATTGACGCGCATGCTCAAGGCGCTCGGCAAACAGAGCCAGTTCATCGATGGCCTGCGAGTAACCGACGCCGAGACCCGCGATGTGGCGCTGATGGTTCTGGCCGGAAAAGTAAACAAGCAGCTCGTGGCTGGCCTGGGCGCTCTGGGCGTCCCTGCCATGGGTTTGTCGGGCGGCGACGGGTTAATCTTTCGCGCACGCAAGAAGCGAACCACGCCCGACCTGGGCTATGTGGGCGAGATTGCCGCGAGCGACCCGCGCTGGTTGGAAGCAATTTGGAATCTGAACGGCGTACCAGTGCTGTCCTCCATGGCTCTCGGATTTGACGGCGAATACTACAACGTCAACGCCGACGAGATGGCCGCGGCCTGCGCCATTGCCTGCCGCGCCGACGCGCTGGTCTTTCTCACCGATGTGCCCGGAGTCAAGGGCGCTAATGGCGCAGTGCTGCGCTGGCTCTCCATCGATCAGATTGCGGAAATGGCCTTGAGCGCCGTCATCTCCGGCGGCATGTTGCCCAAGCTCAGCGCCTGCCGCGAGGCTCTTTTGAACGGCGTAAAACGTGTAAGAATTTTGCCTGCAGATGCTGCATCGTCGCTTCCTGACCTGTGCAGCTCCCGCGTAACCCACGGCACCGAAGTGATGGTGGCCTGAGGAGAAATGAAATTGGACAAATTGAACAAGCTCGAACAAATTCAAGCCGCCGAAGCGCGGCTGCTGCTTTCCACTTACGACCGCAACCCCATACTCTTCGTGCGCGGCGAAGGCGTCCACATCATCGACGAGCAGGGCGAGCGCTATCTTGACCTGTTGAGCGGCATCGGCGTCAACGCGCTCGGCTACGCGCATCCTGCCATCGAGGAAGCCATCGCCAAACAAAGCCGCGCGCTCATCCACACCTCGAACCTCTATTATCACGAGGGCCAGGCGGAGCTTGCACTGCGGCTCACGGAGCGCACCGGCCTGGATCGCGTCTTCTTTTCGAACACCGGTACCGAAGCCTGGGAGGGCGCGCTCAAGCTGGCACGCGCGCATGCCGGACTCCTGCGCAGCGAAGGTAAGCAGATTGGAACCAAGTTTCTCGCCCTCGAACAGAGCTTTCACGGCCGCACCTTCGGCTCCATGTCTACAACCTATAAGGCCAAGTACCGCGAGCCCTTTGCCCCGGTTGTTCCCGGCGTCGAGTTTGTGAGGTTCAACGACGTCGCGGATCTGCGCGCTAAATTCTCGAATGAAGTGTGCGCCATACTCGTCGAAACCATCCAGGGCGAAGGCGGCATACGCCCGCTTACGCAGGAGTTCTTCGCCGAAGCGCGCGCGCTGGCCAGCTCGACCGGAGCTTTGCTGATCGCCGATGAGATTCAATGTGGCATGGGCCGCACCGGCAAGTGGTGTACCTATCAGCACTACGACATTCAACCCGATGTCACCACGCTGGCCAAGCCTCTCGCCGGCGGCATTCCTCTGGGGGCAATTGTTTGCACGGAAGAGGCCGCGCGCGCCATTCACGCTGGCATGCACGGCACCACTTTCGGCGGTGGCCCACTGGCCTGCGCCGTGGCCATCGCCGTTATCGACACCCTCGAAAAGGACCATCTGCTGGCTCACGTAACCGAGGTCGGTAACTACTTCCTTGCGCAACTTCGCGCCCTGGCCTTGCGCCACAACGCCATCGTTGACGTGCGCGGACGGGGCCTGATGATTGCGGCCGAACTCGATTCCGCCGACCTGGCCAAGCTCGTCGTCGCCGAAATGCTCAAGCGGCACATTCTCATCAACTGCACCAGCGACACGGTTCTGCGATTCTTACCGCCCTATATTCTGGAGCGCGCCCACGTGGACACCGCTGTCGCGGCGCTGGACGAAATCTTTACCGAACATGCCGCTCACTGCGGCACGCAAACCGCCGCCTACGCGGCAACGCAGGCCGCAGGAGGTAATAACAATGGCTAGCAGAGCAGTCCTTGATCGCAGCGATTCCGCGATTCCCGTTCAGAAAGACCCTGATGTTCTTGCCGCGGCTGCGCGTCTGGCTGGCGAAGATCTGTGCTCCATCGCCGATCTATCGAGCGCGGAGGTGCGCGCCATTCTCAAGCTGGGCCGCGATGTAAAGCGCAATCCCAGCGAGTACCGCCATGCGCTCGACGCCAAACAGATGGTGCTGATGTTCGAGAAGGCAAGCCTGCGCACGCGTCTCAGCTTCGAGGCCGGCATCAATACGCTTGGCGGCAGCGCTATCTTCGTCGATCAGACCAGCGTGCAACTGGGCGAGCGCGAATCCATTGCCGACGTGGCGCACAACGTCGAGCGCTGGGTGGATGTGATCGTGCTGCGCACCTACGCGCACGACACCATCACAGAAATGGCCGCCAATTCCCGCGTGCCTGTCATCAACGCGCTCTCCGATTTCGAGCATCCCTGTCAGGCGCTGGCCGACTTCATGACTCTCGACGAGCACTTCGGCTCCGCTGCCGGCCTCAACTTTACCTATGTGGGAGACGGGAACAACGTCTGCCACTCGCTGATGCTCACCGGCGCGCAACTGGGCGCCAACGTGACCGTGGCCACGCCCCGCGGCTACTCGCCTGACATCGAAATTGTCACTATTGCGCGCGAAATTTCTCAGGCCAACGGCTGCGAACTTCGTCTGTTGCAAGACCCGCAGGCCGCCGCCGAAGGCGCTGACGCAATCTACACCGACGTATGCGTGAGCATGGGTTTTGAGCACGAGTCGGCCAAGCGTGCGCCCATCTTCCGGCCCTTCCAAGTGAACGAAGCTCTCATGCAGAAAGCCGCGCCCCGTGCAGTCTTCATGCATTGCCTGCCTGCGCGCCGCAACGAAGAAGTCACTGACCAGGTGATCGATAGCCCGCAGTCGATCGTCTTCGACCAGGCTGAAAACCGGCTGCATGCGCAGAAGGCATTGCTGCTTCTGCTGCTCGGCGGACTGGCCAACACGACCAGTTTTAGTCAATCAGTCCGCAGCTAGCGATTCTTTGAGTCTGCTGTCTGCTCACAACAGATCGCTAGTAACCGATAACAACAGGAGAGATTATGGCAAGGAAAGTCGTACTTGCATATTCCGGAGGCCTCGATACCTCCATCATTATTCCCTGGCTCATTGCCTCGAACTGGAAATCCGTAAGCTAACAGTTAAATTCTTTCTGAGGTTTCGCAAGCATGACCGTAATTCTCGAATCGCTGCCCACGGGTGAGAAAGTCGGCATCGCCTTCTCTGGCGGGCTGGACACCTCCGCCGCCCTGCTCTGGATGAAGCAGAAGGGCGCCATCCCCTATGCCTATACAGCCAACCTCGGCCAGCCTGACGAAACCGACTACGATGTCATCCCGCGCGCGGCCCTCGAGTATGGCGCCGAAAAGGCCCGCCTCATCGACTGCCGCGGCCCGCTCGTCCGCGAAGGTATTGCCGCGCTGCAGGCCGGCGCCTTCCACATCACGACGGCTGGAGTTCCTTACTTCAACACCACCCCCATCGGTCGCGCCGTCACCGGCACCATGCTGGTGTCCGCGATGAAGGAGGACGACGTCCACATCTGGGGCGACGGCTCCACCTTCAAAGGTAACGACATCGAGCGCTTCTACCGTTACGGCCTGCTTGTCAATCCCAGCCTCCAGGTCTACAAACCCTGGCTTGACGCCGCTTTCATCGACGAATTAGGCGGCCGCGCCGAGATGTCTGCCTTCATGCAGCGCTCCGGCTTCGCCTACAAGATGTTGGCTGAGAAGGCCTACTCCACCGACTCGAACCTGCTCGGCGCAACCCATGAAGCCAAAGACCTCGAGCAACTTTCTTCATCGATCAAGATCGTCGTCCCCATCATGGGCACGGCATTCTGGCGCGATGATGTCGAGATCCAGCGCGAAGAGGTCGTCATTCGCTTCGAAGAGGGCTCGCCCGTCGCCCTCAACGGCCAGCAATTCGACTCGCCCGTGGCCCTCCTCCTTGAAGCGAACCGCATCGGCGGTCGCCATGGGCTCGGTATGTCTGACCAGATCGAGAACCGCATTATCGAAGCCAAGAGCCGCGGCATCTATGAGGCCCCGGGCCTCGCCCTGCTCTTCATCGCTTACGAGCGCCTCGTCACCGGTATCCACAACGAGGACACCATCGAGCAATACCGCGACAATGGCCGCAAGCTCGGTCGCCTGCTCTATCAGGGCCGTTGGTTCGACTCCCAGGCGATCATGCTCCGCGAATCCGCCCAGCGCTGGGTTGCCAAACCCATCACCGGCGAGGTCACACTTGAGTTGCGTCGCGGCAACGACTACTCCATTCTCAACACTGAGTCGCCCAACCTCACCTTCCATCCCGAGCGCCTCAGTATGGAGAAGACGGAATCCACCTTCTCCCCGCGCGACCGCATCGGACAGCTAACCATGCGCAACCTCGACATCACTGACACTCGGGAGAAGCTTCTTACCTACGCCAAAACAGGTCTCCTCACGCTCAGCAAAGGCAGCGAAATGCCCCAGCTCAGCAGCGGCCCTGAAAAAGAATTGGACAAGGAATAGCCTAGAGGTACGCTTAACACAATGCTCAACGAACAACAATCCGGGAAGATGTGGTCCGGCCGCTTTCGCGAGCCGCTGGATGCGGAGTTCGAAAGCTGGCAGCGGTCTATTGTTTTCGATTGGCTGCTTCTCGACGAGGAGATAGCCGCCAGCAAGGCGCACGCATCCGCTCTCTTCGGCGCTAGGATTCTCACAAAAGATGAGACAGCGGAGCTCCGCGCGGCTCTCGATGCTATTGCTGCAGAGCACGCATCGGAGGCGGGCAAAGCGCTGGTGCGCGATCACGCCACCGCCGAAGACATTCATCACTTTGTGGAACTCAAGCTCGTGGAACGCATCGGCCCTCTGGGGCTCAAGTTGCACACAGGCCGCAGCCGCAACGAACAGATTGCCACCGATCTTCGCCTCTATGTGCGCGCCCAGATTAACCTGGTCGTTAAAGCGCTGGCCGCATGGGCTGGCGCGCTGGTCGAACAGGCCCGCGCCGCCGGCGACTCAGTGATGCCCAGCTATACACATATGCAACGGGCTGAGCCGGTGCTGGTGGCGCATTGGCTGCTTGCTTACGTCGAGATGGCGCTGCGCGATGCCGGGCGACTCCGCGATTGTGCCACGCGGTTAAACTTCTGTCCACTTGGCTCAGGCGCGGTAGCCGGCGCTACGCTCGCGCTGGACCGCAACCTTGCCGCGCGCGAGCTGGGCTTCACCGCGCCCACCGCCAACTCCATCGACGCCACCAGCGATCGCGATTTCATTTTGGAATATCTGCAAGCGCTCACATTCGTCGGCCTGCATCTCAGCCGATTTGCGGAAGAAATCACGCTTTTCGCCACTGCTGAATTCGGCTTTATCACTCTTCCCGAGGCTTTTTCGACAGGCTCCAGCGCCATGCCCCAGAAGAAGAACCCCGACCTCACTGAGCTGATCCGCGGCAAAGTCGGCCGCATTCACGGCGCCGCTGAAGCGGTGACGCTGCAACTCAAAGGCCTGCCTCTCGCCTATAACAAAGATTTGCAGGAAACCCAGGAGCCAGCATTTTCTGTAGACTTCGTGCCGCAGATGCTCAAGTTGGTAGCGCGTTTTACGGCCGCTCTTCGATTCAATCGCGAGCGCATGAGCAAAGCTGCGCAGTCGGGCTGCCTGAATGCCATGGCCGCTGCCACCTATCTCGTCCACAAGGGCGTTCCCTTCCGGACAGCACACGAAAAGATCGGCCATGCCGTGCGCTTCGCCATTGAGAAAGGCGTCGAACTTGGCGCTCTCACCCTCGACGAACTCCGCCAATTCGGCACGGAATTCGAGGAAGATTTTTTCGCCGCCGTCACGCTCGCAGCCACACTCGACTGCCACGACGTTACCGGAGGAACAGCGCGCGAGCGCGTGCGCCAGGCGCTAGCCATCGCGTCTGAACGCATCAAGGGTCTCGGCGCGCACACCAGCACTCAGGAGGCCGTTCATGCTGGTTCGTAAAGCCCTGCTCACAGACGCCACCAACGTCAGCGATTTGGTCAATTCGCTTTCGGGCGACGGCACGCTGCTCAAGCGCTCCTTCGCTGAGGTCTGCGAAAACATCCGCGACTTCACCGTCGCCCTCTCCGATGGCGGTGTCT
>Ga0181517_10005464_pt1 | contig 11220 bp, 6 predicted proteins | sample PEATcosm2014_Bin_31_FD_119748 | JGI IMG/M metagenome (GOLD analysis project Ga0181517, IMG submission 119748) | Peatland microbial communities from MTU Mesocosm Facility, Houghton, MI, USA - PEATcosm2014_Bin01_30_metaG | ecosystem: Environmental > Terrestrial > Soil > Wetlands > Peat | place... | reverse complement strand
GTGGCTGCCGGCGCGCCGGCAGCCACGGCCCGCGTGGCGCCCACGGCCAGCGCAACGACTACGAGCGCCGCGACGACCACGGCCACACCGAGGCCGGTCCCGGCAACCGCGCCGCCCCGTCTGCGACTCAAGCTTGCGTGCATGACTGCCTCCCTGATCGCACATCGGCGCGCCTCTCGCGGCGCGCCCTGCCCAGACTCATTCCCTTAAACATACGCAGGTCGAACGGCGCCCGAAGGTGGGGCCTTGCAGCCGAAAGGGAGGGACCGGTCCGGCGATCGACTTCGTCGTTGCCGCTCAGGCATGCGTGACTTCGTCGCGCGCCTAGTCCGGCGATCGACTTCGTCGTTGCCGCTCAGGCATGCGTGACTTCGTCGCGCGCCTAGTGGTGGTAGACGCAGCTGCGGTTCTTGCCGAGACGCTTGGCCAGATAGAGCGCCTTGTCGGCGTTGGCGACGAGCTGGTCGCCGGTCGAAGCGTGGTCGGGGAATGTGGCGACGCCGACGCTCACGGTCACACCACCGGCGGCGCCGCCCGGCGTGTCGAAGGTCTGCGCCTGCGTCGCGGCGCGGATGGCCTCGGCCACCTCGATGCCCGGCCGACGGCCCTCGACCAGGTCCTGCAGCCGCTCGGCGGCGACCGCGGCGTCGCCGACCCCGGTCTCGAGCAGCAGTACGACGAACTCCTCGCCCCCGTAGCGCGCCACGAAATCGACGTTGGTGCGCGTCTGGGCGAGCAGCAGGTCGGCCAGGGCCTTGAGGAGCCGGTCTCCCTGCGGGTGGCCGAACGCGTCGTTGTACTCCTTGAAATTGTCGACGTCGATCATAAGCAACGTGAGCGGCTTCTCGAAACGTTGCGCGCGAGCGACTTCAGCCGCCAGGCGTTCCTGGAAGAAGCGGTGGTTGTAGAGACCGGTCAGGCCGTCGGTGCGCGACTGCTGCTCGAGCTCGCCGTAGGCGCGCTGCAGCTCGATGTTGCTGGCCGCCTTGCTGGCGAAGACCTCGATCAGGCGCACGATGTCGTCGCTGGGCCGTTGCCGATCGAGCGGGTCGTAGGCCTCGATGTAGCCGATCAGCTGACCCTTCTGGCCGAGCATGGGGACAAAGAGCGAATCGAACTGGTTCCATTCGTTCTCGGGACGCTCGCCGACGAGCTCATCCCCGGGCAGGAAGTAGTTCTCTTCGTCTGTCCAGGTGTGCAGCAGGTGATCGACGAAATGCGACTGCGAGATGATGCGCGCCGTGCCGATCAGACCCTCTATCACGGAAGCCGGGATCGGCGTCGCGGCGTAGTGCGCGTCGATCTCGGGCGTGCCTCCGAACGCCTTGACCACGTTGAAGAGCTGCTCGTCGGGGTCGAAGAGATAGATCACCCACTGGTTGAACTCGAGGGTCTCATGCAGGACGCGGCCGAGCAGGTCGATCAATCGCTCCTCGGACAGCAAGCCGCGCATCTGGCCCGACAGCTCGACGAAGGCCGACAGGCGGGCGTTCAGGCGCGTCAGCGCGGCGCGCTCCTGTTCGAGCCGCTCGTAGGCCCGCGCGTTCTGCAAGGCGGCCGCGGCCTGGGCGGCGATGGCGGTCGCCAGGCCGATCTCTTCCTGCGAGTAGCAGCGATCGGGCGCGGCGTCGCAGCTCGCCAGCAGACCGAGAACCTCATCCTGATAGACCAGCGGCACCCACAGCTTGCTGCCGGCGCCACGGCGCGCCGCCGGGTCGTCGCCGGCCTGCACGGCGACCACGCGGCGCTCGTCGATGCACCCGGCAAGCAGCGCATCGTCGCTCAATCTGTAGACGCCGGCGCCATGGGGGCCGCCGGGCTCGTCGCTGTCGCGCACCACGAGCTCGAGCAAGCGTCGTGCGGTGTCGTACTGGTAGACCTCGGCGCTGGTGGAACCCAAGGCTTCGCGCAGGTGCCGGGCGATGGCCGCGAGCACTGCGCCACGGTCGACGGCCGACGTGAGGGTGGCCGCCACGCCGAGCAGCGTGGCGAGGTCGGCATTGCGCCGCTCGGCCTCGTCGAGGGCGCGTGCGTTGCGAATGGCGAGTGCGGCCTGCGTTCCGATGGCTTCGGCCAGGCGGACCTCATCGGCCGTGAAGCGCCGCGGATAGCGCGACTCCGCCACGTCAAGCACGCCCAAGACCTCGTTGCCGCAGACCAGCGGTACCGACAGCGTGGCCTTTTCGCCCCAGGCGGCCATGGCTGCGAAGTCCTCGAACGACAGTCGCGAGTAGTCGTAGTACTTGGTGTGCGGCCGGCGCAGACGCACCGTGGCCAGGCCCTCGGGCCACGACTCCGCGCCGAAACGCCGACCCAGCCAGGCGGGATCGCTCGGCACGCCGGCGACCTGGTAGTAGGCGATCACCTCGAGCTCCCCTGAGGCGGCGTGATAGTCGTAGACGTCCGACCAGGCGACGCCCAGGGTCTGCACGAGTCGTTCGGCGATCGTCGACAGCGTCGTGCGCAAATCGACGCTCGACGCGATCGCCGCGCCGGTCTCGAGCATGAGACGCTGCTCGCGGTTCTGGGAATCGAGCCGGTCGATGACGCGGGCGCTCTCGACCGCCACCCCGGCGTCGCCGGCCAGCTGCGCGGCGAACGCCTCGTCTGCTTTGGTGAAGCGTCGCGAGTGGCGCCGCTCGATGGCGCACAGAAAGCCGACCACCTGGTCGCCGGCGAGGATCGGCGCGTACAGCACAGCGCGCTGCCCGCGGGCGATCATCTCAGCACGCTCCTCGGCCGGCAGCGCAAGGTCGTCGTCGTGAGCTGAAGCGATACGCCGCGACGCGGCGGCCCGGGCCCGCGCGCCCACGTCGCCGAGGCCGTAGGACCGTTCGCCGGGCAGATCGGTCTGATCGCCGTCGGCCCGATAGCGGGCGACCACCTTGACCGCCCCCGAGGGCTCCATACGGATGAGCACGTCGCAGTGCCGTACCTCGAGCCCTTCGGCCAGGCGGCGGGCGATGTCGACCAGGGTGCGCTCGGCGGCGTGCGGCCCGGCGCCGCGGCCCGGGCGGCCGCCGCTGTCGCCGCCGCCCGCGGGTTCCGCGGGCGGCAGATACTTGGCGAAGGCCTGCGAGTCGACCACGGCCTGAGTGACGATGGCGCACACGCCCTGGGCCAGCACGAGCTCGGCGGCCGTGTACCGCCGCTCCCGGTGTCCGGCGAGCAGTTCGATCATGCCGACGCTCTCGCCGCGCAGCACGAGGGGCAGCGCCAGCCAGCCGCCTTCGAACGGCGCGGCGGGGCCGGGCGACCGCACGGGGTCGGGGTCGGGCGCGGCGAACAGGGGCTCGCGGTTGCCGATCACACGAGCCGCGACGGCGTCGACGGCGAGGGCGCGCGAGCCGCGCACGGCGGTGCGCACGCCGCTCACGTCGAAGCCGATCACAGACTCGAGCGTGTCGCGCCCAAAGTCGACCAGCGACAGCACCGCGGTCGTACAGTCCATCGCCCGCAGCAGGCGAGCGCAGATCAGGGGCAGCCCCCTGTCCGGGCCAAGCTCGTCGATCGCTCCGGGCGCGGCGTCGACCAGCGCCAGGAGCGCCTGGGCGCGCAGCTTCTCTGCGTCGACATCGACGAGGAACCGATCGGCGGCGCGCTCGTCGGAAGGTCTACCAGCCATCCGGCCTCTTCCGCGGTGTCACGCGCGCGCAGGCACGGCGACACCGGCCGCTTCTTGGCCGGTCCGCCGTCGCCTCTCGTTTCGCGCGCGCTCTGTCAGGAACTAGTCGACAAACACGCCGCCAAACATGACCAACGAGACCGTACCGTCGGCGGTCCAGGCGCGCGACGAAGGCGATCGGCGGTCCAGGCGCGCGACGAAGTCACGCCTGTCTGAGCGGCGACGACGAAGTCGATCGACGGTCTAGAACACGTGGCAGACGAGGCAGGTGGGCCCGCCGTCGGCTTTGGTGAACTCGTCGAGATCGAGCTCGACCACCTGCTCGCCGGCGCGACGCAGCGCGGCCGTCGCCCGCGGGTTGCCGGCTGCCAGGAAGACGTGTCCTTTCAGTGGCAGGACGTTGGCGGCCACGACGTCGTCGTCGGGGAGCACGATGCGTTCGATCTCGCCGCGCGGCGCTGCGTCGGGCCCGCCGGCGTCGAGCGACGCGAAGCCACCGGCGGTGCCGATGAGCAGGTCGGGCCGCGCGACGCTCACCCAGGTCGCCAGGTGCAGACGGCCTTCGACCGGGCAGAGGAACGCCCGGTATCCGACGCCGCGCACCAGATCGGCGAGCCGGCCGGCCGCGCGCCGGTCGGTGCGCTTCGAGACGCCGATCGCGACGCGATCGCCGTAGACGATGACGTCGCCGCCCTCGAGGGTGCCAGGGGCGGCGATCTCGGCGACGGGGCACGCCGCGCCGAGCAGTTCCCGCGCCGTCTCGACCACGGCGGCGACCTCGGGCCGCCGGCTCGGCGCGCCGGGCCGCGTGGCCACGGCGACGGCCGCGGGCCCTCCGGGATCGTCGGCGCGCGGCAGCGTGATCAGCACGTCGGAGACGAAGCAGGCGTCGGGCAGCTCGTCGTCGGCCGGCATCTCGACGAGCGTCACACCGACCGCCCGCAGGGCCGCGACAAAGGCCTCGTGCTGGCGGCTGGCCACCGCCGGATCGATGGTCTCCCTGCCGGGGTGTTCGGACAGGGCCCGGCGAAAGGCCTCGCCCGGGGGTCTCACGATCACGCGCATCTGCCGCCTCCTTGGTCTGGTAGGGCGATGCTACGACACGCACCCCGAGGCGACCAGCTTGACGAACAATTCATCACGTGTAGAATTCACCACCGGAGACAATTCATCAGGTGTTGATTTCCTGCCGGTGCGGAAGCATCAGTCCAGTGCACGACGGTCGCCGAAGGCGGCGGCCCCGACCCGATCGGTCGACCCCGCCGTTGGGGTCGACGGTCGCCGACCAAGAGGAGCCCGCTTGAGCACGACCGCAACGCCCGCACCGATCGCCGCGACCCTCGACCAGGGTCACCCGCGCAAGTGGTGGATCCTGGTCGCCGTCTCGATCGGCATGTTCATGGCGCTGCTCGACGTCACCATCGTCAACATCGCCATGCCACGCATCATCACCAGCCTGCACACCACCGTCACCAGCGCGTCGTGGGTGCTGAACTCCTACAACCTCGTGCTCGCCGTGGCGTTCCTGTCGATGGGCCGCATCGGCGACAAGTGGGGCCAGAAGCGCGTCTTCATCTTCGGTCTCGTGACCTTCACTGCGTTCTCGCTGCTCTGCGGACTCGCCCCGAACATCGACTGGCTGATCGCCTTCCGCGCCGGCCAGGGGCTGGGCGGCGCCGCACTGCTCACCATCTCGCTGGCCATCGTGCTGGGCGCCTTCCCGCGCCGCCAGCAGGGCATGGCCGTCGGCCTGTGGGGCGCCCTCGGCACCGCCGCCGCCGCGGTCGGCCCGACCATGGGCGGCTTGCTCGTCACCTACGGAAGCTGGCACTGGATCTTCTTCGTCAACGTGCCGATAGGCCTCGCCGCCATCGTCTTTGCCGCGCTCGTCATTCCGGTAGCGCTCAGGGGCAAGGACAGGGCCGGCGGCATCGACCTGCCCGGCATCGCGATCGCCGGAGTGGGGCTGTTCCTCCTCACCCTCGCCTTGGTGCAGGGCAACTCCTGGGGCTGGGGTTCGGCACGGGTCGTCGTCATGTTCGTGGCGGCCGTCGCCTGCTTCCCCTCGTTCCTGTGGTGGGAGAGCCGCACCGCCCACCCCATGTTCCCCCTGAAGCTGCTGCGCATCCGCTCGTTCACAGCGGCCAACACCGCCATCTGCTTCGTCGGCATGGCGATGGGCGGCACCTTCCTGCTGGTCGTCATCTTCATGGTCTCGGTGCTCGGCTACTCCGAGCTGCGCGCCGCCGTGGCGCTGACCGTCATGCCGGTCGTGGCCCTGGTCATCGCGCCCAACGCCGGACGACTCGTCGACCGCATCGGGCCGCGCCTGCCGGCCGTGGTCGGAGCGGTGTTCTTCACCATCGGGCTCGTGCTGCTGGCGCAGCTGAACGCTTCGACGACGGTCGTACAGATCATGTGGCGCATCGCCTTCATCGGGGTCGGCATGGGCTTCGCCATGCCGACCCTCTCGGCCGCCTCGATGGCGTCGCTGCCGCCCGAGGTGCGCGGCGTCGGGTCGGGTTCGCTCAACACCCTGCGTCAGGTGGGCTTCACGCTGGGCGTCGCCGTGCTCGTCGCCATCTTCACGCACACCGTGGCGACCAACGCCCAGACCGCCACCCGCCAGTCGGTCGCCTACGTCATGGCTCAGCCGCTGATCCCCGCCTCCGACAAACCGATGATCGTCGCCAAGCTCACGGCGGCCGCCGCCACGGTCGCCCAGGCGGGTGGCGGCGACGCCGCCACGGCTATGGCATCCAACCCGCTGCAGGGTCTGCCGCAGGCTCCGGCCGGCTCGGCCCAGGCCATCGGCGAGCAGCAGATGATCGACCACGTCAAAACCATCTACACCGTCAACATCGCCAAGTCGTTCAAGTGGCCCTTCTATGCGGCCGCGCTGGCCGCGCTGCTGGCCATCTTCCCCGGCCTCATGACCGGACGCCGCCTCGGCGAGCACGAGGGCCACGAGAAGCTGAACCGCGCCGAGCGCTCCGAAGCGAGCGCCGACGCAGCGGCCCTGGGCGCAGCCACCGACGGCGCGACGCTCGGCGCGGCCACCGACGCCGCCGAATGAACCACGCCACGCCCCAGCCCAAGCCGGCCGCGGCGGCGGCTGTGAAGGCGGTCGCAGCGTCGGCCGGGCACCGGCCGGCACACACCGGGCGGCGGCCCGGCGACAGCGGCACGCGCGACTGCATCCTGGCCGCCGCCCGGTTCGAGTTCGCCGAGGGCGGCTACGACGGCGCCACCATCCGCGGCATCGCCGCCCGCGCCGGCGTCGACCCCGCCCTCGTGCACCACTACTTCGGGGCCAAAGAGCAGCTCTTCGAACGGGCTCTCGAGCTGCCCGTCTCGCCGGGCACCCTGCTGCCGGCGCTGCTGGCCGACGACCGCGAACGCATCGGCGAGCACGTGGTGATGGGCTTTCTGACCGTGTGGGAAGACCCCGCCAACCGGCCGATCTTCATGGCCATGCTGCGCTCGATCGTGTCGAACGAGCAGGCCGCCGAGCTCGTGCGGCGCCTGCTCGTGAAAGAGGTCTTCGGGCCGCTCGCCACCGCCCTGGGCGTGCCCGACGCCGAGCTGCGGGCAGCGCTGGCGGGCTCGCAGTTCATCGGCTTGGCGCTCATGCGCTACGTGGGCCGGGTCGAGCCCCTGGCATCGGCCGACCTCGACACCGTGGCCGCCGCCGTCGGGCCGACCATCCAGCGCTACCACACCGGACCGATCGGTCACTAGGCGCGCGACGAAGTCACGCATGCCCGAGCGACGACGACGAAGTCGTTCGGCGGCCCTAGGCGCGCGACGAAGTCACGCATGCCTGAGCGACGACGAAGTCGTTCGGCAGCCCTAGACTGCCTCGGGCTCGAACTCAGGCTCGAGCGTCGCGGCGTCGGTCGGCGTCGTCGCCGGCGCGAGCCCATCGCCGAACGCCAGGGCGATGCACTCGTCGGACGCCGGCTTGGTCACCAGCGCCACGAGCGGCACGATGGCCAGCGATCCGATCATGGCGATGCTCGAGATGACCGGCATGTAGGCGGCGTTCCAGTCGTAGTGCCAGCCGACCAGCAGGGTGAAGCCGACACCGACGATGAAGCCGGCCCAGGTCGAAGCCTTGCCGACGCGCCGCCAGAACAGGCCCCAGATGTAAGGCCCCAGGAAAGCCCCCGAGATCACGCCCCACGAGATCGCCATCATGGTGATGATGATGGCGATCTTGGCCTGCGCGAGCAGCACCGACAGCAAGATGAACACGACCACCAGCACGCGCATGAGCGTGACCACCGACTTCTTCGACATGTCGGGCTTGAGCTCGTCGCGGACGAAGTCGACGCTCACCACCGACGCCGAGACCATGACCAGCGAGGCCAGGGTCGACATGGAGGCCGACAGCACGAGCAGCAGCACGATCACCACCAGCGTCGAAGGCAGCGCCACGTCGATCACGGTGGGCATGATGGCGTCGAAGTTGCCCGCTGCCGCGAGCGGCGCGACCTGCGGGAACAGGTGGCTGAGCGAGCCCGTGAAGTAGGCGCCGAAGGTCATGAGCAGGGCGAACAGAGTGGAGATGACGATGGCCTGACGCACCACGCTCTCGTCTTTCATGGCGTAGAACTTATGCACCATCTTGGGGTGCGCCAGCGCGCCCAGGCTGGTGAGAAGCACGAGGCCGAGCAGCTCGACGCCCGGTGAGTTCAGAAACGCGGTGAAGCCGCTGCCCTGGAAGTTCCACGCGGGCCAGATCGCCGTGAGCTGCGGGCTGATGGCGTGCAGGTGCCGCAGACCGTTGTGCAGGCCGCCGACCTCGGGCGAGCGCACCACGAACCAGATCATGACGATCACGCCGACGATCATGACGACACCCTGGATGGCGTCGTTGCGAGCCACGGCCAGGTAGCCGCCGATCACCAGGTAGACGGCCGTGAGGATCGCCATCGACCACAGCGCCGTCGTGAAGTTGATGTTGAAGACCTTCTCGAACAGGTAGGCGAGCCCCGTGTAGACCGAGGCCGAGTACGGGATGAGGAAGATGAAGATGATCAGCGCGGCGGCGATCTTGATGGACTTCGAGCCGTAGCGCCGCGAGAGGAACTCGGGCATGGTCAGGGCGTTCAGGCGGCCCGTCATGGTGCGCGTGCGCTTGGCCAGCAGCCACCAGGCGACCATCGTGCCCAGGAAGGCGTTGCCGATCACGATCCACAGCGCCGACAGGCCAAAGCCATAACCGATCTTGCCGGCATAGCCCACGAACAGCACGGCGCTGAAGTAGGTGGTGCCGTAGGCGAAGGCCGACAGCCACGGCCCCACCGTGCGGCTGCCGATGAAGAAATCGTCGACGGTCTGCGTGCGACGCCGCGAGTAGATGCCGATCGAGACGAGCACGACGACGAAGACGGCAAGGATGGCGTACTTGACCACGGACTCCCCCAAGGATCGACCCGACTTTCAGCCTGTAATGGTACCGAGCCTTTTGGCGAAACGCAAAACGAACCACTCAGATTCTTTCTGGTGGCCTCAGGGGCTGCAAACCCATGGTCAGACTTGCGCGATTACTGCAACAAGATACACGACCGCGCCGGCCGCCCACGCCCTGCCGTCGCGCAAGCGGTCCATCGCCTGCGCCGACCCGAAGACCCCTCTACCGGCGCGCCGGCGGGCCGCCGACCGGGGAACCGCCCACCGGGTGACCCGGGACCCGGCGCCGGGGCAGCACCGCGCGCGCCACGAACACCAGACCGAGCGCGACCAGCAGCAGCGGCCAGGCGTGCCAGACGAGCGACCAGGGGTGGTCGAAGCCGGCCAGCACGCCGAAGCCCGCGAAGAACAGCCCGAAGACCAGCGGCCAGAGGTGCGCCCAGCCGACCTGTATCCGGCGGATGAGCCAGGCGAGCACCAAGCCGCAGCCCAGGCCCACGGCGCTCAGGAACATGGGCGAGTCGATCGCTCTGTCGACGATCATGCCCATGCCCCAGCCCGCGAGGGCCAGCCCGGGCAGGTAGAGCGAGTAGAAGGGACGCCAGCCGATGGCCAGGGCGCAGATCAGCACGCCGGGGGCGAAGATCGCCACGCCGAGCAGCGAGACACCCGTCATGATGAGCACGAACGTGAGGGCGCCGGCGGCGATGAGCGCGCCGCCGGTGACCAGCAGGTAGCGCCGCCGGCGACGCTCGCGCAGTTCGAGCCATCCGGCCGGGCTGCCGTACGACGTCGACGCCGGCGTCGCGGCGATCAGCGCGCGCAGCTCTGCTGCGCGCGCCTCGATCTCGGCGTCGAAGGGGTCGGCCACCGGGCTCACGGTGCCGGGCTTGTCATCGGGTCCGATCATGTGCAGGGAGTATTCCCCGAGCGCCTCACTCGTAGTGGATGGCTTCGAGCACGTTGACCCGCGCCGCCCGCCGGGCGGGCAGCACGGCCGCGATCACACCCACGAAGCCGGCCACGACGAGGAAGACCACGAGCTGGCCCCAGGGCACCGAGAAGGTGATGCCCTGCGAGGCCAGGCGCGTCGAGACGATGTAGGCGAACACCACGCCGAGCACCGTCCCCAGGATGCCGCCGATGATCGACGTGATCACGCTCTCGTAGCGCACGATGCGCCGCATCTGGCGGCGGGTCGTGCCGATCGCGCGCAGCATACCGATCTCACGCGTGCGTTCGTAGACCGACAGCACCAGCGTGTTGACGATGCCGAACACCGAGATGACCACGCTCACCGCGAGCAGCGCGTAGATCAGCGTGAGGAGCTGGTCGACCTGCTTCTTGAGCGACGCGGTGTACTCGGCCTTGGTCTGCACTTTGGTCGTAGGGAACTGCTTGAGCGCGGCGGTGACGGCCGCCTTGGTCTGCGTGGGGTCGGCGGCGCTGGAGGCGATGATGTAGATGGGGTCGCGCTGGTCGCTCGGCGCGAGCCGCTCGAAGGCGCTCTGCGCCACCGTGTAGCCGGTCAGCAGCGTGGGGTCGCGGTACTCGCCGACCACCGTGAAGCGCTCCCGCGCGCCGGTCTGACCCAGCGCGACGAAGCTCTTGCCCTTCGACAGGTTGTACTTCGTGGCGAACTGCTCCTCGACCAGGGCGGCGTTGCCGGTGAGCTTGGCAAGCAGCGCATCGGAGCCGCCCTTGAGCCAATGGAAGCGCCACATGGGTCCGAACGTGACGGGGTCGACGCCCGTCATGGCGGTCGTGCCGCCCCCGTTCACCTGCGTGCTCGTCGAATAGATGCCGGCGGCCTGGTCGACACCGGGAACGCCGCGCACGGTGGCCAGGGCCGCGTCGGGGAAGGTGCCGCCGCCTGTCCCGCTCACCACGATGGCGGCGTTCACCGAGCGGTCGACGGCGCTCACGAACGAAGTCTTGAAGCCCTGCGCGAACACGGCCACGAACACCACCACGCCAAGGCCGATCATGAGGGCGGCGGCGGTCGCCGCGGTGCGCGCCGGGTTGCGCGTGGCGTTCTCGCGAGCGAGCTGCCCGCTGCTGCCGGCAAAGCGCGCCGCCGGCCAGCCGATCACGCTGGCCAGGGGCCGCACGACGTACTTGGCGACCATGGCGACGGCCACGAAGATGAGCACCGCGCCGAGCGCCATCTCGAGCAG
>Ga0181517_10005459_pt1 | contig 11226 bp, 9 predicted proteins | sample PEATcosm2014_Bin_31_FD_119748 | JGI IMG/M metagenome (GOLD analysis project Ga0181517, IMG submission 119748) | Peatland microbial communities from MTU Mesocosm Facility, Houghton, MI, USA - PEATcosm2014_Bin01_30_metaG | ecosystem: Environmental > Terrestrial > Soil > Wetlands > Peat | place... | reverse complement strand
GCGCCACGGTGCGCGCGACCGATCCCAAGGCGATGGAGAACATGAAGGGCGTGTTTCGCGACCAGGTCGAGTGGACCAATGATCCCGTGACCTGCGCCGTCGGCGCCGACGCCGTGGCGCTGCTGACCGACTGGCCGCAATACACCACGCTGCCGTTCCGCAAGATCGCGGCGACGATGAGCAGCCCGATCATTTTCGACGGCCGCAACTGCCTGCATCGCGACATCATGCGCGAGGCGGGATTCCAGTATTACCCGATGGGCCGGCCGGTGGTGGAGAATTCGCTGCGGCTGAAGAACCGGGGGTAGGACCGCGGATCACGACGCGGAGATGCTCGGTCAGGCGATATGCTCCGCTCGGCGCTGGTTCGCTTTTTGCGATTCATTGAACGTTGCTCGAAGCAACCGTTGAAACTCGTCGAAGTCGAGTCGTGTGACGCGCGGCGACACGTCCATCAGGCAGTTGAACGCGTCATTGAGGCGGCGATGCTCGATGAGCAGCGACCACACCATTTGGACGCGGGTGAGAAAATCATGTTGATCGGCCGGGGTGGCGGCAATCGCTGCGTTGAACGACTGCACGGCTTGATCGAACTGTCCACGTTCGAGGTACAATAAGCCCTTCATCTGAAAGCGATCCGCCATGTTGGGCTGTTCCTCGGCGAATACATCGAGCGTCTGGAGAAGGGTCTTGCGATGCGCCGCCGCCCTTGGAAGAAGCGAAAAGTACGCATGGTGAAAAACCAGAAGAAGCGTATCGATGAGCAGAGCATATTGAGCTTCCGGCACGTCCGGTGATTTTGCACGCCGCGGAAGCCACTGCAGCAAGTTGGCGACTTCCGAAACTCTCCGCGATGTGGCGGACCCGTGAAGCTCCGTGGTTGAGCGGCCGTCAGCCCATGAAATTGTCGGCCACCGCCGGCCGTCGGTGACGCGACCACCCCGCGCCACGCGTCGTGCGAGATCGACCGCCTGGTCCAACGCCGCCAACGACTCGTCGGCGGTCAAAAGGCATTGGTACTCAGCAATGAGGCTTGCCATTGTTACCTGACCTTGTCCGCTCCATGCGCTTTGCGCGACTGAGGTCGCGAGATATTCGCCGCACGACTGAGTTTACGCAACCGGTCGCGCGGTCGGCCCGCCCTTCGATCTTGCTCCGCCTCGGCGCGAAGCAGCCGTTCCAGGCGGTCCTTTTCCTCTTTCGGCAGTTGGTGACTGGGGTCGTCACCGCCAAGCGTTGTCCGGGGCACGATTTCTCCAGCGTCCAGACTTCCGCCGTGTCCGCGGATGTCGATCGAACACGCGCAAGTCAGTTTCCATCGTACCGTAGGACGCGGCGAATTGCATTCGTGATTCTATGGGCCAAGCGGCCCGCCGCGGTCAATCCACGGTCCAGGTATCTTCACCGGTGACCAGCGCCTGAAGGTCGCCCGGTCCGCCTTTTTTGATTGATTCCTCGATCTGGGATTGCACGATGGCCGAATAGGTCGGCCGGTCGATGTCGCGGAAGACGCCCATCGGCTCGGGGAAATCGGGGTGGCTCATGCGGCTGAGCATGAAGGCCAGGCTGGGTTCGAGGGCTTTTTCATCGTGAACGAGCAGATCGGCGGCGGGTGTGTCGGCCGTTGCGACAATGCGCGGGTTCCATCCGTCCAGGCGGATGCCCCTGGACCCGTTCTTGCCAAAGATCATGGGCTTGCCGTGTTCGAGATAGAGCGCGGTGTCGGGCTTGCGGGTCTTGTCGGTGAGGTAATCGTAAGCGCCATCGTTGAAGATGTTGCAGTTCTGGTAGATCTCGACGAAGGCGGTGCCGGAGTGTTTGGCGGCGCGTTCCAGGACATATTCCAGATGCTTGACATCGACATCGACACTGCGGGCAACAAACGTGGCCTCGGCGCCGATGGCGATGCTGATAGGCCGCACCGGATAATCCGGAGCGCCCAGCGGGCTGCTCTTGGTCATGTGACCCTGTTCGGTGGTGGGGGAATACTGGCCCTTGGTCAGGCCGTAGATGCGGTTATTGAACATGACGATCTTGATATCGACGTTGCGGCGGATGGCGTGCAGGAAATGGTTGCCGCCGATGGACAGCCCGTCGCCATCGCCGGTGGCGACCCAGACCGTCAGCTCCGGGTTGGCGAGTTTGATCCCCGTGGCGATGGTGGGCGCGCGGCCGTGGATGGAATGGAATCCGTAGGTGTCGAGATAATAGGGGAACCGGCTGGAGCAGCCGATGCCGGAGACGAAGACGGTCTTGCGGCGGTCGACGCCGAGCTTGGCGAGCACCTTCTTCATCTGCATGAGGATGGAATAATCGCCGCAGCCCGGACACCAGCGGATATCCTGGTCGCTGGCATAATCGGCCGGCTTGGGCGGGGGATTCAAGACGTCGAGGTTTTGTGCGGTGGTGGTCATGGGTATTGGGGGCGTGTGGTTTGTGTTGCTCTTGTCGTATTTCAGATCAGAGGGATTGTAGATTTCAAATGGTTTAGCCGCCGGCCATCACATCGGCCGACTCGGGGCCGGCCAGGAAATCGTATTCGAGGGCTTCGAGCCGGCCGTCGAGAACCGCGTGTGCGCCGCGCAGAATCTCGCGGATGGTAAACGGCTGGCCGCGGACCTTGTTCAGGCCGTGGGCATCGACGAGATATTTGCTGCGGATGATGCTGCGGAACTGGCCGAGGTTCATCTCAGGGACCAGGACATGCTTGAAGCGGCGCAGCAAATCGCCCAGGTTTTTGGGAAGGGGATTGAGATAGCGAATCTGCGCTGCCGCGGCGTTGATGCCCTGCTGGCGCAGTTCCAGCGTCGCGGCCTTGATGGCGCCGAACGTGCTTCCCCAACCGACCAGCAGCAATTCGCCGTTGGGCGGGCCGGTCCAGATGAGGTCGGCGCCGGCCGGTTGGATGTCAGCGATCTTGCGGTTGCGGAGCTGGATCATTCGCTCGTGATTGGCCGGATCGTAGCTGACGTTGCCAGTGACATCCTGCTTCTCCAGGCCGCCGATGCGGTGTTCAAGTCCGGCGGTTCCGGGAATTGCCCAGGGCCGGGCGCCGTCGCTGTTGCGCTCGTAGGGATGGAAGACCTTGTCGTCGGCGGATGCAGTGGGATGGCGGATGACGATGGGGGGAAGCTGGCTGACATCGGGGACCAGCCAAGGCTCGGCGCCGTTGGCGATGTAGCCGTCGGTGAGAAGCAGCACCGGTGTCATGTAGCGCGTGGCGATGGTGAAGGCTTCGATGGTGGCGTTGAAACAGTCGGCCGGTGACGCCGCCGCGATGACGGCCACCGGGCATTCCCCGTTGCGGCCGTGAATCGCCTGGAAGAGATCGGCCTGCTCGGTCTTGGTGGGCAGGCCGGTGCTGGGCCCGCCACGCTGCACATCGACAACCACCAGCGGAAGCTCGGTCATGACGGCCAGGCCGATGGCTTCGGCCTTGAGCGCTAATCCCGGCCCGCTGGTTCCGGTGACGCCCAGGGCGCCGGCGAAACTGGCGCCGATGGCGGCGCCGACGGCGGCGATCTCGTCCTCGGCCTGGAACGTGACCACGCCGTGATTCTTCTGGGCGGCCAGGGCATGAAGGATGTCACTGGCGGGCGTGATGGGGTAACTGCAATACACGAGTTTCTTGCCGGACAGATGCGCGGCGGCGATCATGCCAATGGCCACGGCCTCGTTGCCGGTTACTTTGCGGTAGGTGCCGGCGGCCAGCTTCGCCTTGGGAACCTGATAGCTTTCATCGAACAGTTCGGTGGTCTCGCCAAAGGCATATCCGGCCTTGAGGGCCAGTTCATTGGCGCGGGCGACGGCGGGTTTGCGGCCGAACTTGTCTTTGATGTACAGAAGCGTCGTATCCAACGGCCGGCTGTACAGCCAATAGACCAGTCCGAGGGCGAACATATTCTTGCAGCGGTCGGCGTCCTTGGCGCCCAGGCCGCATTCTTTGGTGGCCGCGGCGTTGAGTTTGTTCACCGGCACCTTGATGACGCGATAGCGGGCCAGCGAAGCATCTTCCAGCGGATTGGCGGTGTAGCCGGCCTTCTTGATATCGCCGGGCGTGAACGCATCCTCATTGACGATGACGATGCCGCCGTTGCGGACGGTCTTGAGGTTGGTGCGCAAGGCTGCTGGATTCATCGCCACCAGCGTGTCCACATCGTCGCCGGGGGTGTAAATATCGTTACTGGAGAAATGGATTTGGAATCCCGAGACGCCGGCGAGCGTGCCGGCCGGGGCTCGAATCTCGGCCGGGAAATCCGGCAGTGTGCTGATGTCGTTGCCCACGATGGCGGAAGTGTCGGTGAATTGGGTTCCGGCCAATTGCATGCCATCACCGCTATCGCCGGCGAACCGGATGGTGACCGATGGCAATTCAATGGCTCCTCGTCGCCGCACCGAGTCCGCGCCGCCGGTTTGATCGGATACCGAAGTTGTGACTGCGCCCATAGGCAGATTCCTCGAAATGGCCGCCCGGCAAGTGATGTGCGCCGCCGGCCGAAATCCCCCTGCACCTCCGCTTCATGGGTATTGTAGGCACGGAACTTTGCATGGCTTGAACTTGCCCCGACAATCTGTCCGATGCGACATGACTGCGCGGCACAGCGTCCGAACATCTTCCAGCGACTGACGCGGCAGTGGTCGGCGGTGCACCCGTTCAATGGCGCGCAAGTCGTGATGCTGTCAGAAGAAACGGGCGGCCGCGATTGGGATGGGGCATGGAGATTGGCCTGTCAGGATCTGGGAATTGGCCGGCTTCTCTGCGCGGGCAGGCGTTATCGCCATGAGGCTTTGGATTGCGAAATGGGGAAAGATTGCGTTTGCCATGAAGGCGGGACGTCGCTCGAGGAAGTCATCGAGAAAGGGATGAACCAGCGGATTAGCCTGGCCGAGACTGGTCCCTTTCGGCCGTTTGTCGGCTCGCTGGCCGGACAACATTGCGCTGGGATCATTTACGAGCATTGGGTGGCGGACAGTTTGTCGGTGCGGATGGTGATGCGCCGATGGCTGGAGCGGGCGCTGGAGGGATCGGACGCGTGCAATCCGCGGCCAATGCGTTGGCCGGCGGGTGGATTTGCCAGGCATTTTGGCCCGCAAACGGGGGCGTGGAATCCAGTGCCGGCGATTCTCGATGGGGCGAGATTCGTTGATCGGATGAGGCGGGTGCGGGCGCTGAAGATCGTCGAGTCGTCGCCGTGGCGAACGGGGTTTTTGATTGCGCGCGGGACGGATGGACTGCTTGATCGGCTCAAGGCGGCAGCGCGAGCGATGGGCGCGACGGTCAATGATCTGCTGGTGGCGGCCGCGCTGGAGGCGGTGGCGCGGGAATTGCCTATCGCGAACAGATCGAAGCGCCGCCGGGATTGGGCGGTCGGTTCGATCGTCGATCTGCGCCGCCAGGGCAACGGATTGGCCGATGTGTTCGGGAATTTCCTGGGGTTCACGGCGGCGTTCGCCCGGCCGGCGGAGGTGACGGATTGGCGGCGCCTCGTGGCCGTGGTCAATCGGCAGACGCGACGCGACAAACAGACCGGCGCGGCGGCCGCAAGCTGCATGATGATGGCCGTCGCTCTGGCGGCAAGATGCGTATTGGATTCCAGCAAGACGGCCTACTTCTGCCGGTTGCATGCGCCGCTGACGGCCGGTGTGTCCAACGTGAATCTGACGCGCCAGTGGCCGAGCCGATGGGAAGGTGATCCGATCGTCGATTGGGTGCGGGCGTCACCGACCGGGCCGATGGCGCCGCTGGTGTTTGCCGTTACAAGCTTTGGCAGAAGCCTCAGCATCGGCGTGACGTTTCGCGAATCGATCGTGAACCGGGCCACGGCCCAGCGCGTTACCGATGCTTTCTTGGATCGACTGGAGCGGATTCACCACCCGCCGCTGCCGTAGGTGTTCATGCCGGAGCCCCATCCCGAGCCGTGGCCGCTCGCACCGGCCGGGCGGCACGAGACCTCAGAGCCATACGACCCGCCCGCGCCACACGCGCCGCCGCCTGCTGGCAGCATGTTACAGGACTCAATCCCTTCGATGTTGAATCGCTGCAAGGCCGCGGCCTGGGCGGGATCCTGCGCCAGGAATGGGCCGGCGATGAGGTCGTCTACCAAGAGCGACGAGCCGTCGAAATACCGCGGCACACTTGCCATCGCAGCGGCATCGATGGAATGTGGATTGGCCACGGCGGCCGGTTGGTCCGCATCCGCCCCGGCGCGTACGTACGCGGCAGGAGCCAATGCGACGGCCAGGGCGGCAATTGCGAAAAGGCGACTTATTTTGTTGAATGGCATATTGTCTCCGTTGTGGCCGTTGGCCCGACGCATCATAATACCACACGAAAGACGCTCAGGCGTGGCGTAACCGAGGATGTACAATGAAAACGTATTGGGACAGCCGGATTCGTTGGGCAACGATGGTAATACTGGCCGGCGCAGCAATTGCCGGCGGGATCACATGGGCACAATCGCCGGCGACGGCGCCATCGCCCATGGCGGGGACGACAACGGCTCCGTCCACCATGCCGGCCGGCGGACCGGCGCTGCGAGTCTGGCTTGTTGATGACTTGAATGACCTGAGTGACAAGATTGAGAAGGTCTTTCCACAGTCCGACTGGGCCGATACCGAGAAGCGGGCCAAGGCGGCGCCGGAGGCGATAGTCCTGTTTCATCGCGTTGAAGCGGATTTGGACAAGCTTGCCCCGCTGACCGACGAGCCGCCGGATCAGGTGGCGGTGGGCCATATTCAAATTGACGCATTGCTATATGCTCTGAACGACCCCGATACGCTGGCGCAATTGAAACAGGCGTCGACTGGCCCCGCGCCGGCTGCGCTTAATGCCAAGTTGTCAATGGCGCTTGGGCAGTGGTTTGAGGCGGGTGCGGATGCGGCCCAACAGGAGAAGGTGTTGCAGAGCGTCCACGACCTGGCCAAATCGGATCCCTCCAGCGAGCCGGTGGGCATGGTTGTTGTCCTGGTCCATGAATCGAGCAACGTCACTCCTGCGGTGAAGACCGAGGCGGAGAAGATCATCACGACGGAATTAACCAGTCCCCTGGCTAAGCAGGTCTCACAGGAGATCGCCAACGAAGCCAAACTTCGCGCCCTGGAGGGCAAGCCGCTGGTCATCAAGGGAACGACGGTGGACGGCACGGCATTCACGACGGCGGACTGGAAGGGAAGCGTGATCCTGGTCGATTTCTGGGCAACATGGTGCGGCCCGTGCATGGCGGAGTTGCCCCGCGTCACCAAGGCCTATGCGACGTATCACCCCAAGGGCTTGCAGGTGCTTGGGGTATCAAATGACTACGCCCAGGCCGATTTGACCAAGTTCCTCGCGGCCAACAAGGATGTGGCCTGGCCGCAGTTGTTCGACAAGGACGCCGCCGCCAAGCACGCCTGGAACCCGATCACCGAGGGATACGGCATCGATGGGATTCCGACGATGTTCCTGATCGACAAGAAGGGCGTTGTGCGGACGGTAGAGGCTCGCGCGAATTTTGAGGATCTGATCCCCAAGATGCTCGACGAGCCGGCTCAATAGGAGAGCTTTTGCAATTCACCCCGACCGCCGGGGCGAACCGATAAACGGATTGTCGCCGCAACGGCCGATGCCGCGCGCGGCGGACCAGCGAGGTTTCACGGATGAAACGTATTGCCTTTAGCGTCTTAGTTGTGTTGGCCGTTGCCAGATCGTGCCCAACGGCACGCGCCGGCGAAATTGGGGCCGACGTTCAAGCGGTTCTGTCGGATAAGCTTCTGGCCAAGGCGAAGGTGGGAATCGATGTCGTTCGCCTGGGCGATACTGCGGCCGAAAGCAGCGCCGTTTATCAGCTTCACCCCCACGATCCTCTGACTCCGGCCAGCAACCTGAAAGTCGTCACCACGTCGGCGGCGCTGGACAAGCTCGGCGCGGATTTCAAGTTCCGCACATTGCTGGTTCGGCACGGGCGGGATCTGGTGCTGATCGGCGACGGCGATCCCGCCCTGGGCGATGCCGAGGAATTGCGCAAGCTGAACATGAGCGCGACCACGGTCTTCACCACCTGGGCGGCCGGTCTGGTCAAAATGGGATTGAACGACTTTGACAACCTCTACGTCGATGACAGCGTTTTTGAACAGCAGTTTGTCCATCCGCGCTGGCCGGCCGATCAACTGGAAAAGAACTACGAAGCCGGCGTGGGCGGGCTGAACCTCAACGCGAACTGTGTGGATATTTTCGTGCATGCCGGCAAAGTGGGCGAGGTTGTGCAATTCACCAGCGATCCGCCGACAGCCTACCTGACGGTGAAAAACACGTGCGTGACCGGCGGCGAGAATGCGATCTGGTGGACGCGGCAGGCCGGCACCAACTCAATCAATTTGCGCGGACAAACGCGGCAGACCATCGATGTGCCGCAGAGGGTTCCAATGCAGGATCCTCCCATGTTTGCCGGAACAGTTCTCGCCGAGACGCTGCGTGCCAGCGGCATGGCGATTCGCGGATCGGTGGCGCGGGATCGAACGCTTCGAGCGGCGTATCTGGCGCGGGCATCCAGCAACGACAAGACATGGTCGCTGCTGGCGGTTAACGAGACGTCGCTGCTCGACGTCATCGCCCGCGCCAACAAGGACAGCATGAACCTGTACGCCGAGTGCCTTTGCAAGCGCCTGGGGTTTGCCGCCGCGGGCGAGGGTTCATGGTCAAGCGGCTCGGCCGCGACGGGGGCATTCCTGCGCGGATTGGGCGTCGGCGCCAATGAATTTAATCTCGACGATGGATGCGGCCTGTCCAAGCAGGATAGTGTCAGCGCCTCGGCGATGGCGGCCGTGCTGACCCACGATTATTTCAGCAAGGATTCCAAAGCGTATCTGGCGACACTGTCGGTGGCCGGCGCCGACGGCACGCTCCAGGACCGCTTCAGGGATTCCGATCTTCGCGGCCGGGTCATCGGCAAGAGCGGATTCGTCAACGGCGTAAGCTGCCTGAGCGGCTTCCTGACCGGTCGGGACGGACGGACCTACGCATTCTCGATCCTGATCAATGGCATCCCGGACTTATCCAACGGGCAGGTGAAGATTCTGGAAGAAAAGATCGTCCGCGCGGTAGACACCGATTGCACGCTGGCCCGTGCCGGCCGGGCGGTCTCATCAGCCGCCGGCACTGCGGCGACTCGGAGATAGAAGAAAATCTCACGCACAGGCGCAGAGCCGCAAAAAGAAAGATCGTCGATCTCCGCGCCTCCTCGACTCTGCGTAAGATCCGCATTTTTCTTAGAATCCCTGCGACCTGGGATTGGGGAAAATGTTATCGTGCCCCGGCACGATCAAATCGGCGATCTCGTACACCTCGGCAAATGCCGCCTGCGCCTCGGTGACATTGCGGGCGTCCGGCAGAACCTGGCCGGCCAGGAAATGATCGATCGACGCGACGGCGTTGCCGGCGATGACGGTTGTCGTTGTGGGCGCGGCGAGGATCAGCCCGCAATTGCCGGGCGTGTGGCCGAACAGGGGAAAAATGCCGACGCCGGGGACAAGCTCATCGGGCGCGGGTTTCAGCCGGGCCAGCAGCGCATGACCGGCGGTACAATCGCCGCCACCTGAATCTGCCGTATGATGCTCGTGCTCGGCTTGCAATTCGTTCTCGAAGAATTTGATCTCTCTCTCATGCGCGTAAATTGCGGCGTGATCGAACAAGTCCAAACCGGCGCGGTGATCCTGCTGAAGCGTGGTGAGAAAGATGGTATCGATGGCCGACGGCTTCAGCCCCGTGCGTTCGAACAGCCGGGCCGCCAGCGCCAACGCGGGCAGGCCGGGATCGACGAGAATGATCGATCGGCCGGCGCGGATGAGACTGGTCGTTGCGTGGGCGGTGCGGAGATTTTCAGATTCATTCCAGAGCCGGTTGCGGGCCAGCGTTCCGATGCTGATGATGTCCAGTCGCACGGTTGTCATGACCAGAAGGTACGAGATGCAGGCCAAAGAATCGACAGGCGCACCCGAAGAACATAACGCATTGCAACGGGGCCGCTGGCTGGCTGTGGCGGCGGGCCTCTTTCTGCTGGCGGCCGCGGGCTGCACATCCAACCCGCCGGTGGGCACATGGGAAGGGCCCATCGCGGCGTTAACGCCCACAATTGCGCCATGGACCGACGCGCCGGCGTGTGTGCCGCCGGGCGGGCGGGTGGTCGGTACGCCGCATTACCTGATTTATACCACGATGACCGACGACGATTTCCTCAAGCAGACGGCGCAGGTGATGGAAGGCGCTCTGGGTGAATACCGCCGGCTTGCTCCCGGCGCCAGAGCCGTCGATTCGCCGATGAAGTGTTATCTCTTCAGCGATCTGGCCGAATGGGAGTCGTACACGATCTGGAAAACCCGCGACCCGCACAGCATCTACCTGCAGATCACCCGTGGCGGATACTGTATCGGCGATGAATATGTCGCGTACAACATCGGCCAGGCCAGTACGCTGTCGGTGGCGGCGCACGAGGGCTGGCATCAGTTCCGTTTTCGCACATTCATCGGCGCTCTGCCGCCTTTTCTGGAGGAGGGCCTGGCCACGACATTCGAGACGATTCGATGGGATCGCGGCCTGCCGCAGTGGAACCTGTCGATCAACGGGGCGCGCGTGCTGGGATTGCGGGAAGCGATCGAGGATCACGCCACCTGGCCACTGGAGACACTCATTACGCTTGATGCCGGCAAGGTCGTGACCGGCTCTCGCGAGAAGATCGAGGCGTTCTACTCGCAGAGCTGGGCGTTCGCGGATTTCCTGTACAACGGCGATAACAAATCGCGCCGACCGGCCCTGTTGCGCATGATCGCCGACGCCGCCGCCGGGACCATCCGCGACCCGACCGGATATCTTCGCCACGGCTTCCGCCAGTTTAACCCGGCCGGGTGCAAACCCCTGCTGGTGGACTATCTTGGCGGCAATCTGAAAGCGGTGGATCAGAGTTTCGCGGACATCGATACGGAGTATCAGGCTTACATCCATCAACTGGCCTATGAGGGACTCAACAGTCAATATCCAAATTGACGATCCGGCGATCCGCTGATGCGGCCGGGCAAGAACTCGCCACTTGACTTGACGGTTGGCAGGCATAGCCTCCCTTGCGGCGCAAGATGGCCGCTGGTCATCGAACGGCAAATTTCTTCAAGAAGGAGATCGAATCATGGCAAATTGGAATCCGGGGCGCAAAGCCCTGAAGGCGTCGATGTGTGCGGGTGTGGCGGCTATCGCTCTGTTGG
>Ga0181517_10005456_pt1 | contig 11229 bp, 8 predicted proteins | sample PEATcosm2014_Bin_31_FD_119748 | JGI IMG/M metagenome (GOLD analysis project Ga0181517, IMG submission 119748) | Peatland microbial communities from MTU Mesocosm Facility, Houghton, MI, USA - PEATcosm2014_Bin01_30_metaG | ecosystem: Environmental > Terrestrial > Soil > Wetlands > Peat | place... | reverse complement strand
GTTGGTCAAGCGGGTGGGCAGAGTGAACCCATCATCAAACTGGAGTCGGTGAAGAAGGAAAAGGTGGATGCACCGATTGGGGCAGCGCTGGGCATGGTGTATGCCCATGTGGGTGTGCGCAACGTATTTAGCGAGGCGGTGCGAGACATGGGCCGACAACCGCTGCCCGACCCCGATCCCACTGCCGGCATGCCTGTAGCATCGATCCTACGCCAGTTGGCAGTGTTCCTCGCCGAACGCAACGAGGACAACAGTGCGGCCCGCTGGGTCTGGAACAGTCTGCCCGAGAATCTGGGCGTTGCCGTCATCCGCAGCGAAGTGGTGTCGGCCATGGAGGACTGCCACGCCATTATCCGTGAGCACATCCCTGACGTGCAGATGTGGCATCTCATCACGGGCCAGCATGTGCGGGGCCAGTTTGCCAAGATGGTGGCCGAGTACATGAACGAGGCCCCTGGAGAATTGCAGTATCCCAACTATCAAAGCACGCGTGGACCCAACGTTGTCACTGGGGTACGCATATCTTCGGGCAAGTTTCGAGAGGAGCGGGCCGTCCAGCGAGTGCGCAAAATTACTCGGTGGTTCACCAATGTCTACTATGGGCCAGCCGAGGCCTGGACCCATGTACAGGAAGCACTGCCCGTGGCCAAAGCCAATGTGGTCCGCACCCGTGCCGATGTGGTCAAGTGGCTAGAGGCCTGTGAACAGGACATTGAATCGCTGTGGGAGATGCTGCTCACTCCACCCGGGCAAGAGGCTGATCCTGCCTATGCTGCCCTGCTGGAGAGCAACAATCAGGCCCGGGATGACCTGAAAAAGGCCCAGGCTGTCAAAGCCATTGCCGAACTCAACTGGCAGGAGGGCGTGCAACAGAAGCTCAACCCAAACGAACAAGGTGGGCGAGGAGAGGTATTGGACGAGGCAAGAGCGGATGTGCTTGATGCCGAGACCACACTGGCGGGAACTCTGCGGGACTTCCATGCCTACGCCACCACTGGGCTTCGGCGACGCCTTGGGATCACGGCGGGCCACGTGCTGGAACTGAACGAACGGTTCAAGATGCGTGACGAAGAGGCCATCTTGATGGAGTTGGACGCGCTGCAAAAGGCCCTGCCTCCGATTATCAGTCGTGTTGCACTTTACGCCGACACCGAACAGGATAACAACCTGTTGTTGAGGGTGCTCAATTCTGTTACCTCGGTGAGGCAGGCCATTGGGGCAGTGAAGGATGCCCAACAAACAGCTGTCAGGGCAGAACAAAGCCTTGTCACCTTCCCAGACGCTGACAAACGAGAGCTCTTCCACCGTCCGCCACCCATGCCCGATCAAACGGGGCTGATCCCTTATGGAACACCGCCGGGCAGTGTTGGTCTCTATGCTTCATGGTGAAACGTTTGGGCAGCGTAAATGAACTGCGACGTTGCATAACGTCCGACCCCTGCGGCGATGCTCTTGAATTCGACTTGGTCTTTCGGGCTCACGGTCCAGACCTTCATCGTCCCCGCGCGCGCGCATCATGGCCGACTTGATCAACGCCCACTTTGCCCAGCTGCTGCAACATGCAGTGGCCCTGACCGCCAAGAACCCCGATGGCCATCTCACCACGGATGACTTCACCGGCCACCAGACAGTTGACGTCTACTGGAAGCGCACCTTTTCGCTGCGTGACCTGGAGCGCAACCCCGATCTGGGTGTGATCCGCGTGGGACCCACCAGCACCTCCATCTTCCAGCGCATCACTGGACTGCATCCCGAGACCCGTGAGCCCATCCGCGAGGGTGACCTCAGCAAGGGCATCATCATGAAGATGCGCAACAAGCGTGTGGACAGCACCTTCCCTGCCGACTTTGGTGTCAACGTCAATGGCGTGCACGGACGCGTCGGGGACATTGACACGGGTAACCCTGTGGCCTCCACGGTGTAGAAGTTAATGCTCATCTATGCCTTACCTCCTCCTCCTCCTCCTCCGCCAGGTGCAACGTATGCCTTCATCGCCCACAAGAACTCTGTGAGTGAGCCCATTGACGGGGACTTCTACGATCCCCACAACAAGATCAGCCGCGATCTGCTGGCGCGCTTCAACGACATCAACCCCTCCAAGCTGAGGGAAGGCACATGGACCAACGACGAGTCCCCACTGGCCGTGGTGGACAACAAGTGCACCATTGCCAAGATGATCCGCATCAACACTGTCAGCCTGGGTGTGAACATCAACGACTTGCCCCCCGAGGGCACCGATGCCTTCTTCTCCATTGACAGGCGTGTGGTGGATGCCTGCATGGCCCGCTACGAGGAGGAGCAGAACGTTGGGTTCCACGACATGCGCAACTTCCAGATGACGCTCACCCGAGTGGATTCGCCCAAGAACCCTGCCAACCCCGCCGGCATCTGCGACAACATTGCGCGTCGCAACAAGACGGACCTGGCCCATGCCGACGACACCCGCCTCAACAACAAGTACACCATCTCGGGCATCATTGAGATTCAGATGAACCTCTTTGGCACCGGTACCGTTGGCGGACAGTGAAGCACCCCTGTTGGGAAGAAAATAATGAAAAGCGTTTGCGCAAAGAGACAGATGACAGAGGCTGGTACAAAACGAGCACCGCAGACGCGAGCTGCAGCCAAAGCGGGCACCCCCACAGAGGCAAACATTTGGACCCCGCGGACCGTTGTGATCATACTGGCGTTTCTCGCTGTGTTTTGGATCGCCCTTGGGGTAGTGATCTTTTCATTCGCAATCGCAGTCGGCGAGGTGGACCCCAAGCTGGACATGCTCATCGTGAGCGTGGACCGTCTCAATGCGCGCCTTTCGGTCGGGGAAACCCTCCCTGGTTACGTGGACGATCCCGAAAACGTTGTCGACGATATGACAGCTCTGCGAAACATGGCCAGAGTCATTCATGCGGAACGGGCCAGCAAGGCCAAGAACATGGAAATGATGCGGATACTACGGGCTGGAGGACCGCCGCCATCGCCGCCCCAGCCACCTGGTTCCTCCAATTGTCTGGGTCTTGACATGACAAGGACGGGACCCGTGGGAATGGCAATTGGAGAAGAGGCAGTGCTCAAGCGCCTGGCCGACCAAGTCACAGATGGAGAATACCAATTGCTGGTGGAACGAGTGGAAGCCAGGTTGGCCCGCGGGGAATCACAGGGCAAAGGAGAGAAGACGCAAGAGAAGAAAGAGTTGTAAACGGGGGATACTCAACGTTATCGAGTGCCTTTCACCGCATGTACGCCCAGTTCGTGTGGTAATGTGCACAGCATGAGGGTTCTCCTTTTGGTGGCTATCTGAACGGTCGTGGGAGTCGTCCGTGTCGAGGCCCAAGGTTGTCATCCAGTTTGTGTTGTAGAGTGCAGCACCGCGAATGCAACGGTGGCCACGTGCACGCCCGTCTGCCAGGTCCCAGCCTGCGTCACCATTGGCTGCACAAGGGGTGTCCCGTTGCGGTGCCTGTTCCCCGCCTGCCATGTGAGCTGTCCCGTCGACCAGTGTCAAGAAGGATGCCCAGCCTGCGAAACGCTGTGCCAACCGCTGCCCTCTGTCTGTAAGGACGCCGGCTGCGAAATTGAATGCCCGGAGACGGAATGCTCATGGGACTGCCAGAAACCTTCCATCAAGCCTGAGGCGGTTTGTGAGTGGGAGTGGGAACCGCCTGCGTGTGCCGCCATGGCTGCATCCCACAGGTTGGAACCGCAGATCGAAGCATTTGTGGCATTGATCGTGACAACCCTTTGGCTGATAGGGGCGGGACAGTAAAAGCCCCATTGTATGCAGTGCGAAAGACTGCACGCCATGAAGAAGCAGCCAGCAGCAACAACGGCAGCGGGAGGCAAAGGGGAAAAGTTCCTTCCGGTTTTCAAGGGCAGCTATGCTGATCAAATGTTGCAATGCAATCGCGTGGTCCTCGAAAAACGAGGCTTCGTGCCACTTCCGACACCCACGGGTGAAAGGGACAGATACCTGATGGAGGAGCGAGTGTTGACAATGTGTCTTGATGCGGTCAACCGAAAAAACGCTAGTTACTACGGCACAGCCCATTACTGGGACATGGCAGGGTTTACTCATTGGACCGAGCAAGTGTCTTCGGAGCCTCATCGATGGAACAAAAAATAATGAACAAGCGACGTTAGCGATCTTGGTCTTCTCTCTTGCATTTCCCCTCGATGAATGCTCACTGGGGCCTGGCCTTGGGGGCCGAAATCTTGAGGGCCACCATGTGCCAGTCCTCAGTGGACTTCTTGCCCTCCTTGACCCAGCCCTGCTGCTCAAAGTTCTTGCTCAGAAACTGGTCGTCGAACTCGCGATACGCTGCCGGATGCAGACGATCGTTGATGGGCGCACTGGGGCCCTTTCCCTCCCAGATGCAGTGGGCAGACACTCTGGCAGCCTCCTCGGCGTCCCAGGGCTCCTTCTCCACCGCCGAGCGACCCTCACCATGTGGCTTACTAGTGGATAACCCAAATGCAGACAAAGGTGGTACCTTGATCCTGCCCGTTGTGGTGGGAAGTGCACCTGCCACGGGTTGAAATCCCTTGGGCAGCTTCACGAGGGTGTACCCCTGGGAGGGCCCCGCCGACACAAAGTGGAACTGGTTGATCATGGAGTTCACCGAGGCGCACTGGATGTACTGGCTGACGGTACGGCGCTGGGCAGCCGGAGGACCACTGAAGGAGTGCTCAATGGTGGAGATCCACTGGGTGTGCGTGGGGTTCGCCGTGACCCGAGGCGCCTGGTCAGCAGTCTGGCGATAGGTGCCATCCTCGTAGATGGTGGGGATGCCCACGCCCAGCTTCTCAGCCACCGCGTAGGCCAGCCTGCAAGCCTGACGGAAAGCCCCCTGCTTCCAAAAGGCAAACTCCTTGCTGTTGGCCAGCTCGCCCCAGGTCATGTGTCGTCCGTTGCTCTTGTTCTCCGTCAGCGTCCTCACAAACTCCTTGCCCAGCAGCGGGGCCGTGCAGTTGGCCTGAACGTAGTAGTCACTGCTGACCCCGATGCGACGGGACAGGATACCGGCAGAGCCCGAGTCACCCAGTTCCTTGTCCCACAGCGCCTCATCGGTGTTGTCGCTCTCGTTGCGAATCTCACTGGTAATGGGCACCGCAGCGTACTGGGGAGCAGCCTCGTCCAGCAGGTTCAGCTTGGACTTGAACATGTCATCGTTGAGTGTCTGCCCATTGGCCGCGATGATCTTGCAGATGACCAGCACTTGCACCGAATCCTGGTTGAGCGACACCACATCCACCTTGGCCTCGGGCTTGAAGTTGATCACCTTGCCCGTTGGATAGGCATTGGCATTCAAGGCCGAAGCGTTGCCCAAGATGTAGGCGCTGTGGATGCCTGCGCCCATGTCATAGGCCAACACTGTCTCGGCCAGTGCATTCTGTTGATGGAGGCCAAACTCGCCCTGCTTCTGAGCAAAGCGTGTGTCGAACAACTGGGCGGCAATCTGTTCCGGTCTCACGGCCACCTGTGGTGCATCCATCTGGCTTGTTGGTGGTTTTGTACGTTCACTCTGACAAAGGTGAAGCCTAAGCTGGCATATGGTTAAACGTGCATAAAGTTTCAGACTCTTCCACCGCCGCCACCAAAATGTGATGATCACTTTAGTAAACTGCGTAAAAGGTGGCGTCTCTGACGAGCATTTCGGCCTCCGTAACGGGCGTGGCAGGGCCCTTGCTCAGGCCACAGCCCCAGACCCAGAGGGTGTCGTCCAGGTAGGCCAAGTCGGGGGCCTCTGGATCAGGAAGCTTGCCCCGTAGCGTGGTGTAGGCCAAGGGCAGGTTGCTGTACTCCAGGGCAAAGGCGGAGCAGTCAAACACGTCCAGGGGCCCGTCCACGTCCTCAAGGTCCATTTCGCCCAGCGACTGCAGGTCGGCCAGATCACGCTGGGGCAGGGGTGCCCGCTGACGATGATAATCAAGGGCCCGCAGCACATCAAAGAGGGAACCCATGCCGGCCAGATGCGATTTGTTGGAGGAGAACATACGCAGCCGGGTGGCAATGGGATCATCGCTGGGTCGCAGCAAGGCTTGTTGATAGTGGTGCAGGGCCACGACATCGGGGTAATGCACGGGCTTGGCGAACCTTGAGAGTGGCTGATAAAAGTTCTGCACGATGAGGTTGGTGCAAATCTCGAACCGCAGCTCATGCCGTATCAGGTCCCGGCCCTCCACCAGTGCCAGCCGATACAAATAATAGGCAGGGGGCATGCGTAGAGGGGCTTGCTCGTCGACAAGAGTGGGAGGAACACCACCACCACCACCACCGGTGCCTCGCTGACCGCCTGCCCACACCCGTTTTTCGTGATCCAGATCAAGCACAACCCAGTTGACGCCAGTGCGACGGAAATAGGCTGAGCGAATCAGACGCCAAGCCTCGGGACACCGGTGTCTCAGCCTGTGGGAATGCAGGCTATCGTTGAACTCCTCATAGAGATGGGTAACGAGCTGGTTGGAAATGCAGTGGACCTGCTTTTGAAACACAAAGGCAGCCACGAGGTTCCAGAACTGGCACTGGTCCATGTCCCGCATGTGAAACGACTGGTACATCCGCAGGCGCAGCACGTAGTCAGTCTCGTGGAACATGGCCATAAAGTCGGGCAGGTAGTCGTAAATGGCAAAGCCAGGCTCTAGCACGCCGTACCCGTGTCTTTCAAAGGGGGCACTGCCCAGGCCAAGGGCATCATGAATGAATAGCAGCGTGGTGAGCACACCAAAGCGCCGTGACATGGCTTCGGCTGGTGAGCGAGGTTCCAAGTAGAAAAACTGCAACAGCACCGGGGCCATGGGCATGGCAGTCTGTGTGTCGATGGAGTTCACCGATAGCATGCGATATGCACGCAGGGCATGCAAGTTAATGGCAAGCAGGGCCGAGCCCGTTGGATTCAAAGGGCAGGTGAAGACTGCATGACGACGATGACCAGAGTCCTTGAAGATGGCCCGCGTCAAGCAACCGTACCGCTTTTGCAAACGCATCAGACTACGCTCGACCTCCAAGGCAGACGCTCCATGGATGCGCATGTACACCAGCGGGGAGACAGCATCCATGCCATTGATGGTGGACCACCAATGAAAGTAGGGCCGTTCGTGTTCACGCAGCGCTTGCCCAAACACTTCGGCCGACTGGATGGGGGTCACCCGTTTCAAGACAGGCCGGCGATATTTCTGAGGGATAAAGTAGTATTCGGGATTCACGTAGGCATCAAGTCTCAGGCCCCAGAGTTCCCCTCCACGCAGACGTCGCAATTCCTCACAGTCGAGCCCTTCGACTGCGGCAAGCACTTCATCTGCATCGGCAGGGCGTCCCAGGGGCACGGGTACCCCCTCATCCCCGTGACCATCAACATTGAAGAGACGACAGCGCTTGGCCACCACTTCATCCACGTGGCGGTGGTAGCCGTTGGGCTGCACCTCTGGCACGGGGTCCGGCCTCGGTCTCTTCACCGAGACAGCAGCGGCAGCAGCAGCAGCCCTCGGTGCAACAACGTGTCCATTGTGGGTCAGTCGTGTCTTGTCGTGGTCGACGCGGTAGAACCCCGTGTTGCCCTGCCCGGTGAGCAACACCACCTTGGCTCTGCATTTGACAGTCTTGTTCTGTGGGCAGCGCAGAACGGCCCCGTGGTGCTTGCCGATGCGAATGCGCTCGCGGACGTACCATTGCACTCCGGTCGCCTCTGAGACGGCCACCTTCCCCTGCTGGACGGTAGCCCAACCAGGTCCATCCATCCATACGCCTCTTCGACCACTCAACGCATCACTCCCCTCCTCTCAAAGACAAAGAAGGTCGCGACCTTGCTTCTTTGTCTTTTCACGCGGAGATAAGACAAGTAAAAGAGCAAGGGGAGGTAGACGCGCGCCGACGGACCCTCTCACAACCACCGAGTTCTTTGTCGGTCTCGACCAGAAGATTTTTTTTATCCACTCTCACTCGTGGGCACGTATGCGAAAAACAGCGAGGATTCCCATGTCGGAAGGGTCGCAGCCTCCGCCGCCAGCGCAAAGAAAGGTCATCTTCAGCTGGGAAGACAAGGAACCGCCCAGAGAAGCGCGTGACTATGGGGACTTCTGCAAATATCTTACGCCCGTCATCAAGAAACCGCTGCCCTTGACCATGCCTGACATGTCCTTGCCTCCGCTGCTGAGTGACGCCGGGTATCCCGTGCCCGGAGGGTTGCCGCCGCCGTCGATGAAGTAAAAAAAAATCCTTCATTTGGGCGTCCAGCGGGGTTTGCGTGCGGCTTGGGTGCGATCGGGTGCCTGGTAGGTGTAGGCAGGGATGCAATCGCCAATCTGCACAAACTGGCCCATTTGCGCCACGTCCTGGATGAGGGTCCGTCGTTCAAGGGCCCTTTTGAGGTGGTAGAGAAAGCGGTTGTGTTTGTGTTTGACGTAACAGTGGCCCGCTGCGGAGATGGTCACGAGCAACAGGGTGGGGCGTTCCCTGCCCACCAGGGTAGCCCGGGCCACACAATCAATGACAAACACGTGGACAATGAGATTGCGACACAGTAGTTTGTCCAGCATGCCATCCAGACGGCAGTCCTTGCACGTGTACTGGGCCGTCACCCTGGATTCACTGACGCTGCGAAACAATTCGGTGCGGGCCTTGACCATTTCCGTGGCAATGATACGTTCATCGGCGTTAAGCCAGGTCAAGGGAATGGCCAGCGCCGGTTCTTGGAAGAGGAACAGTGAGTGCTGGGTGATTTGCAACCGCAAGGGGCTATACAAGACGGCCTCCATGAAGAGGCTCCATATTTCGTGGGACTTGCGGTTCTGAAACATTGGATAGGCATGCCACTGCCTGATAATGGTCCGGGTGCGCTCCCGGTTCCGCAGCAGCGACACCACAAGCATCCCAAGGCGTTCCTTCCACTTGGGCTCCAGCGTCTCGGCAATGAGTCGGGCCTCAGCACGCAGCGTGTCCTCCTTGACTCGGGCCAGCGTGGGCAGTGACCGTTGTCCCACCCGCGATGGACGATGGGCCCAGGGCAGCTCCCGGTAGGTGGCCACGGCTCTCCACGTGTCTTCGGCCTGTTTGTCCGCTAGGCTCTTGCCGTAGAGCTTCTCAATGTCGGGCAGGGCCAGTGCATTGCGGAACATGTTCTGTTCGCACACAGACAGAGGGATGTGCAGACGCAGCTCGTCCTCCCTGTTCAGGATGAGGGTGGACCGTTCGAAGCGGACCCACCCATGGGGATGAAAGGTGAGGGCCACACACAGTTCCAGCGTATGGTCCTCCTCGGCGTTGGGCTCGTGCATGCAGGTAAAATTCCCCGTGACCTTGTTCCCACTGCGCAACACTGATGTGTACTTGAGGGTGCTCACCCCATCCCAGGCAATCTCCGTCAGCGGCGAGTCCGGTGACAGTCGCATGGGCACCACATTCTGGCCTTCATCCGTGATGAGCGTCACAGCAAATAGCACACGTTTTTCCCCCACTCGTTCGGTACCCCGAATGGAGACTCCGCACACTTCTCCATAGGGCGATTGACAAGGGACCTCCAACATGCCAGTCTGTCTGTGTATGGTAGCAGTGTCAAAAAGTGAAGCATGTGTAGGACAGTGTGTAAGCGTTGAAGCGTGGTCAATGTCGAAGCGACGACCCAATGAGAGCGACAATGACGACAACAACAATGGGGAGATGCCTGACCTCAGTATGCTGTCGTCACTGCCGCTGTGGTCGTTCAATCAAGCTGCCTCGCCTGCACCCGTGTATCCTTTGCTGCCGAGTTTTCCAGGTTCCAACAGCAACAACGGAGGAGGAGGAGGAGGGGCAGCACCTCGACCGTGCAAACGTCAGACAGGGGGAGCAGCCTTTCAGCCAGCAACAGCACTCGAGGCAGCCAATGTGGCGTGGGAGGCTTTGACCCCCAACGATGGATCGTCTGTTACTTTGCCTTTGTTGCCGTCTGCCACAGTGGTGAGTCGAGTCCCCACCCATGAGGTCTACCCTGTGGAGGAATCGTACCCATCCCATCATCAACCCCAGCAGCAGCAGCAGCACTACGGGAATCGCAAAATGGTGCAGCAGCCCGTGATGCTCACCCAGATGCCATCCCATCTGGTGGACTCGCTCAGCACCTACGACAAGCCCGAGCGCAGTGCCGCGTCCCCGGAGACTCGTCGAAACAATTTGTACAACCGGGTGCATCGAGCCGATGACAAGGTGCAGGAAGCGAGCGCTGGGGCCCGTCCGCCAGACCGAGTGGATGACAGTCTCATGCGCGACATGGTGGGCACCTATGTGCATGAGTACCGTCAGCATGCAGAGTTCAAGGCCAGCGAACGTGTGTTGCCCCCGCTGCCTAGCCTTGCTCCCAAACGTGCCCCTGCGGCTATCCCTCGCCTGATGCCTGTGGCGGATGTCAGAGGCGGTGCAGGGTACGATGACGACGACGAGGAGTATGATCTGGACGGCGATGATGTGGACGATGACGACCAGGGTGCCAATGCCTACCCAGTGGATCACAGCACTCGCCTCGTCTCGCAACAGAGACAACAACAACAACAACACGATGAGGAGGGAGCCTCCCGCATGTTCGTTGCACCCAGGCGTCGTGTGCCCAATCCAGAGGACACCCAGACGGTGCGTACCTTCTCCGAGTACACGGGACCCAGTCCCGCCACTGGCCAGTTCAACGACAACATTCGCCATGTCAAGGGACGGGAGCGTGGCGTCTACATGGAGATACGCGACCTGGAGGAAGAGATCTATCCGACGGTGACGGAGAAGCTGGAAGGGCAAGTGAAGCGGGGGCAGGGCTTCGCCACTTTGTGTGTTAACATTTGGCTCCCCCATCTGCAGGCCCATTGGCAAGATCGCCATTCAACGCATTGCCGTGGAAAAGGGCCTCATCATCCCCGACCCACCAGTGGTGACCAAGGCCGAGATCCAGGATGGGCTGCAGGCTCCCAACACGTTGATTGGGGAGCGTCCCTGTGTCAAGGGTGTGAAATGCGCCAGCTGGAAAATGTGCCTGGCCCGCATGAAGGACATGCCCGAGAACACACGGGGAGCCACGCCCTTTGTCTGCAAGGAGTTCTACTTTGGCGACCGGGGCGAGGAGGTACGGCTAGCCATTTGCGAGGGACGCCCCCTGGCTGAGGTGCAGGACCCTGAACTCATCCTGTGCGTGATGTGCCACTTCCGCATCGTCACCAAGTGGTACAAGAAGTATTTCAGCAACCTGGTGCTGGACCCTCCCCACATCCTGCACAGCT
>Ga0181517_10005455_pt1 | contig 11230 bp, 10 predicted proteins | sample PEATcosm2014_Bin_31_FD_119748 | JGI IMG/M metagenome (GOLD analysis project Ga0181517, IMG submission 119748) | Peatland microbial communities from MTU Mesocosm Facility, Houghton, MI, USA - PEATcosm2014_Bin01_30_metaG | ecosystem: Environmental > Terrestrial > Soil > Wetlands > Peat | place... | reverse complement strand
GCACGGCTTCGAGATGCCCCCGGTAGGCAGCGAGATACAGCGCGGTGTGTCCATCGGCTGCCTTGAAATTGGCGTCAGCGCCGCCGTCGATCAGGACTTGGATAGCCCCGGCCTGGCCGTTCTGCGCGGCCATGAACAGGGCGGTCGCGCCGCTATCGGTTTTAGCGTCCTTATCGGCGCCGGCGGCAAGCAAAGCGCGCACGACGTCTGCGTGCCCGCCAGACGCGGCGAGAATCAAGGCGGTGGCGCCGTTCTTGGCCCTAGCGTCCACATTGGTCCGGGGAACCCGGCGGATCCAGCCTGCACAGCAACGGCTGATCCATTGCCGCTTGGCCGCCAGCAGAACCTCGACGGCAGGCAGCTTCCCTCTCTCGGCGGCAAGGTGCAGCGCCGTGTAGCCGCCGCGGTCCGCAACGTCCGGATCGTCTCCGGCATTGAGCAGCTCTCTTACCAGGGCCGCATCGCCGTCCGCGGCGGCTTCGGCGACGGTTGGCCTCGCATACGCCGGCGCGGCGGCCAAAAGGCCGGCGGCCATCGCGAGCACGGCCACGAATTTTCCTGAAAAGGTCATCCCCTTGCGTCTCCCGTTTGTAAATCCGGCAAGGCCGGCTCGCGCGGGACCCTAGCCGGCTTCCTGCGGGCGGGGAATAGCCGCCGCGGCGCGTGGCCGGCGGCTAAGCCGCGCACCTGCGCACGCGAAAGCGGACCTTGTGGGGCAGCTCAGCGCCTTCAGCTTGCCGTCTTCGAGAACGGCGACAATTTTCTGTTCTTGCAACTTCGAGGCCCACCACCAGGTGCGGCCTTCGTCCTCGCCGTCCGGCTCGCCGAGTTGGAAGTAAACCTCGGCCACAGGATCGCCGGCTTTCAAGTCCTTGCAGCGCAAAATCGCGTCGGCCGAATGGCCGCATTCGTGGCGGGCATAGCAGGAGCGGGTGATGCAGCGGTTCGCGGTGCTCGCAAACCGGCCGCCAAGATAGGGGCAGACGGCCTTGCGGACGGCCGGGACGCCGGACCGCACCAGGGCAACAACTCCCAGGCCGCACAGCAGGCATATGGCGATCGCGAGCGCGAATTTGGTATATTTCATGGTGCCTCCGTGGACTGACTGGTGCGGTATTGTGGCCCGGCTAGGCGAAGTGACAAAAGACCGCCAACCCAGTTTTAACTGCAGTTTTTGCTTGCACATATTATGACGTAGGAGCCAGCATCTGGGCAGTCTTCAAGCGTCATTCGATCCGGCGCTGCAAACGCAAATTTGCATGTATCGCTGCCAAGTTTTATTTTATTCGAACGCAATAGCTTCCATTGATAGACGAACCCTTCAACTAGGCTGGGCTCGAAATGAATAAACTTCACCTCGCCATGCGGCTTAAAACAAATTTCATTGCCTTGACCGGGCAGCTCCTTGTTCTGCGGCGGCGCCCAACAGCCAAAGAATTTTTCCTCTTCGCCGGCATTGGCATGCGCAGCAAGCGTGCCCACACTCAGGAGAACCGCCATTGCGCGTTTAAGGCTATAATCGGGTCCTGCTTTCCTTGACATCCGCATTTCCCGTCTTCCTCTATGGCGCCATCCAATGCAAGCCTTTGCAGCGCTCCTCGACCGGCTTTACTACACACATTCCAATTTCGGCAAGGCGGCGATCCTTGCCGATTACCTGCAGCGCACGCCGGACCCGGATCGCGGCTTTGCTGTGGGCGTCATCGCGGGCACGCTCAATTTGGAGCTGTTCAAGCGCGCGCTGGTACGCGATCTCGCGGCGGAGCGCGTGGATCCGGTGCTGCTCGCGCTATCTTACGATTATGTGGGCGAGATGTCCGAAACGATCGCGCATATCTGGCCGCGAGATCCGCGCGCGGCGTTCTCGAACCGCCTGCCGCCGCTGCATGAGGTTATCCACGAGTTCCAGACGCGCGATAAGCCGGGCGCCCGCGACTATCTCGCGCTGCTGCTCGACAATATGACCGCGGCGGAGCGCTGGGCGCTTCTGAAGCTCGGCCTGCGGACGCTGCGCATCGGTATGTCCGCGCGTTCGGTGAAGCATGTGCTGGCGGATTTCGGCGGCGTCAGCATTGGCGAAATCGAGGAGGTGTGGCACCCGCAGGAGCCGCCTTATCTCGATCTCTTCGCCTGGCTCGAAGGCCGCGGGCCAAAGCCGGACTGCAAAGATGCCGTGACGTTCCATCCCGTCATGCTCGCGCATGCCATCGAGGACGCCGAGGTGGAGACGATTACGCCCGGCGAGTTCATGGCCGAATGGAAATACGACGGCATCCGCGTGCAGGTGGTTTCGACGCACGCCGGCAAGGCGCTGTTTTCGCGCACGGGCGACGATATTTCGGCTGCGTTTCCCGATCTGCTGGCGCGGGTGGATTTCGAGGCCGTGCTCGACGGCGAGCTGATCGTGAAATCCGGCGATGCCATCGCCAGCTTCAATCACCTGCAGCAGCGGCTCAACCGCAAGACGCCGGACGCGAAGCTCATCGCGAACTATCCGGGCCACATCATTCTCTACGACGCGTTATCGCTCGGCGGACGTGACCTGCGCGCGCTGCCGCTGACGGAGCGCAAGGCCGAAATGGCGCGCTGGTTCGAAACCGCGCGGCCCGGGGGCGCGGAGCTGGCGCAGCCGCTCGCCTTCCGCAATCCGGGCGATCTGCAAGCGCTGCGCGCGCAGGCCGCCTCGCTCGCTTCACCGCATATCGAAGGCCTCATGCTGAAGCGCCTCGCCAGCTCCTACGTCCCCGGCCGTCCGCGCGGCCTGTGGTACAAATGGAAGCGCGATCCCAAGCTCGCCGACGCCGTGCTGATGTACGCCCAGCGCGGCACGGGCAAGCGCTCGTCCCTCTATTCGAACTACACCTTCGGGCTTTGGCACGAGGGCGCGCTGTTGCCCATCGGCAAGGCCTATTCCGGCTTCACGGACGAGGAGCTGAAGGAACTCGACAAATGGGTGCGCCATCACGCCGTCGCGCGCTTCGGGCCGGTGGTAGAGGTGGAGAAGGCGCTGGTGTTCGAGGTCGCGTTCGACGCGGTGCACCGCTCGGCGCGGCATAAGTCCGGCGTGGCGCTGCGCGCGCCCCGCATCAACCGCATACGGTGGGATAAGCCCGCGCGCGAGGCGGATGAGTTGGCGTGCCTCGCGAAGTGGCTGGATTAGTCTTTGAATATATCTGTGAGCGGGATCGCGATCCCAGGCGGCGCCATCGAAAGCACGCCTTCACGCAAGATAACCGGACGCGCGAGGCCCGCTCCCTCACGCCGGTGGTGGATGATCTCACGCTCTTCCCAATCGACGATCACATAGTGCTCGATTGAGGGCACGTTGAAATACCCAGCGAGCTTGACGGAGAGGTCCTTGCGCGCGGTGGAGGGCGACAGCACCTCGAAGACGATCAGCGGGTCCGGCGCGATAATGTCGCGATCCGCCATCGGCCCTTCAAAAACGATAATATCCGGTTCGAATGCGGTTCGCGGCCCGGCCTTAACGACAAGGCCCTGCGTGCCGGTATAGAGCGCTAGGCCCGCTTCCGAAATAGCGTGGTCAAGTAGCTTATAAATTTGAAGAATATGCCGCGCGTGTCCCCAATTCTGCGAGTGCTGCAATTCCGGGACTCCTTCGAACAATTCCCAATGCTTTCCGGGCTGGGCCTCGGCCCAAACCGCAAATTCTTCCGCCGTCATCAATTTTTGCGCGAGCGCTGTGTCCATCACGGTAAAATAGCATTGCGGGCATGGTGCTGCAATGGTGGGCGTCCACGTGTGGTGGGCGTCCACGCATGCAATCCAAAGCCGCGCACACTCCGCCGCCCCGGCCCGGAGCGCACCGGCCCGGGAAGTGTTGACACTCATTCATACAAATGCAATGTACCCCGCAGTCCAAAACTGGAGCGCGTCAGCACCATCCCGCGCACGAGAAACGGCAGACCAATGATCTCAAATGGACGCTTCAGGTGGAAGCTTGCGATTGGGCTTGCCGCCGCGGTGACCCTCGACACACTCGTTCAGCTCAGCTGGAAGACAACCGTCCTGCAAGCGCCTGCGGAATCGCCGGCATGGTCCACCTTGGGCTCGGTTTTCGCCAATCCTCTTTTTGCCGGCGTCATTTTCCTGATGGCCTTGCAATTCTTCAACTGGCTTGCCGTGCTGAGCCAGGCGGATTTGAGCTTTGCGAAACCAGTTGCGGCGCTCAGCTATGCGTCGGTGGCCATCTGTTCCGTGCTGCTATTGGGCGAAGCGGTGGACAGCATTCAGATCGCCGGAGTGGCCTGCGTCATCGCAGGCGTCTGGTTCATCAGCCAAACGGACCCTTCGACCGGGGAAACGGCTAAGCTCCCATGACAGGAACGGCTTTAGGCATTTTGCTTGCCATCTTCTGCGCCCTGCTCGAAGGGTTCGGCCAGATCTTTCTGAAAAAGTCCATGGCGCGAAGGGGGCGCTGGTTTTTTTGGATTTCGGCGGGCGTCGTCATCCTTGCGCTCGAAGCCATTGTCTACACCGAGGTGCTAAAGCTCCTCAACGTCAGCGTGGCCTTTACGCTCATGAGCCTGAATCTGATTGCCATTGCGCTGCTTTCGCAATGGATTTTGCGCGAGCGGGTGACAAGGACGCGCTGGATTGGCGTGGCTCTCATCTTCGCCGGCGCCGCCTTGGTGATGGTTCGCGCAGCTTAAATGCCCACGGCAACTTTTTTGCGGGCACTGTCAGGCGCAGTGAGGGGCAAGAACCGCCGGCATTTATTCCAGCTTTTCCAAAGAATGGCCCTCGAACGTCAGCGGTACAGCAAACGGCACGGCGGTTGCGAAATGCGTCAGCAGCGGCTCGCCGGCGAGCAGCGCGCGGATCGTGCGGATCGGCCCGGCATGGGTGACGGCGAGCACCGGCGGCCCGTTTGGTGGTAGTCCGGCGAGCCACTCGCGGCAGCGTTCTGCCATCGCGGACAGCGTCTCCCCGCCCGGCGGCGCACAATCCGGCAAGCCGCGCCGCCATGCGTCGATGGCCTCGCGGCCCAAATCCTGCCAGCGCCGGCCCTCCCATTCGCCGAAATGCAGCTCTTGCAGCCGCGGCTCGACGGCAACGTCATCGCTCAGCCGTGCGGCAAGCGCCATCGCGCGGCGCGCAGGGCTTGCCACCACGCGATGCCCGCGGGCAAGCCCGTGCAGGCGCAGCGCGGCGGTCTCCAGCGCATCCTCCTCGCAGTCGAGCTCGAGGCGGCCGTAGCAAAGCCCGGCTTCGCACTTCGGCTTCGGATGGCGGATAAGGACGAGGCGCATGCCGGTGCTAAACGACCGCCGCCAGGGCCAGCAGGAAGGCGATTTCGAAGACCTGCTCGGCCGCGCCGAGTACATCGCCGGTATAGCCGCCGAGCAGCCGCTTGGCCGTCCACGCTGTGAGGGCCGCGCCGGACGCAGCCATAGCAAGCGCGAGCAAAGTGTAGGCGTGCGGCAGGAGCAGAAGCGGAATGAGGCCGAAGGCGGCGGCGATGCCAAGATCGGTGCGTGTGATGCCCTGGCCGAGCGGCTTGATCTTTGCAGCGGAAATCCCGCCCGCATAGGGCAGGGTGGACAGCACCGCGACAGCCGCCAGCCGCCCGCCGGCATGAGCCGCAACCAAGGCCGCCGCCCCGATGCCCGCCGGCAAACTCGCCAGCGCCAAAATCTTCGCGCCCGCGCCGAGGCCGAGCGCCAGCACCCCATAGGTGCCAAGCCGGCTGTCTTTCAGGATCGCAAGCCGCGCCTCGCGCGTGGCGCCGCCCATGCAATCGAAGAAATCGGCAAATCCGTCCTCGTGCAGGCCGCCGGTAATCGCCGCGCCCGCCGCAACCGTCAGAAGCGCTGGCAGTATCCCATGCCAGAACTGGGACGCCGCGAGGAAGATCGCCGCACAAACCGCGCCGACAAGCGCTCCGGTCAGCGGAAAATATTTCACGCCGCGCTGGATCCATCTATCCGCGAAGCCGCGCATCTGCGGCACCGGCAGGCGCGTCAGCACCTGAACCGCAAGCAGGAAATAGAGGAGTTCTCTGCGAAACTGCATCAGCTTGGACGCTCTCCCGGCAGATCGGCCATGGTGTTCAAGAGGCCCTCCGCCATGCGCACGAGCGGTATGGCAAGCGCCGCGCCCGTGCCTTCGCCAAGCCGCATTTGCAGATCGAGCAGCGGCTCCGCGCCGAGCCACTCAAGCAGCGCAGTGTGGCCAGCCTCGGGCGAGCGATGGGCAAAGATGAGGTATTCTCGAAGGTTAGGCGCCATCGAAACCGCGGCGCAGGCAGCGGCGGTGGCGATGAAGCCGTCTACGAGCAGGACTTGGCGTTGCCGCGCGGCTTCGAACATGGCGCCGGCCATCATGGCCATCTCGTAGCCGCCGAACTCGCGCAGCGCGTCTTGGCCTTCGCTCACGGGCGCGCGGGCGTAAGCGCGAGTCAGCACATCGCGCTTATGCTCAAGCCCGCCTGGAGGAGAGCCGGCCCCGTTGCCCACGAGCCTTTCCAGCGGCAGCCCGGTGACGGCATGGCCCACAAGGGCGGCCGCGCTCGAATTGCCGATGCCGATTTCGCCCAGCGCGAGCACGCCGAAACCGGCCTCTTTCAGGATGAGCGCCACCCTGGCGCCATGAAGAAGAGCGGCCGAAAGCTTCGGCTCTGTCATCGCCGCTTCGTGGAGGAAATTGCGCGTGCCTTCGCCTACGAAGAAGTGCGGCAGCATGTCCCGCAGCACGTTCTCAGCGCTGGCCGGTGCAACCGGTGGCGTTTTGAGGCCGCCATTGATAAGGAACACCTCGGCGCCGGCGGCGCGGGCGGCGATGTTCGCACCGGCCTGGCCGTCGAGGACCATCTGCGCGATGACCGCCGACACCTCCGATGGGTAGGCCGTGACACCCTCCGCCACGATGCCGTGATCGCCGGCGAACACCGCCAGCGCCGCCTTGCCGAGAGCGGGCTTCAGCGATTGGGTGACGAGCCCTATATGCACGGCAAGCGCTTCGATGCGTCCGAGCGCGCCAATGGGCTTGGCCTTCGCGTCCAAAGCCGCCTTAAGCCGCGGCTCAAGCTCGCGCGCAAGCGGCGTGACATTTGAGAGGGGTGCGCCGATATCTTTCATAGTATTCAGCGAGGGCGAATCCATGAGCGGACAAGACCACACCGAAGCAGAGCCGGTCAATGCGCGAATTTTCCCCATCCCGCCAGTTGTCGCCGGACTGTTCCTCGCCGCGGGGCTTGCGCTCGGCTATTTCACGCCCTTGCCGCCGGAAGCCGGAGCGGTGCCGCTGGAAGCCAGGATCGGCGGCGGCCTCATCCTCGCCTGCGCGGGCGCCATTGCCGGGCTCGCGTTCCTGCAGATGCGGCGCGCGCGAACCACCTTCCACCCTGGACACAAGGCCAATGCGCTCGCCGCCGGCGGCATCTTCCGGCGCACGCGCAACCCGATGTATCTGAGCCTCACGCTGATCCTTTTGGGCCTCGGCGTTGCCATGTCAAATGGCTGGCTGATCCTCTTGGCTCCGCTTCTGCTGCTCTATCTGCAGGAGCGCGTGGTCAAGCGCGAGGAAGCTTATCTCACGCAGCGCTTCGGCGCGGAGTACGAGGCCTACCGCCGCAAAACCCGCCGCTGGATCTGACTGAGCAAGCGTTACACCCCTCACCCTCTCCCACTGGGAGAGGGGACGGCGTTGCGTGCGATTCGCCCTGTTCAGGCGTTCCTTCTCCCACGCCAAATCCGCTTGCGGATTTGGCCACTTTAAGCGGCAAGCTCGCCAAGGCGAGCTTGCATGAGAAGGACAGGATGAGGGGTTGTGCCCTCGATTATTGAACTGGCTCAGCGTGCCGTAGCCGGACCCGGAGCATTCTCGACCGCGTCGCGCATGCGCTGCTCGTAAGTGCGCGCGGGCACGGTTTCGAGAGCGGGCGGCGCCGGCTTCACGGTGGCGGCGGGGGCGGCTTTGGGCTTGTGCGGCTTGGGCTTAGGCGCGGATTGCTGCGATGCTGTCCAGCCTTTCGAGGCGGGCTGAGGCGGCGGCTTGTTGAGGCCTTCGAGCCGCGTGATGTCGCCCTCCATCTTGTGCACGAGCACGGCACGGACGAAATCCTCGGCGGCAAGCGTTTTCGGCCTCGCGCCCAGCTCGCGCAGCGGCCCGGCCAGCATCACCTTGACCGGCTGCCACTTATTGCGCCGGTCAGCGAGGACGCCCATTTGCCAGGTGCTGTCCACCTGCGCCTTGTTGAGGTCGAGATAGGCTTGCAGGCGCACGGTGCCGTCCTTACCCGCAACCGCTGTCTTACCCTTGGCATCCGCGGGCAAACTCCGGAAAGAGGCGCGGCGGATTTCCAGGATGCCGTCCTGCACGGTCACGGGGACCTTCAAATGCCGGAAGCTGAAATTGCCGGACTGGACCGCTTGCAGGACCTTTTTCGAGATCGCGTCTTCGGTGAGCGGAAGCTGCTCCGCCAGCAATTCGGCTGCTGCCGGCTCCACAGGGACCGGCGTCAGCTTGACAAGCTGACCGTCCGAGACGCGGATGAAGCCGCGGCCCCGCAGCACTGAGATGAGGCCGCGCGGGGAGAGCCCCTGGCCAGCAGCCGACAGCGACAGCGAGGCTTGACCGAGCAGCGCGGGCCCGGTGCCGGGCGCCGGAAGCTGCGCCAGATCGGCGCCAGACAGCGAGATTCGCGCATCCGCGGCGACGGCGTTTTCCTTTGCGGTCAGCGAAAGCGAGGCTTCGAAGTCGCCGCCAAGCGCCTTGCCTTTGAGGATTGCAAGGTCCAGCCGCCCGTTTTCGAGGCTCGCCTCAAACCGCCCGCCCGCGATTACGAGCGCATCGGAGAGCTTCATGGCCTTGGCGTTAAGTGTGACTTTGCCTTGGGTTTCGCGGAAGGCGGAGAGCGAGAACGGCCGCCCGCTCCAGATATCGGCCGGGGGCGCCGCCGCGGTCAGGTTGAGTGAGATGGGGTCCGGCGCTCCAGACAGGAAATGGCCAAGCAGGGACGGCAGGGATATTTGGTCCGCGTTGAGTTCCGCATTGACCTTTGTGACGCCGCCAGACATAGCGATTGCGAGTTGGCCCGCGGTCACGCTTTTAGGCGCCTCCGCTCTGAGGCCGCGGGCTTCGAAGCCGGAAGACCCCGCGGCGATGCTTGCACTCACATGCAAATTCGCGCGCGGCTCGCCGCCGAGCAGTGCCAGCACCGGCGCCGGCAGGAACTGCTCCGGCGTCTGGCTCGACGCGTCCACCTTGCCCTTAAAGGTCAGGGATTGCGCGTCCAAGGCCGTTGTGCCGTTGAGCTGCATCTGCAGCGGCCCTGCGCTGAGCGTGGCCATGGTTTCGAGCTGCGCAGGCAGGCCGGTAAGGCTTAACGAGAGAGTGCCGGGGGACGGCGAACCGGCGGGCGGGAAGGCCGCATCCGGGAAAATTATTGCAAGCAGCTTGTTGCCATCCGGCCCGGAAAACTTGAGCTGGGCCGAAAGCTGGCCGTTCCGCCACTCGGACAGCGTGCCGTTGAGCTGCACGCGCCCGTCCACGCGCGCCGTGCCGAGCGTGCCGGAAAGCAGGGCAGCCGCGGTGCCGGCCGAGGTTTGCGCGCTGATGGATAAAACCGCGGGCGCCATGGCGGCGGCCCGGTTGCGCAGGCCCGTGCGGCCATAACCGGCGAGGACCGCAAGCTGAACGGCGGCCTGCGGCGACTGCGCCTCGATCCGCCCCTCGAACCGGCCCTGGCCCGGGCCGCGCAATGGCAGGGAGCCTTCGCCTTTGACAACGAGGCCGGTGGCGGTTTCCGCGCTCAGCTTGGAGACGGAGATCACGCTGGGGTCGAATTTCACATGGATGGCGACGTTCTTCGCCTCGGCGGTGCTGGTCTTGATGGCGCCGGCCGAGATATCGACATCGGCCGTTTGCAAGCCATCGGGGCCGGCACCCAGCGTTGCAGCGAGCTGCGAAAGGCCCGCTTGCCAGGCGGTTTGCAGAGCCTCGGCCGAAAGCGACGCGCCATCCTCCTGGACGGTTTCGAAAGCGGTGAGGTCCAGGCTGCTGCTCTTGAGCGCAAGCTGAAGTCTGCGCTGGGGCGCCTTATCCAGATGCAGGTTTGCTGTGAACGGTGTGCCGTCGAGACTGCCTTCTATGCCCTCGAAGCCGGTAGCCTCGTTCGTGAGCGACAGCGTTCCGCGCAAGGAGAAGGCTCCAGCATGCACGCTTTTGCCGGCCGGGCCCGAAGGCGCAAGCCAGCGCATCAGCCGCGACGGGCTTTTGCCGTCGAGCGCGACCGTTGCCACGAACTGTGGCTCTCCCTGGACCTTAGTGAGTTTGCCCGCGAGCTTTAACGAGGTGTCGCCGGGGAGCGCGGCCAGCGCCTCTTCGAACACCCAGCCTTGGCGGCTGCGAGACCCGTGCAGCTTTACGCGCTCGACCGGCTCGCCTTTGAGTTGGATCATCCCGCTTTCAAAAGCGAGGCTCACCGTATATTCGGGGTAGAGCCAGAGGAGACCTGCGGCTGCGCTCTTGAAGCCGCTCCAATCCGGCGATGCAACGCCGGGGAGGAGCCCCTGGCCCGCCGAAGCGGACAGCAAAGCGTCGGCGTCCAGCGACGCGGCCCGCAGCGTCAGCGCCGCGGTCCTCGCCCCGAACGCGATGGTTGCGGAGCCGGTCACGATCTGCTCGCGGTTTTGCGGATCGATGGTGAGTACGATCTCGCTCAGCGCGGCTTCGGAAAAGCTGAAGGTTCCGGCCGATCTCAGTTGGATATCGAAGGGAAGGGCCGCCGGGCCTGCCGCCGTTTGCGGGATGTTGAGCGAGAGCGCACCCTGAAAGCTTGGATCGTCATCCCCGCTGAGCAGGCCTTCGGCCTGATAGGATGCTTTTGTGCCCGCTTCTTGCGCGGTCGCGGCGACCTTTATTGCCTTGTTCTGCGCCGGTGCGGCGGTGAACTTCACATCGAATTGGCGGCCGTTGTGCGAAACGCGGCCGGTGAAGCGGTAAGCTTCGCCTGGCGCGGCGGCGATGCTGCCGCTGACATTCGTGAGGCCGAACGTTTCCGCCAGCCCGCTGCCCTTGGCAAATATGGCCAGCCGCCCGTCTTCGATGTCCACGGCGCCGATTTCCGCCGCAAAGTCAGGCCCGGCGGCGGCTGCGATAGGCCGCACAGGGGCAGGCTGCGAGAAATCCAAGGTCATATAGGGACGCTTGAGCGTCACCCGGTCCGCCACCAGACGGCCGCTGAACAGCGCCTGCAGCGACAGCG